>Ga0172374_1000210_pt1 | contig 47575 bp, 38 predicted proteins | sample LakKiv3m_FD_114536 | JGI IMG/M metagenome (GOLD analysis project Ga0172374, IMG submission 114536) | Freshwater microbial communities from Kabuno Bay, South-Kivu, Congo - kab_092012_10.3m | ecosystem: Environmental > Aquatic > Freshwater > Lake | place: Democratic Republic of the Congo... | reverse complement strand
GGGAAAGGTATTGATCCTCTTAGCAAAAGTGTGGCAGTCGGCTTGACCTGGCAGCACCCATCGCGCACTCTAAACGACGATGAGGTGAACGACGTAATGCAGAAAATCCTCACCTCCCTGGAAGAAAGGTTCAATGCCACGTTAAGGAAATAGCGTATGGGGGCTCTGACGAAAGCTGAAATGGCGGAACGTCTTTATGAAGAGCTGGGCTTGAATAAGCGCGAGGCCAAGGAACTGGTCGAGCTGTTTTTCGAGGAAATCCGACAGGCGCTCGAGCACAACGAACAGGTCAAGTTGTCCGGCTTCGGCAACTTCGACCTGCGCGATAAACGTCAGCGCCCAGGTCGTAATCCGAAGACGGGTGAGGAAATTCCTATCACGGCGCGTCGTGTGGTGACGTTCCGTCCTGGGCAGAAACTCAAAGCGAGAGTCGAGGCCTATGCTGGAACCAAGCCATAACGACGAGCTTCCTGCCATTCCGGGCAAGCGCTATTTCACCATTGGTGAGGTCAGCGAACTCTGCGCGGTGAAACCCCATGTGCTGCGTTACTGGGAGCAGGAGTTTCCTCAGCTGAACCCGGTGAAGCGTCGTGGTAACAGGCGCTACTATCAGCGGCAAGATGTGTTGATGATCCGTCAGATTCGCGCGCTTCTCTACGATCAGGGTTTCACCATTGGAGGCGCCAGGCAGCGCATGTCCGGTGACGAAGCGCGCGACGACACCACCCAATACAAGCAGCTGATTCGGCAGATGATTTCGGAGCTGGAGGAAGTGCTGCAAGTGCTGAGGAAATAGCTTTCCTTGGCGCTAAAAAACTTTCACATTTTCAGATGCTTAATGTATAGTTCGATCCGCTTTCAGCAGTGCTGACAGCATTCGTCGGGGCGTAGCGCAGCCTGGTAGCGCACTTGCATGGGGTGCAAGGGGTCGAGTGTTCGAATCACTCCGTCCCGACCAAAAAACCTCAAGAAATCCAGTCACTTAGCGGTGACTGGATTTTTTTATGTCTAATAGCTTTTGAGTGGCTGCTGTTTTTACCCCACTTTTTACCCCACCGGTAATTCTTCAACTTGTTGCGGGGATTAGCACTCGCAGAGCAGCTTTGCTAGACGTGCTGTCCGGGGTACAGGTCTCCCATCACAATTCACTGCCTAGTGGTAGCGCGCTGACCTATGCTCGACAAAACTCTCGGGTTCTGTCCAAGGATCTAGAATCAGCGTCATGACGGCTGGAGGCCCGCATGGCAAAACGTTACGAACTCTCTGATGCTGCTTGAGAACAGATCAGGATCTGGTTCCCCTGAACTGGAGATGGGGTGATGACCGCCTAACGCTCAATAGCATCCTCTGGGTTGCGCTCAGGCGCCGCTTGGCGCGATATAGCGGAGCGCTTCGGCGCATGGTCGACCGTGTATCAGCGCTTTCTTGATTGGCGGGATGACGGCACATTCAAGCAAGTGCTTGGGCGTCTGCGCATTTGCCCGAATCAGAAGGGCTGACCGATCTGGCCTCCTTGATGATCGACTCCACGGCGGTACCAATCTGAGCCTCTTCTGGCGCGGGGGCCCGGAGAACCGTCAGACCATGCATTGGGGCGCAGCCGAGGTGGCCGGACCACCCAAATCCATGTGGTTTGCAATGCCAGCGGCGTGCCTTCTGCGTGTTTTGCTGTCGCCGGGCCAGGCTAGCGACATCTCGAATGCTCAAGTGCTCCTGGATCAGATCCGCGTCCTCGGCAAACAAGGCCGGCCTCGAAAGCGCTGCCGCTGGTTGCTGGCAGACAAGAGCTAAGATGCCGAACACTTGAGCCTACTGCGACCGTTACTGAATGCAGCCTGTTGATTCCGCTGTGAACCATGAAGCGCAACTCCAAGCCGGGGCTACCTCTACTGCCGATTGCCCAAATAATCGGCAGCTGAACATCATCGAGCGGATATTCAACTGGCTGAATAGAGCCGCAGGATCGGCACTCGCTAAGACAAGCTTGAAAAGAAGTCTGCCGCCATGGTTATGCTGGCCTGCACGCTGCGACGCCTACCGCAATACTTTTCGTACAGAACCTAATGCTTCTGGGATAAAAGTATTTGTTTCGTATTCTTTATTCAAGAGAATTTCAATAACTGCTGCTTGTGATAACTGGTGCTTGGCAGATAGTTTTTTTAGCTTGTTAACCGTGCTGGGCGATATTTCCACATTGCACTGCACTTTCTTGCCTTTATACTTCTCTTTGTTTTTGAGTTGACTGCATCGTTTTTTTGCGCTTGATAGAAAAAATAGTCTGTCAATCGTAGGTACATGGTTGCAGTCGAGAACGTAGAGGAGCTCTTGGTAGCTGTTGAATTCTGGATGGTTTTGCGCAAGATTTGGAAATTGCTTTTTAAAAATATGCCACCCAGCTTTTAGCTTCATTGGCTCTTTCTTATCATTAAACCAATCTAAAGCTTTTCTTTCCTGGCTGTACTTTTCCCACTCGTTCTTTATCTTGTACGCTAGTTCTTTCTTTGCGTGGATAGATTTTATTATGTGATCATTTATCTGTCTCGAATCCATGTTTATCATTGTTGTCGAGTTTAATAAATCTAGCAGGCCTATTACGTAATCCCGGTCATTTTGCGTGGAGTATATAATTGGGGCTGTCGCTTTTGTAGCAATTATTAAGTTTTCAGTCAGCCATGCTAGTTGCTCTATGTCATCTTTTACCCAGGCATAAAATGATTCTTCTAAAATGTTTGCCTGGTATTGCTGTTCTATTATGGCTGGATTGATCTCATTTAGAGCATTTTGGATGTTTTCAAGCATCCCGGGCATGCCGTATTGGCCGATATAAAGATTTTGGAAATGTTTGCTTATAAACATCCATAACCACATTAGAGTTCTTTTGTCGGTCTTTTCACTAACTAATCTGAGAGTCTTTTTTGCTTGATTGATTGGCATGATGTGAAGTCTTTTTTATTGAATGACGCTTGGAGTATATCAGTATCCTAAGGATTCTACATTAGGTGATTCCTAGGCATTAATATAGAATATTCCTAGGTTACATTCATGCTGCCAGGCCCACAAAAACGCGGTTTCAGCCACGTTGTATGCGGGAAAACTAGGAAGGGTAAGTCGTCTAGCGCAAACTGCATACTTTTGGCTTGGGAGGAGTTAATCGGTGCTACGAATGTTTTGATGGGATGGTTTTCCGTAGCTGGTAATTTTGTTTGCGCGATAAGTTAATTGTTACCGGTGAGCCCTATTCCTTGAATGGATATGAGGACTCATCAATGAAATTGATTCGACTGCAGCAGGTAATGGCGCTTACTGGCTTGGGCCGCTCGACTATTTATAAGCATATCTCGGACGGTTGGTTCCCTAGGTCAGTCCCTCTGGGTGGGCGGAGTGTTGGGTGGGTGGAGAGTGAGGTCCATGAATGGATTTTAGCTCGGATAGAAGAGCGCGATACGCAGGCTGGTTATTAATTTTTGTGGGCTTGGTTACTTTGAAGAGACCATCAAGGCCGCCAGTCGGTCTTGATGGTTTTTTCTCAGAGTTGTTTTTTCGCTTAATTGCGATTTTCGTTCGGGTTTCTGTGTGCTTTTCTGTGTATTGTTAAATACGTTCGTCTCGGTATTGGTAGTATGCTACCTAGAGATAATAAAAGATCCATTGTTTTCCATAGAGTCACCACATGCTAAGTCAGGTATCCCTTAGATACCTGACGTATGGATATTGTTTCAGTGAATAAATACATGATGCTCCTAGGTTATGCACTTAAGCATTGGAGTATTTAACATGTTACGTCATAGTCAAAATAGTAATCTTGTTATCCATAATGAGCTTGGCTATCGTGGCTTGCCTATTCAGATAGATAAAGGGCCTTTCATACGTCAGTATCTGGAAAGGCTGCATGCTACGATTGATCGTGCTCTTCAACAGCATTCTCGTGTCTTTGCATTTAGAGTTGATCTTAGGTTTCCAGCAGCGTTTGTTTATGGCAGAGGCGATTATACAAATCAAGTATTTGAAAGGTTTGTAGAATCCTTTAAGGCAAGAATACGCCACAATCGTTGTATTGCGCGTAGGGAAAATAAACATGCGCATCAGAGCGGTGTGCGATACGTTTGGGCTAGAGAAGTTGGGCAACATGGGAGGCCGCATTACCATGTTGCATTCTTTCTCAATTACGATGCATTCAATGCTTTAGGTAAGTTTGAGCCAGGAAGGGATAACATGTTCAACCGTCTCCAAGAGGCGTGGGCAAGTGCTCTGGGCTCGTCAGTTGACGAGGCCAAGGGGTTGGTAGAGATACCAAGCAATCCAACCTATTGCCTCCGTCGTGATGAGCCGCAGGGAGTGGTCGACTTCTTCTATCGGGCAAGCTACCTCTGCAAGGCGGCCACGAAAGTCTACGGGAGTGGTCAGCATGGATTTGGATCCAGTCGGGTTTGATCCGAACGGAGCCGCTTGGTGATGAGGCTCGGGCAACCTAAAGCTAGGGCTTGCTCGGGCTGAATAAAAAGACCAAAATAAAGACCGAAAATGAGGGCTTGAATATGCAGAGTGTTTTGGCCGAGGTTGCCGTTAGCGTTTCTGAGCTGAAGAAGAATCCATCTGGAGTCATGGCCGGAGCTGGCGGTTTGCCGGTGGCGGTTCTCAACCACAATCGCGTGATGGGTTACATGGTGCCTGCTGACCTGTACGAGCAGATGATGGAGCGACTTGACGATCTTGAACTGGTCGAAATTGCGAGGGCTCGTTCCGCTGAAAAGGGCATCCCGGTGAGCCTGGATGACCTATAAGCTTGAGTTTCTTCCTACAGCGCTCAAGGAATGGGAGAAGCTTGGCCATACGGTGCGTGAGCAGATCAAGAAGAAGCTTAGAGAGCGCCTGGAAGCGCCTCGGGTGCAGGCTGATGCTTTGCGGGACATGCCGGGACACTTCAAAATCAAGCTTCGCACTTCCGGGTATCGCCTGGTCTATCGGGTCGAGGAGGAACGAGTGGTTGTAATTGTAGTTTCCGTGGGCAAACGCGAGCGTGGAGCAGCGTACCAGTCGGCCAAGAAGCGTTAGCTACAGGCAGGATCTGATGCTCAGGGGGATCATCAAGCTTTCGTTGCTTACCTCTGATGGAATTGGCAATTGAGCAAAAAAGAAAAGTGGTACAGCAGCCGGAGTGGACAGCCTTTCGGCTGCCCCTCCTGTATCGCTCATTGACTGGATGAATTGTGCCGCTTTGCCATTTCCCGAGCATCCCGCATGCCAGCACCGCAGCGAGGCGCGGAAAGCACAGAATCAGAATCACCAGCAGTAGTACCGCTATGCAGCCGGCGAGGATGCCGCCGTACATAAAACGGCGGCAAAGATCGGTAGCAGCTGTTTCATCCGTCTCTTACAGGTAACCCTGTTCCGCCAGCGAAACGCAGCCTTCGTGGCCTACAACGATGTGATCGAGCGTTCTCACACCGACCAGATCCAGCGCATCCTTCAACTTGTGGGTTAGCGTGCGATCCGCTTGGCTGGGTTCGGGATCGCCGGATGGATGGTTGTGCACCAAAATCATGGCGGCAGCGTTGTGCTCCAGAGCGATCTTCACGACCTCCCTTGGGTAAACGCTCGCGCCATCCAGGGTGCCCCGGAACAGCTCGTGAAACGCAATGACCCGGTGCTTACAGTCCAGCATCAGCAGGGCAAAGACTTCGTACTCATAGGCCTCCAGTAGCGTCTGCAGGTGGCTGAATACGTCCTGTGGCGCTGTAAGTTGCCGTCCCCGACGCAAGCGCTGGCTGGCCAGCTGTTTGGCCATCAACAGGATGTCGGCTTCAGTGACTGGTGACTCGATCAGGTAGGTGCCAGCGGTCTCACCGGCCTTGATTTTGTGCAATCGCATATTCAGCTCCATGGGCCGGGTGGCCAGTCTAGGCATTCAGGGTTTGGTGCTTGGCTTCCAGCTTTTCAGTCAGGCTGGGTTTGCCCGACGAGTGCGATATGGCTTTGGAAAGCGGCTGTTCGTGGGCGCTCTCGATGGGGAAGAATTCTTCGACGATGGCGCTGACGTCTTCCTCGTTTTCCTCGAAGGCACCGTTGCCGAAGCCGCGTCTTGCCGCTTCGTCCAGCGCGTTCTGATCGAAGCCCGCCTTTTGCCGCTGTTGATCGAGCTCAGTTGCGTTACGCAGCGCCTCGGTCATGTCCATTCCGCTGCGTACGGTCAGGTCGGTGTAGAAGATCGGTGTGCCGTGGCTCTGCCGGGTGGACTTGCCACGAAGTCGCAGTTCCAGCGGCAGGCAGGCCAGGCGGTTTCCGGAGATGGACTGGAAGTAATGAAGGCGTGCGGCCAGGGTGCGGATGCTGTTGAAGCCGGTGGTACGGAAGACGAAGCTACCCAACAGATCCTCATCGCCAATCACCACGTTCAGCCGGCCATAGGGCTTGCAGGCTCCGCCTTTCGCCAGCGGGCAGGCATCTGGCGAAGGGCAGGGCAGCGATTGCATGCCGTCCTGGGTGACTCGCTTGCAGGTTTCGCCATTGCCGACGCAGACCGGGCGACCTGACTGGCGATCAAATAGCGTGTAGTCAGCACGAAAATTCAGCTCCGGTTCGTTGAACAGCAGGCGCACCGGGATACTGCGCAGCTTGTCGTCCTTGCTCTGACGCAGCTCATCGTTTAGTGGGTGTACCAGCCAGCCGTCGCGGCTCTGCACCTGGGAAGTGATGGTGAACTGGTCATCCTTCTCTGGCAGACGCTTGCCGTTCTTCTCGATGACCTTGCCAATGGAAATCCGCCCGAGTACCGGCGGGGTAATAGCCAGACCTTTGAGCATGGTGGTTCTCCTGAAATAAAAAAAGGCCAGCCACGCAGCGCCAACTGCGTGGACTGGCCAAGGGGAGGGAAGTGATTGAGGGAAATCAGCCGATTAGGAAGCGTCGGGCGCCGGGCTTGATGAGTGAATATTTGTCTCGCAGATGAGGCCTGTCCCTGAGCAGTCGGGCCACATCGAAGCCGATGCTGTCTTTGGCCTTTCTCCAGCTGACGCAGCCGTTAGCAAACTCGGCCCTCGTCGCTTCGCCCATCGCCTGCTGAAGCATCTGCTTGAGCTGTGCCTCACGCGTGTGCTTCTCTTCGATGGATTGACGCAGCGCCTTGAGCTCGACGAATGCAGCTGACAGTCCGGGCTGGTCCCTGAAGTCCACCGTCTGGCCATCGTCCTCTGGATACAGGCAGCGCAGCGCAGATTCAGCGGACGCTGTCCCATCTGCGGGTGGCGGCGTGTCGGTTTCGACGTATCTCCAGAACGTGCGCTCCAGCTCTATCAAGCGAGCGATCATCTCTTCGTCGCGCTCGATGCGATGGATCTCCAGGTGCTGACCGCCGAGCACAACCGCCACATCCGCAGCCTGCTTGCCGGTGACGGCGAGCTGGTGCATCACCTGCAGTTGCACATACTCGGGTACCCCTTCTTTCCAGAGGCGTGCCCCGTTTATGCCGGCAGTCTTGCATTCGAGAATTTGTACATCGTCGGCACCGATTACCTCGCGATCGATGTTTGCCAGCATCCAAGACAGGTCAGGGTCCGGATGCTGCAGCACAGCGTTGATGCGTCGAACCTTGTTGCCGGTGCGCTTGCTGTAGTGCCAGGCCACAATCGGCTCAAGGACGTTGCCCCAGTACATCGCGCTTTCTTCATCATCGGGGTCGGTTTTTGGTAATCCGGTGTCGCGTCCGGTCTTCTCCAACCACAGTTCCAGCTGCGACTTGTAGGGGTTGAGGCCAACGGATGCCGCGGCATCCGAGCTACCGATGCCTCGTTTGCGTACTTCCAGCCACTCTTCTCGGGGTAATTCCTTTGTACTGATCAGGCGAAGGGCTGACCGGGGTCTGCTGGTGCTGCGGTTCAATGAAGTCGCTTTCATGCTGTTCACCTTACGGGCATAAAAAAGCCCGATCAGCGCGAAGCTGACCGGGCGATAAGGTTGAAATGGGGGTTAAGCGGCGAGCTGTAGAGCCGCGTCCAGAGCACGTTGCTTGATCTGCGCGCCCTGGCCAAACCAGGCCGAGTCGAGGCGGTATTCGGTGCTTCGTGCCCGACGCTCGTGATCGACGTACTCGGTCACGGCATTGAGCAGGCCCCAGGCAGTGCCTTTGGCTGAGTCCAACTGACTGCCCCGGCCACGGCCTTCGTACATTTCCTGAACCTTGCGCAGGGCGCGCTCGTTCGGCAGCTGTTCGGGTAGCTGGCCGGTAGGGCTGACATCGCACATCACATTCATGAAAAACCCCATGGCCTCATGCCACTGAACCCTGCGTTCGGCCAGATGGCGCATGCGGTACATGAAGTCGTCCCATTGCGAGACGGCAATACCTAGTTGTTTCTTTACAACCGCAGGATCGAAGCGAGTGTTGTGCGGCACCTTGATCGCTCGGCTGGTGCCGTCCAGAGCGACGGTCAGGGTGTTGTTGCACACCACGCGTACAGTGGTCGGCGTTGCGGTGGTGGCCAGTGTGCCGTCGCACGACGTAGCCAACAGCAGGTAGCCGTTGACCTGGTCGTTACCCTTGATCGCTGTGCCTTGCCCAGTGCGTGCAAGCGCCCAGAACTTGCGGCCGCCCTTGAGCACTCCAGCGGTTTCCAGCTCGTAGCCGGAGACCTCGGTCAGGTCCCGGTAGAACTCGAGTACCTCCCGTGGCTGCACGGTGTGATATCGCTTGGAGACCACTGACAGTGGCGCCTTGGTGTCGGAACGGTAGAGCACCTTCTGCTCTGGGAAGGAATGAATTGAGCCGAGATGGCCGATAGCGTCCGATTTGAAATGAACAGGGCTTTCCAGTATCTGCCAGTTCATGCCGGCTTCGCGTTGCCAGACTTCGATAGGCTGTTTCCGCGGCAGGTTGTTGCCCAGCCCGTGCCATGGGGTAGCGCCAGCGTAGGCCATTGTTTCAACGAGATGAGCCATCGTGATACTCCTCAAAACATCAAATGTAATAACGTTTCGTTCTGCACTGAGGTGAAATCAACGTTCAGTTTGTGAAAAAGCAATACCGCAGTGGTGACACTCATAATTGTCGAGAACTTGAGAGTCGATTTCCTCACCCATCTTGGCTCCGGCCAGACCTCCGGCAGTTCCACCAGCCAGGCCGCCCAGAATCGCGCCGGCCAGGCTACCCAGCGTCACGCCCACGGGGCCAGCGAAAGCCCCGATTAGAGCACCGCTTTTTGCACCGGCCATAGCGCCGGCTGCTCCGCTCGCTGTACCGCCAACGGCACCAACCGCACCACCGATCTTGCGACCATAATGGCGAGCAACAACGCGAAGAGAACCGCAGGAAGGACAGCAAATACTCATTATTCAGACTCCTGTTCAAGAGAAAATACCCCGAGGTAGAGACGAGCTTTTTGTGCCCGGCTTCCAGTAGGTAATACAGGGCTGAAAATTTTTTGAATCCTGTAGCGTGACAGCGGCCTTGATGTTAGAGCTGTATGCTCGAATCGGTAATGGCACATGATGTTCGTGAGATAACGTGAGCCATCCAAAAGGACATAGGCCCTTCCTGGGGCAGGCAGGGATAGCACGTGCGTGACTCTGATAAACGTTGCCAGCAGTTCTACCAAGACCAATACGCCAAATATTTGCAGTGCTATACCCCTGGCGAAGCACTCAATGAGTGCCTGCATGATTTTTTGGATCAGCGACCAAGCGGGAAGTACAGCTCACGCAACCGTGCAGCTGGCTTGGCGTCCGCACAGTTTTGGTGGGCCTCGGAGACAGTAGCCGAGGCTGACCTAGCCAGTCTGGCATTGGCACGGGTGCTCCACTTTGATGACGTGATCGATATCGATTTGCTGAGTCATCTGGCCACGCACAACGCAGATCAGCTGCGATGGGCCGTCCGTTATTCAAAGTTGTTTACGCGCAGGGATTCGCCGCTCTGGGTCCACCTGCGCAAGAGTTGCGCGGGCCTGCAATGGCAGACGTTCATAGATGTCTGTGACCGCCTGATGATGCGGCTTGAGCCATTCGATCAGGCAATCCTAGATGCCGAAAGGCGCCTCAAGTCCCTGTCGCTGCTTGAGTTGCTGTCCTATCTCAGCGTGTTAGCTTATTTCCGACTGGCAGACGCAAGGGGTGATCCTGCCGGAATGGAGTGGGTGGCCTATGAGCGAATCATCCAGCGCAAGTTGAGAACCTGTACCGAATCGGATTTCCGGCTTTCTACGGATGTGCTTGGCCGATCGCTGAAACGGCATCTGTCACCCATGCTCTTTCCACAGCGGGGCGAGGGTGCGGAATGCGCTGCCAATCTGGATGTCGTCAGCGAGATGGTTGTAGCAGTGCGTGAGCTCATCGAATGTGAACGGTCCATAGACCAGTTCTGCTTTGACAGTCAATGCGATTACCAGCTCAGTTCAGGGAGCCCGGTCATCGTCAACAGATCGAATGAGGGTGTATTGCGTTGGCAGCGCACCGAACAGAAAAGCCAGCTGTTGTGGTGCTACTGGATGCGCCGCGCGATTGAGACCTTTGCCGCTTCTGAGCTTGCCGGAAAGCTGATCGGCAGTACCGACAACCATGAGGCTAACCAGCTCGCCTACATCAAGACCATACGCAGCCAGCTTTATCTGCAAGTGGTTTTCGGGCTTGGAGAGCGCGTAAGGTTGAACAACGGAGCTGAAGTGACGTTGTTCCACGCAATGTTGGCGAGTGAGCTGACCAGAGCGTTTTTCGAACAAGCCTACCTGCAGCCTTATCAGCGTTACTTGGATGAGTCGGGCGAGCCCATAACCGCGCTTGGGCGTTTGGCCTTTGAGGGTCTGCTACAGGGCGAGAATCGTTTTCCCATGACCTGGTCGGAGCAGCCAGAAAAAATTCAGCGGATCCGCGCATGGACGGTGAGTGATGATCACCCCGATGGGGATCCTGAAGCAGCGAAGGCGATCTTGCAGTTTTGGACTAGTGATCTCCAGACACTATCCGAGCAAGTGAAGCAACCCCCGAATTTGCCAACGCCAAGGCTATCGGAGAAGCCGTTTTACAAGATAGGTCGTTACAGCTTTCAGTTCCCTTGGGTGGCTGGCCGGCAAAACTCCCTGTCGGCTGCTGTAAACAATCTCCGGCGAGTCGAGCAGCGTCGGTCAGAGCTGCGCAGCGAAACAGAACGGATTGAGCATAACCTCGCCCATTCTCTTCGGCAACGCGGGTTCCACGTCGTTGTGGGCTACGAGCCTCGACGAGTAGACGCGCAGGATGCTGGAGAGATTGACCTGTTGGCGTGCCTGGCTGGTGTAATTCTTTTGCTTGAAGTGAAGTCGGGATTTATTCGCTCCACCCAACAGGAGGTCTGGTTACATCGCACAAATACGCTACGCAAGGCTGCCAGGCAGTTAAGGCGTAAAAGTGTGGCGGTGCGGCAAGCACTGCAACATGACCTAGGCTTACGTGCGGCGTTGGGGCTTGCTGCGCCCGATCCGCTGCCCACCTTGCATGGTTGGGTAGTTGATACTTCGATCGAATTTGATGGCGAGGTGGTTGATGGCTTTCGTATCGTTTCGCGCGAAGTTATTGAACTAGCTCTTCGTGACGAGCTTCATTACCTGAAGGCGCTAGATAAACAGGGCGCGAATGAGGTGGCCACGCTTTATCCGGAAGGGTTCAGTGCGTCGGCATTTGCACGGATAATCGAGCAAAGTGAAGTGTGGAAAGAACTATAGGTGCCTGCGTTATGCAGCGGCTTACTTCTTCTGCTTCGGATCTATAATTGCTACTTATATCTTTGATCGGGTTCATGGATGATAAAATACCGCTACGCATTAAATGAAAATGGCCAGACCATATGTGCAGACGACATCGCCGGAAAGGTCATAAGTGAAAAGTTCACCTGTCTAGGTTGTGAAAACCCGCTGATCGCAAGGGTTAACGGAGAGAAGGTGCGTCCGCACTTTGCTCATAAAGCGCAGGTGGAGTGCAGCGGCGAAACATACTTGCATAAGCTCGGTAAAGCGACGTTTGTTGATGTATACACGAGATGTCTGGAGGCTGGTGAGCCATTTGTAATTAAGCTGGCGGCTACGAAGGTATGCCGCAAATTTCACCCTGCGATAATAACTGCTTGTGATCTGGGTTGTGTTGAGAAGGAATATGACCTGACGGAATACTTTCACAACATTCAGGTTGAAAAGCGGGATGGTCAATTTGTTCCAGATGTGTTGATTTCTAGCGAATCCAGGCCTTCTGAAAAAATATACATTGAAATAGCTCATACTCATTTCATGTCGGAGCGAAAAGAAAGCTCTGGAAATCGAGTAATTGAGATACCTATAGAGACAGAAGAAGATATCAATAAAATTAGAAAATCGAGTTTGTCGGCAAGTGACGCCCTTTTTATTGGTTTTAATCACGCAACAGAAGCTATCACTGACTCTGAGTGTAAGTGCGCAGCTAGGAAGTGTTACGCTTTTTTTGTGTACGAAAGTGGCAAAGCCAATCTGGAGTTTAACGAGCTGAGAGTGGTGCATTCAAAAGCGCGTAAATCAGATAAGCTTATTTATAGTAATTTATTTTTTTCCAATGCGGGAGCAAAGTCTCCTTTTGAGAACCAGGCGGAGGGTGGCCGTTTATTTATCGAACAGGTTGAGCTCGCTGCAAACCGGAACGTATCAATTAAGAACTGTTATCTCTGCCGCTATCACGCGGAAAGTTACGATGCCCTAAAAGGCCTTCCAATTTTCTGCAAGACGTTTAAAAAGGCTTGTGGGTCTAACGAGGCGGCCGATTGCGAGCGGTATCGGAGAGCTGTTTAGATCTTGATAGGCACAGCGTTCACCTTCGCCACAATCTGCGACTCGCTTCCGGCAACCTGCCTGAAAAATTGACCTGTATGAAAGTACATCATTGGTATGACTAGTTCGGCGACATATCCTGCGTCATGCCCACTGTATGGGCGGGATAGAGCCACTGGAATGGATGCCTACTCAAACAGGGGCGATTCAGATGGGTTGTCGTAGCGCAGGGGAAGAGCAATCGGGTGCCCTCCACCGATTTGTCGAAGCGCCAGCTCACCACCACAGGCGTTGGCGGCAACACGAAGCAGCTTGAACGGTTGAAGATGACAATTACTACCTGATTAGGCAGGATGTGGGCTGATATCAAACTGATATCAAGCTTGACGATTAACGGATTGACGCAAGACCAACATTGGATAGTCAGAGATAATGGCAGCTTTGCAGATCATTCCGTCCCTCAACGCCCGCTCAGCGGGTGCTGTGAGCTGGGAACCCACAAGTGATGCCATGACCAATCAGCAGTCTCTGATCAATTTCGGCTTCAAGTTCGGCAGAAGCGGAGCGCATGACTCCCGCACCATGATGTTGCCGGAGCTGCGTCGCCTTTTCTCCAGCACGCAATTTACCGATAGTCGCCCGCTGTATCGTGAGCAAATCACGGAGTTGAACTGCCTAGACAAGCCCACTAGCCGAGCGCGCAAGCTCACGGTCGGGCATCTGGTCGATCTCTACGGTCTGTCACCTGATATCCCACTGTTTCGCATTTTTCGCCAGCTTTGGGATGTGCGCATTGAGGCGCAGCCATTGCTCGCGCTGCAACTAGCGGTGGCTCGTGATCCACTGTTACGTGTGTCTGTTCCGCTGATGTTGGAGCTCAAGCCCGGTGAGCCTCTGCAGCGTGAGCAAACTGAGGCGGTATTGGCTGCTCAAGATCCCAATCGTTTCAGTCCTGCGTCACTCAAGTCCTATGCCCAAAACATCAACGGCAGCTGGACTCAGGCCGGATTTCTGAGTGGGCGCATCAAAAAGAGTAGGGCGCAGCCGCAGGTAACCGAGGTGAACGTCGCCTATGCCCTGTTTCAGGCTTATCTCAATGGTTTGAGCGGGCAGCGCCTGTTCTCCAGTGAGTGGTGCAAGCTGCTGGATTGCCGTGTTGAACGCCTGACAGAGCTTGCACGTACGGCATCCTTGCGGGGGCTGATCACATTCAAACAATCGGGTGAAGTCATAGAGGTCGGTTTCCCTGACTTCCTCACTCAAACCGAAAAGGCCTGGCTCCATGAGTAGTCGCCTCAATAAGCTCATCAAAAACTACGCTCGCCATATCAGCCTGCCTTGGCAAGTGGGCCTGGCAGATGAGCAGCGCGTTCTGTTTGCCGTTTATCACAAGGAAGACGAGCTTAAGCTGCGTGCGCGAATCGAAGAATTCAAAGTGGCCACGGAAGGCGCAGGCCATCCCTGGCTGGCGCTGGATATCACCAATGCATTTCCCGAGTGGATGGCTGCGGAAGAGTACCGGGATGCCTATTTCACTGACCCCAGCGATCTGATCGGTAACTACCCCGATTTCATTCAGGACCTTCTAGATCGACTGGAGCAGCAACTGGGTGACCAAGCTAACGAGAACACCCTCGTAGCGCTGATTGGCAGCGGTGCCTTGTTTGGTTTCGGCTCAGTCGCGGGGTTCGTCAAAGCGCTCTCTGCGCATGTGCCCGGTAGGCTGCTGGTGCTCTTCCCGGGCGAGTACATCGACAACACCTATCGCTTATTGGACGCCCGTGACGGCTGGGGCTACCACGCCACGCCGCTGACGGCTGACAACTGACTGTTTTGCTTTAAGGGACTGACATGCTTAACCGCGAAATTTACCTGCACGATCCGCTGGAAAACCGCCTGGCTAACAACGGTGTCGCCGAAGTGAAGGACGATCTGTCCGAGCAGGCGCTCAACACCCTTCGTTATGAGCTCAAGACGTTCGTCTGTGAAGGTGAGTACCAGGCCGGTATGGACAAGATCCTGTCTACCTATCTGCGCAACCTGGGCAGCAATCATGAGCAGCCGGGTGTATGGATCAGCGGTTTCTTCGGTTCGGGTAAGTCGCACATGGCCAAGATGCTGCGCACCCTGTGGGTCGACCAGGCTTTCCCGGACGGCCTTACCGCACGCCATATTGCCAACCTACCTCAGAACGTTGCTGACGCATTCAAAGAGCTGAGCATTCAGTCGCGTCGCTATGGCGGCCTGCATGCTGCATCCGGCACGCTCGGTGCTGGTGCGAACAACAATGTGCGCCTCGCACTGTTGGGCATCATCTTCAAGTCGGCGGGCCTGCCGGAGCAGTACCACCAGGCTCGTTTTGTCCTCTGGCTGAAAGAGCAAGGCTACTTCGATGCCGTTAGACAGGCAGTAGAAAATGCCGGCAAACCCTGGGAGCGTGAGCTGAGCAAGCTGTACGTCTCGCCACTAATTGCCAATGCTTTGCTCCAGACCTACCCGGACATGGCCAGCGACACGCAAGGTGTGCATCAACTGCTCAAAGGTCAATTCCCGACAGTCACTGATGTGACCAACGACCAAATGGTCCAGGCTATCGCCGATGCGCTGGATCGCGAAGGCCAGTTCCCGCTCACCCTGGTTGTGCTCGACGAAGTCCAGCAATACGTGGGTAACGATGTAGACCGTGCACACATGATCCAGGAGGTCGTTGAGACCTGCTGTAAACACTCGGCTTTCGGTAATCGTCTGTTGTTCATTGCTACCGGCCAGAATGCGCTGTCCGGTATGCCGAACTTGATGCGTCTGATGGGTCGTTTCCAGATTCCTATCATGCTCAGCGACACCGACGTGGAGTCGGTCATCCGTAAGGTCATCCTGCAAAAGGTCGAGACCGCTCGTGCCGGGCTGCAGGCGCTTCTGACCAAGCACCTAGGCGAGATTTCTCGTCATCTGCGGGGCACCAAGGTGGAGTATCACCAGGATGACGAGAAGGTCATGCTGGCCGACTACCCACTGTTGCCCGTGCGCCGCCGTTTCTGGGAGAAGGTGCTGCGTATTGTCGATACCACCGGCACTGTTTCGCAGCTGCGTAACCAGCTCAAAGTCATCCACGAGGCCGCCAAGGCCACGGCGGAGAAAGAGTTGGGCAATATCGTTCCCGGCGACTTTATCTACCAGCAGATCGCGCCCAATCTGCTGCAGACCGGCGTCATTTCCAAGGAGGACTACGAGCGCATTGCCGAGCTGTCGGCTGGAGATGACGACCAGCAACTGCAGTCGCGTCTGCTCTCGCTGATTCTGCTGATTGGCAAGCTGCCGACAGACTTGATTTCCGACTGCGGTGTACGCGCCACCGCCGACATGTTGGCTGACCTTCTGGTAGATAACCTCAACCAGGGCAAAGACGAGCTCCGTGCGCGCATCCCCGTTCAACTGGATGCCATGGCCAAGAATGGTCAACTGATGGCCATGGAGACCAGTGCCGGTGTCGAGTACCGTCTGCAAACCCAAGAAAGTGCTCAGTGGTACGATACCTTCCGCCAGCAAGAGGCCGACCTGCGCGGCAATATGCAACGTGTCGAGAATTTCCGGATCGACCTGCTGCACAAGCAAATCAAGTCCGAACTGGCCAAGGTCCGTGTCACTCAGGGGGCGTGCAAAGAAAACCGCCAAATAATTGCCTGCTTCGATGCAGAAGTGCCCAAAGATGCCAACCAGAAAATCTATCTCTGGGTACAGGACGGTTGGAGCCTGAACGAATCATCCTTCCTTGCAGAGGCGCGTAAAGCGAACCCGGATCTACCGACGCTGTACCTCTATATCCCCGCGCGCAACCGTTCCGAGCTGAACAACGCCATCATCCACCAGGAAGCCGCCGATGCGACCCTGAGCCTGCGCGGCATGCCCAATACCGAGGCGGGCAATGATGCCCGCAAGGCGATGGAGACCCGCCAGCGCGATGCGCAGAAGCAGGTTGACCAGCTCCTTAAGGAAATCCTTTCGGGTGTACAGGTACTGCAAGCCGGAGGTGCGGAAGTCGACGGCAACACTATTGCCGAGCGCATTCAAACCGCTGCTCAAGCCTCCGTGGTGCGTCTCTACCGCGAATTCGACATGGCCGACAGCCCGCATTGGGCCAAGGTTTACGACCGTGCCCGCAAGGACGGCGGTCAGAACGCCCTGGAAGCCGTAGGCTTTACTGGCGATACGGAGAAGCATCCGGTATGCGCTACCGTTATGCGGTACATCGGTGGCTCAAAAAAAGGCACCGAGATCCGTGAGCAATTTGCTGCGCCGCCGTATGGGTGGCAGCAGGACACTGTAGATGGAGCGCTGTTCGCCCTGGTAGCAGCAGGCGCTCTGCGCGCAACGGACATAAGCGGTAACGCGTTAACGGCTCAAACCTTAGAGCGCCAAAAGCTAACTCAAACCACATTCCGCCCTGAGACTGTAACCATCCGCCCGGTGGATCTGATCAAGATTCGTGGCTTGATCAGCTCGCTAGGCATCGATTGTCCGCCAGGAGAAGAGCAGGCCCGCTTGCCAGCGCTGGTCACACTGGCCCGCGAGCTGCACCAAGCTGCAGGTGGTGAGGCGCCGGCTCCTGCGCGTCCGGACGCCAGCTTGATTGATGAGATCGCCAAAGAAAGTGGCAATACCCAGCTCAAACTGGTGCTGGACAACAAGGATGCCATCAAACCGCTGCTTGACGCCTGGCGTAGCCTGGGTGAACAGCTGCGTTCCCGCCGCAGTGACTGGGATCTGCTGCAAACCTTACTGCGGCTTAGCAAGGGATTGGCCTTCGGTGAGAAGCTCAAAGGCGAAGTGGATGCCATCAAGGGTAATCGCAGCCTGCTGGCCGAGCCCAATCCGCTCGAGAGCCTGATCAGCACCACCGTTAGCCAGTTGCGTGAGGCGATCAACCACCACTTCCGCGCCTTCCATATCGAGTACCAAAAGCGCCAGGCTGAGCTGACAGCAGACAGCCACTGGCAGCAGCTCTCTGCTGCTCAGCAGAATGAACTGCTCACTCGCCGCGGCCTGGTTGAGCCCGAAGCGCTGAGCCTCGGTAGCCGTGAAGAAGTTATCGACAGCCTGGAAACCACCAGTCTGGAGCAGTGGACTGATCGTAAAGACAGCCTGGCTGCCAAGTTTGAAAGCGCCCGCCAGGAAGCAGTCAAGCTGCTGCAACCCAAGGTTCAGCATGTCAGCTTGCCTAAGCGCACCTTCGAAAACGAAGCGCAGCTGCGCCAATGGTTGGCGGAAATCGAGGCTCAGCTGCTGGCCAAGCTGGCGGAAGGCCCCGTGATGGTCTGATGGCACCCGTAGCATAGTGGCCCATTGGTGGCTTGGCCGCGGCGCGGCGTAACCCACCTAAGCGGCGCCCAAAAAATCGAATAAATGATTACGTGGCTTGCCGGTTGATAGGGCAGGCCGACTGAATACCTACAGCACTGGCTGTGGCAAGGACGTACCCATGCGCGAGTTCCTCGACAAAAAGCTTCGCAAGCAACTGGAAACCACCGTCATCAAGGCGCGAGATATTGCCGAGCAAGCCGCGCAAGAAGCACTCACCCGGCTCAGTGTTGGCGACGCCAGCGCGGCTAGTTACCTGGATGACGAGCAGCGTGCATTGCGCAACCGCTTGCGTGCCCATGGTCGTCAGCTCGGGGATCTGCGTGATACCCGTACCGGCCAGCAGGAAACTCAGCGCCTTTGTGTGGAGATTGCCTATGAGCATTGGCACCGTATGCTCTTTGCGCGCTTCCTCGAGCAGAACCACCTGCTGATGTACGACCCGCATACCGCGCTTACCCTGGAAGAGTGCCAGGAGCTGGCAGCGGATGAAGGCTGTGCCAATGGCTGGGAGCTGGCGGGCAAGCTGGCCTCACGCATGCTGCCCCAAGTGTTTCGTGCCGACTCACCCGCTTTGGCGGTGCCCCTGGCCTTTAACCACGTACGTGCGTTGGAAAAGCTGATTGCTGACCTGGACAAGGCCACCTTCGAGGCGGCCGATAGCTTGGGCTGGGTTTACCAATACTGGCAGGCCAAGAAAAAGGATGAAGTGAACGCTTCGGGCGTGAAGATTGGAGCGGACGAACTGTCGCCGGTGACCCAACTCTTCACTGAACCCTACATGGTGCAGTTCCTGCTGGATAATAGCCTGGGCGCCTGGTGGGTGACCCACTACCCGCAGCATCGTGATTTGCTGCCACTCACCTACCTGCGCACGGTGCCGGCATCTGCCGAAGTTGATTCGACCGAAAATACCCAGGTGCCCGCCGCAGGCACTTTCGACGGTTGGCCGCAAAATCTGGCGCAGTTCAAGATGCTGGATCCGTGTTGCGGCTCGGGGCACTTCCTGGTCGCCACCCTGTTAATGCTGGTGCCGATGCGTATGGCGGCCGAAGGCCTGTCAGCAGATCAAGCCGTTGATGCGGTGATCAGCCAGAACCTCCACGGCCTGGAGCTGGATCAGCGGTGCGTCGAGCTGGCTGCTTTTGCCGTTGCTCTTGAAGCCTGGCGTTATCCCGGTGCCGGTGGTTATCGCAACTTGCCGACGCTCAATATTGCTTGTGTGGGGCAACGGATTCAGACGCCGCGTGAGCAGTGGTTGGCGCTGGCTGGCGATAACCCTGAACTCAAAGCCGGCATGGCTCGGCTGTATGACACCTTCCGTGATGCGCCGATTCTGGGCTCGCTAATTGATCCGGCCCGCAGTCTAAAAGGCGATTTGCTTACGGCTGATTGGAGCCAGGTACAGCCTCTTTTAAGCAAGGCGCTTACAGTCGGAGACGCAGGTGAGGACGACCTGCAGGAGGCGGCTATTACAGCTCAAGGGTTAGCTAGAGCTGCGGAGTTACTCGGGCATCGCTATCAGTTAGTGATTACCAACGTACCCTATTTAGCACGTGGCAAGCAGTGCGAAACTCTCAGGAGTTTCTGTGAAAGCAACTACGAGCTCGCCAAGAACGATTTGGCTAACGTATTTCTGGACCGCTGTCTGGAATTAACCACGGCCGAAGGAACCGTGCAGTTTGTCATGCCCCAGAACTGGCTATTCATGACCAGCTACAGGAAGCTTCGCGAATACCTGCTCAAGAAGGTGAGCTGGAATCTTTTGGCGCGCTTGGGCTCAGGGGCTTTTGATACGATCAGTGGCGAGGTCGTAAACGTTATTCTTTTGACTCAAACGCAAACTATGCCTGCGGAAGATTTTCTGTTGCACGGTATAGATGCGAGTAATTTTAAGTATGCGCAGGAAAAAGCGGAAACTCTGCGTAGTGAGGAGCTGGTAGCTGTTGGGCAGAAGACACAGCTGGCTAACCCGGATGCTCGGATTGCTCTTGGGGATGTGCAGCTTGGTTCTTTGCTGTCCGAGCATGCGAGTTCCTTCCTTGGGCTTGGTACCGGCGACTTTGAAAAGTTCGGACGCAATTTTTGGGAACTGGCTGGAAATGCTCCCTCGGGGTGGAGTTATTTACAGTGTTCGCCAGTTGAGCATGGCCCATTTCAAGGGTTATCGCATTTAGTTGCTTGGGACTCTTCTCAGATGCGTGTTCGTGGAATGGACTCGCTTCATCGTGAGCGTATTCATAACCAAGATCAAAGTGGTCAGCAGGCGTGGGGGAAGCGGGGTGTTTCGGTTTCAGTGATGCGTGATCTAAAAGCATCGCTTTTCCAAGGTCAAAGGTACGATAAGTCTCTGGCAGTTCTTGTTCCAAAGAGCGAATGCCACCTTGCAGCTATCTGGTCGTTCTGTTCTAGCCCTGAATTCAACTCGGCAGTGAGGCAGCTTGAACAGGCTGTCATCGTTGCAAATGGTGCACTCGTAAAAGTGCCGTTTGATTTGACTTATTGGCAGCAAGTCGCCGCCGAGCGTTACCCCGACGGCTTGCCAGAACCATACTCAGACGATCCCACCCAGTGGATTTTTCATGGTAATCCGCAGCCCGCTAGCGAGCCGCTGCAGGTCGCAGTCGCACGCTTACTTGGCTACCACTGGCCGGCAGAATCGGACGCCGAGATGGAGCTATCCGATGAGGCACGAGTCTGGATCGATCGTAGCGCTAGGCTGAATACCTTGGCCGACGACGACGGTATCGTTTGCCTTTCGCCACTGCGCGCTGAAAAAGCGGCTGATGTTCGGCTGGACGGCTTGTTGGAAGCGGCCTTCGGTGGGGATTGGACGCCGCAGCGTCGTAATCAGTTATTGGACCAGGTCGGTGCCAAAAGTCTCGACGCCTGGCTGCGAGACAAGTTCTTCGAACAGCACTGCAAGCTATTCCACCACCGCCCCTTTATCTGGCAGATCTGGGACGGCCTTAAGGATGGCTTTAGTGCTTTGGTCAATTATCACAAGCTCGACCGCAACAACCTGGAGCGGCTGATTTACACCTACCTGGATACTTGGATCAGCGACCAGCAGCGTGCTGTGAGTAAGGGTGTGGAAGGTGCAGATGTCCGCGTGGCCGCCGCCCAGAATCTGAAAGACCGTCTGGTTCGCATCCTCGAAGGCGAAGCCCCCTACGACATCTTCGTACGCTGGAAGCCAATGGAGCAGCAGCCCATTGGCTGGAACCCGGACCTCAACGACGGTGTGCGCGTCAACATCCGTCCCTTTATGACGGCTGAAGTCCTGCGCCACAACAAAAAGCCCAAGCTCAACATCGAGTGGAAAAAGGATCGCGGCAACGACGTCCCCAGTGCCCCCTGGTACACCCTGGGCCTTGAGTACGGCGAAAAAGAAGGCGCCCGCATCAACGACCACCACCTGACTTTGGCCAAGAAAAAAGACGCACAAAAATAAAACTGCAGCCCTGCCAGCTTTGTGCTGGCAGGGCTTATGCACCGCAGGAGGCGAGACATGAAGCAGCTCTGGCAGCAACTGGAAAACCACCTAAGCGCTCACAATCCCGAGCTGATTGCCGACCTAAACCCCCCGGCTACCGATGCCCAGATTCGCGAGCTCGAAAAGACCATAGGCGCGCAACTGCCTGCCGTTTTTGTCGCCTGCCTGAAAATTCACAATGGGCAAAAGGGCAAAGCTGACTGGTTGTTCGAGGGGCACGAGTTTCTCTCAATTGAGAAAATTCTGATGGACTGGGCGACCTTGAATCGGCTGCTTAAAGGTGGCGATTTCGACGGAGAAGCCGCAAAGCCGGATCCTGAAGTGATTGCTGAGTGGTGGAGCCCAAGCTGGGTGCCGTTTACTTCCAGTGGTGGTGGCGACCATCTCTGCCTGGATCTTGCGCCTTCCTCAAAGGGCACACCTGGCCAAGTCATCAAGTATTCAGGTGAGTTGCCCTCCAGGCGTTTGAAGGCATCGAGTTTCTCCAAGTGGTTTGAGTCGTTTGTGAAAGCCAAAGTCGGCTGCTGAGGTGCGATATGGAAAAAACGCTTACCGAGCTGCGCGAGGAGCGCCTGCAGAAATTATTTGCTGACTGTCAGCAGCAAGTGCTTGGGCAGATCATTGGCCCCTTTGGCCTGTCCATGGCCATGTTCGAAGACAAGAACGGGGGCAACGTTACGACGCTACGTAATTTCTCGCGCGATGACGACACCTATGTCGCGACGGAATCAGATAAGACACTTCATGCGCACTCAAAAATTGAGTATGACGAAGATGTGAGGTCACTCTACGAGGTAGACACACAAAAAAAAGCCAAGAATGCGGGTGGCAAGACTTGGGAACAAAAGCGCGCTGATAAAATAAAGTTAGGTGTGGATGAGTACACTGGCGCAGCTGTTTCATCAGATGGGAAAACTAAAGTTAAAAGCGGTGAAGTGGTAAATGCTGAGCTCGACCATGTTGTGTCGATTGGCGAAACCCACAGTACTGCGAAGAATCATCTTGCTCTAGGTAAGGTTGTTACCGATCCCGCAACAGGTGAGCAGGTGGTTGATACTTCTCGCATTCGAGAAATGGTGAATCACGATGACAATCTGGCTCTGACGAATAAGCCAGCTAACGGCTCTAAGAAAGCTCATGATCTCAAGGAGTGGGCTGGTAGGGAGAGGGCTGATGGTACGACTAACGCAGAAGAGTTTGGGTTAGACGATAAGCTGGTTAATGAGGCCTATTCGAAAGCTAGGGCTCATGCCGAGAACACGGCAAATAGCGCTCTTCTAAAGAAACAAGCAACAGAACTGCTACAAACTGGTGGCAAGCAGGCTGCTCTAATGGGCCTCAGGCAATCGCTTGGGTTGCTGTTGACTGAACTGGTCAATGGCCTTTTCAACGAATTTAAAGTACTGATCAAGGCTGGCGTTGAGGCAGGCAAGACGCTCTTCGAGGAGATCAAAGAGCGTCTTCAGCGCGTGATAGCCTCTGTGGTCAAGAAAATCCCCGCAGCTGCTTCCCAAGCCTTTCAGGGTGGGGTCAGTGGCTTTATGAGCAACCTGATCACCTTCTTGATCAACAACTTTCTCTCTACGGCCAAGCGCTTCGTTACCATCATCCGCGAGGGGCTGCTGGGTCTGGTCAAGGCTTTCAAGATGATCATGTTCCCACCTAAAGGCATGACATCCAGTGAGGCACTGCAGGAAGGATTGAAGGTCCTGACCGCCGTTGTGGTGACCAGTGTGGGCTTTCTGCTGCAGGAGAGTGTGGCGACCTTTCTAAAGACCGTGCCATTTCTCATTCCCGTCGCGGATGCGGTCTCCGGGGTATTGATTGGCATCATGACGGGGCTGCTTTCCGCATTTCTGGCGTATCAGCTGGATAACGTGTTCGCGCGTTACCGGTACGCTTATGACGAAAAACTCCTCGATGCTATAGCTACCGATGCCAAGCTCACCGAGAAAATGGCGAGTGACTTGGTGGTAGCTTCCGAAGCGTCACTCTCGTCTATCGCGAAATACGGTGAGTCGATAAAAAGCTACGAGAAAACTGGTGAGCTGTTGGGCGCGGCTGGGCGCGCATCACAAGCGGTGGCGTCCAGCCTTGCGCAAGCTGTCGAAAGTGCGAAGACGCAAGTGGTCGAGACGAAGGAGATGATTTCCTACCTCGACGAAACCAATGCATTGTTAGACGATTTTTTTGGTAAGAAGGCAACGGAATGAGCAGTTTGACTGGTAAAGAAGTCCAAATCGTTACCGCACTATCAACAGCGGATCTGCCGGAAGCACTGATTGGTAATAGTTGCGTTAAGGAACTAGTTGGGGCTGTTGTTGGCGCACAGCAACAGACTAAAGCCGCCAACGATAAGTTGCAGGCTGCTCGCAGTGAAAAAGATTCGCAGAACGCAGTGTCAAGGTGGTGGAATAATACAGAAGATAAGATTAAAGACGCTCAGCTTGATCTTACTACGACAATTTCTAATCTAAATCGCCATTCATCTCAGTTGTTAATTTTCAACACCGCTATTTCTAAAGTCCTATGTGATCAGCAGGATATATTGCTTCGCCAGCAAAAAATTCTCGAAGAACAGGCCGCTCAGCTTAAGCAACAGAACCTGGAAATTCTCGATCAGCAGAAGGCGCTTGAGATCCAACAGGGCGAGATTAAAAAGGCGAATCAAGGGCTGATGGAGGCCAAGGGTGTTACTGCCGAACAAGCGCGCAACCTGGTCGGTTGTGTGCAAAGGGTCGAGGCGGCAGAGGAGCGGATTTCGGAGGTCAACCGCCAGCTCCTGGTAGCGATCGAGGAGCATCTCAACCAGGTTCGTAAAGATCTTGGTGCATCCCAGTCTTCGGCGGTGGCTGCCCTCGAGTCACGTGGTGACGAGCTAGTTCGGTTAATCGAAGGACATGAGCATCAGCTTGCGAGCCACTCAGCGCTGCAGCAAGAGCTTCAGGGGCGCTTGGCTCGCTTCGAGGAAGCGATGCCGCAGCAGATAGAAAAATCGATCAGCCAGCTTGTCGCTCCTGTCTTCCACCGAGTGGGGGTGCTTGAGCAGCGCAATGGCGAGCTGGCCCTACAGCAATCAAAATTGGCGAAGTGGGTGGTGGCAAGCTCCAGCTTGGCTGGAGTTGCGCTGGCAGGTCTGGCACTCGCCATGCTCCTCTTAAGGCAGAATGGGGTGTTTTAAGCGCGGTACGGAATTGCCGGCAGATGGTTTTCCGGCAGTTCCGGAAGCCGCAACCGGCAGTGCTTCATGTGATTCCGCTGAGCATCTGCGCGGCTACGGCAATCCCAAGATTTGAGTGAGAAGCGATGACCGTAATTGAGGCTTTGGCTGCGAGTCTACGTGCAGCAGCGCAGTACAACGCCAGTTCCCAGGCTGCACCTACAGCGATCCTTTGGCCTGACAAGGATCGAGAGTGGTTGCCTGTACTTGGTCAACTCCAAAGTGCGCTTCCAGAGCTTTTTTCGCTCGGAAGCTACAAGCCCGATCACCGGCAAGGCCCGGCCATATGGCTCAAGTGTGTAATCGCAGATGCGTTGCCTGAGATTTCCCTTCCGGTTGGCCAGACCCCGATCATCTATTTGCCGGGTGTGAGCCGGCAGGATTTGCGGGCGATTACTGCATGCCCTGTGGAACTGCAGCCCTTGGCCGAGTTGCAGTATCGGGGCGTGCTGTGGAGCCAGGTGAACGCCAAAGACTGGACGACCAATGCATTCTTAATTTCCCGCGCTGGTGGCCTAGGACTGGATGTAGCCCAGGACGCGAAGACCCAAACTGCGATGCTACGCGCGCTCGAGCCATTGCTCGATACCAACGTCTCGCAACTCCAAGGGCGTCGACTGGAGGCCAGTGACTTCAACCAGCTTCTAAGCACAGACAGCGTCCGGGATGTGCTGACCTGGCTGTGTGATAGCAAGGGTGTGCAGGCAAGTTGGGCGGGAGCGCGTTGGGAAGCTTTTGTCGGCATCTGTCATGGCGAGTTTCTGGTCCATCCTGAGAAAGATGGGGATCTGGTCGCGGCGGAGAAGCTGTGTGCCCGGTTGGGCCCTTGGGCTCGTGTCTGGGAGCGGTTCACGGAAAACACGGCTGCCTTTTCACGGTTGCCCAATGTGTTGATGCGCTGTCAGCCAGATCTGGCAGCAGATGTCTCGACCTATCCGAGCTATAACCAGCAGCAGGAAAACGATCTGTTGGCGCAGTTGCGTTCGCTTTCCACTTGCGGTAGCAACGAGCTGCGTAAAGGGCTGATTGATCTTGATGTCCACCATGGCGTTCGTCGGTCATGGGTTTGGGCGGAAATGGGTTCGGCTCCTATTGCCCAGTTGCTTGAACCGCTGGTACTGATTGCTAAAGCAGTTGGAGATAGTGGTCTTTCCGGTACCTCTCCCGAGGAAATGGCCGAGCATTATCGGAGCCATTATTGGGTCGTTGACGATGCTCAACTCCGGGCCCTGGCGATGGCCCGAGAACCGTCAATGCAATTGTTGGTGAGGGATATTCTCAACAGCCTGTATACGCCCTGGCTGCACGAGACGGCGCTAAACTTCCAGCAGCTGGTGAGAGCGAAAGGCTATCCCGGGAGCGACGGCGTGAATGAAGCTGTTGCCACCTATCAAACCTCCAGTGAAGTCGTTTTCTTTGTCGATGGGCTGCGCTATGACGTGGCGCAGCGTTTGGTCGGTCGCCTGCAAAGCTTGGGAAAGGTTCGACAGCAGTCAAACTGGGCAGCGCTGCCTTACGTGACGGCCACGGCCAAAGCTGCCGTCATGCCGATTCATCAGCAGGTAACGGGACGCCTAACCGATACCGACTTCCAGCCTAGCTTGAAGAGTGAAGACAAGCCGCTGAGCGCTTATTACTTCCGAAAGTTAATGGAGGAGGGCGGTTGGCAGGTCCTGGGGGCTGAGGAGAATGGTGATCCTCAAGGATTGGCCTGGGTGCAGACCGGCAATATCGATGAAGCAGGCCACACAGACAATCTGCGTCTGGCAGGCCGGATTGATGCTCTGCTGCAGGACGTATACCTGCGCATTGAGGAGCTACTGCAGGCCGGCTGGCGAAAAATCCGTATCGTCACGGATCACGGTTGGCTTTTGACGCCACAGCCAATGGCTAAAGTTGATCTACCCAAGCACCTTGCAGAGATGCGCTGGGCCCGCTGTGCTGAAATCAAAGGCACCGTTCAAACCAATCTGCCAACCGTCAATTGGCACTGGAATCCGGAGCAAACCATTGCCGTTGCACCTGGAGCCAGTGCCTTCCTTGCTGGCCGTCACTATGATCACGGCGGCTTGAGCCTGCAGGAGTGTTTGACGCCGATCATCGAAGTGCTCAGTACATCTGCGCCGTCGATGAAGCTAAGTGCTGCGGTTATCACAAAGGTGCAGTGGTTGGGTTTGACCTGTCGTGTTGAGGTGCAAAGCAGTGCTACCGATCTGGTTGTCGATCTGCGCAGCAGCCCTGCAGATCCGACAACCTCGCTTGTGCGCACTAAAAACCTCAAGGGGGGCAAGTGCAGCCTGCCGGTGGAGGACGATGACCGGGAGGGAGATGCAGTTGTGGTAGTAGTGCTGGACAGCGCTGGGAACGTGCTCGCTAAGCAGGCGACCTTGGTTGGAGATGAAGCGTGATCGAATTGGATACTCTTGACTCGAAAGCTGCGGCAGCCTTTGAGGGATATATCGTCCGCAAGGATCTGGTCAGAACCTTTGCCAGGCAATTCCCTGTGCCGACCTATGTTGTCGAGTTTTTGTTGGGTCGATACTGCGCCAGCACCGATCCCGATGAGATCGAAGAGGGTATCGAGATCGTAGAACGTCAGCTTTCCTCCCGGACCGTCAAGGCCGGCGAGGAGGAGCTGTTCAAGGCACGTGCATACAAGAACGGCACGGTGAAGTTGATTGATCTTGTAAGTGCGCGCTTTAGCCAGAAAGACAACGGTTATCTCGCAAGTCTGCCCAGCGTGCAGCTCACAAACGTTCGTATCGCAGATAAGTTAGTGGACGATAACGAGCGCCTGCTCACTGGTGGTTTCTATGCGGAAATCACGTTGGAGTACGATCCCGCGATAGCGGAGGAGCGCGGTAATCCTTTTGGCGTGCAGGATCTGCGGCCCATTCAGCTTTCGAAGCGCGACGTGCTCGACACCCTTGGCGAGGCGCGAAAAACATTCAGCAGTGAGGAGTGGAAGGACTTTCTGCTGAGGTCCATCGGCCTTGAACCTGAGAGGTTAGATGCCCGAGCCAAGGATGCGCTCCTGCTTCGTATGGTTCCGTTCGTTGAGCGGAACTACAACCTGGTTGAGTTGGGGCCCCGCGGTACGGGTAAGAGCCATCTGTTTCAGCAGGTCTCCCCCTATGCGCATCTGATCTCTGGCGGCAAGGCCACCATTGCCAAGATGTTCGTCAATAACGCCAGCGGCCAGAGAGGTCTGGTGTGCCAATACGACGTGGTCTGCTTTGACGAGATCAGCGGCATTTCCTTCGACTCGAAGGAAGGCATCAACATCATGAAAGGGTATATGGAGTCCGGCGAATTCAGCCGCGGCAAGGAGAGTATCCGTGCCGATGGTTCGCTGGTTTTCGTGGGAAATTTCGATGTAGACGTTGAGCACCAGCAGCGAGTGGGGCATCTGTTTGGGCCGCTGCCTCAGGAAATGCGTGATGACACCGCCTGGATGGATCGGATTCACTGCTTCCTACCTGGCTGGGATGTGCCCAAGATGAATCGAGAGCTGACCACCGATCATTTCGGGCTAGTGAGTGATTTTTTCTCGGAGTGCCTGAGCCGTCTCCGCTACGAAAGTAGGGTCAGTGCGCTGCAAAACCGAGTCCATCTGGGCGGCGCTTTGAGCGGCCGAGATACCAATGCAGTGAACAAGACGGTGTCCGGACTTCTCAAGCTGCTCTATCCCGACTCATCTCAGACGGTTGCAGATGAAGACCTGGAGTGGGCAACGCGCCTCGCTCTGGAGGTGCGTCGCCGGGTTAAAGAGCAGCAGAAGCGTATCGGCTCTGCTGAGTTTCGAAACACCCACTTCAGCTACTTCATCGGTGATGACGGCATCGAGAAGTTCGTTGCAACCCCTGAGCTGCGTGCGGATAACGAGATTGGTGACGACCCCCTCGAGCCTGGCCAGATCTGGACAATCAGCGAGGGTGGAGCAGAAATCGATGATAACGCGGGGCTTTACCGGATTGAGGTTAACGAAGGGCCAGGTTCTGGAGTGAAGATCCTCAACAATCCAGTGCCGCCAGCCTTCAAGGAGTCGGTGCGTTACGCCGAGCAAAATCTTTACGCTCGTGCCTCCCAGCTGATTGGTGATCGGGATCCTCGCGCACATGAGTTCACCGTCCAGCTGCGCGCTTTCGACGCCGCCAAGCGCGGCTCCAAGCTCGGTGTCGCCGCTCTGATTGCGATGTGTAGCAGTCTGCTGAAGAAGTCTGTTCGGGGCGGCTTGATTGTGGTGGGTGAGATCAACCTGGGTGGGTCCATCGAGCCGGTGCTTAACCCGGTGAGCATCGCCGAATTGGCGGTGGAGAAGGGGGCTAGTGCGCTGCTGATGCCGGTCACCTGCCGCCGCCAGCTCTATGACCTGTCTGATGACATGGCGACGAAGATCGACATTCAGTTTTATCAGGATGCTAGGGACGCGTTTTTAAAGGCGATTGTTGAGTAGATTCAACTCAATAACTGCAATCCGCTCCTGGAGCCGCCGAAATCGGCCATTCCAAAGCTCTGCCTCCTGGCATTCAGATGGCAAAATGCCGCCATTGCATGGACTATGGCGTCGGAATCCCCTAGATTCTTGGCAAATTGTCACGGACGTCGAGATGGAATCAAATGATTCGGGCGGTGTTGCCGCCAAGCACGGTTTCCTATTCCAAGACTGTGTAGCCGCTTACCATGTAACCCGAATGCTTCGTGATAAGACTATCCGCAGTGTTCGCTGCGAGGTCACAGACGATATCGACATCGTATCTGACGGGTACGTCGACTTCGTGCAGGTGAAAAGTACCGAGAAAACGCGCTGGAATATTTCCGACATCGTCCTGAATTCCAAGGGAGCCGATAAAAAAACAATCCCTTGCAGCTCAATATTGCACAAGTCGATGCAGTGCAAGTCCAGCCCCGGTCTGTCCCGAAGGTATTCGATCGTCACCGAAGATAAGGTGAACAAAACCTTAGAGTACCTGACGATCAGCTCAACAGCCAGGGCAGGCAAGTCAGGACGGCAGGAACTGATCGACGACCTCAATAAGCGCACGGCGGGCTACCAGACTCCGTCAGGCGTGACCGTCGCCGACTGGGTCGACGCTGCAACCTGGCAGGTCTACCACACCGTGCGCGAACTGGAACTTCTGGGGATCAAAAACATACGGATGGCCTCCCAGGATCTGCACGGCGTTATTCTCAGTTCCGAAACCGTCGCCGAAGACATATGGCTCCGTATCCTCGATACCGTGACGCGCAAGGGCGAGCATTCACGACGGATCCACAGTGTTGATGACAAGTCCTACACACGGACTGATCTCTTTGACTGGTTCAAGTTGCGCGTCGAGGATGACCAGTCTCGCTCAGGCCGAAAGATCTACGTCAGGCGGGACTTGCCGCACATCCTTATGCCATTCGGAGCGCCTATGGCTTCGGTCTGCGCTAAGCGTAAGGGGCAGGTTCTACATCAGCAGTATTCGCTTAAACGATACCGCTACAGACACATAGTGGACAACGTCTGCCAATGGTTGGATGAGGTCTTTCTTCGGCCTAAAGAAATGGCCGATATCCACAAGTTGACGCTCGTGGAAAAGCGCGAGCGGCTGCGAACGTCCGTCTTCAAATCGCTCTGCGATGTCGGGGCGTTTTTGGGCCGGGTGCTATTGCACGCCACTATCCGCCAGCACCATGAAAGCCAGCCCATACCCTGCATGCTGCACGTGGAAAGATCAGGGGCAGAGAAAATTCTTGAAAACGTGCATATCGTTCGCCGCGATCCAGAAGGTGATCAACTTTGGATTGGCTTCAGCGAGTTGGTGACTGATATTGACGTCGCTGTCCGGTTGCTGGAGATACGGGATCGGCTGTACGAGGATATCTCGTACTGCTTCGATTCTGCGCGCAGCAAGATCCTCGACGTCAAAGACGACGACTACCTGCTTCGCCACGATATCGACGAAATCCTAGATGGCAGCCGGCCCTTTGATGCCCACCTTGATCGCTTCACTTTCGTCCTATTTGTGGGCTATGACTCTCACCTGCTCACCGACCCTGAAACGCTGGGTCACGAAGATGAATTAGAGGGGGAAACGGCAGCGCTATTTGAGCAATTCGCAGCCGACCTCACGGAGCAATCTCCCTTCGCGGATCTGTGCGTCCACGTATTTCTCTACCCCGCTCCTAGCCTTGAGCGGCTAACCAAATTGGTCGAGGACAAAGTAAGGGCGGTGGTATGACGCAGGTGTATGACCAGGCGAAGCACAGCCTGTACAGCGAAGATTTCTCGTCGTTCAGGTATCTGTCCGCGATCAATACGTTGCTGTCCAACCCTGTGTCGTACGACCTGGGCCGAGACTTAATCGTACGTGCCCTGGATGCGCGCGATCGCTTCTCTGACCACGTTATCCTCCTGAAAAATATGGTGAGAAAAGCAGGCCTGTTCCCGTACCTGAAAAAGGAGTTCTCCGACCTAACGCCGGAAGAGCTGAGGGTTCTGGATTTGTACCGCACACCGTTCTCGGACAGTTACGTTTTTCACTCGATGCAATTCCATATATTCGATCTGCTTAAGGCTGGTCAGAATGTGGTGCTCAGCGCGCCTACAAGCATGGGAAAAAGCGCCATCGTGGACTCGCTGCTCGGCCTGGGTGACTTAAAGCGGCTCGTCTTGGTTGTTCCGACCGTGGCGCTTGCCGACGAAACTCGTCGCCGCTTGCAGGTGCGGTTCGGCGAGCATTACCAGATCATTCACCACAGCTCGCAAGAGTGCCATTCCGATAGGGTCGTCTACGTCCTGACGCAGGAGCGAGTGAACGAGCGAAACGACATTGCCGATATCGACCTCTTCGTCATCGACGAGTTTTACAAGCTGGCATTCCGAGAGTTAAAAAATGGCACAGTGGATTACAAGGATGAGCGAGTTATTGAGCTCAATATCGCGCTGAGCAAGCTGCTGAAAGTCTCCAAGCAGTTCTACCTGACTGGGCCGTTCGTCAATAGCATTCGCGGTCTAGAAAAACTTGGTTATGCACACACTTTCATTTCCACCGACTTCAACACGGTCGCACTTGATGTCCAGACCTTTGGTATCAAAGCGAACGAGGATGAAGCGAAACTCAGTGCGCTGGCAGAGATTGCGCGCGCATGTGTCGGCGCTACGATCATCTACTGCAAGTCGCCAACTGTGGCCGGGCTTGTGGCACGCGAGTTGATAAGGCTCGGACATGGCACGCCGACTGAGAGTCCTCATATCGATTGGGTGAGCGAAGAATTCGATGCCGATTGGGATTACACCATTGCCCTAAAACACGGCATTGGGTTGCATTTTGGTGCGCTGCCGAGGGCGCTTCAGCAATACACCGTGGACCAGTTCAATGCGGGAAACCTGCGCTTCTTGCTTTGCACCTCCACTATCATCGAAGGCGTCAATACCGTCGCGAAGAATGTCGTGATCTACGACAACCGTGATGGCACTCGCAGTATCGACAAATTTACCCACGGAAATATCAAGGGACGCGCCGGGCGAATGGGCGTTCACTTTGTGGGAAAAATCTTCTGTCTGGAGGAAATTCCGGAGGACAATCTCAATCAAGAGGTGGAGATACCGCTCGGTATTCAAGACGTCGAAACTCCGATTAATCTCCTAGCGAGCGTTCAGCCAGACCATCTGTCTGAGTTTTCTCAGGGTCGCTTCGATGAAATCTTCACGAGCGATCGGGTCTCTATTGACCTAGTGAAGAAGCATTCGTACTTCCGCGTTGAGCAGTTCGAAGAGCTGCAAAGCATGGTCGAGATGATGGACGACTCTGAATTCGCCACGCTGGTGTTTCACTGGGCCCCTGCGACAAATTTCCTCAAGACCTTCGCAAAGATTATCGCCAGGCTGGTGCCCCAAACGTTCACTCGCAACGGAGTCACAATTAAACCAACGGACGTTATGGTCGCCAAGCTCGCTGGCTACCTCAACGCGTCGAGCTATTCGGATTACCTGAAAAGCCAGATTGATTACGCGCGGCAATGGGTGACAGAAGGGGAGAAGCGCACGCTTTCTGGCGCCCTCAACAATGATTTGAAGATCATTACCAATACCTTCGGTTACACGCTACCCAAGCTGCTCAGCTTGATGGAGGATGTTGTCAAGCACCAAGCGTTGAAGCGAAGTATCCGCAGCAAGATTGATTACACGCACGTCAAAATGGCGTTCGAAAGCTTCCACCTACCAGCAGGCGTCAATGCCCTGGAGGAGATCGGGATTCCCATTCAGACGTTACACCGCTTGGCAGACTTGCTGGAATTTCCCACTGAGGCTGATGTGGATCAGTTAAGCCAGTATCTTCGGGATACACAGGACGTCTGGAGTCAATCGATTGGGTACGTGGATTTAACGTTTATCAGGCGCGCGCTCGGTATTGGATAACATCGCCCCCGAATTCCTGCAATGGCTTGTTGAGCTCTGAAGAACCAGCCAGTGGGGAAAAGGAACTGAGTTATTCCCGGCAGCATCCATTCCGCTTTCGGCCCAAAAACGGACGTTTAGGGCAGAGAAAATATATTTTCCCCATTTCGTGCGTAAACGGTTCGAGGTGGCTGACCGTCCCTCATATGCAGAAGCCATTGTCGGATAGCATAATGATGGCCAACTGCCTTGATAGCGCTACCGCATTGCGTCGTCCCGCCCCGAAAGGATTCGAATGAATAGTTCCGATCTATACCTTAAACCGATACATGAACTGCTCACTGACAAGCAGGGCAACCCGGCAAAATTCTGGATTCCAGCCTACCAACGCGGCTATCGCTGGAAACCCCTGCAGGTGACCCAGTTGCTGGACGACATCCGCGAATTCATCCGCCGCCGCAACCCGCAGCCGGACGATTTCTACTGTCTCCAACCACTGGTTATCAAGATATCTGAATACGGCCTATTTGAGGTTGTCGATGGCCAGCAACGGTTGACCACACTGCTGCTGATTCTTCGTCATTTCAATGAGCGGCTGGCGGAAAAGTACCGCCAGCCGCTATTCACGCTGGACTACGAAACCCGGCCGCACTTACTGGCATTTCTTGATGGACCAAGTGAATCTCTTGCTGAAAGCAATGTCGACTACTTCCACTTGTTCAATGCAATCAAAACCATCGAGAGTTGGTTCAGCAAGCACGCTCATGAAGTAGATGAAATTAAGTCGACGCTGTTGAACAAGACCCGGGTAATCTGGTTCGAGTTGGCTGCCAAAGACAACGCTGTTGATGCCTTCACTCGACTCAACGTAGGCAAGATTCCCCTGACCGATGACGAGCTAATCCGCGCTCTGTTCCTCAAGTATGAGGATGCTAGCGATTCAGGCAGCGCTCTCAGGCAACTGAAGATCGCCCACGAATGGGATCAACTGGAGAAGGCCCTGCAAGCAGACGAATTCTGGTACTTCCTCAGCAACCAGCAGGGCCGCCCGCAGAGCCGGATCGGCCTGCTATTTGAGTTGGTGGCCAAGTCCGATGGACAGAGTGACGGAATAGACCAGGGCGAGCATAGCGTATTCCATGCCTATAGCAGGAAACTTAAAGTTTCCTGCGCTACCTCGAATGAATGGTTACGCATCAAGCAGACCTTCATGATGCTCGAGGAGTGGTTTGAGGATCGCACGCTTTACCACATCGTTGGATTCCTGATTAGTCAGGGCATGGATGTCGCAAAAATCTGCGAACTTTCGCTTCATACCACCAAGAGTGATTTTGAACGTAAGCTTCGCAAAGAGGTTTTTATACGCACCATCGGTGACGAAGACATCGACGCACTGTCACCTGAGGCGCTTCTCCTGTGTGTCAGCGAACGTCTCGCCGAACTGGAATATGGCCGTCATTCACCAAGCATTCGCTCGCTGTTATTGCTGTTCAATCTGGCGACTCTTCTGGGGAGCCCTCGCTCCAACCTGCGCTTCCAGTTCGACAGTTTCAAGTCCGGGGAGTGGGACATTGAACATGTACGCTCGATTGCCTCCAGCCGCCCGATGCGCCTGCATGACCAAGTGCACTGGTTGAACCTGTGTGCGGGCTACTTGGAAGCCCAGAAACAGGAAGACAAGGTGAAGCAGATCAGGCAACTGTTGAAGAGCATTCATTCTTTTATCGAAAGATCAAAGAAAGATCATTCAGATGAGGCCTTCGAAGCGCTGTACAAAAAATTGTTGGCCTTCTTCCAAGAGAACGACGAGGCGCCGACCGACCATGGCATCTGCAACCTGACTCTGCTGGATAAAAGAACCAACCGCAGCTACAAGAACGCTGTGTTCGCCGTCAAGCGCAAGGCTCTGCTTGACCTCGACCAGTCGGGGATCTTCGTGCCGCTTTGCACTCGCAATGTGTTCCTCAAATGTTACAGCCCGCAGGCCGACAACGTGATGTTCTGGAGCAAAGATGATCGTGAGGCCTACCAAGCCGAACTCACCCGATCCCTAGTGGGCTTCTTCAGTGCAGCCCAGGAGATTACCCAATGAGCGAGTCTGGCAGCCAGATCACCCTGAAACAGCTGATGAGTCGCCACCAGCGCATTCAAATCCCGATGATCCAGCGCGATTATGCCCAGGGCCGCCCGGCGGCAGAGGATGTACGCGAGGAGTTTCTTGGGACTCTGCAGCAGGCATTTGAGTTGTTACCCAATGACACCGCTCTGCCACTAAACCTGGACTTCATTTACGGTAGCGTCGATATTGACGGCCCGGTCCGTTTCCTACCACTCGATGGCCAGCAGCGGCTAACCACCCTGTTCCTACTGCATTGGTACCTGGCCTGGCGCGACGGCTGCCAGGCTGAGTTTCAGGAGGTGTTCTGCGAAGGAGAAGGCTCTCGGTTTTCTTACCGAGTACGATCGAGCAGTGCCGAGTTCTTCGATGCACTGGTGAACTTCTGGCCGTCGCGTGGGGCCGCTGACGGAGCTTCATTGATCAAGCTGATAACCAACCAGGCTTGGTATTTTCGTTACTGGCGCTTGGACCCAACCATTCAATCATGCCTGATTATGTTGGAGGCAATTCATAAACGATTCGCCAACATCATGGGTGCGTATGCCCGGTTGATGGATGAAAAACAACCTGTGATCACCTTCCAGTTGCTGGACCTCGACCATTTTGGGCTGTCCGATGACCTGTACATCAAGATGAACGCCCGTGGTAAACCGCTGACTGCGTTCGAGACATTTAAGGCCCGCTATGAACATGAACTGAAGAGTCAGTTCGCCGATGAGACCAGAATTATCGGCCGTCAAACCTTCTCAATCGCCGATTACTTCGCTCGTCGCATGGATACCAGTTGGGCCGATTTCTTCTGGGCGTATCGCGACAAGGAAACCCACCTTTACGACGATGCGATCATGAATTTCTTCCATACCGTAGCTTTCCTTTGCCGGGATCCGGAGCAATCCAGCTACCTAGAGGATGTCAGTACATTTAGGACTAAACCATTGAAGTCAGCCTATGCCCTTTATCAAAAAGGAAGCTGGCTGGAGCGGGACTTCTCTGCAACCCTGATGTTGCTGCTGGAAACCTGGAGTGGTCAGGGCAACCAGTTCACGCCGCTATTGCCGGGCAACCCATACTTTAACGAAGCGAACATATTCCAACGTTTGGTCAGCGATCCTGCGAGTCTGTCCTATACCGATCTTGTGCAGCTTTTTGCATTCGTCGCGTTCCTACGTGCTACTGCTGAGCAGCCCGAGCGGCAAGCACTACTGGAATGGATGCGGGTGATTTACAACCTGTCAGTCAACTCCAGCTACGAACGCCCCGCCGATATGCAGCGCAGTTTGCTGGCAGTACAGGGGTTGCTGCCGCACGCCGGAGATATCCTCACCTACTTCGCCAGTAACGAAAAGCCCACCCCAGGTTTTAACCTACAGCAGGTCGGTGAAGAGCAGATAAAGGCCAAGTTGTTGCTGCGGCACTGTGGTTGGCGCGAGCTAATCGAGCGCGCTGAAAAACATGGCTACTTCAAGGGGCAGATTGAGTTCTTGCTGGAGTTCAGCGGCGCCTCCACCGATCAATGCAAAACCGGCTTGTCACACTGGCGATCTAGCGACCACCTTGCGCTACAACAACGCTTTTCCGGATACCTCGAAAAGGCGGAAGTAATGTTCAATGCGCGCGGATTGAACAGCTTGACGGAGTACCGCTGGGAGCGGGCTTTATTATCACTAGGGGACTACTTTTTGCGCAGTGGATCCAACTACTCGTTCTTGGTTAACTCAGCGTCGGAACAGGCAAGTTGGAAGCGGTTGTTACGTGGCAGCACCTGGGAAAATGCGCATCATGCTCGAGCGATTTTGCAAAGATTGTTGGATCAGATCAATCTGGACATCCCGCTTGATGAACAGTTGGACAACTTGATTGCCATCGCTGAAGACCTTGAGCCCTGGCGTCAAATCATGGTGAATACGCCCGACGTGTTCCGCTACTGTGGTGAGCACGCGTTACGGTGGAATAACGATGAGATCTACCTGCTCAAGAAGAGTCGCATGAGCGGGATGCACGCTGAGTTGTTCAGCTTTCACTTGCACGCGGAGCTTAAAGCGGAGCAGCTGCAGAAGAAGCTCTTACCGCTGAGGCTCCAGGAGTACCAATCAGTCAGTGGCTCGGAGTACGAACCGTACGTGAGCTTGGCTCTCTCATTCCTGAGCCGCAGCTTGAGTATCGCCGTCTTTTCAACTTTAGGGCTTTTTAGGATTCAAGTATCTCGAAAACTACTGAAACCCTTGCCTAATGTGGAAGACTTGTTGGTCGATAAATTCAAGTTTGACGTGCACAAGGAACAGATCACACTAGACGTTGCACGCGGTCGCATTCACACAACCCTCCGCGCCATAGCCCGGAATATTAAGGCTTTGGAGGAGCGTATGGCTGATGGTTTGTGAGATCTTGTTGGGGACGTGGGCCTAGCGGATTCGTTCGCGATGGCCTACGTGCCTTTTATCCCGCTAGATCGGAAATCAAGGTCATCGTTAGCCGCTGATGTCATGCTGTTATCCACAACTCCGATACTATTTCGTTTTGCCGCCACAGGTTTTGGCGGCCTGAATCGTTTCGAGTTTCTTAGGCACTCGATGACTGCTTTCGGCCGATTCTGTTGAAAAAGTAGGTTCAGCGGCAGCCGGCCGGTCGGATGTGCCTGCTGTCGAAGTGGCTGGAAGCCACTTCAAGTTGCCTTTCGGCGTTTCACTGAGCTTCCTTGCCCAGGTGTGAGGGTTAATTCGAGGGTTTCTGCTCGCCGCAGGCGCACCTATCCCGTGATCGGTGGCCCGTGAGGCAGCAGCTTGGCCATACGTCTAAGGTTTTGCACAGTCGCGGCCAAGGTGAATTCGTCAGTCGCACCCGTCAGTCCACGCAGTCGTAAACGGTCGAGTTTCATGATCCGTTGAGGTGGGCGAACAGCATCTCCACCTTCTTCCGTTCGCAACGAGAGACGAGGTATTCCGGCGTCTTGGCGATGCGTCGCGCCACGTCACGGGCCGCTTCATGGATGCTCCGAGCGATCTTGCGGAATGCAGTATTGGGGCAGCACTTCGCTTTCAGCGGGCAGGTGGCGCAGTCAGTTTGGCTGGAGCGGTAGATGATGGTGTTGGCCTTGGTCACCCGCGATCTTTGCTGGGTGAAGGTGCGCCATGCACTGCGCAGCGGTTTGCCGGCTGGGCAGCGGTATTCATTGGCCTCCTGATTCCAGTGGAAGTCATTACTGGAGAGGCTGTCGTCCTTGCGTTCGGTCTTGTCCCACACCGGCACGTGCGGCTCGATGTTCTTTTCTTCAACCATCCAGGACAGCATCGGGGCAGTGCCATAGGCGGTGTCGCCGATGAGGCGTGCCGGTGTGAGGTCGAACTGCGCTTCGACACGCTCAACCATCGTCCTGGTCGAATCGACCTCGGCGGTACGATGCGCCGGAGTCGCTTCTACATCCATGATCACGCCGTGCTCGGTGTCGATCAGGTAGTTGGTGGAGTAGGCAAAGTAAGCCGGGCCGCCTGGCGCTGCTGTCCAACGAGACAGCGGATCGGTGAGTGAAATCTTCTTGGGGAGGGCTTCAGCCAACGCCTCTTCATCAAGGGCTTCGAGGTACTCGCGTACGGCGCGGCTGCTGAGCGTTGGATCACTCCAATCGACTTCATCTCCCGCCACCCCACGTTGCCGGCTGGCATCCGCCTTGATGATGCTGGCGTCGACGGCGAAGCCTTCGCCCTTGACCAGGCCGGCCGCCATGCAGCGTCGCAGCACCTCATTGAACAACCAGCGGAACAGGCCGCTGTCACGGAAGCGGCCGTGGCGATTCTTCGAAAAGGTCGAGTGATTGGGGACTTCATCCTCCAGACCCAACCGGCAGAACCAACGGTAGGCCAGGTTGAGGTGCACTTCTTCGCATAGCCGTCGTTCGGAGCGGATGCCATAGCAGTAGCCGATGACCAGCATGCGCACTATCAACTCCGGGTCAATCGAGGGTCGCCCGATGGGGCTATAGAAATCCGCCAGGTGGCGCGCAGGTCACTGAGATCCAGGCACTGGTCGATGCTGCGCAGGAGGTGTTGGGGCGGGACGTGATCTTCCAAGTTGAACGAGTAGAACAGCCGCTGCTGTCCTCCCGGTAACTGTCCCATCATGCTGTTCGCCCCCGCGCTCGCTGACAGAGCAATTCTGCCGAAGGCATGGGGAAGCAGCTATTTTTTCAACAGAATCGGCCGTTCCCTGCCTGCCAGGGGCATGAAGCATGCCGGTCAGATTCGCTGCTAATAACTGGTAAGGTTGATGAGTGCAAATGGGTGGTCAAGTCTAAGCAATTATCGACGCACGCAATCGCTCCCGCCGCATGAAGCCCTAACCAGCGCCGATAACGGGCCCCTTCTCAAAGTCTGTGACTGACCGGCTGAGTCCGAGTATTTTGTGCCAAGCATCTATCCACTCTCGCCACATTCACGCCTTCTTGCCACCTATGAACGACATCGATTTTGCACAGAGCGTCAGCCCCGACCTGGCCGGGCATTACGAGCAGGCTAAAGACCTGGCCTTCATTACCCCAGCGTACGCTTTAACCCACTTGCGTAGCTTTGCAGCTGTGTTCTGCGATGAGATAACGCCGTCGGCAAGGTTTGAGTTCAATATCGCCAGCAAGATCCAAAAGGTGCACAACGCGGAGGGCTCATCTAGGAAGATACTGTCAGCCTTGGACACATTGCGCGACAGTGGGAACAAAGCTGCCCACCCGGAAGAATATGCGCCGGGCACCCTCGACTTCCCTTCGATGGTTGCTAAGGGGCTGCAGCTCGCTCGTGAGCTCTTGGAGCATCTCAACTGGCTGAAAACCGGCAGATCGACAACGCCTAAATATGAAGTCATCGAGCCCACCCTGCACATCCAGCGAGACCTCAGCTACAAAGCCATATTCGAAGAGGATGCGCAGTCTCGATATACGCTAGGCGTCTACTTCAAAGAGAAAGCTGATCGAGAGAAGTCCGATTATGGGTTGCATCGATTTGATGACGGCTATGGGGCGGCCGGTATGCTCTCGCGTGAGGCCATTGATCAGGCTATGCACTGGTTCAAATGTGCTGCCGACAGCGATCATCCAGGTGCACGATATGAATATGGCGCGTATCTGTTTCGACTCAAGGACAACCCTGACGGGACTGTAAGTCGTCGCGACGATCGTTGGCGCGGTGAACGCTATATCTGGTGGGCATGCCAGGCGGGTCATGCGGATGCCCAAGCCATGATGGGCGACTTCTTCTTGAATGGCACTGAGCACCTTGACAGCGATTATGAGCGCGCAAGAGAGCACTATCAGGAGGCAGCTGAGCAGTCGCACCCGCGGGCATTGGCTCAACTGGGAAGAATGCATGAGCATGGGCTTGGCGGACCGAAGGACCTCAAGAAAGCCATCGAGTGCTCACTGAGAGCCGCAGAGTCTGGATTCCCGCAAGCTCAATATCACTTGTATGCGCTGCATAGACAGGGGGACGCATTTGTAGGGGAACACACAACCGCCCTCCACTGGCTAACCGCAGCCGCAGACCAACGCCATCCCGATGCCATGATGGCGTTGGCAGGGCTGATAGAGGTTAAGAAAGTAGCGAATCGCAGCGTCGCAGATGCACAACATTTATATGAGCAGTGCATCAACACCCCGCACCTTCGGATTCGGGCCCTGTATGCGTATGCCAATCTGGTGGCGACACACTCAGATGACCTTCAAGAACTGGAATCAGCACGCCATTGCATTTCCCAATGCGCGGAAGAAATCCAGGCCAACCCTCAGTACCATTGCTCGCTATCGGGGTGCAACAGAATCAATAGTGTTCTCCTGAACAAGCAGGCAGCTGCCATGTCCCGTGAATTCCCCCATTTCCGGTTCCAATTTGGAGCCGCGGAGCCTGCACAGGGGGCATTGGATTACACAGGTCCGAAAGTCGGCAGGAATGACCCATGTCCCTGTGGTAAGGGCTCTAAATATAAGCATTGCTGTATGAGATAGTGAAGCGCTGGCAGCCCTAGGCGGCCTGCTGGATGTTACTCAATCGAATCTAGTTCTGCGAGCCGAGTACTCATCAAACCACATGCGTTCCCCGCTCTGGCCTGTACAGAATTTTGTATAGATGGTGCGGAGCTCCACGCACAAAGCTGCACCTTAACGCAACCTGAGGCCTTCGGCTTTGGGTGACTGCTTCTGGCCGATTCTGTTGAAAAAGTCCCTCTGCAATGTCCGCATTCGAAAGTAGGCCTCTGACATCTGAAGCAGTTCCGCTCCCGATCAGCTTCAGATTTCGCGCAGCAACGTCAAAATCGTGCGTATCTTGAACGCTCGAAAGGTGGCTCCAGCCTAGACCGCCTTTTTCAACAGAATCGGCCGGATACGGCCAGTCACGAGATTGTGAGGATCTGCTTTATAACCGGTCTGGTTGTATTAGCTGTCCGCAGTTCTGAGATGGAGAACAATCATATCCACCCTGACCCGTGCATCAGGCATGCCTACCACCGCCTGCAGATGATGGAGCACCTAGACGATTTCAAGCCGGCAGATTGTAAACGCACACGCGAGTGAGGCCCCATTTCGGTTGAGTGAACCTTACCTAGCCTCCTTCATCGTAATCTGTTTGTGAGCATCGAATGGACAGCTTTATGCGTCTGCTGCTACCTTATTCAGAGGTAGTACCTATAGATAAAGAGGGCTAACCATGGCCACATCCATCAAAATTGATGACGAGCTAAAAGGCCGCATTCAGCAGTTGGCGAGCCAACGCCAACGCTCGTCTCACTGGATCATGCGCGAGGCGATAACCCAGTACGTCGAGCGCGAGGAGGCCCGAGAGAGCTTCAAGCAGGAAGCGTTGGCCTCGTGGGCGGCGTATCAGGAAACCGGACGGCATTTAACCAGCCAAGAAGCTCGGACCTGGCTTGGTACCTGGGGTACAGATGCTGAGGTAGAGCTTCCCAAGTGCCACGATTGATTGTCACTGAAGGTGCGGGGAAGGGCTTGGAGCGTTGCCGACGGTTCCTTGCCGATAAAGATCCGCTGGTTGCGCGGCGCGCTGCGCAGGCGATTGAGCGCCAGTTAGCTCGCCTGGAAGAAAGTCCGGAAGTAGGGCGTCCGTTTCCAGATCTACCGCAGCTGCGTGAGCTGATTATAGAGTTTGGTGACTCAGGGTACGTCGCTCTCTACCGCTATGAGCGCATAGACGATACTGCGTATGTCTTGGCCTTTCGCCATCAAAAGGAAGCGGGTTACTGAGTTTGATCTACTGCGCCTGTAGCGAGAATCGACTCCAGCTTCTCTCCCAATAATCGCCATGCTTCGGTCTTTTCCTTAGCGTAATCGTGGTGCAGGTAATGCCGGCGTACCTTGGAGCCGCCCAGCAAGTGGTTCTGGCAGCGGTCGATGATTTCCAGTGTCACACCCAGCTCCTGCATCATGGTGGCCCCGGTGCGGCGCAGGTCATGCGGCGTCCATTCCCCTTTGGCTCCTTTGCTAAGCACCAGTGAGTCATCATGATGCCGGCCGGCCAGGGGCTTGCTGCGGTTCTTGAAGCGGCACTGCCGATCGCCGATGAGCTTGCTGACCGTCTTGGTATCGACATGGCTTTGGCTGTCCTTGCTGGGAAAGCAGAACGGCGTATGGCCGGTTTCTTTTTGCAAACGCTTGAACTGCTCTATGGCGAAAGCTGATAGGAACACATGGTGATCCTGGCGTTTGCCTTTATGGCCTTTGGTAGCCTCGGCGGGAATGAACCAGGCGCCTTTCTTCAGGTCCAGGTAGCGCCACTCGGCCTTAAGCAGCTCGCCGATACGACAGAGAGTGCTCAGGCAGATCCACAGAGCGCACTGGACTCGCGTGTTGACCGGGCGAATGCCGGAATACTTCTGGCCAGCGGGAAGCTCTTCGTAGTCTTTCTCTAGGCATTCGAGGATGTCACGCAGCTCGCGAATCTCGTCGGGGGAGAGCAGGCGGTCGCGTTGTTCTTCATAATCGTGATCGAGCAGCTTGCTGACATCTATAAGGTCGGCTGGATTGCCGTCAGTCATCAGGCCTCGCCAGGGTTTGCGTTTCTCACCCCAGCGCAGCATCTGGCCAATGTCGTTGTTGCGGATAACGACGGTGCGGTTCAGGCCACGGGCTTTGATTGAGCGCAGCACCGCGAGCAGATCCTTTTCGGTCAGGTTGCGTAGTGGTTTCTTGCCAATCAGCGGTAGGACATCTTTCTTGAAGCTGCGGATCAGTTCGGCATTGCCATCCTGGCGGGAGACGCCGTCGCGAATCCATTCGTCGAAGAGGTCCGCCACCGTCTTGTTTTCGGCCGCTTGGCGTTCGGCTTCGGCGATGGTCGCTGCGACTGCAGCTTGAGCTTCGATCTTGGCGGCTTTGCGAGCAGCGGTTGGATCGATGCCTTTTGCGGCCGTCGCTCTAACCTCATCACGTTCGGCACGAATCTGAGCAAGAGACTTCTTTGGCCAGCTGCCCAGGCTTTGATCGCGTTTCAGTCCGTCTTGTTTGAATTCGTAGCGAAACTGCACTGTTACACCACGGACGCCTGCGCGAACCCTGGCAACCAGGCCGCCGTCCTCCCGAAGGATTCTGCCGTCATCGGCAGAAGTAAGGGCGTCTAGCTGCTTCGCCGTTAACTTTGCCACTCTCTACCCCTTGCCTGATTTGGTTGCCTTAGAATTTTACCCCACTTTTACCCCACCTAATCGCTTGGCTGGTGGTGGATAGCATTGGACGCTATGGGACGACAGAATAGCCTGTAAGACCCGTATTTTCTAGGATTCGTGAGTCCATAAGAGTCCATGTGGATCTATAGTAATCCACCAAAAAAGCGCATGGGGTGCAAGGGGTCGAGTGTTCGAATCACTCCGTCCCGACCAGGCGCATGAAGCGCTCCTGGAATTTCTTCGCCGCTCTGACCCTGGCTTTCTTCCATGCCGAATCGTTCATCCGGTGAACGGGAGTGGCCTTGCCGTTTTGATCGGGTTGTCCGTAAGGAAATACCCAAACCGGATCAAGCCCTCGCTGTCCCTCGATGACCGACTTGGCTACGTTGTTGAGTACAACGAGGCGCTCGTCGCCGTTCTTGACCCCGGAGCTCTCATGCCGGCCACCAAAATCCGCCGGTATGAGGAATACGCTGGTGTTGAGCTCAGGAATCGGTATCTCCCAATCCCAGCGAAGCTTTACAACCTCCTGTTCGCGTGAGCCGCTGTTGACCTTGTACAGGGCCATGCGGCGCAAATGATCAGGCAGTTCGGCGAAGAGAATCGACTGCTCTTCCCAGGACATCGGGTAGGGCATGCGTCTGGTTTTCTTCTCTTCCAGCTTGGTGATCATTGGCACAACGTCGAGCCAGGGGCGCTTCTGCTCATCACGCCATTTTCGGGCGCACAGGTTCAGAATGCGTATGACGCGCTCCAGGGCAATGTTCACCGTGCGGTGTGAAACTCCAGGCTTCAACTTGCCATCGCTGGTTCTGCTGCTCTTGAGTCGATCCCTTATGTAGGGAGCCAGGGTCTCATCGTCGACATGAGTCAGAGGCTGGTCGCCAATATACGGGTCCAACTGCTCCAGATAGATGGCCGTGAGGCCTATCGACGGCTGATCCTTGTACTCGATCAGGTAACGCGTAGCGGCTTCCCGCCAGGTTCTGATCGTGCGGATGCCATAGATCTTCTGTTCCAGCTTGTGTATCAGGTATTGCTCTGCCTCCTTCCTATCGCTTGATCCAGTGCTTTCCTGAATTCGCTGACCTCTGAAGACCTTGTCGATGTGCCAGATCCCGTTCCTTTGGTAGAGGCCGCTAATGGTTTTTCGCGCCATGGTTTTTCTCCTTGGCGCTCGCTGCGGGAGTGATCATGTTCCTTGGCACCTTCCTTTTCAATGATGGCCCGGTCGATGTAGGCGTCTGCCCAGGCATCCAGTTCTTCGCGATCAAAGCCGATGCCTTGCACGCCAATGCGGAATTCCCGCACGTAAGACCGGACGGTTTTGTTGAACTCTGTGCGGCACATGCCGAGGTAGGCGGGGGCCGCACTGGCTCGCAGGATTCGGGGTGGACAGGTGATCAAGCGTGCGGCTATCTGCTCAGATGATGTGGGCATGAATATCGCCTCCTTATCGACCCTGATCCGTTCTGCAGATGCTGTCCGTTGCTCGCCGGGCGAACAACGTGGTGGAGGGGGCTGGGGAGGGTTTGGTACAACAACCGTTTTGGTTCGGTTTGACCTGATGAATCGTTGCGTATGGCCAGCCGTTGGCTGGTCGGCGATATCAGACTTGAGGATTGATACGTGTCTTCCGAAGAGGTAGCCCAGCAACCTGGTTCCAGCCCTGGTGGCCCAGTCAGTCGTGAGGAGATGTACGCAACCGTGTCAGCACATCCTTGAGATAGGCATACGGATCGTGCCCATTATTACGGGCCGACTGGATCAAACTCATGATCGCAGCAGCGCACTTGAGCATGCGATCCCGCGCCGAGCATTTGAGAAGGCAACGGGATGAACGCTGGCTGGATAGCCGTGGTTTTCTGGGTATGCAGCCGAATCCATTTGTGGACGAGGTTGGCATTGAGGCTGTAGCCCAAGGCGATGTTTGCGATGGAGGCACGGGGTTCAGAACACTCCTGAATGACCTGGGCCTTGAAAGATTTGCTGTAGGTACGGCGCTGAGGGGGCATGGAAAATCCGCTTGATGGGCCATGGCCTTCGGCGGCGGTGTCGGGAAGGTGTGTTGGCCGGACGGATACTGTTGAACTACGTTGTCTGGGGCAACGGAAGTGTTTCGGCCCGACTCTGGAACGCGATCCGCAGCGACGACTGGGCAATTCCGCACGTTGGCCTGAGCAGCCTCGGGGAAATCGTCGGCTGGGCGCGCCCAGACGAGTTTCCGCCAAGGAACATGCAGACGAGCAAGGGGCTGCGGGCACTCGGCTACAACGTGAGGATCGGTGTCTGATCGAGGCGCCTCTGGCACACGCAGGCTGACGAGCCATGCGCTGTCCATGGCCTGATCAGGCCGCCCCGCTGCGCCTTGCCTGAGCAGTTGACCTGCATCAATGAGGCGGGAGATCGCTGTACATTGACTCTGGAAGTTTGTCCTGGTAGGCGCAATATCTTGCAAAGTCTTGCAAGAACTTCCTCGAGCGAGGCTGCACGAAGACGGAACTTGTGGGGGTGGTATGACAGCGCGCCAGCAGGCGGTCTTCACGCTCGACGAGTTGGCTGCCTACTTGAACGTCGGCAAGCGGACGCTTTACCGGCTCGCCGCGCACGGGGAGATTCCGGCCTTCAAGGTCGGCGGGACGTGGCGGTTTCGTCAAAGTGAAATCGATCGATGGATCAATGATCAGATCCAAGCAGGCAGAAAGAAGGAGGTGATACGCACAGATAAGCAGCCAAAGTCAGCGGAACATCTCGTGTCGCCAAGGCGCGCTGTCCGTCGCCGCGGGCAAACGGATTGAGTGAGTCTTCAATTGATTTCTGGAGGTATGACATGGACATCGATTTCAAGAAGTTGGCTCCCTGGAACTGGTTCAAGAACGAGCAGCAAGAGCAGCAGACCGCCTCTTCCCTGCCGGTGCAGCGCAATGACTTGCCAGCGGCGAGCGGGCCAGTCACCCCGATCCTGCAACTGCATCGCGAGATCGACCGGCTGTTCGATGACGCGTTCCGGGGCTTCGGTTTTCCGGCGCTGGCCATGCCGCGGCTGCCATCCGATTGGTCGGGCATGCTGAAGCCGGCCCTGGACATCCAGGAAACCGACAAGCAGTACAAGATTGCCCTGGAAGTGCCCGGTGTCGAGGAAAAGGACATCCAGATCACCCTTGACAACGACGTGCTGGTGGTGCGTGGCGAGAAGCGCCAGGAACAGGAGAAGAAGGAAGGTGGCTTTCACCGTGTGGAGCGCTCCTACGGCAGCTTTCACCGCGCCTTGAACCTGCCTGACGACGCCAATCAGGATTCGATCAAGGCATCGTTCAAGAACGGGGTGCTCACGGTCACGATCGACAAGCGCGAGGTCAGCGCGCCGAAGCAGGGACGTTCGATCCCGATCAACAGCTGACGTCGCCGGCTCGTTCGTCACAAGAAAAACCCGGTACGAGACGAGGTGTCGCGGCTCGCGATGCCTCGTCGCCTCAACCTTGTCAACCTTCTCAGGAGCATCAGCATGGCCAGAAAACAATGCCAGGTCTGCGGCCAACCCGCCACCGTGCGGGTGGAAGCCAATCTCAACGGGCGTCACAGCACCATGCTG
>Ga0172374_1000209_pt1 | contig 47655 bp, 38 predicted proteins | sample LakKiv3m_FD_114536 | JGI IMG/M metagenome (GOLD analysis project Ga0172374, IMG submission 114536) | Freshwater microbial communities from Kabuno Bay, South-Kivu, Congo - kab_092012_10.3m | ecosystem: Environmental > Aquatic > Freshwater > Lake | place: Democratic Republic of the Congo... | reverse complement strand
CTTCCACAAGTGTGGGACATTCCGCTCGGGACCCGGCCAGAGACTGTTCGGCCGTTTGGAAATGAGGCCTCAACGATAAGGGTTCCGAAACCGCCCCACGTAAGTGAATGCTTACCCGCTTTCTTCATCCAGAATTTTGACTAAGAGCCTGTCGCAAAATAACCATGTCAACTCGCAGCACGTCGTCACCCCGGACTTGATCCGGGGTCCAGAGGAAGTTAAGAACCTGGATCCCCGCTTTCGCGAGGATGACGGTACTCACCGCTGGCAGCTAATTGCCCCGGCGCGTTGCAAGACTTACTTGGGCACGCTCCCTAAGCCCGTGCGAGCAGCCGCTTGAGCCTTAGCGAATTGCTCACCACGGACACCGAGCTCAATGCCATTGCCGCTGCTGCCAGCACCGGACTAAGCAGAATGCCGAAGAACGGATAGAGCACGCCGGCGGCGACAGGTATCCCCAGGCTGTTGTAGAAGAACGCCCAGAAGAGATTCTGCTTGATCACCCGCACTGTCTCGGCTGAAAAGCGAATCGCGCTTACGACAAGAGAAAGATCGTTCGTCATAAGGGTAATATCGCCGGCCTCCATGGCTACATCAGTGCCCGCGCCCACCGCGATGCCTATGTCTGCCGCGGTAAGCGCAGGCGCGTCGTTGATGCCGTCGCCCACCATCGCAACCACTCGTCCGGAATGCTGGAGGTGGCGCACCTGGTCGGCTTTGTCGCCAGGGAGCACCTCGGCAAGGACTTCGTTCACGCCGAGTGCAGATGCGACTGCGGCAGCCGTTTTTGCGTTGTCACCGGTGATGATCGCGACCTTGAGGCCCATCCGCTGGAGTTCCCGAACCGCTGCTCGCGCCGACTCGCGCGGCTGATCAGCGAGCCCGATCAGACCTATCGCATTGCCCGCGTCCGCCAAAAAGACCGACGTTTTGCCCTGGTCCGAAAGAGCCGCGGCGCGCTCATCAAGACCGTTCATCGATACGCCGCGCTCATCCATGAGGCGCCGGTTCCCAAGGAGCACCTGCGAGCCTCGAATCGACGCGGTCACTCCGAAACCTGACAGCGCCTCGAATCCATCGACCGGCAGCGCGGAGATGCCATCGGCCTTGCTTCTATTCACGATAGCCTGCGCGAGCGGGTGTTCCGAAACTGCCTCGATGGAGATGGCAAGCTCTAACACTCGACGAGGATCGATTCCATCGGCGGTCACCACGTCGGTCACCTCAGGCTCGCCTCTCGTAAGAGTGCCGGTCTTGTCGAAGACGATGGTATCCAGTTTGCAAGCCTTTTCGAGGCTCTCGCCGCTCTTGATCAGGATGCCCTTTTCCGCGGCAAAACCGGTGCCTACCATCACGGCGGTAGGTGTCGCCAACCCCATGGCGCACGGACACGCGATAATCAGCACAGAAACGAAGTTGAGCATAGCTCTGGTAAAACTGGGCTCAGGCGCTGCCATGTACCACACAGCGAAGGTCACCGCTGCGATGGCGAAAACCACCGGCACGAAGACCGATGCCACGCGGTCAGCCAGACGCTGAATCGGCGCCTTGGATCCCTGAGCTTCCTCCACGAGACGGATGATCTGCGCGAGTGCGGTCTCCGCCCCGATCTTGTCGGCTTGAAACGTAAAACTGCCGGTCCGGTTTATCGTTCCCCCGAACACTTCAGAGCCAGGTTCTTTGGCCACAGGAAGACTCTCGCCGGTGAGCATGGACTCATCGACTGACGATAGACCCGTTTGAACGACACCGTCGGTAGGAATCTTCTCGCCGGGCCGGACTACCACCAGGTCGCCTTTGCGCACCATTTCCACGGGAAGGTCGAACTCATCGCCGTCACGAATCACGCGCGCGGTTTTCGGTCGCAGCCCCATGAGACGCTTGATAGCTTCGGAGGTTTTCCCCTTGGCTCGAGCCTCCAAGTAGCGGCCGAGGAGAATGAACGTCACAATCATCGCGGCGCCGTCGTAGTAGAGATGCGATGTCACACCCGCAGACGCGAACGCGTCGGGAAAGACAGTGGCCCCTGCCGAATACAGATAAGCGGAAAGCGCGCCCACCGCGACCAAAGTGTTCATGTCCGTGGTTCGCTGTTTGGCGGCCTTGAACGCTCCAACGAAGAAACGGCTCCCGACCCAGAAGACGACAGGTGTGGTCAAAAGCCACAGGATCGGAGCGAGCACGTGGTGCGGCACCGCTCGCACGAAAGGAAAGAGTTCCGGCATTGAACCGACAAAGACCACTACGCTGAGCACTGCGCCGACCACCAAACGGCGTTCCAAATCTTTGATTTCTGCATTGCGGGCCAGTTCGACAGGGTCTTCTTCCGTCGCCTCGCCCGACACACCAAGGAACTTGTACCCTGTGTCAGCTAGCTTGTTGCGAACCTCGGTAACGATGTCGGTCCCGCGCTCGAACGCGATGGTCGCCTTGGACGACGCAAGGTTCACAGCGGCGTCCGTGACTCCAGGGACGGTTTTGAGCGCGGTTTCTACGCGGCGGACGCACGCTGCGCAGCTCATGCCGCCCACTGCGACAGTAATAGTCTCAACGTCGCGCTCGCTCGGCAGAACCGCTAGCCGTACCACCTCGTAGCCAAGATCCTTGATGCGGTCGGCCACGGCCGAGACATTGGTGCGATCCGGATCGAACTCTACCGAGACCTTCTCTGCGGCCAGATTGACATTAGCTTCCAGCACACCGGGCAGCTCGCTCACGCCGCGTTCGACCCTTCGAACGCATGCCGCGCAGCTCATGCCCCGAACGTTCAATGTTTCTTTAGCCAACTCGGTACCCGGCTTTCTCCACCGCCTCAATCACCGAATTCATGTCCACGGGCTTTTCTTCTTCGAATTTGGCCTCGCCGGTGCTCAAATCCACCTGGCAGTTGCAGAGGCCTTCGACTTCGTCAAGAGCTTTCGTAACTGCGGCCACGCAGTGCTCGCATGACATCCCCTGTATCTTGATGGTCGTTACTTGCATCGCGGTCATACTGAATCCTCCCTTGGTGTGGCGCTACTGCGCTGGGTTACTCGGAGGAGACCTTTCGTTTCCAAAAGGCCATTAAGCCGCCCTGTCCGAAGACAATCTGGATGAGTTCCCATCCCTCTTCTCCGCGGCCGTTGAGCAGCTCGACAAGCGCGTCGGGCTCTTCATCGGGTATGTGTGCCACGTCACAGTCCCCGTTTGCGGAACAGAAATAGACAAGTTTCGAGAACGTCTCCGCCAGGTGTCTTGTGACAGCGTACTCGAAGCGCTCCATGAGTCATGTCCTTAGCAAGAGATCCGAATCACCCGTCATTCTGCATCGCCTATAGTATAGTTCGCTGGCGCTCAATAACAAGCATGGACCCTGTCCACGATTTAATCCATGTGGTTGCAGAAGCTAGATCAGTGGATGTTCCATCACCTGGATTTCGGCATCTTCCAAGACATCATACTGATGCTCGTGCATGGCATTAAATCTGACCGCCATGGCGGGCCTACAGCGGGCACGTGCCTGTAGGAGAGAATGGTAGAGCCACAGGCGATAAGATGAAAGCGAGAGTTTCAAAGTGCGTTATTGTAGAATCACCGAAGGTTGGCTCGCTCTATTAGCCAGTCTGCAAGACGCCAGCCGGTGATCGCCAGGCACTCCATATCCAGATATTTCTCAGCGCGACGCTGGAACAAAAGCGAGCATCGAGCCGGGAATTCCTCGTCCTGGTCGTAAAAGAGCATCAAGATCTGGACCTTCGGAAGAGCGTCAAACACCACACCCAGACTGGCGCAGGGCGTCATGTCCGGGGCACGCCCCCCAAGTTGCTGCGAGGCGCGCTCCAAATCTGGTAACCGCCCCGCGAAAGCATGGCTGATAGGCTTTTCAGCATTATTCAGGAAGCCGCCGACAAACGGCGCGGCGCTTTTGAAGTCCCTGTATGCGACCCATTCACTCCCGACCGGCTCCTCTTGCGGGCACATGAGAAGGTATTTGCACAGGACTACGCTCACCGAATGGCCTGGGCGGATCCCGATGTGGTTGACAATGCCCTGTGAGGAAACACGATGTGGCATACCAAGAAAGGGTATTACCGCTTCTTCTCCGTTCAAATCGAAAGCGAGCCGATCTTTCAAGTTCCCCAGATCGAGCTTGGAAACCGCGTTCAGGTACTCTCGATAGATGTCGTCAAAGATCTCAGCTTGTTGCATGACGTCGTTCCTCCCGGTCCGGTGCTGCATCTTCGTTTGAGACGCAGTGGATTTGCACGGCCCGCGTATCTTTGCAATTCAACGCCATGAAAACATGAAGATATGCAGGAGCCAATCGCCCGTTTGGGGGATGAACGAGTTTTTTTTCCGGTCAGGTCAGATCTGGGCGCGCAATTTCGCGATCTGCGAATGGGAACGAACAACCTGATTACAATTGCCCTGCGCTTGTGCGAACTACATAAGAGAAAAGCCGTCCGACGGCCAGTACTACCATTGATCAGCTCGTAGATCCTCTCTGTTCCATCATGTCTCCGAGCGCTGCGAGGTGCGCCTTCTCTTCATCGGCAATTGCGAAGAGGATCTGCCGGCCCGTGTCCTTCCGAACGTTGCCGGCAAATCGGAGATAAAGGTCGAGCGCGTGCGTTTCCAACATCATGGCCAATTCCAGCACGCCTGTCACAGTCTGCATAATGGGCCGGTTTTTCTCCACGAGAGTGGCCGCATCGAAGCCTCCCTCGACAATCCGCGTGTTCGCCGAGGATTCCAAGCCGATCACGTCCGGCTCGGACCCTAGAATGGTTCGGTGAAGATCCAGGAGGTACTCTTTGTGCTTATCTTCGACCACAGCGAGTCTATCCAGAAGCGCTGCGACGTCCGGATCGGACACCTGCGAAGTCATCGTCCGATAGAAATCGCCGAGGCCCATTTCCATGCCATAGGCGAGCGCGATGATTTCCGCGGGCGACTCATCTCCGCGGACGAGGTCGAGGTTCAATTCCGCGGGTCCGTCGGCCACTCGGCCGTTCCATGCCATGATTCCGCCCTTGATGTTATATACGGTCTTGAAACCCTTGCCCGCCAGCATGTGGGCTGCCACGCGACTTCGCCCGCCGATCGCGCAATAGACCACCACCGGTTTCTCCGCGTCGAGTTGGTCCGCGGAGTCGGACAGCTGCGGCAACGGGATAAGGATAGCGCCGGGGATATGGCCACGCTCGTACTCTTTTGGCTGTCTTACGTCCAGCAGCGTGTAGGCCCCTTCTTTTGCTTTGGTCATGAAGTCAGCAGCTGCGTCGGCTGACACGGATTCCACAGGCTCGATCAGTTGTTTGAGTTTTTCAAACATCGTTACACGTCCCCTCTCTCCGCCCATTTTCTGAGCGGACCAACGCCGACAAGGTACAAAAGATACGAGTGCTCATTCAGACCAAGCATTCTCGCTGTCTCGTCATCATAAAACGCACCAATACCGCAGCATCCAAGCCTCATTGCTGTGGCGCCGAGGTAGATTGCTTGGCCGAGACGGCCTGCGGTCAGCATCACGTGCCGGTAACCCCTGGGGCCGTACGTCTTTTCCAAGTGGTCCAAGTTGGCAAGGAACAGAAAATGGAGCGCGCAGTTTCGCAGCCATTGCTGATCGAGAGAGGCGTGAGCGGCAACTTCAATGAGCGGTTGGGTGGAGACGAGACGAAGTGAATTGTCCGCCGGATCGAGAAGGTAGAAGCCGGGGTCCACGTCTTGCACGCTGCCTACCAGAAGCCCCACGGCCGGCGCCGCCTGGGGGACCTCCGGTTCGTGGTCGCTCCTGTGCGCCGCAATGACCAGATCCATGAGCGCAACAAAGTATCGCGCCGGAATCTCGGTGGGCACGAAATTTCGATTGGATCGCCGTTTGAAAACCGCCTGCGCGTAGCTCATCACCTCGGGCCAAGATTTGGACGCGGGGAGCCTTTCCGAGGCCCCCATCTCCAGGCCCAAGTGGTCGAGCATCTTCGGCAGTGGCTCGCCGCTGGGCTGTTCTTTCATGCTGGTCGTGACGTGGGTCTCCTTGATGAGCGGACAGTCCTTTTCTCGTTCGGAAACCCGGCTCGCATCACGCAAATCCGGAACCGGCTCAGAAAGCGCTTTCACGTCATTCGTGTGCGCCATCGCCCCACCGGCTGCCGCGACCGCGAGACAAACCTCTCGGTCGGGGTCGATGCACAAGGCCTCATTTACCTTGTTGTCGTCAAAATCGTAAGAAAGTGTGTACGGAAGATGGAGAGCTTGCAGCGCGAGACAGAGGTTTTCCGCCAAATGCCCCGTATCGAGAAGGTTGTACCGATATGCTCGGTCGCGGTACTTCCACGAACTCCGGTAAAAGATCGCGGTGAGAAAGAAGATGAGCGACGGTGAAGCGCCTGCCCCCCAAGGGAACGCTCCAATGAGCGCGCCGGCAACGTCTCCTTGTCGCAGCAGAGTGAGCGCGTGAAGCTCGACGCTGTGATGATAGAGGCCGTCCGTCAGCCCTTCCACACCACTGACCCCCACGTACAATTCGAAAGGATAGAGCGCGCCGGCTGACGCCACACTGCGATAATAAAATTCTTCGCCGCCATAGCGCGCCTTGGCCGTAAGGCAATGGGTGAGCAAGATGATCTGGGCGAGTCGATCGACGGCGAGCCGCGAGGTCGGTTCCGGTGTGGACTGATGTACCACGGACGAGAGCGCGTCCTCGGGATGGGCGAGAACAGGCGGTAGCGGGACGTTTGCAAGGCCTGGGTAAGTCTTGAAGACTTTGGGCTGCGTCCCGAGGTCAAGACCTCTTCCCCCAAGGTCGTACCGAGCGTAACGCGTCTGTCGGTGATACTCTTCAATCGCGATGGTCATGCCGGTGCTCCTCGAATCATGGTGAAGGTGAGGGGGGGCAGTGGTTCAGCCGCCCCACGGCATGTTCGCATAGACTTCGGAGAGTTTGTCTCGGTAATCTCGGAAGAAACGCTCGTGTTCCTTTTCCCACTGCGCCAGCATCATAAGGGCTTCATGGGCTTTGCCCTCGGATTTCTCCGCGACTGCCGCGTAGAAATCGCTGATATCCTTCTCGATGAGCCACGCTGCGTTGAACACCGTTACATCCGGAATCATCGAACCGTGAATGCATTGCTCCAGGAATTCGGACTTGGCCCGCGCGTCGAAATAGTCGGTCGGCCGGAGGATGACTGATTGAGCGCGCCCCAGATCGATATCGCGACTTTGATTCAGGTCTTCGAGGACGCTTGTAATAAAGGCGATATGCTTCTCCTCCTCTGCTATCAGGCGCGTGAACGCGGTCACTGCCGCGCCGATTCCGAGGCGTTCCAGAGAGTTCCTGAAGAAGCTTAACCCCGTCTGTTCCTGATTGAGTGCGTACTGGAAGATTTTGACTAGATGCGGATCGGCTGCCATTCGTTGCTCCTGCAATGGGATTCGCCTGTGAGGCCGCGGCTCCACCCTCGTTCGCTCTTACACCAATATTACACCATTCAATAGCTGATTGAGGCATCAAACCTTATCGCAGTCCGAATCTTCCCGCGCGAGCCGGTGGATTTCGTCCCGCAAGCTGAACATGTTCTCCCCGAGCGCGCATGTCCGGAGATATGCCACCAGGCGGCTGGGATTGCGCCGCCACATGGCTGCGGCTTGCCGCCAGAATTGCCCCCGATAGGGAGGCTTAAGCCCTTGCCACCAGAAGAAGCGACACGCGCCGACCATGGCGCGACAACGCTGCCGTGCCGGAATGCTCGCACGACACGGCTCGTCGGTGGGTGCGTCTCCACGTCGTTCCGCCAGGGCGCGTCGCGTTGGGCGCATCGCGGAGAAATAGCGATAAGTCCGGCGGAGGAACCGTGAAGGTTCATATACGGTATTCCATGCGTCCAAGTACTCGCGCATGATCTCGGACTCCGGCCTGGAAGGGATAAAATTTGGCCGGTCAAGTATCGTGCCGCCGCTGGTGCGATTTTCCAGGAGTCGCCCCTCTTGTCGGAGGCGTTCCCAGAGGCGGGTATTGGGCACAGCCTGGAGCGTGTTAATCATGGCGACCGGCATGTTCGATTCCTCGATGAAGTCGGCAATGTGACGCCCTGTACCGGTCTTTTCGCCGTCCAGTCCGAGGATAAAGGTTCCCAAGACCGTCAGCCCGTTAAGATTAAGCGTCCGGACCGACTCCAGCAGAGAATAGCGAACGTTCTGGTTCTTACCCACGCGCTCGAGCACATCTTCGTCCGGGGTCTCGATTCCGACGAGCACCGTAACAAAATTCGCTTCTGTCATGAGGTCAATCATCTCAACGTCTTGCCCGAGGTTCACCGAGACTTGAGTGGAGAAGACAAACGGCTCCCCGTGGGCCTTGTGCCACGGCGTCAGCTGTTGGAGCAGCGCGCGGGCACGGTGCCTACTCGCGATGAAGTTGTCGTCGTTTATGAATACGTCACCGCGCCAGCCAAGGCGATAGAGCATTTCCAGTTCAGCGATGACTTGATCGGGAGATTTGTGGCGCGGTATGCGCCCGAATAGATTGACGATGTCGCAGAATTCACAGTCGAACGGACAGCCACGGCACGTTTGGATGCCTAAGCTGACGTAGTCGTCGAAGTCTACCAGATCGAAGCGGGGCACCGGCGAAGAGGTTAGGTCGGGCTTGTCAGTCTCTTCGAAAGCTCCGCGGGTGCAGCCTTCTTGGAGTGCCGCCAACCACGGGGGTACCGCGCTCTCGCCTTCACCGCGGATAACGAAGTCCGCGCCCGCTTGGATGATCGGTTCAGGTGTAGATGTGGCAAGCGGACCTCCGACCACGACGCGCTTGCCCCTCCGCTTCGCCGTGCGAATAAGTTCCAAGAGGCTTTCCCGCTGTACGATCATGCCTGTGATGAGAACTTGGTCGGCCCAATCCCAGTCTTCCATGCGGATACGACGCGCGTTGAGATCAACGAACCTGAAACTCCACTCGCGAGGGAGGAGTGCTGCCACCGTCAGTAACCCAAGCGGCGGAGTCAGTGCACGAGCGCCCGACATTCCGAAGGTCTTTCCCCAGGTCCCAAATGACAATGGCGATTCCGGGTTGAGAAGTAGGGTATTCATGTTATGATATGTCATTTGAGGCACATGGATGACGGGCGACACAGCGTGGCGCGCCGGGCTCGTCTCTCGGTGCGTGTCCTGCTCGGGCTTTTATCCAAAAATCAAGGCAATTGCCACCGGATTGTGAACCGTCGCTCGGTTTCTTCTCCGTGCAGGGACGCCTGGTGGCAGCCATCCGTGGAGACTGAAGAAGAGGCGCCGCGGCACCTTCTCAAACTACTGAGGCACTAATGCAATTCCTCATCGATTCGCTCGCAGGAGCGTTCGCTCTCATAGTCGAGTTTGATCCGGAGGTCTACTTTATTATCTGGACCTCTCTTAAGGTTTCATTCGAGGCCGTCGTCTTGGCCACGATCATGGGGGTTCCTCTCGGGCTACTCATTGCCATGAATGATTTCGCCGGCAAGCACACGCTCCAAGTGGTGCTCAACACACTTATGGCATTGCCCACGGTGGTGGTGGGGCTGCTTTTTTACGCCTTCCTCAGCCGCCAAGGTCCGCTGGGAGAACTGGATTCACTTTTTACACCGACGGGGATGGCGTTAGGACTATTCGTGCTCGCGCTGCCCATTGTAGTGAACCTCACCGTTTCCGCGATCCAAAGCTTGGATCGGCGGCTCTTCGTTACTTGCAAGACACTTGGTGCGGGACCCGCGCAGCAGGCATGGATGATCGTGCGCGAGGCGCGCTTCGCTGTGATGGCCGCGGTGGTGATGGCGCTCGGCCGGGTGATCTCGGAAGTCGGGATCGCGATGATGCTCGGAGGCAACATCAAAGGTTTCACCCGAACGATGACTACCGCCATCGCGTTGGAAACGAGCAAGGGGGAGTTCGTGTTGGGCGTCGCACTGGGAGTGGTGCTTCTCTGTGTAGCGTTCGGTATTAACGGAGCCCTGTACGTACTCCAGAGGGGGCGCGCATGACCCTCGCCTACTCTGTGAAAAACCTCACGTTCGCATACGGCGGCACGCCGGTACTTGACGTACGCGAGATGGAAGTCCGTGCGGGTGAAATCGTGGCTCTCGTCGGACCAAACGGGTCCGGCAAGACGACGCTCCTTAATCTCCTTGCTTTCGTCGAGACGCCTGCCGACGGGACGATTCACTTGTTTGGAGAAGCCTTCCGAAAGGAGGAGACGATCCGGTTTCGGAGGCGCGTCGGGTTCATGCTCCAGCAACCGTATCTTTTCCACACGAGCGTTCTCGCCAATATCACGTGGGGCCTGCACCTGAGAGGTGTGGACAAACGAACAAGCCGGGAAAGAGCATTGACCGCTCTGGAACGAGTGGGGTTGGCCGGATTCGAGCACCGTTCCGCCCGGGCTCTGAGCGGCGGTCAGGCGCAGCTAGTTGCGCTGGCGCGAACGCTTGCGCTTGATCCGGAGGTCTTCTTGCTGGACGAGCCTGCATCGCATATCGACCATGCGGGAATCGAGCTCACGGAAGAGATCATCGTTGAGATGAACCGGACTTACGGCAAGACGGTCGTTCTTACCACCCACGATCTACCGCGTGGGCAGCGCCTCGCGCATCGCGTACTCCACCTCTTTCGGGGCAAGCTCGTGCGCGCGTTTCCGGAAAACTTGTTTCGGGGCGAACTGGCGAACGGCGGCGCGACTTTCCGCTCGAACGGTATGTTGGTCCGGCTTCCAGCTTCAGTGGGCCATGGTACCTACATGACGATCGACCCCGAGGGAATTACCCTCTCTACCAATCGCCCGACGGCCGACAAGCCTAACTCTTTTCAGGGCAGAATCGTCGCTCTGGCGGAAGTCAATGGCCATATTCGGGTGGAAGTTGAGGCAGGGGAACGATTCAACGTCCGGATGAGCCCGGAGGAGTGGCGCCGGTCGAGGAACGAGCTTGGTCAGACGGTGTGGGTAACCGTGGATGACCGGGCGATCTCAGTGCTTCCCTGACTTGGCCTGTTCGCCAGATTCTACTCGAACCTCATGGCTTCCACAGCATCAAGTTTGCCGGCCGCGCGAGCCGGTATCACACCAGAGGCCACGCCGAGACAAACTCCCACAACGACTGCCGCTAGCACACTCCACGCAAAAACCACGTACGACGGGGCTGTGCTGAGGACGCGCTTGAGTATTTCCACAGCGACAAAGCCGAGCACAATCCCTCCTGTCGCGCCGGCGAGAGTTACCGAGAGAGACTCGCACAGAAACTGCTGTAAGATGGCGCGTTCCGTTGCTCCAACGGCTTTGCAAAGGCCGATCTCCGTGGTGCGTTCCTTGACCAGGGCAAGCATAATGTTGGTTATGCCCAAGCCGCCCAGAATGAGCGTCACCGTGATTGCAGCATAGAGGAAGAACTTGAATAGGAACACGATTCTCTGGATGGCGTCGATCCGTTCCTTGTAGAAGGCGATCATCATATTGTCCGCGTACCCCGGTTGGTTGTCCCTCAAGACCCTACTGACCTGCTCGTGAAGTTCCGGCACAAGGTCCCAGTTCTTAGCGCGGACGTAAATGTGACGGATAGGGCGCATGTTGGGGATCTTGGACCTAGCGACGGTTATGGGAACGAGAATCGTGTCCTGAAACTCCGCCTCTTCAGCTGATCCCGACACGCCGACCACCTCGAAATTCACTGCCTGAACAGTGACGATCTTTCCGAGAGGCGAGCCCTCGCCTTGGAGAAGCGCCTTTTCAACTTTGTCGCCGATGATGCACACGTGACGTTTCTGTTCCACGTCGTCGTTAGTGATGCTGCGCCCCTGTCTTACCGGGAGATGAACCACGCGAAAGAAAGACGGCTCGAGGCCGCCAAGTCTTACGTCAGTCTTCTTGTTCCGTTGGTAGGTCGCGGTCATAGGCGACATCCAGACAACGGGAGCGACTTGAAACGCAATCGGGAGCTTTCTGAGGTCCTCGACGTCCTTCATGGAATACTCGCCGTCGTGCCAGCGCTCTGCCGTCCTGTGCTGCCACTGAGCTTTCACGATGGTGGCGCTGCCGAGGATCTCAAGGTTCATGCCAAGAAGGTCTTGCACTGAGTCACCCACCGTCATCACGGTGATGAGCCCTGCAATTCCGAGAGTTGTACCGATGAGGGCCCCCCGATAGCGGCGTCTGTTCCGAAATACTTGCCTGAGTGCAATTTTTGCGAGATCTTCCAGAAACATGGCAATCCATTGCGGCGCAATTCAAGCGGTTTTCGACTCAGCAATAATAGGCAATTATTATCAGGTTGAGTAGAAACAGTCAAAGGCCTGGACCCGCCTCGGTAAGGATTCGGTTACGTGAAGGACAGGCCACAGGATTTGTTAATTCCCTGGTTTGGTGGGAAGTCCTCGCCCGAAGGGCGTAAGGTGAGTAGCCGTACGCTTCAGCGTACGGAATGCGGCACCATAAGCCATTGAGACCGACCCCGGAGGGGTCGGTCGATCCCGACATGGAGGACCCCTTCAGGGTCCCAAGAGATTGTTTGTGACCCCCGTCTCCGTAGGGTGAACCCTACGGCTACTCATGGTTTGCCCCTTCGGGGGCAATTGATGCGACTTTCACCTGAGTGGGCCGCATCGGGCTGATTCTTGGCCCCACACAATGGAAAGAATAGTGTCCACGCGCATCAAGATGGTTGACTTCGACGGCCCTTCCTTGTTGCCCTGTCGCCGCGGCGAATGCTAACCTGCACGCGTTCGAACACTGCGCTGATAGATACGGACCGCCGGGGTACGCGACCACATGATCGTCATCGAGCGGAAACGGCTTGGATTAAAGATTACGGAGGCTTACTTCGCAGAAGAGCCATCTCAGGCACGGCTCCACACCGACGTGGTGATGTACGTGCGGTGCGCTTCCCCCGGACCGGGCTTGAGCGAGGCACGAACCCTTCTCATCGATCTGACCGCTGACGAAGATAGCATTCTTTCCGGTTGCGCGAAGACTACCCGGTACGAGATCAGGAGAGCTGCTCGGGATCACGTTCGATGCGAACTGCTCGCGGAACCGACGCCGGAACAGGTCGCGGCATTCGCGGCATTCTACGACGTGTTTGCAGACCGCAAGAAGCGGCCGCGCGCGGGCAGGAAGCGATTAGTTTCTCTACGACAGACCGGGGCGCTGGCTATCTCTATGGCTTTGGATGAGGGCGGACGAGAATTGGTTTACCACGCGTACGTGATGGACCGCGAAAGCAGCCGCGCGATGCTCCTTCATTCCGCATCTCATTTCAGAGACTATGAAGACAGCGCGATCCGACAGGACCTCGGTAGAGCCAACCGCTATCTCTGCTGGATGGATATGGTTTCTTTCAAGAAGTTGGGCATCCGGGTTTATGATCTGGGCGGCGTGCCCCCGGACGACGCGAATCGGGAGCTGCAGCAGATTGCCGCGTTCAAGCGCGGTTTCGGGGGCAGGGAAGTCGCCGAGTATAGCGGCCAACAAGGCGTCACTCTTCTGGGCAGGATCGCATGCCTCGTCAGAGGGTGACGAAAGGTGGTCTCTGCCGCTATTAGCCTGTAAACGGGGGAGGGAGGGGCGCGGCGTGTGGCTGAGTGGTTACAGGAAGAATCCTGCCTGTATGAACGCTCCGTCCATGGTAGTGGAGAAGGACTCGAAGTGGACGTCCTTCTTCAGGGTGGCATAACGGTACCCGCCCTTGATGTAGCCGAAGCTGCCGTGTCGCACGGGCACCAGGTATTTCAGGCCGGCTTCAGCCTCGTACCCGAACTGGTCGCCAAGGAACGCGACCCCGCCCTTGCAGCTCAGGGCTAGCGTGGTGCCGCGGAGATTGGTCAGGCACTTGTCGATCTCGATGCCCACGACGGCGAGGCTCTTGTCGTCATCGAACTGGACCGTAGGGAATGCGCCTCCCCCGACCTGGGAGATTGAGAGCCTGTCCTGGATGTACATCCAGTCCGCGTAGATGCTGGCAACGGAGTTGACGGTCTTGTTCACATTGAACACGAGGCCCGCGCGGTGCTCCATGCGCTCCCATTTAGAGCGGATATTCGTGCCCGAGGTAAAGGTCTGGCCGCGGAATGTGAACGAATGGTCCGGCGAGCCGGTGGCCTCCATGCTGACCGGCGAGAAGGAGTATCGGATAGCCCAGCGCGGCTGGAACTGATACATCGCGGACACGGTGAACATTGGCTTGCCGCCACCGCCGAGCTTCAGATGATCGGTAAAATCGACCTTCTCCGGCTGAGTGCCTGCGAACATATACCCAGCCTTCGATACGGAACCTCTGAGCCGGGCGAAAAGGACCGTCGCATCAGCCGAGAACTGCCCCTGCGTGTGGGATGGGTAGCAGCAGTCAATACCCCAGGCCAATGGGCTAAAACGGGAGATGCCTGCAAGGGGTTCAGCCGGTTTGATCTTATAGACCTTGTCAGGGCATGGCTTAACCTTGTAAATGGTTTTTTGTGCCGGTTCGGCGGCTGCGGAGCCGGGAGCGGCGGCGAGAGGACCGATGGGGGTTCCTGCGGACGCCGCTGTGGCAACCACAACAAAAGCCAGCAATACCCCGATGTTAACAAGATATCTTAACATAACACCCTCCTCCGTATGCATACCTTGTTGGAATTGCGAATTAATTGAGATCGCCATTGTTGTCAAGCAAAAATTAAAGAAGAGTCTAGAAAATTATCACAACATATTGCAATGTAACGATAAATATGATATGGGATGCGCCGACATGTCCCCCTATCTCACACTCCGGTGAACACCATGAAACACGCACAAACACCGCTTCCGTCCTTTGATTCCATCTTCTCACCCAGGTCAGTGGCCGTTGTGGGCGTTCCTCGCGGTCTCAAGATGGGAAAGCTCTTCCTCATTGCACTGCTTGAACAGGGCTTTCCCGGTCCCATCTATCCAGTCCACCCCACCGCAAAAGCCATTGACGGCATCAAGGCCTACCCGAGCATCTCAGCGGTTCCCGATCCGGTGGACCTTGCCATCATTCTGGTTCCTCACCACCAGGCGCTGCCCGTGGTGAAGCAATGCGGGGAAAAGGGAGTAAAAGCCGCGGTCCTTTTCACCGCGGGGTACAAGGAAACAGGCACGGCCAAGGGCCGACACCTTGAGAATGAGCTGGCCCGGACAGCTCGTTCCGCTGGGATGCGGCTGTTCGGTCCGAACTGCATGGGGCTGTACTGTCCCAAGTCGGGGTTGTCCTTCTTCCCGCAGCTCTCCACCGAGCCCGGCTCAGTGGCTTTTGTGTCCCACAGCGGGTCTTTGGCTAACATCCTCGGACACGTGGCCGGGGAGCAGGGGATCAGGTTCAGCAAGGCGGTGAGTCTGGGCAACGAATGCGATGTCGCGACATGGGAGATGTTGGAGTATCTGGCCGACGATCCGGATACGCGCGTCATCGGCGCGTACATCGAGGGGATCAAAGAGGGGCAGCGGTTCGCTGCTGCGCTGAAGAAGGCTTCGAGCAGGAAACCCGTCTTACTGTGGAAAGTGGGGCTCACTGCTGAAGGAGGCCGGGCCGCGTCTTCTCACACCGGCGCGATGGCCGGCTCACGCACAATATGGGAGGCCGTAGTTCGCCAGGGCCGGGCCGTTTCCGTCGTCGGTATCGAGGAGTTGATGGACGGGCTCATGGGATTCTCAATGCTCCCCGAGAGACTGGGCGACCGGATGGCAATTCTTTCCGGGCCGGGCGGCTTGGCCGTGTCGGCTGCTGAAGCAGTGGGGAATGCAGGCCTCAAGCTGGCTGAGCTGTCCGCGGACACCCGAGCGGAACTGGCGAAGTTTGTTCCGCCAACGGGCACGAGTCTCATGAATCCGGTGGATGTGGGATTGTCCGCGTCAATTGAGATGGAGATCTATGTACGCGCTGCTCGAGCCTTAGCCGCTGACCCTGGAGTCGACGCGGTCGTGGTCGCCGGTGCCGGGCTGAGCCCCGACACCAACCGGGTTTACACCGATTCTATGATTCAGGCTCGGACTGACTATGGCAAGCCGTTTGTGATGGTGAACATTCCCGGATTCGATCGGCAGTATGCGCGCGAAATGCTTGACGCGGGCCTGCCGTTTTTCGAATCAGCGGAGCGCGCGATGAATGTGTATGGAAAAGTCCGGGATTACCAAATTCGAAAGCGCTAGGTACGCCCTTTCGCAAATGGTTTATTCCCTCACTCTGGGGACGAATGATACTCCTGGAGGGCAGGGGGGCCATGCGAGCCTCAAGCAAACTTGACGAGGCACGGTCGCCAACAACGACCGTGTGCAGCGGTCTTGGCTAGGGCGGGTCTGAGACCCGCCCCTACAAGGCGGACCGTCAATTCAAGCGGCCTCCTTCATTCGAGCGTGTTCACATGCCCGCGTTACCTCGAATTTGAATTCATCGTAGTCAATCTGCATCCCGTTGATGTAGGTGCTCCATCCAGCGGTGGACTTGGCAAAATGCACGGCATCTTCAATTTCTGCGTCGGTGGCGCCGTTGAGCCTGGCCATTTCCGTGTGAAAAAGAGTGCAGTAACGGCACTTGGTGACCGCGGAAATGGCGACTCCGATAAGTTCCCGATACTTGTTCGGAATAGGTCCTTCGTCGAACTGGACACGCTTCAAGAGTTTCCATTCCAATTCCAATGAGGAATCGGGCACTTCCTTGAAAAAGCTGGGGACGAGCCCGAATGTGTCCTCAATCTCCTTGTACACTTCTTCCCTTGTCATGGTTGCGCCTCCATATTTTTCTTGAAGGTAAGTGCTTGAAGAGCGCGGAGCAAGAGCCAGGAATTGTGCATGGCAAGCCAACTGGACCCACCTCCGATTCCATGGTAAAGACTCGGTTTGAAGGGATGCGCGGAAAGTCTGGAGCTTTCACGCCTTGCTGCACTTGGGCCGCGAACACCGTGTCCTGGCCAAGCACGAGGAAAGCATGATTCCACTGAGGGATAGCAATCGGACGGCGACGTTTCCGGCGATTACGTTGGGGCTGATCGCGGTCAACGTGCTCATGTGGCTGTACGAGCTGTCCTTCGGTAGGAACCTTGACCGGTTCGTTTTCGAGTATGGGTTGACGCCGCTGCGGTTCTGGGTCTCATTTCGGCTTGAAGGAGGGATCGTTGGAAACGCGATCTATCCGCTTTTTGCATCCATGTTCTTGCATGGCGGTTGGCTGCACCTCATTTGGAACATGTGGTTCCTCTGGATCTTCGGGGACAACGTCGAGGACCGTCTGGGGCATGGCCGGTTTCTTCTATTCTATATTTTGTGCGGAGTGATTGCAGCGCTGGCGCACGTGATTCTGCATCCGACGTCGAAAGTCCCGCTCGTGGGAGCAAGCGGCGCGATCTCTGGGGTACTGGGCGCGTACCTGATCAGTTATCCCTTCGCGAGGATCTATACTCTCGTCTTTATCTTTTTCATGGAGATCCCTGCAGCCGTGTTCCTCGTATTCTGGTTTGTCTTTCAGTTCATGAGCGGCGCGTCGGAACTCGGCTCGGTTGGAGAACAGGCAGGAGTGGCCTACTGGGCGCACATAGGTGGATTTGTGGCCGGGGTCATCCTCGTCCGGGTATTTTCCAAGGGGTCCACGCGTCGGGAGTGGGCGAGCGATGAGGACGAGGAGTACCCTTGGCGCTCTCGACGATGGTGAAGTGAGCCGCTAGGAAATTGTCGGCATTGTTAGCGTCCGAAAGCGATTGGCTTATCCTGCGGTTCCTGTCATAATGATTGGTCTTGTTTCGGACGGGAAATGGGAACACAGCTGCGGATTCCGTCCCGATACCTATAGCGCAAGGCAAGCGACCGAATGATACTTGAATGGGCCATGACAACGTATCTCAAGCGCACGTATGCGCGGGTCCTTCAGCTGACAGACTTCGGCGAGTTGAGCCCTCCCGCGCCGCAGTCGGGAAAGGACTATCTTCTCTACGTCCACATTCCATTTTGTGAGGAACTCTGCCCGTACTGTTCGTTTAACCGGGTTCCGTTCGTGCGGAACCTCGCAAGTAGGTACTTTGACGCGCTACGCCGCGAGATACGCATGTATCGCGATCTCGGGTACAGCTTTTCCGCGGTGTATGTGGGCGGCGGCACTCCGACGGTCATGCCTGCGGAGATGGCGGAGCTGTTGCAGGAGCTTCGTCGGGACTTCCCCATCAAGGAGATCTCGCTGGAGACCAACCCCAACCATCTTCGGGACGACATAGTCGCAATCCTCAAGGATGGCGGGGTGAACCGGTTGTCGGTAGGAGTGCAGAGCTTCGAGGATGAGCTGCTCCGAAAGATGGCCCGATATCACAAATATGGAAGCGGCGCGGAGATCAGGGATCGTCTCGAACACTACATGGGCACGTTCGACACTCTGAACGTGGACATGATCTTCAATTTCCCGACGCAAACACGGGAGATGCTCGAACGTGACCTTGCGGTGATCAAAGGAATCGATGCGGACCAGGTGACCTTTTACCCGCTCATGGTGTCCACCGCCACTCGTCGCGAGCTTGCCCGGATCTTCGGCGCCATCAGCTACCGGCAGGAGAAGTTGTTGTACAAGGCGATCCTTGACGGGCTCGATGCGGACTACACGCCAGGGACCGCGTGGTGCTTCTCGCGCAAGAAGAGCATGATCGACGAGTACATCGTGGACCACGACGAGTATGTGGGTGTCGGATCCGGATCGTTCGGTTACGTTGAAGGGACAGTGCTCTCGGACACCTTTTCGATCCCGGAGTACATCCAGTCGGTCAGCGAGGGGAAGCTGCCGCTTAAAGCCCGTAAGCGCTTCTCGGAACGCGACCGAATCCAATACGATTTTGTGATGAAGTTGTTCAGCACGTCGCTGGACATTTCCCGTGCAGAAGAGAAATTCGGTGGACGATTTCTCAGAAGCCTTTGGAAGGAAGTCAATTTCTTCAGCACGGTGGGAGCACTCGTGAAAGACGGCAGCACCTTCAGGCTCACGCGAAAGGGCCTGTACCTGTGGGTGATCATGATGCGGGAGTTCTTCACGGGAGTTAATAATTTTCGGGATGTATCCCGTGCTGTTGTGGACGGCCGCGATTTCTCGCACGGGTAAAGCGCGCAGAATTCAGGAGCGTGATGAATGTCCAGGCCGACATACGAGCAACTCGAAAACCGTGTCAAAGAGCTTGAGAAAGCGCTCGGCACCATCATCGACAAGGAAATGGACGCCGAACAGCGGGAGTTGTTCGAGCTTTCGATTCTTTACAACATCGCGCACGCGGTGGCGTCTGTCCGAGACCTCAATCAACTGCTCCGCATAGTCATCGACGAAGTCAACAAGGCCATGCTTTCAGAGGGGGCCGGAATACTCCTTTACGACGAGAATCGCGGCGACCTCTATTGGCAGGAAGTCAAAGATGCACGAGATCTGTTGAGTCCCAAGTCGGCTGAGTTACGCCTCCCTATCGACAAGAGCATTGCGGGCTGGGTTTTTACTCACGGCCAGCCGGCGCGGGTGAACGACACTGCCAAGGATCCGCGCTACTACCCGGAAGTCACGAAGAAGACCGGATTTCAGATCAAGAAGGTCCTTCAGGCGCCCCTCAATGCACGGGATAAGACCATCGGCGTGCTCATGATCATGAACAAGATCGGCGGCGATTTCACCGACGAGGATGAAGCGCTGGCCGGCTCGATGGCCACCATTATTGCGCTCGCCATCGAGAACGCGACCGTGTACGAAAAGCTCACAAGGTCCCGCGAAGATCTGGAGATGCTCTATCGATCGAGCATGGCGCTGGCCACGACGATGGATCTGGACCATTTGCTTGAGGTTGTGGTGGCCGAGATGACAAGAGCCATCGAAACCGAAGCTGCGGGAGTGGTGCTGTACGACGAGAAGCGCAAGGACCTCTACTGGCGGGAGGTTCAGGACGAGAAAGGACTCATCAATCGGCAGGCAGCGAACCTTCGACTGCCCGTCGAGAACAGCATCAGCGGTCGGGTCTTCACGTCCGGCGAACCGGTCATGGTCAATGACCCATCCCGAGACCCCCAATTCTTCACGGAATTCGAGACGCGATCCGGTTTCCACGTGCGAAATGAGATTATTGTCCCTCTCAACACTCGAGAGGGCGCCATCGGCGTGCTCGTGGTGATGAATAAGAAGCGAGGGCAATTCTCCGAGGAGGACATACACCTATGCTCTTCGCTCGCCGGTGTTGTGGCGATGGCGGTGGAGAACGCCACGTTCTTCGAGGAACTTCTCGAATCGTACCGAGAATTGGAGGATCTCAACCGGGCCAAATCCAAGATCCTCAACCACCTGTCGCACGAGTTGCGTACCCCGCTGGCCATTATCAGGGGAACCTTGGCCACCATGGAGCGGAGGCTCAAGGAACGGGGCATCGAGAGTTTCGATTCGGCACTGAGCCGAATGGACCGGCACGTGCAAAGCCTCAACCGGCTCGAGGCACAGGTGGAAAGCATCATGATGACGGGCTACACATGGGAACGCCGCATGATCACCGATTTCCTCGAAGCGGCCCTGACGCTCATGGACGTTCAGGCAGAGAGGACCCCTGAAATCGAACATGCATCGAAGGTGATCCATAAGTGGCTGGAGAAGACTTTTCCTCTCCGCCAGGATGAGCCGGATCGGATCAACGTGCGAGACTTCGGCGCGAACGTGCTGAGCTACTGCCGTTCCCAGGCCGAGCGCGAGCACCGACGCCTGACCATACAGGATGCCTTGGAGAACGCAGCAGAGCTGCTCATTCCGGGGCATGTGCTCCAGGCCATAATGGAAGGCCTCATTCGCAACGCGATCGAAGCCACGCCCGACGGAGGCCTCGTTAAAGTTACGGGCCGCATCCGCGCCGACCGGTACATCTTCTCTGTCAAGGATACGGGCATCGGCATACCCGAAGAGGACCAGGAGCGCATCTTCGAGGGCTTTTACCCGGTCCAGGATACGGATTCGTACTCCACCGGCCGCCCCTATTCGTTCAATGCGGGTGGCAAAGGAATGGATTTGCTGCGCGTACGGATGTTCTCGGAGATCTATGGATTCAAGGTCTCTTTTACGAGCCAACGATGCAACCACATCGTGCAGGCTTCAACGAGCATCTGCGGGGACGCGGACCATTGTCCCCTGTGCACGTTTCCACAAGAGTGCATGCTTAATGGCGGCTCAGAATTCGTGATTGATTTCCCGCTTGCGGAGAAGAAGTCCGGGGCCGCTCCGGGAGGCGACGGAAACGGCGAGGCATGAGGCGCGTCACATCTTGAACGAATTCCGGGTTCAAGTTCCCTGGGAACGGTCGGGGGGACGCTACGCCATCAGGCCTTGGAGAATCTGCCGTGAAACGACTCGCGTTCGCTTACATCATCCGCCGCCTCCTCGCCAAGTTTCCCATCGTGATAGGGATATCAGTCATTTCATTCATTATTATCTGGTTGTTAACGCCTTCGGACATGCTCCCGCCTGACGGTACCGGGCTTCTTGATATTTTTATGGATCATTGGATTCTGCTGCTGCGTCGGTGAAAAGGCACGCGTACAGGTTCATATCGCCACGTGATGTAGGGGCGGGGTTTATCTCTGCCCGCGGGTCAGAGACGAGGGCTGTAGGACGGACATCCAACCGTGCGACGTTTCTGAGTGGTCGTAACCCGCAAGAGAAATCCCCCCTGCCCCCCTTTACGAAAGGGGGGTAGGAACGAGAATCCCGATTGCAGAGGAGACGTCTCTTCCGGTTCCCCCCTTTAATAAAGGGGGGTTAGGGGGGATTTTCAGTCTCGCATCTTGGCCCATGTCGGAAAAGCACTGCGACCGAACTGTCGTCACATAACATTCGGATCGTGGCCTTTGATATAGGCGAGCATATGCTTGGCCAAGTCCGAGTCGAGCCGAATCATGTCATAGTTGAGCGCAACGTTATTGAGGTACTGCAAGATCAACGCGTCGCCCCGATGAGCCGCTGCAGGAAGTATTCCCGCAAAGAAAAAACCCAACTCTTCGAATCGCTCGGTCATGACCGTGGTCAACGGATCGGATAGGTCAAGGTAGAGGTTGATTGCGTCCGTCCGTTCGAGTCGGAGGTCCCGGAGACGCGATTTTACTTCGCGTACTACGTCCGAGCCGTACTTGAGAATCTCAATACGGGCGAAGCTTAGCTGACCGATTACCCTGGTTTGGATGAGAGAGGCGCCTGCCGGTGCCTTCGCAGAGTCACTCGCCGAGGCCATTGTGGGCTCCGCGCCCACATTGGCGTACAACCGCCGGATAATGGTTTCATGGTGCGGTGGAGTGTAGACCGTCTCGGTCGCCGGCGGCTTCAAATATTTGAAGTGTATAACCACGCTGTCTCGCTGCGGGAGCCGCTCGCTGATGCCTTTGAACGTGACCGTGTCCGGAAGATACGCGAGTATGACCGCGCAATCCTTGAGTCCCACCTTGTGGCCCACTCGCTGTGAATACGAGTGGTTCGTCACGGCCTGGCCGAAGACGCCGACCAGATTGGTCTTCTTGGCCTGCTGGTCAAGGATTTCGTTCATCTGGTAAAAGCAGCCGAGCGAGCGAAATTCCGGCTTTACAACTCCCATCCCAAGCTCGGCAATTCGCGCGTCCTTGTCATGGAAAAGGAGGGCGCAGTGGCCCGCGATCTTGCCTCGTGACGTCACTGCCACGACCGAGACGATGTCTCCTTCCGCGTTGAGCTGCACAAGTTGCTCCGGATAATAGGCCTGATCGTAACCGTAAGAATACCCGTAGGCCTTGTACACGGTCTTCGCGACCTCAGCGGCTTCAGACGGAAGCATGACCCGCGCGGTGCAGATGTCATCGATATCCGATTCTTCGTCGCGACCGCCAAGTTTCGGGTAGGGCACCAGCTCACAGGTTTCGTAGTAGCTGGTAATGCTTTGATCCTTGAGGTGCTTGACGAGAACGGTCTCTTTACCGCGTGTGCCAAGGTTGTGAAACGTCACTTCGTCCATGAGATCGTGCACGGCGGGTCTCGAGGGCAGTTCTTCCGGCTCGTCTTCGCAAGGCCCATCGAGGAGGCAGGCGACTTCCGAAGAGTCGAGCGGCTGCCCCTGATCTCGTATCACTACTTTGAGTCCTACCGGGACACGTTCGCATGAGATTTCCAGCGCGGCCCTGTCGCCGGGTTCGAACGACTCCCGGATGACTCTGCTCACCGTCAGTTCTACAGCGGTCTCAATCTGTTCCAGCTCTTCGGCGTCAAAGCCGACCTTTCCCGCCACGCCGCCCACATACCGGGCGGCAAGTACCGCATAGAATGGGTCGGACGGTATGGACAGCACGGAGTATTCACAACGTGTTTCCATTTGTATCCTTTCCGCCGGAATCATGTGGCCATGATCCTTCGGCCACAGTTTCGTCAGCGAGGGTGCTTGGACGTGGTTTCGCCTCCCGAGACCGTCAGGAACACAACGAGCATCACGAACAGCACGGCAGCCAGCGCGAGCTTCGCAATCGCGGGCAGCGGCGACGGCGATACAAACGCCTCGATGATCCCTGCTACAACGAGCAAGGGAACACAACCGAGCGCGATTGCCCCTGCTTCGCGTCCCTGCACCGAGAGCACGTCCGCTCTCTTGAACGGTCCGGGGTCGATGAGCGCGTGACCGAGCACCAATCCCGCGGCGCCGCCGAGTATTACCGCGGAGAGCTCCAGGCTACCGTGAGGCAACACGAAAGACCACAGCTCCATCGACAATCCGTGATTGAAACACAATGCCGCCACCGTTCCCAGGAGCAGACCGTTGAGCGCCAACAGGTACACGGTCCCGATCCCGAACGTGATTCCCGATGCCACGATGAGGAATGTCACCGACACATTGTGCGTCATGAGGAAGCTGGACGCCTGAGGAGCAGCTGTGTACAGGTCCGCGAACCATACCTTGCCCTTTTCGACCTCTCCGATGACCGACGGAGGCACAAGCAGCTCGATGAATCCGCCGCTTTCCAAACCCAGGGCGAATCCCACCGCGCCGAAGAAACTGAAAATGCCGGCAGCGACCGCCACGTACATCCACGCGCTGCGGACTGTCCGCGGAAATCCTGCAGCATAGAATCGCCAGAGCGAAGACCACCGAAAAGGAGGCTTCCGGTAAATGAGGCCGTGAACTCTCGCCACGAGCCCGTTAAGGTACGTGACCACATCGCTCTCGCCGGGAGACGTAACCACTGACGACCGCAGGGTAGCCAAATCCGCCACCGCGGCCGTGTACAGCCGGCCCAGTTCCCACAGTTCATCCCGGTTGAGTTTCGGCGCCCTGCTTGGTCCGAACTTTTCGGCGATCCGTTCGAGCCTCTCCCATTCTGCTTTGCGTTCTCGGACGAACTCGTTTATATTCAGTCGAGTCACTCCTTCACGACGACAGTATATTAATGATACCACGCCCACTGAAGCACGGTGAGAGAAAAGCTCCAGACCGTTGTAATTGAAACGCCCGAGCACTACGAGCTGCAATTCCGCCTCGCCGGGATTGGGACGCGCTTCGTTGCGTACCTGATCGACAAGGCGGTGCAACTATTGCTCCTGATTGTGCTTATTACAGCCGCTATTACCACGTACTACATTCTTGGGCGGACATTTCCTCGCGTGCCAGTTCCGGAAGACCTCCTGAAACTACTCGGACGCTGGTTGTTGGCCGCGGCAATCTTGATGTACGGTCTTGCCACCGGCGGATACTTCATTCTCTTCGAGTATCTCTGGAGCGGGTCAACTCCCGGAAAGAGGCTTCAGGGGATTCGGGTGATCAGAAAGGACGGCCGCCCCATTACGTTTGTGGATGCGGCGATCCGCAACATTCTCAGATTCGTGGACATATTGGCGGAAGTCTATCCGATCGGCCTCGTGGTGATGTTTCTTGATTCCAGGAACAGACGCTTGGGCGATCTGACTGCGGGAACGCTTGTGGTGATGGATGAAGCGGTTCGCGCTCCCTCCGCGCTCGAGCAGACCGTCTCACAGGCTGGAGATAAGCCCGAAGTGCGCTATGCGGTGAACAGTATGACGCCGAACGACTACCGGATCGTCGCCAGATTCCTCGCGCGGCGGACGGGCCTTGAACCGGACCACCGCCAGGATCTTGCGCGAAAGATCTGCGAGCGGCTTCTAGCGAAAGCGAGCGCTGTCCAGCCCGCGGGGAGCGATCCCGAGGAACTTCTCGAGCAGATTGCTACGTACTATCGAGAACGTACGAGAGTGCTCTAGTGGCGAAAGGGTCGTTTGCTTCGTGGGCGCTGCAACAGGGAATGCAGGTCGCAATTGCCGGCGAATTCCGGTGTAGGAACAGCCGTGATGTTTCGAAAAGGTGTCTTTTGGTAGGGGCCGGCGTCCCTGCCGGCCCGATGGATGGAGGAGAAAGGGCCGGCAGGGTCGCCGGCCTCCACCAATGGGGTGGCTCGCGGTGTGGTTCTACGGGCTTGATTCCAACTTGCAGCCAGCGCGGTGTTTGATTGTGCGGCCGACGATATGAGAAAGGGTGCGACATGACCGAAGAACAATCCGAGACACGTCATGCGGTGATAATCACCGGTCTTGCGGACGACTCATGCAAGCCGAAGGCAGCTGAGGTCATCACGCGGATATCGCGCGGCGCTCCCCTGGAAAAGATCATCAAACGGTTGGATTCGCTGCCCTGGACGCTCACGCGTTCCGCGTCTCCGTCGGCAGCGGCACGACTCAGCAAACTCTTGGAACGCAGCGGCGCGCAGGTCGACGTGGTCCCGCCCGTTTCCGAGGCGGCCATGGAGGCGCCTCCGTCGAAGACAGTGGAGCCCGAAAGACTGAGGGCTTCGGAGGAGCGCCAACCTGTAGCGCCGGTCGTGGAGACCGCTCCGTCCGCTCCGGAAGTCTCACCGATCCCTTTCAGCAAACCCGTGCCGGACTTCGGGCCGACTCCGCCCACAGAAGAGCACTTGCCCGAGCCTTCCGTTCCCTCGAAAGAACGTCACGAACGCGTTGCTGAACTGCCTGCCCCGGATGAGTCAGCGCTCAGCATCGAGCCGCTCACACTGGGCGGAATCCTCGATCGCACTTTCCAGCTGTGTCGGCGCCACTTTTGGCCGCTACTGGGAATCGTGGCAATCCCATGGCTCGCCATCATAGCGATTGCCGTCGTGGCAGTGGCGGTGGTGGGTATTTACGGGCTCACAGGCGAGTCTCTCGGGGAGACTGTGACATGGGCGGTAATCGTCGTGGCTGCGCTGGCGATCCCGTCGGTCCTGGTGGCTATTGTTGGGCTCTATTTTGTCTCCACGGCGGCGGTTATCCATGCGGTCTCACTGGCGTACCTCGGCAGGGCCGTCCGTATCCGCGCCGCGTACAGCTTTGTGTTCCAGCGGCTGGGGAGGTATTTCTTCACATCGATGCTGTTCACGGTGGCGGTGTTTCTCATGATAGCCGCTGCGCCAGTAGCCGGCGTAGCATTCTATATACTCTCCAGTCTCGTGACATCATCGGGCTGGTGGTCTGCCGTCACGTGGCCGTTTCTCCTCCTCATTCCCATGTATGCATTCACCAAATTCCTGCTGTTCGACAAGGTCGTAATTATCGAGGATGTGGCGTATATCCAAGCGCTCCGCCGGAGCTGGCAGCTCTTGTCGGGTAAGGCGGATAGCTCGTGGCCGAAAAGCTATTTTGTGAGACTGGTAATTCTCCTGAACCTGTTTTTCTTTATCAATATCGCGATTTCACTCCTATTCAGCACTCCCGCCACAATAATTGCTGCGCTTTTCCCCGGATCGATTGCGATCGTCGGAAAAGTGATCGGCCAAATCTTGGAGCACACCGGGAGTGTGGTGGCAGGCCTCTTCGGGTCGGTCTGCCTGGTGGTGTTCTATTACGACATCCGCAACCGCAAGGAAGGGTTCGACCTGAAGATGCTGGCCGGAATCGAGAAGCCAGCCACGCTCGGTGACCCGGAGACGGTCTAGAGCGGGTAGCCGTAGCGATCAAAGGTCGATCGCCAGCGCGTGCCCACCTTTTCGCGGCTCACGGGGTCGAGTTCATATTTGTTCTTGGTGTAATCCCGGATCGATGCGAGATACGCGATCGCCCGCTCGCGGAGCTGTCCGAAGCCGGGCATATCCAAATTGCTGTAAATCTCCTCGAGACAACCAAGCGGGTCGGTGTCAAGATCTTCGTACTTCAGTTCGTGAAGATTCTTCTCGGGAATCAGCCCTCTGTCGCGCTCGAACAGCTCAAAAAGCTCCACGTACCACGAGAGAATCAGCTCGTCGACTTGGTTCGGGTCTGGCTCCTGCAGATGAGCCAGTGAAAAGGAGTTCCGCCAGAGCTTCTTTGTCGAGAGGTACACGTCGTACGGGTTGCGGACGATGTGAATAAACTGCGCTTCCGGGAACAGATCAAGAAGCACGGCGACACGACCGAGGTGCGGCGGAGACTTGAGTAGGATCCGGCCGTCTCGGCAGAGGAGCACCTTCTTGAGGAAGTTTACGAAAGACTCTTTCCACTCTTCAAGCACTGCGGGCGGCAGTTTGAGGGGATCGAGGTGCACGTAGTCGCCGCCATCGCGGGCAGGGAAGAATGTCCGGAGATAAGGTGACGCGGCAGTCAGCGCCGCCAGGCCGAACTCATCCTCGTGCGGTACCAGCGCGGAGAACGCCACGTCATCCATCGGTCGCTTTTTTGGTGAGAAGATATTGAAGACGCTCGTACCTCCTTGCGAAAAGACAAAGTGGTGCGGAAACATCGCCTGGAACGCGGAGGGATACGTGAAATTCTCGTCCAGGCATAACAGATTGTGAAGGTGTGTGGTACCGCTTCGCCAATGGCCGATGATGAACAGCGGCGGATGTACGATTCTCTCCTTCTTTATCTTGTGAGAATTGACCGCTATCTCCAGGAGGCGAAAGACCGAGTTCGCCATCCCCACCCACATGAGAAAGCCCAATCGGTACAAGTACCGGGTATCGACGTCGAATTCATTTCTTGCCAGCACCTTGAGCAGAGTGCCGAGCGTCATGCCCGGGATGGGTTGATGAGTGAATCCCAGGCCGTTACGTTTCTTTTCCGCCATGAAACCTCTCTTCGCTGAGGATACGGTGCATCGCCCATTGTATGGACTCATGACTTGGTTGGCAATTGTTATTGGCCGCAAGCGCTCAATATGGCGGTAGAGGGTATCCATCCGCGTACTTTTTTGCTATGATGATGTATTGTTACAGCCAATGTTGTGTGTCGGTGGGCTCGGGGGTCGTGTGTGCGTGAGCCCCGGCCTTTGGGCTGCATTCCCCTCCCTGGCCACGGGGAGCGGCTTCATTGTGAGGTACCTCTCTTGCGCGTGCTCATGTTGACACCGGAAGCCACGCCCTTCGCGCAGACCGGCGGCCTTGGCGAAGTCATGGCGGCTTTGCCTGCGGAGCTGGTCGATCTTGGCGTGGACGTGGACGTCCTCATGCCGAAATATCGGGGAATCACCCCGGATCGATTCCCTCTCGAGAAGCAAGACGTCATTGTTACGGTCGACCTCAACGCAAGGCCTATCACGGCAGGATTTTGGGAGTACAAGGATCCTCGCGGGGTGCGCTATCTTTTTCTCGAAAACGACGATTATTACGATAGAGAGGGGCTTTACGGCTCCAAGCGCAAGGATTACGACGACAACGCAGAGCGATTTGTGTTCCTGACCAGGGCTGCGATCGAGATGACCCTCGCGCTGGGCGTGCACTACGACGTGTTTCACTCACATGACTGGCAGGCAGCACTGACGCCGGTCTATTTGCGGACGCTCTTTGCCGGTGAAGAGATCCTCCGGGATAGCGCCTCAGTGATGACAATACATAACCTTGGCTATCAGGGTGTATTCTGGCACCTGGACATGCCCCTGGTCGGCGTGGGATGGGAGTTCTTCAACCCGTCCCAGATGGAGTTTCACGGGCGACTGAACTTTCTCAAAAGTGGAATTGTTTTCGCCGACGAGGTCAATACGGTCTCGCCCGGATATCGGGAAGAAATCCTGACCCCGGAGTACGGTTGCGGTCTTGAAGGAGTGCTTCAGGAGAAGGCCGTACACGTATCCGGCATACTTAATGGGGTGAACTACTCAGTCTGGAACCCCACCGCCGATTCATTCATCGCATCCCGATACAGCACTAAGGATCTGGCGCCAAAAGCCGCGTGCAAGGCCGATCTCCAGCGGAACGCGGACCTGCGGGTCCGACCTGAGGTGCCCCTGATTGGCATGGTCACCCGTTTATCGACCCAGAAGGGGATGGACCTCCTTGAAGATGCGTTCGACTCACTCATGATGGAGGACATCCAGCTCATCATCTTGGGGACCGGAGAAGCTCGGTTTCACGACTCATTGATCGGGCACGTGACGCGGTACCCTCAGAAAATGGGTGTTTTCCTCCGGTACGACGATGAACTGGCTCACAAGATCTTTGCCGGATCGGATATGCTGCTTGTACCCTCACGCTACGAACCCTGCGGACTGACTCAGCTTTATGCGCTCAAGTACGGCACGGTGCCGATCGTGCGGGCCACTGGTGGGTTGAACGATTCGGTGGTCGAATTCGACTCGAAGCACGACAGCGGCACCGGGTTCAAGTTCACCAACCCGAATCCGGTGATGCTCGAAGAAGCGGTGCTGCGAGCGGTCCACGTCTACCAAGAGAACCCCGAAGCCTGGAAGCGCCTCATGGTGCGCGGCATGAAAGAGGACTTTTCATGGAGCCGTTCCGCACGAGAATATCAACGGCTTTATGAAAAGGCGCTTCATGCTCGAAAGGAATTCCTCGGTCGATCAGCGGGGTGATTTGCGCGACGCAGCTTTACAACGCCCCTCGGAACTGGTAGATAATCCCTCCTATTGACATTACCACCGGATTTGAATGGCCGTGCGGCGGCAGTTCCAATCTCGCTCGATGTGTGACCGCTGCGCGTTCCGCTGTCTGAGATACATGCACGATTCGACCACTTATGATTGGCTGGCATTGGAGCGGGTTCCCGGAGTCGGACCGCTTACCATGGCCCGATTGTTCAATGCATTCGGGAGCCCCGGTGATGCGCTCAGGGCGTCCGCATCGGAGATCCGCCGCCGCGCGGGCATACGGGAAGGGCTTGCACGCACTATAGCCGGCTTCGCGCCCCCGGCAGATGAAATTACGCGGGATATGGAACTGCTCGAGACACTCGGGGTGCGGGTCATGACGCGGTGGGATGCGGATTACCCCTCCATGTTGCGCGAAATATACGATCCGCCTGCGCTTCTCTTCGTTCGAGGGACAATCGCCTTGGAGGACGGCGTCGCCGTAGCAATTGTGGGAACCAGGAATCCAAGCCGCTACGGCATCGAGATGGCTGAGTGTCTCACCAGAGACCTCGTGCGCGCCGGTATTACTCCGATCAGTGGTTTGGCCCGCGGGATCGACACCACATGCCACTCGACCGCGCTGAAAGAGAACGGCCGCACCATCGGGGTGCTCGGCTGCGGAATCGACGTGGCGTATCCGCGTGAAAACCGAGCTCTGATAGAGAAAATGGCGGTCTCCGGAGCTGTAATAACTGAATTTCGGCCAGGCACACCGCCGCTGGCAACGAATTTCTTCCGGCGCAACCGGATCGTCTCGGGGCTCGCGAAAGGGGTGGTTGTCGTGGAGGCCGCACACAAGAGCGGTTCCCTGATCACCGCCACCCACGCGTTGGAACAAAACCGCGAAGTTTTCGCTGTCCCCGGAAACGTGTTGAACATTCGCTCCCGCGGCCCGCACAAACTGATCCGCGAAGGCGCGGCGCTTGTGGAGTCTGTGGCAGACATTCTTCGGGAGCTGACTCCGTCTGCCGAGCCGAAGTCGGGGCCGGCGCCCGTGCAGCCGACGCTGTTCCCGGCGGAGGAACAGGCGCAGGAACTGGACGATGATGCTCGCACAGTGCTCGACCGACTCGACCTCGATCCGGTACCGATTGACGACCTCTGCCAATCACTGGCAATGGAGGTGGGCCGTTTGTCCGGAATCTTATTGGAGCTGGAACTGAAGGGTCTGGTAAGGCAAAGGCCGGGAAAAATGTTCTGCCGTGTATGACTCGCGGATTGATGACTATGATAAGGTAGGCAATGCGATAGGCGACGCCATAATGTCGTCATTGGCATCACAGGAAGAGACTTCATGAACAAGACACTGGTTGTGGTGGAATCTCCCGCCAAAGCACGCACAATTCGGAAGTATCTAGGCCCGAACTTCGACGTGAAAGCGTCCGTCGGCCACATCAAGGATTTGCCCAAGACCGCTCCGAAGTCCGAGAAGGGCGCTACGGCTCGCTCATCGCGCGGCGCCAAGGCGGAGCGCGGGCAGGTGCTGGGCGTGGACGTGGCCAACGACTTCACGCCTCACTACGAGATCATTGCCGGAAAAGAGAAGATCATCAAAGACCTCTGCGAAGCCTCCCAGAAAGCAGATCGCGTGATGCTGGCGACAGACCCGGATCGGGAAGGCGAGGCCATCGCGTGGCACCTCAGCGAGGAGCTGAAGAAGCCGCGTGAAAAGGTCTTCCGGGTGCTCTTCAATGAACTCACGGAGCGGACCATCAAGGCCGCTGTCGACAACCCCGGCCGCCTGGACGAAAACAAGTACAACGCTCAGCAAGCCCGCCGCATTCTCGACCGGATTGTAGGCTACCAATTGAGCCCGCTTCTGTGGCAGAAGGTGCAGTCCGGTCTCAGCGCCGGTCGAGTCCAGTCGGTGGCGTTGCGGCTGATCACCGATCGGCAGCAAGCAATCGACACCTTTGTCCCTCAGGAGTACTGGAGCATTACTGCGGCGCTGGATGCCGGCCAGCCGCCCCCATTTGATGCGCGTCTCGTGGAAGACAGCGGGAAGAGGGTGCATGTCACCGACGTCGGCAGCGCGGCCGCACTTGGACGTCGCTCCCAGGCGAATCCTTTCGTAATCGCTGAGGTAAAGCGGAGCGAGCGTTCACGAAAACCGCTGCCGCCCTTTATCACCTCGACCCTCCAGCAGGAGGCTTCCCGCAAACTCAGGATGAGCAGCAGCCGCACCATGAGGGTCGCGCAGCAGCTCTACGAGGGAATCGAACTCGGCTCCCAGGGTTCGGTAGGTCTCATTACCTATATGAGAACCGACTCACCCCGGGTGGCTCCTGAAGCGCTTGATGCGGTGAGGAAACATATCAAGACAGCCTTCGGCACGAAGTATTTGCCGGAACATCCTCATTCCTACAAGGTGGGCAAAGCGGCTCAGGAAGCTCATGAAGCCATTCGGCCTACTTCAATGGACCTCCCGCCCGAAAAAGTCGCCGCGTACCTGGAGCGGGACCAGCTGGCACTTTACGGGCTGATTTGGAACCGGTTCGTGGCGAGTCAAATGGCCCCTGCGGTGTTCGACCGCACCACTGCCGACATCCGAAACGGCGAACTCCTATTTCGGGTGACCGGGTCGGTGATGCGTTTCGACGGATTTCTCAAGGTCTATCGACAAGAGGAGCCTTCAGACGCGCAGAATGGTGATAAGGACGACGAAAACAGAGAGCTTCCGCCACTGGAGAAAGGCCAAACTCTTCGACTGAACAAGCTCACCCCTCGGCAGCACTTCACCCAGCCGCCGCCGCCGTTCAACGAAGCTTCGCTGATCAAGGAACTGGAGGAGTTGGGCATCGGACGGCCCTCCACGTATGCGGACATTGTCACCACCATCGAGAAGCGCAAGTATGTGGAGATCGCGGACAAGAAGTTCCGTCCGACTACGTTGGGCCGGATAATTTCGCAGCTGCTGCTGGAGAGCTTCCCCAAGCTGCTCGATACGGGGTTCACCGCCCAAATGGAGTCCTCCCTCGACCGGATCGAGGAAGGAGACGCATCATGGGTTCAGACGCTCCAACGCTTCTATGAACCGTTCAAATCCTCACTTTCCGACGCCAAGCAGCACATGCGGAGCATTAAGCGGGAAGGCATCCCAACCGATGAACCCTGCCCCGAGTGCGGGAAGAAGCTGTCGCTGAGATCCGGTCGATTCGGGTTGTTTCTGGGCTGCTCGGACTACCCCGAGTGCGGCTACACCCGTAACGTGGGAGCAGAGCCCGCCCAAGCGAAGGAGCCGATTCCCACCGATCAGACCTGCCCTGCGTGCGGAGCGATGATGGTAATTCGCGAAGGGCGTACGGGCCAGTTCTTGTCGTGTTCCCGCTATCCCGAGTGCAAGACCGCGCGCCCGATTTCTACCGGAGTGAGCTGCCCGAAATGCCGCGAGGGAGAGCTTGTGCAGCGTCGCTCCCGGAAAGGAAAGACCTTCTTTTCGTGCAGTCGGTACCCGGACTGCGACTATTCTCTGTGGAACCGGCCTGTGAATGTGAAATGTGAGAACCCGGCCTGCGATTCGCCCATCATGGAGGAGCGCTTCAGCAAGAAGGACGGTGAATATCTCCAGTGTCCCCAGTGCAAGAGTAAAATTACCACCACTGCCTCCGCTTGAAGTATATAAGCAGTCCGATCACGGTCAAGACCGAGATCACGATGACCATCGGATAGCCATACTCCCACTGCAATTCCGGCATGTACTTGAAATTCATCCCGTACCATCCCACCAGAAACGTGAGAGGTATAAATAGAGTGGCGATGATCGTGAGCACCTTCATGATCTCGTTGAGGCGGTAGCTTATACTGGACAGGTATATGTCGAGTATGCCCGCGACGCGGTCACGGTATGTTTCGATCGTGTCCACACAATGAATTGTGTGATCGTAAACATCACGCAGATAAGGAATTGTGCTCTCATCGATAAGAGGCGATTGTCCGTCGAGCATACGGTTGATCACCTCTCTCAACGGCCATACCGATTTCCGAACTGTGATCAACTGGGTCTTCAGTGAGTGGATGACCGCGAGTGTGGCGCGTGACGGCTTGCTCACCACTTCCTCTTCGAGGAATTCTATGCGTTCACCTAGCGCTTCCAGGACGTCAAAATACTCATCCACCACAATGTCCAGGATGCAATACGCCAGGTGGTCGGCCCCACTCCGCCTCAGGCGTCCTTGTTCCATCGCAAGACGTGGTCCGAGTGCCGGAGACAGCTCGTCTCGATTCTCCTGAAAGCTAATCACGTAGTTGGGTCCGAGAATTACACTGACCTGCTCCGAGTGGATCGCGGGGGCCTGCGGTTCAGCCCGAAGGCTTCGGCATACCATGAACAAGCTTTCGCCGAGATCCTCCATCTTGGGTCGCTGCCTCGTGTGCCTGATGTCTTCCTCAATGAGCGGATGAATGTTGAACATTCGCCCCAGATGGTCGATAGCGCCGACATCTGTCAAGCCGACCACGTTAACCCAGGTGACGCCAGGTTGCTTGAGAAGTCGAGGAATCTCGTCAATGGCCTTGAATTCTTCTTTTTGAGCTTGGTCGTAATGGATGATGCTAATCTTCGCAGGTTCGGCGAGCCGAGCGGTTTCAGGCTCACGGTTGCTTGCGGTCCGTACGCTTCTTTTGGCCTTCCTCATGATGCCGCGATAGTCCTTTCGTTTTCATGAGAGCGATCAAACATCATTCGTGACCGCATCTATGAAATGGCGCACTCAGTTATGCTTCATCAAGTACTTTGCGTACAGTCTCAAGGAATTCTTTCATATTGAAAGGCTTGCGCACGTGGGCCTTCGCGCCGCTCTCGATCGCGGCCTTGAGTGGGCCGTTCGCCGTGTACCCGCTCGCGATGACTACTTTGACACGCGGATCGATTGCGAGGAGTTGTTCCAAACACCGCCGCCCACCCATTTCCGGCATAATCAGGTCCAAGACTACCAGAGCGATCCGGCTTCGCCCTCTGTGGTAGACATCGACACCTTCCCGTCCATTCGTCGCGGTGAGCACCTCATAGCCCGCGTGGCGAAGGATCTTTGTGCCGAGTTCCCGTATGGATTCCTCATCATCCACCAGGAGGACCGTTTCGCCGCCACCGCTGGGTAGCTGCTCATCAGCCGCCTTTTCCGTAAATGCAGCCGGCTCTTCTTTCACTGGGAAGTAGACTTTGAATTCAGTCCCCACTCCAGGTTGGCTGTAGCACGTGATATGCCCGCGGTGCTGCTTTACGATGCCGTAAACCATAGAGAGTCCGAGACCGGTGCCGCGGCCCGCTTCTTTGGTCGTGAAGAACGGCTCGAATACGTGCGCCAATGTTTCGCGGTCCATGCCGTGTCCGGTGTCTGAGACGGCTAGCATCACGTACCGGCCGGGAGTCACATCCACGTGTGCACGACAATACTCGTCGTCGAGGATCAGGCTGCTCGTTTCGACGGTGAATCGACCACCGTCAGGCATGGCATCTCGTGCGTTCACTGCAAGGTTGACCAGTACCTGCTCTACCTGAGCGGGGTCCGCGTTCACCGCTTCGAGTTTTTCTGCGAGCCGCAAGTCGATGTCGATCATCTTCGGGACCATGCGAGAAAGCATCTTCTTCACATGGTCCATGAGATGGTTGAGATTAACCGGTCTGAGCTGTGGTTCAATTCGCCGACTGAACGTCAGGAGCATTCGCACAAGGTCCGCGCCGCTCTGCGCAGCATGGACAATCCGCTCCAGATCCTCGCGATCGGGATCTCCGGGTTTCTTCTCCGCCAACAAGATCTCGCCGTATCCAAGGATGACTGTGAGCATGTTGTTGAAGTCATGCGCGATGCCTCCGGCGAGCGTCCCGATGGCCTCCATCTTCTGTGCTTGAATGAGTTGCGACCGCAGCGATTTAGGCTCGCTTATGTCCAGGACGAAGCCCAGAACAGCCGGCTTTCCCCGATACGCGATGCTCGCGGTCCAGACCTCCATGTCGAAAGGTTGTCCGTCAGCCTTAAGTCCTGTGGCTTCGTAATGGGCGTCAACTCTGCGACCTGCCCCGAGGTCTGCGAGCCGGCGCTGAAGCTGTGGATGTTCCTCTGGAGCATAGAGAGCTTCCAGAGGCAGGTCGATAATCGAGCGGGCGCTCTCGTATCCGAACAATCTTACGAACGCCGGGTTCGCGTACACGTAGCGCCCGTCCTGCACGACCCGAATCCCCACGGGAGAGGAGTCCACAATTGCCCGTAGGCGCTCTTCGGACTCACTGAGCGCCGTCCGGGACAGTTCCTGTTCAGTGACGTCCCGGTCTATGGCGAGTATGTAATTGTGTCCGCCCAACTCGATGAGGCGCGCATTGACCTCAATCGGGAAGGTGGTCCCATCTTTGCGACGGTGTTCCGCGTGGTCTCTAAGTGTCTCTCCTTGGACGATTCGCCGGTGCCGCTCCGGCTGCTTGAGCGCTGACTCGGGAGAATCGAGGTCCCTGATAGTGAGGCTCCTGAGTTCCTCGACGGTGTACCCGTGTTGCTCGGCCGCGGTGCGGTTTGCCATGACAATCCGGCCCGTGTCATCGCCTTCCGCATCGAGGATGTAGATGGAATCTCCCGCTGCATCGAAGAGCAAGCGGAAGCGCATTTCGCTCTCCATCAGCTGCTTCTTGACTCGCAGAGATGCGATTCCGTACGCGATATCCTCACTCAACTCCGGCAGAAGTTGTTTCTCGCCCCTCTCAAATCCTTCTTGGTCAGTAGACAGGATAGCGAGGGCTGCAACAGTACGCCCCTCAATCTTGATTGGAAGACCCAGCCACGTGCCGGTGACTGACGGCCCGGATTCGCCCTCGGCTTGATTTGCGAGCTCGACGCCCTCAATGACCGGCTCGCCGGTCGTGATCGCGTCCCGCGCTACTTTGAGGCCTCCATCGCCTTCCATTGTTGCAGGAGGCTCGCCCGTGTCCGGTAGTGCGCATAGGCCCCAGATTGCGCTCTCGCCCGCGTACGTCACCCACGCGGCCGTGTACCCGCCGACATCGACAATCACACGACAGACATGATTTACCAGGCACTGTTCGTCTTCGGCCCTGATAAGTGCCTGATTGCAATGGCTGAGAGTATTCAGCGCGCGGTTTGCCCGCACCAATGATTCCTCGAGTCGCGTTCGTCGTCGAATTTCTGCCACCAGTGCTTCGTTTGTATCACTCAATTGGGCGGTCTGCATCGAAACCTGTTCCTGAAGGTGTTCGCGCCAGTGCTGGACGCGCTCCACCATCAAGTTGAATGTAGCAGCCAAACGGCCGACTTCGTCTCGTTGACCGACAAGAGCACGGGCCGCCAGGTTACCCGCTTCGACTTCTTCGGCCGCGTGGCTGAGGTCCTCGATTGGACGAGAGATTCGTGCACTGATGAACACTGCGAGAATTCCGCCCAATATCATGCCGAGTGCTGCGGCGACCCCTGCTTGCAGAAGTATTCTGCGAAGCGGCGCAAACACCTCCGCCTGGTCGCGTTTCACCACCAGTCCCCACATCTCATCCGGAGCAACTCTTACGTATCGGTATGCCGCGAGAACAGGTACTCCTCGGTAGTCGTCGGCGGCAACAATTCCCTCGTAACCTTGAGACGCGCGTAACGCGGGTTCGGCTGTGATCTTGTGTTCGAGGACTTTGGGGATTGAGCCGTCGGGGAGGGGATACTTCAAGGACACGAGAATACGAGAGTCCTTGTCCACAAGGACCACGTCTCCCGTTATACCAAGTCCGGCGCCCGTGTAGAAAAGCGGTCGGAGGAATTCCTCCGTGTCGATGTGCATCATGAGCACACCCACAATATTGCGTCTGGGAGAGGCTTCTTCCGGAGGATCCTCAATCACATGGGACAGGACGAGGCAGGTCCTTCCACCGGCGCGATGCCTCTCGACAAATACAGCGACTTGGTCCGGAAGCTCGAGAGCTTTCGAAAAAGCGCGCCAGTGAGAAACGTCTTCACCGACATCCTCAGGCCGCGTGGAGATCACCACGCGGCCCGTCCTGGAGTCGGCTGCCTGGATCTTCTGGTACGCCTGGTACAAGTCAATAATTTGCTTGAACCGCTCTAGGACGGCATCACGAAGACGCTGCCGATCACGATCTCCGACAGGTGTTCCACGTTCGTCGGATTGGGCTGTAAGGGCCTGTAAGGACTGCCACACGATCCGGCTGTGGGCTAGCGCTACCGCGTCGATCCTACGTTCGTTCAGCCACAGCTCCAATCGCTCCTTCTTCAGATCCGCAACGAGGCTCAACTCGTTGAGTACTTGATTCTGTTCCTGAGCGTAGATCCCTCCGTATTCGGTGAACGGTACTCCGAAGATCCATGCGATGACGAGGGAGAAGTACACCGTCAGAAAAACGGAGCCAAAACCCACAAGCATTTTCGAACGGAGGCTGAAGAAGGGAACAACCTTTTTCGAGGCATTATCGGAAGTCTTCGCCATGCTTCTGGTCCTCCTTCGCAGGCCGCGGGCGCCGGCGATTCGATACGAAGTGACCTCTGCACGAACCAGGCTCACTCGAAAGAGTAATTAAGCGATTATGATCGATAATGAGCCAATATTTCAATACGTGACATGCTAAATCGCCGCCAACCAATCCTTTCCTTTCCAAAAGGTGCGCGATGAACCGGCCGGTTCTTGTGGGTCGCCGCTCTACAGGACGCTCATGCCAATGCGCTTTCCAACAATTGACACAGAAAGGGCCGGCAGGGACGCCGGCCCCCACTATGTTTGGTGGCGGCGGGCCTCTGTGCCCGCCATTCCCACTTGTATGAAAGCGCACTGGTATCACTGGTTATCAGAGGCATTGGTACCCAGAGGAATACCTCACTAAAGAGCCACGTATACAGTCCAAACTCGACTACTCAATGAGCGGGCTCGTTCCCCCTCAAAATGAAATTACTGGACAAATCTCGGGTCGCGGTCGAGAAACTCCCAGAGAAGCAATTCAATCAGCGAGTTCAGGTCCCCGCCGGTCCGGGCTGCTTCTCTGCCGGCTTTGGCTTGAGCCTCCTCGATGAGGTCCTCGCTGAGCCGAATGCTCCGTGTCACAAGGTTGCCGCGTTTGAAAACAGGACGACTTGGCTGCAATTCACTTTGCTTACGGCTCCACCACCGAGTGAAATCGTTGAGCGCCTTGGCAACGTCCTCGGGGATTGCCGGCCCTTGCGGGGTCTTCGCAACAGCCGGGGCTGACGGGCGAGCTTTTGCGGGGGAATCGGGTTGGGATTTCCTCTCGACGAAACGACTCAGGTCCACTGTTGCGGTGGGTTCGTCCTTGAGGCCTTGGGTTTCGACCAGCAACGACGGCTGTGAAAGCGGACTCCAGTGGTCCAGTTCGGACCGAGAGAGGCGCCCGTTTGCGACGAGTCGATTCACACGATTGCGCAGATCTTCCTCTGAAAGGCGATATTTCTGCATAATCGTGTGGTAATGCATTCCCGCGCGGATGTCCGCGAGCAGCTGCCGTTGGGCTGCATTCCCGGTAGTTGTGTCCGACGTCATATCAGTCGGCGGTTGCACCGCAGGCTTGGGTTTCTTCTTTACCAACGGACGAGGCGGAGGCAGCCTCTCGATTTCCTCGAATAATTCGGCGCGTTCGAGTTCCCGCAGGTCAACGGTCTTCTCGAATTCGTCTATGCGCGTGGTTTCCTCGAGTTCGCTCAAGTCACCGGTGTCGATCAGGTTGGACCATTCCGAAGAGTGAACCCGCTGGTCGAGTTCAGCGCGTGTGATAAGCGCTGCGTCCACGAGCTTCGAAAACATGATCGGAAGCCACTCAGGGGACAGGCCGTATTTCTCCATGAGTCCAGTATCGTCCATCCCGGCTCGAACGTCTTTTACCACTTCTTTCGCGTTGACCGTCCTCTTGGCCATAGCACTCTCCTTGGTCCGCTCGCGCGATGCCGGTGCGCCCGAACAGAGACACACATTCCGCTCTTTGAGAGCGCGTGGTTGTCCCACCTACGATTCGGTTGTACCGCGCGTCAACTTCCAACAGCGGTGGCATCCGCACCCCGCATCATATCACTCGGCCTCGGCAGATGTCAGTCATTATTGTGTCGTGGAGGGGTCGCGCCATTTCGTTGCAGGTGGAGAGCTGCGTCTTGCTCAGTAGATCGATTCGGAAATGCCTTTTACCTGGTCATCAGCGACAGTCTTGGGTAGGGGCGGGTCTGAGACCCGCCCCTACAAAACAAACCATATAGCGTCGGTCAACACCTCACCTGACCTGGCGGCTTGGGGGCAGGTTATCGATGGATTGATCTACTCAGTGGCCACCGCGGCCGGCGGAGCGTTCCTTCCGCGGCAACGGTACGATTTCCGCCGCGTCGAGCGCCGGGCGGTTGAGGTCTACGTCCAGCCTGATTCGATAAAGCTGCTCGGGGAATCTTCGATCCGCGACGTCTACCACAATCTCATTGGCCGAAGCGTTTGCGGATTTGATCATGAGCTTTCCCGGTCCGGAGGCGGCCGGTGCGGCCACCCACCGCGAACTCGCGCCACCATCGAGCGGTCCCCCTGGTACTTCCTGAGGGGTACGGCCCGCGGCAACACCTCCCGGGAAGAGCTTGGACTCGCCGAGAAATACGAGGAAGCAGTTGTCGATCTTCCGTACGCGATACTGAGGGACCGCGTGCTCGCCAAAGTCCACGGCGATGCGCGTTCCAGTTCCCAGGCGGTCGATCCGGATCTCTCGTATCGGATTGCCCCCCGGCTTGAGGCGGCCCAGTTTCGGGGCAGGGATCGCTCTGTCGAAATCCATCACGAACGTAGATGGCTTCGACGGCTTGTACACGGCAGGCCGGGGCACGTCACCCTCGGCGCGGATGACAATCCGCTTCATATCGGAACTTACTCGGACGTCGGTGATTACACCGGGCTCCGAGGCGGCGCAAATCAGCGGACTTGCTGCAAATAGGACGGTCGTGACAAGAACGGGAAGGCACCAGTGCGCAATCAACCTCATGGGAGCCTCTCTCATGGTGTTCCGTGAGGCTGGCGGCCCGGCGTCACGGTGGCCCCGAGGCTAGCACACCAAAAGACCGGTGTCAATTAAGTGCTATAATATTCAATTAATTATATTCATTTGTTCAAGCAATATCGTTAGTCAAAGCGGCGCGGGTCACTACTGACCGCCACCTGGAGTTCCGGACCGCCCGCCATACTGCTTCAGCAGGCGCACCACCTCGCGTCTGGCTCTTAGCGGAACTCCCTCGGACAGGGGTGAGGAATACGCCCATGCAAGTGCTGTAACACCCTGGTGGTTACGCGCGTTGATGTCTGCCCCGCGTTCGAGAAGCATCCTTGCCAGGGGGAGGTCACCCGCGCCGGCGGCGAACATAAGCAGGGTATTCCCTTGCTCGTCCTGCGCATTTGCGTTGGCGCCTCCCTGCAGAAGGACCTTAACCACATCGCCGCGACCGGTGCGAGAGGCTTCAATGAGTTCAGCAGATCCTCTAGAGCGATCGCGCGCGAGGAGCGCTTTGATCACACCCGGATTGCCTCCTTCAATCGCAAGACTCAACGCTGTGGATCCCATGGTGTCTTTGCGGTTCACATCCGCGCCCCGTTGGAGAAAAAGCTCCACGAGGTCAGCGTCACCTTGGACGGCAGCCTGCATGCAAGGAGTGACTCCATCTTCGTCAGGAGCATTCATGTCAGCGCCTTCGTCGAGGAGCTGCCGGACCGCTGCGCGGTCACGCTTTCTGACAGCCGCGATCAAAGTCTCGGGACGCTTAGGAGCAGCCACACGAGCCGGTTCACTGGGCCGAGCGGCTTCGGCGACAGGCGGCTTTTCGCGATCCGGTGCGACGGGCCTCGGCTGCGGTTCGGGTGGCGCGGGAGCCGGCACGGCTTTCGGGGTCGGAGCGGGCTCGGGCGCTGCCGGAGCGACCGTGGGAGGTGGCGGCGCGTCCGGTTGTTTCGAAGCTCCTGCGGGAACTTCATGAAAAGGCTTGGAAGACTCCGTTGGAACGGGAGGAGAAGCGGAGACCGCTTTGGGCGCGGGGTCAGGCGACTGTGCTGGCGGTGCCGGTTTTGCCGTCTGTGGCGGCGCAGGAGGCGATAAGGGCTTCTCGAGAGCGACCTTCTGTTGCTTCCTTGCCTGAAGAGCAGGAACGGGCGTATTCTTTGCCGGCGCGGCAACCACGTCAGGCGCGCCGGCGAATGGAAGACCGATGAATCCTGTGTACCAACCTGCGGTAATGACGATCGCCACCACCGGGAGCGCAACGGCTGCAGCGATCATAAGAAGGCGGCGAACGGTTGACTGGCCGGCAGGTTTACCCGAGGGGACATCTGCGACCGGCGGTACTATCGCTTCCCGGTCCGGTGCCTTGCTCGATTTGATTCGCCGTCGCGGAGGAGTGATTTCGGGTGCCAGGTCGATTTCGTCCAACTCTTTGAGGGACTCTCGCGCGGTTTCGTCACCCGCTGGCGCAGTCGATGTGTCTGCCTCGTGAAAAGCATCCAGCGCCAATTGTCCGGACTCCGTAATGACATTGGTCGTTTGCCCGCACTGGGGGCACTCCCCGGAATCCGCAAGTTTCATGGCCCCGCAGTGTTTGCAGGTGGAAGCCACACCAAAGGTAAAATCCGGCATCGGAGGCGGCTCTTCAAGGTCCGACGGCTGCAACTTCCCTGCATCCAGCAGGGTCTGGCAAACCGCTCGGAACTGTCTGCTGGTCAGGCCGTGCTTCCGCATGAGTTCATCGTCGCTCATTCCGGCCTTAATATCACTAATGAATTCCTTGGCGTTGACAGCTGCTTTTCCCACTCTTCCCTCACCCAATGGATAGGTATATCGACCCACTATACCGCGTCTGCGCGCCGAACTCACGGCAATTTCGTGAGGCATCGGTAGGTCCGCTCCGACGGATGCCAGAACCTACGTAGGGAATTGGATTACGCGACATGCTTTGTACGACTCGGGTCTCAGACCGATGCGCTTTCTAACAAAAGTGACATAGAAAGGGCCGGCAGGGACGCCGGCCCCCACCAGGTTTGGTGGTGGCCCCGCGTCCTGCGGGGTGCTCGCCATCTTCACTTGTATGAAAGCGCACTGGTATCAGACCCGCTCCTACCCAAGGGCGTCGCCAACAACTGCGTAAAGGTGTTTCTAAACCGATTCACTAGTGACCCGCGCTGAGGGCGGTACGGGGATCGATCACCTCGCACGCTCGGCCTGGAGGTCTACGGGAGAGGTGTTCATCGAGTTGGCCTCGGGGTATACGCTTCTGGACGAGGAACGGCTCGAGGACTTGCAGATCCCGGTTCCAGACGAACTGCTTGACGTCGACAGCAACTCCGATGTCGTCATACAGCGAAACCCACCACTCGTCGTCCTCCAGCGCGTAGCACATTTGAATATTTCGGACGTTGGGGATGCTTTTTGCGACATGAAGCGCTGCGCTCTTAACCTTCTCATCCTCCCAGGAACGTTGGCCCGAATCAGTGCCGTGTTGGAGGTGCGCTGCACCGCCGACTATCGGTGCAGAAGGTGGAGCAAGCGCCTGTGGATTGTCCTCCTCAGGAGGTATGACCGGCTTGATAAGGCCGGAAGAGGAAGGCGCTGTTCCGGGTAGCGGATCCGGCGCAGCCGCCTGTGCCCCGGCAACCCAGAACGCAAGCGCCGCGATCAGGGCAACGACTGTTCCGGTTCCGCGCCTATCCATATAAAGATGCGCTCCCATGCAGATTTCATCGCTCGCACAGCCATGTCGGCATTCACTGAATGCCACGGTGCGGTCGGTGGGCATCACGATTGGGATTGTGTTCATCGAACTCCTCATCACTCCTCGCGACGTGGACGACCAGAATTAATAGTATCGTTTGCGGTGAGTTACCAGAAAAAAATGAGGATGGCGATGAAGTAATAGGAGATTGAGGCGCTTGCCATGTTGAATGAGTTCTGATATAATCACGGACATATCTATATATATCCTAGACGAGGACTTTTATGTCAACGCAACGAGCTGTTTGTATTGCTCTTATTCTATTAGTTGTTGTCGCCGTCAGTGGGACTGTCTTGGCTGGCGCCCCAGCGCGCCCTCCAATGCCGCCCCTTGATCCCGCTCTCATGGCATTCAAAGAGCAAGGAGTCTGGTACTTCCTTTGCGAGGCGCCGATGTTCCCATGCCGCATCCCGCCGCACTTTCTTACATACGGGCCGCCGCCACCGCTCTATTGTCCTCCTCCGCCCTATTGCCCGCCGCGGAATTTCTGTCCGCCTCGAGGTAAGTGCGCCGCGCCTGTTGCCAGGAAACCCATGCCGACTCCAGGATTGAATCCGGCTCGATAAGCGCACGATTAGGCAAGAAAGCCTCGGTGTTCGGAGTGTGTCTAGCAGATCGATTCAGAATTACCTTTACGTGGTCGTCAGCGACGGCCTTGGGTAGGGGCGGGTCTGAGACCCGCCCCTACAGGGCATATCGCGTTGTTCAATTCCTCACCTTAACTTTGGCAAGCTGGCAAGCTACTTACGAAACGCATTCCTAGTCTGGTTCAGGGCGCATGCCGTGCGCCCCTACAGCGGCGACCGGCGTCCCCACCGAAATGGCGCCGACGAATCGATGCGGCAGCCCATTCTCGCGAACAGTCGTTGGGGTACCCGCTGTTCACTTCTCCAACACGGTGGGCGATTCCATGGCTCTTCCGATGGGGACCGCGCGTCCATCCGCGACAAAGAAAGCGTTTTCGTCGTCGTCAAGCGTGATGTGTTTGGCAAGTTCGTAGTAGGCAGGCCGCGAAAGCCGCGCGTGAAATCGGCTTTCCTTGACCTTCGCGTAAGGAACGTTGTCGTTGCCGATCCAGAATTCTTCCGGACGAAAGGGTTCAACGGTCTCATCGTTGAGCAACATATTGAGCTTGCCGTCTTCTCCGTCGAGGATGCGTCGCACTACAAATGGCGCATCTTCCACTTCGACGCGACAGACCTCTTGCCCGATCCTGATGCGGTAGTCACCTTCCGCGGTCTTCTCGAGCGCGCGACAAAAGGTGAGGTATACCTGGCGGTGGATGATCTCGGCTCCGTTCTGGAACCAGTGTCCTTCCTTGTCGATGACGAGCCTCAAATAGGGCGAGACATCAAAAATCTGTTCCCGACCGTCGGTCGAATCAGTCATGTGTGCTCCATCAGTTACCAGAAGCCCGCTATATCCTTCTTTGTGTGGAGGTATGAGTAGGCGCGGTATCCTGCGAGGACTTTTTTCACATACAGCCTCGTTTCCAAGTAAGGGATGCTCTCAATAAACTCATCCTGTTGCATTTTACCATTTCGGCGAACCCAATCCTTCACTTTTCGGATGTCCGCATTGTACGAGGCGATCGCGGGAACGAGGTCTCCTTTGAATGAACGCAGGTTTTTCGCCAGGACGTTAATGCCGAAGGCGATATTTTGCTTAGGATCCATGATCTTGGCAATCACTGCCGCGGGGACGCGTTCATTGCTCTTCACCAGGCCCGAAGCCAGGGGCGTAACCTGCATGAGCCCCAGGGCGCCTGCCGGCGACACCGCGCACTCGTCGTACATGCTCTCCTGGCGGATTACGGCCCACACCAAATACGGATCGACGGAGTGCTTCGCGGCATTACGGAACGTGTGGCTCGCGTGAACGCGCGGGAACGCAAGCTCGATGAACTCTTTCGGTGCCGTGGGCCGCGGAGTATCCAGGAAGCCCGCGAAATCCGTTGCGAGCACGTCATAGGCCCGTCGATACTGATGCGCTCCGTGGGCTGCTTTCGCCCGGAGGAATGCCACGGCCGGCGCGCTCTTTATTGAACTCGGCAACGCCTCGAGATTGAGCAGTGCAAATTCATGCAGTCCGTGTTCCATGAGCTTTTCAGCTACGACCACATTTGCGTGCGAACGTTGCTGCTCGGTCAGCTTGAGATCCGGGAATGGTTTTTCCGCGTTGGTGCGTTCCAGTGCGACCCCCATGCTCTTGAGAAGGCGGGCGGCTTCGAGACCGTAGTAGTCGAAGGGCCGACTTCGCGCGATCTCCTTGAGGATTGGCTGAGCGTCTTGAGCCCTGTCGGAGAGCATGAGCGATCGAGCCTGCCAGTACTTGCTCGGCGTCTGGAGCTTGCCGCCCGAAGATTCATTCCCCGCTGTGCGGAACGCGGTGGCCGCGTCGCCATATTGCTTCTTGGCGTATTTGATCCACGCGGTTTTCCACATCGCGTTGACCTTGCCGGAGCGGTCGGGGCCGGCCTTGAGGAAGCGCTTGAAAAATGCCTCGGCCGGGTCCAGCCGGTGTCGCTCCAGGTGGAAGGCCCCCAAGTTGAACAGCGCTTTGCGCTTCATCTCGGGCGGGCCTTTGTCGATGATGCGCTGCGATGCTTCCTCGAACTCTCGTCCCATGTCGAGGCGCCAGTACACGAGGCTCAGGAGGTGTGTCGCCTCCATGCGCTCCCTGTCGGGCGATGTTCCGTCAAGGAGCTTCTTCAGATGTTGGACCGCCTCACGGTTGCGACGGTCCTTGTACAGGCAGCGGCCCACTTTGAGTGAAAGCGCGGTATCCGAGGGTGTCTTTTTAAGCAGTGTCCGATAGATATCGATCGCAAGATCGAACCGCCCGCTCTTGAACATTGCGTCCGCCCGCGCAAGTTGTTCCTGGTCCGAGAACGTCGGCGCCGGTGCCTTGCCGAGAAAGACGAGCTTCGTCAACTCTTCGGACGCAGCAAGGCCCTCCACTGACGCAGGGTGGGCGAGCATGAGGCGACGGTACAAATCCGCAGCAGCGGGATTATTCCCAAGACGTTTTTCCAAACGTGCCGAGCGCAGAGCAAGCGCCGGCTGTTCCTCCTTTGGCGCTGTCTTGGTGATTTCCTGGAGGATCGACCTTGCTTCGGCCTTGCCCTGGACGGCAAGCGCATCCACGAGCGCATCTCGCGCGATGCGTCGGTATGGGCTGTCAGCTCGCTTCTTGAGCAAATCCTGAAGCAGCCTTTCCTCAAGCTCGGCGTTTCCGAGGTTCCGACACGCGCGTGCGGACAGGATGGTCGCGACCGGCCCGAAGATATCGTCGCCCAACACTTTTTCCCAAATGCCGACTGCTCGTGCCGGTTGGCCGGAGTCATAGAGCTTCTTGCCTTCCAGAAAGAGGCGCTCGGCAGCGGGGTCCGCGGACTTGGGCGCGGCAATAGCAGTCGCCCCCCACGCAAGAAGGACACAAACAAGGAATAGTGCGGGCAGCCGTACGTTCATGATTCGAGCTTCCGATCGTCCGCTGCGCTCGTGAAAGACGCGGCCCTCCGAGGTCCGCGAAAACGAAACGTCATTTTAGTCTGGTATCTCGCAACGGTCAAGCGACGCCTGAAGAGACTCTAACCGCAGGAGTACAGAGCGCCTCCCAGCACGCGCGGTAAGCTACATTTTCGGGAAATTGAATGCATATCCCGGCTGTAAGCATTCACTTAAGTGCGGGACAGCTACAGATCTTGTCCATCTGCCATCCCGGGAAGAATCTTCGCCCGAAGGGCGTACCAAAAGTAGCCATACGCTTCAGCGTATGGGATGTGGCACACAAGCGATTAATGACGACCCTGAAGGGATCGTCCAATGCCTGCATGGAGGACCCCTTCAGGGTCCGAAGAACTCACCTTAAATGCTCGTTTCCGCAGGGTGAATCACGCTACAGCGTGACTATTCACGGTTTGCCCCTTTCGGGGCAGCTATTGTAGTGGTGTCCTCCTTAAGTGAATGGATACTCCCGCTGTGTCTTTCCAGGACATTCCCCAAGAATGAGTAAAGGATCAGAGTTTTAGCATGTGATGGTGGGATGTTATGGCTTTTCAGAAGTGAAAATGGGGAAAGTTCTTGCCAGAGCAGAGCGGACCTCGCAAGGT
>Ga0172374_1000208_pt1 | contig 47765 bp, 87 predicted proteins | sample LakKiv3m_FD_114536 | JGI IMG/M metagenome (GOLD analysis project Ga0172374, IMG submission 114536) | Freshwater microbial communities from Kabuno Bay, South-Kivu, Congo - kab_092012_10.3m | ecosystem: Environmental > Aquatic > Freshwater > Lake | place: Democratic Republic of the Congo... | reverse complement strand
TGCCTCCCAGTTATCCGGTTGATTATAGTAAATAAAGATGTCATTTCTCATGATGGTGTGCTGGACCTGTAAAGTGAATTTCGGTTCTCCCTTCTTGCTGCCGATTACCCTCCTACCTAATGAATTAAGCCAGTAGATATTCTCTTCCATCCTCCTTACGTGTAAATATTCCTTCATGTTGTGTAAGACTCTTGAAGCATTTCGCTTGCTAGATAGTCCGTGAAGCTCCTGTAATTGACTACGTGTAGCAAACTCCATCTTATCTAAACTTAACAAGATCTGTTCCTCTCGTATCATTTTCTTCTGCATATTCGACAACATCATCTGGGTTCACATCCAATATTTTCACAATCTCATATTTCATGAGCCTTTCCCTCATTTCTTCATCACTGATGTAAGGAGCTTGAAACTCTCTTAATTCGTGCGTTTTGAATAATCCCCGTCCGGGCTTTCCACTTGGCAGTTCTTCGGCCCCATAATCATCTATCGCTACTGCTGAAGCATATCCGGTTGGTAGACGGAAACTTATCTTTGCATCTGCATTCTGTTTTATTTGGCGTGGCAAAGTATCGGCGGTGGGGTACTGTGTGCCGTATATAAGGCGATACCCTAAAGCACCCCCAATCCTAGCAACTTCGCTTAATATAGATTGACATTCACCAAGAACCTTTTTAACTTCCGGTTTCATCCACGGCTCAGAAGCTAATTGTGCAGCTTCATCCACTAAGATGAATGTTCTTCTTTTAATAGGCGAATCTACAACATTTGTATAGTTCCGTTGTTTAAAAAGTATTTCTAATTTCCGCATATTTTCTTTTACTGATTTCAAAATTTTATAAGCATCACTTGCATTAGATGCTACATATTGAACCTGTTGTAACCCTCTATAAGCGTGAAACTCCAAACCACCTTTTAAGTCGATGATGATAAACTCTACATCTTTCGGATGTTGCTCGATTAAATAGGTCATGGACGATTTCATGAATACTGTTTTCCCATAACGGGTGGTCCCGGCCACAGTTTGATGCGGTATTTTTTCAAAATCGTGCCAGATGGTTTCCTTGTAATTCTGTCCTATCGGCACCTTCCACCCTTTTGTATCGGGGATGCTTTTTAACTCCACCATCTCCGGTGTATGGCGGTCAAATACATCTATGTGAACCTTACCTATCACCTTGTCATATTCCACGTCTACAGGCTTATTTAAGCCCTCTACAAAGATATGTGCTTCCTTTACTTTATCCAGTATTTTCGAGCTGCTACCAAGTGGCATGGAATAGATGTACCTGGTCCCTACTTGTTCCTCGCCATCCTTTATGACTTCTTTCTTGTGGAATCGCGGATACGTCCACTTTGTCACCTCATGACCATCTTTCATCACTTTATCCTTTATCCCAATTCCTACATTTTTGAATATCTTCTCCACTTTCTTCCTATCGGACATCTTTCCAAACTTCGGGCCAAGTATTCCAATTGCTCCGACTGCAGCCGGAATGAGTAAAATTTCGAGCAAGCCAGCACCCCCAAAAATGATATTTTTTAAAATATCAACAAAAAAACAGATAAAAAAGTAGGATAATCCCAAAATTAACGAACGTACCGAACAAGTATAGACAATGTATTAGAGAAGAAAGGGAACATTCTTATCGAATGAACCCTAATAGTGGATTCTTTAGCACAAGGAGAAGAAACAACCCGAGCCAGAATAGGACAGATAGTGTTGCTACTACTTTGGACGAGTCGATGTTGTAGCCAAGCTTTTCCGCTAATGCTAGACCGATGGTTATAACGGCCAGACCACCGAAAAATATCAAGCCGAGATCCAGACCATATTCAAACGATGGGGATGGTGCGATAAAACCTGTAGATACTTTGCCAGCCATGAAATCATTAAACGGAATTGTAGTGTACGTCATTTATCTCTCAACCTCCTTACAACAACGGTTTCCTCTTCCGCTGTTTTTGACAATAAACCAAGAGCAAATATCAATACATGAGAAATAATTATCGTCATCATCTTATTAAAGCCTCATTTCATTTCTTTCGACTTTAATAATTGCTATGACTTGTTCATTAGGGTGTTTAGTTTCATGTGATGTGCACAAGATGTTTGCATTCCCTTCTGTAATTCCATAAGTGTGATAACAAATTACTTTTTCTAAGTCGATAACTAACATGTAATAATAGTTCGCATTCAACCTAATCCCCCCAATACGTATCTACAATCTTTTTCTCCAATGACTGATAAGACTCAATCTCCAGCACCCCTACTTCTTGATGGTTATATAGGTGTTGCAAGATACACTCATGCTCCGATTTCTTCTCCGCTGCATTGTACAGTTCATTCAAGTATTCGGATCCGTGCAAGAAAGGTGTAGTGGTTAAACGGTCATACTCACGCTTCCGATATTTCTTCTCTCGCGAATTCCTGGCACCTTCGAAAACACTACCTATTAGTGACAACGGATAACACCTTCTTTAACTGTTCAGGCATTTGACCAGCAGCAACTTTCTTCTGGCCCTCTTTGGATAGATAAATCTTGAAGTTTTTCATATCGAATCTTCCTTTCATCGTGGTATGGTATATACTTACTACCGACTGCTTGTAAATGTTCCTAAAATTTATATAAAAGTACACTATTATTTTAATTTATGGTATAATGGTATAAGAAGGAATATTCAAGGGGGATGGTGAATATTAATGGTATGTTGGATATAGAAAGGGTTGTAGAAATGAAACCAAGAATTAAAGAAATTATTGCAGATAGAGGTTATAAGCACATATACGTTGCAAATAAAGTAGGAGTATCTTCTCAACAAATGAGTAACTGGATATCGGGTAACTCGTACCCTAGAATAGAAAAGTTGTTTGCACTGGCAAAGGTGTTAGATTGCAAGATAGAGGATCTATATGATGAATAACTGAGGTGAAAAAATGCAAAGGTTGGCTATTTCAAAACTAATAGAATTGATAAACGAAGGAACATTAAGAGTTGATGATAAGGGGAATATTTGGAGAACTTTTAAAAACGGAACTGAAAAACCGTGTAATATTCTTACGTCGGATGGTTATAAAAGAATATCTGTAAAAATTAACGGTAAAAACGTTTTTGTAATGCAACACAGATTATTATTTGCTTATTATTATGGCCTTAATTTATTAGATGATGAAATGACTATCCACCATATAGATAATGACAAATTAAATAATCAAAAAGGTAATCTTTTGCAAGTTACCAAAGCCAGCAACGCTTCGGAATCAACAAATAGAAAATATAAAGAAACACGGGAAGAAAACGAAAAAAGAAATCCGCTTGTTTGCAATTTAAGAAGCCTGTTAAATGACCGAGGTTTGAAAAGCAACTATATAGCACAAAAAATAAATGTCACATCACAAACGCTTTCAAGTTGGTGTAATAATTATCATTACATCCCTATGGATAAAGCCTTCACTCTTGCTATCTTATTAGGGGTTAAAGTGGATGATCTGTATGGACAAAAAGAGTCTTAAAGCTGGGGATAGAGTGCAAAACACGGAAACAAAATTAGTCGGTACACTGAAGCAACATGATAACGATGGATTGTATTATGTAGAGGGCGTTCATGAATTAGCTGGCAAGTGGGTAACGGGGAATGATAAGTTGAGGGCATTTGAAAAGTCGTGGGTAAAATATTAGGGACCTCCTGAGAAGAGGCCCCTTTTTGTTATTCTTGAACGATATAAACAGGATAACCGTCCTTTTTCAGTTTATCAGCCATGCGATCAGCGTTAGATTTCTCACCGAATGCACCCACCTGTACTTTATAAAGCTTTCCAGATGGTTTTGGCGCTGGCTTCGGTGTAGGTTTCTTCTTTAATCCATACACACTCACGAGTGCTGCCACAATAGCTTTGGCGCATGTACGGCGGTAAGCATCCGATTTAAGGAGAGCTGCATCCTCTTTATTAGTCATGAAACCACATTCCACAAGAGCTGAAGCGCGTTTAAACTCACGAAGCATATGGAAGTTCGCTCGCTTGTGTCCTCGGTTATTCGGGTGTTTAGTATGCAACATCATTTGGCGCTGAATTTCAGAGGCTAGGACATCACCGTTAGGAGAGTGACCGCTCCATGAGAATGTTTCAATACCTCTGACACCGTTCCACGTTCCATTTCCGAATGCGTTAGCATGAATGGATACTAAAGCATCAGCATCCCATTTATTCGCCTTATCGGTACGCTCTTTAAGTGGTACGTCCCTTTTATCATCATGAGTAAATAAGACCTCAACATCCTCATAGGTTAGAAGCTCTTCTTTTACGTAATCAGCTACAACAAAGTTAAAGTGTGATTCCCGCATGGAATCGTCTGGAGTACGCTTCCCGGCAGTTGAAGGGTGATGCCCTCCGTCTACTACAAATCTCATTTTAACCCCTCCTTCTTCAATACTTCATCCTGTTTCTTCGCCTTATCAGTGATGATGTACGTATTCTTATAAATCGCAAATCCCACTAACACAAGAGGTATCATGGATTCTAATAAAGCAATCAAACTATCCGCTTGCTCCTGTGTATAGAAATGGATCCCCACTGATGCTAGGAATAACTTGAGCGTTCCTAAGAAACCACCGAATAAAATTAACCATTCTTTTAATTGACTAGACATATATTTTCCCTCCTATTGTTGTAACATGACATAAAAAATGCCGATTGCTCCAAGGATTATTCCTGAAACAACGGCTGTTATGATAGCACCTGTAATCGTGCGCTTAATCCATTTTGTATTGTCATTAATGCTATCTAGAGTGCGGTTGATAGATGATATCTGTTCATCGTGTCGAATGGCCTTTTCTTTCAGGCTATCCACTTCTTTTTCCAAGACCTTGATATCCGATTTCATTTCGATTATGTCTTTGTCATATTGAGCCATATCGGTTTCCTCCACTCTTTTTACCCCCTTTTACAACGAAAAAACGACCCGTTAAGGTCGCTTTATAGTGATTTATATTTTTAAAATAATGCTATTTGTTGTTGGTTATCTTTGATGTCTAGGTATTTCAATATTTTCTTTTGCCTGCGGATAGAGTAGAATTTCTGATTTTTAAACCAGTCGAAGAAATCTCTATCACTCTTGCTGAAATTACAGCTTCCGCAAGCAGGAATTATATTTTTAACGGTATATTCCCCGCCTTTTATTACAGGAACAAAGTGCTCTTGAGTTAATACTATTTCGTTTGGACCTTGTCCACAATATGCACATTTCTTATTGAAGTGTTCCAAACATTTATTCCATTGACTAAGAGTTAGTGTTGCTAAAACTTCCCGTTCTATAGATCTTCTTTTGTGTTTAGAACGTTTATTAACCTGACGACCTTGTTCTGATTGTTTATATTTTTTTATTTTCTCTAAAACATCTGGTCTGCGTTTGTATTTTTTTCGATATGCCCTTACATGATCTCTTAGTCTGTACTCTTTTAAATATTGAAGGTATTTAGTTTTGTTCTTCTTACGCCATTCACTCTGCATATAGTTAACTTTTTCTCTGTTTTCTTCTGCATACCTTTTAGAATAAGCGAGTTTTTTCTTTCTATTTTCAGGTACGTTATAAAAATTTCTCAATCTTTCTCTTTCTTTTTCTTTGTTTTCAGCATAATACTTTTTATATTTCATACGATTTTCTTCATGATTAGCAAAGTATCTCTCGCGACTCTTCTCACCTATTACTTCTTTGTTATTTTTATAATACTCTCTCGATTGTTCGTTAATTCGATCTTTATTTTCATCCCGCCAAGTTTTCTTTTCTTTGGCTCTACAATCTTTACACGCGGACTTAAAACCTTCTTTTGTGTCTTTGCCACGGTGGAAAAATTCCGAAGTTAATGGTTTTGAAATACCGCACTTGGAACATACTTTATCCATATTGTAACCTCCCACAGTTACCCCATAAAAATATAGGGGAACAGGAAGGTGGGTGCCTTCTTTTCGCCTGTACAGGGCTAGTTCCTTAATTATTATTTTACCACATTCCCATAATAAAAACGACCACTTAAGGTCGCTTATTTAGATATAATATATTTTTAAAATGGAATTGATCCACCTGAAGTTTTAATACATAGATACCTACCGCTATTAAGAAGAAGCCTAATAAATAACTGACCAAAATAATAATCGACTTTGTTGTTAGGAATATCAGAAGTAATCCTATTATTTTTATCATTATATTCATAAGCTTCCCCCCTCTATAATCATTATACTCTAAAACTGGTTAAAAGTTTCATTTTTTTACAAATTATATTTGCCGCGAGATTGTATGAAAAATTGTGTGTTTACTTGAGCATTTATTCTCCCCCTTTCGTTTGGCGTTAATGAAATCATATGTTTACCCCTTGTCACTTTACCTCCATCATCTTTACTAAGATACGGAACAAGGTTCAATCCATCCGTGCTAGTCCCGCTAAAGGGAACTAAATTCCCGTCTACTCTAATTTGAACATTTGTAGGAAGAGAGTCCAGTTGAAAAATACCATGTTCGATTGGGTGAGTATGTTCCGGTATTTCAATAGTGGTTTCATGTGTATGTTCTGGTATCGCTGGTATTGTAAAATCATGCGTATGTTCTGGTGTAGCTGGTATTGTAAAACCATGAGTATGCGGATCTAAATTAATTGTATGCCAGTGGTCAAAATCTGCCGTATCAATCGTTACCCCGTGAATATGACTACTTCCATCCGGTATAGCCATACCCGTCATATATGGAATAATTGTGGCTGGATAACCATTTGCCTGTCCACTAGTAGTAGATGCTCCACCACCGCCAGCGCTTGTTTGAACCGTACTAGACCTAGCTCCACCTCCAGCGGTCGATTGCACCGTGCTAGAACGCGCCCCTCCGGCTGAAGAGGTTTCAGTTGATACAAAGGAACCCCCACCCTCTATCCCCCTTGAATATCCCCTGAAATAGTCTGTCTCAAACCATAGAGTAAGTTCATTGATATTAACCATTTCTTCAGGAAGGAAGATTAAGATTTCTGCTGGATTTTCACTATCAGCATTATCATTATAAGAATATGCTAATAGATTGGTCGCACCTTGACTATACGCTTCATTAATCCGCATCTTCTTATCCAAATCATACTGAAGAGTGGCGATATCATCCGTTAAACTACCAACCTCTATTTTCACATCACCTGGAGAACCGAACATATCATTTTTCCGTTCGCGCATAATTCGTAAATCGAATGTTCCTAAGTCACTGTCATGAGTACGGGCCACGCGTCCACATATTAATTTATGGATATCTTCATTCGTGAAATAAGATACGTCCCCGGCATTCACTCTGTACATCGGAATGGGATTCGCCCACTTTTTCAGCAAGCTCTCCGCATTTGCTTTCAAACTTGCAGCATCTTGGAATCTCCGGTCAATCCATACATAACTATGCAATCCGTATTTTGCGATGGATGCAGCATCTTCTACATAGGGTAGACCGTTATTCACTTCCTCGATGCCGAGTTGATTCACACCTTCCCCGTAGCCAAGCGCATAGATCCGGTTGATAATTTCATTCGGCTCTTCCTTCTCTATGCCAATTTGATTGTGCGCTTCTCTTATCTCGCAAGTAGGAGTGTGCGAAGGTTCCACAAGGCTTAATTCAAAGGGATAAACCTCTGTGTTATACTTCCATTCATACTCTTGGTCAAACGGCTTAGAGATGGAGAATAAAGGTCCTAAGAGTCCGTTTTCGTTTTCGTAGCCATAATGAAAATATCTGGTGAACGCACAGTCCTTTAAAACCCAGTGAACCGTTGTCTGCTGCGCTAAGATGTATTCAATGTTTTGTCTAGTGGTCCAGTTGGTTGTTTGGTGGAAACGAAAAAGCACGTCATCCAGTAGAGTGGAAATGACGTGCCATGCCTTATATTGGATTACATTCGTAGATTCATCTTTTACGGTCAACGTTGGAACAATACGGAACATTCCAATGTATCTTTCTCCGTCTTTTAACTCCACAAAATTGAAGGGTACGCACTCTTTATTTTTAGGGTCATCCAATGGCAATGAGAAAGTCATACTTGAGATATCATTAAATAACAACTCATATCCTACACTAAAAGCGTTTTCTAATTCGGCTATCTGCTTTAACTCTCTATTCTTAATGGTAAGCATTGCGTCACCTACAATTCAATTCTTATTTCTAATGAACCTGTTGTTAGCGTGTTAAAAGGGCTATGTCCCGAACTTGGACCCGACTTGATACCTATCACAACTTGGCTTGAGGAAGCTGAACGATTGTAAAAGTAAGAGTGAAGAACATCACTCGCATTTTTGATTCCGTCCGGGGATGCGATAGAAACACTTGCGTAAGGTCTCACACCCGGAGAGACACCCTGTAAATTGATAGCTAATCCATTACTATTTGATACAACAGACTCCACTAAATTAGCGCCCGAGTAAAAAGTTTTCGTCCCGTCCCCCCCATTACAAGTAATGAAAAAGTGGATAACTTGACCCGTGGTCTGCTTTACGGAAGGCGCTCCGCCTAATCCAGTATTCGATACTCTTCCTCTTGTTTGCGTGTCGGCGATTGCAGTACCAGCATTCAGAAGTTTTGCGTAATTATTAACTGCATTGACATCTCCACAAGCTACCAAGTATAGCCCTGTTCCTACTGCATCATTTTCCAAGATGATGATATTATCGTTTACGTTTCCTTCTTCAAGATACCTAGCTGTAATTCCTTGAGTCATTAAAGCGTGGCCTCTGCTATTCACGACATTCCCTCTAACTATTCCGTTGTAATTTCGTTCGGCAAAGGCCAGAGTCCCTGCTCGGATTCCCTCGAAAGCTACGGTTGCCCGGTTATCTACTCCGTCAATGGTATTGTCCGATATTTCCAATGTATCAAATGGCGCGCAAATTATTCCACGTCCACAATTGATGATTTTATTTTTGGATACTTTACCATTGAAATAAGCATTTGCTTTAGAGTAGTCTACTCCGTTTAATCCACCAACTAAAATAGCACCAAAGCTAGCGCTATGGTACGAAGAGTTGATGATGGTGTTTCCTTCAATCGTGATGTTTTTTGCTGGCATATTAACAGAAGTGGATTTGGCGAATATCCCTGACATTATCGCATTGGAAACTGTATTTCCTTCGATTCTGACTCCATCTCCACCATGTACGTCTATTCCTTTTCGCTTGTCATCTTTAAATGTAGAATTCATGATTTCCACGTTTTTAGAGTTAGACCAATCAGAGCCTATCAATGTAACTCCGTATCCCGGATCTACAGCAGCATGAGTATATAAAGCATTTGGATGCCCCGAACGTTCCGATACACAATTAATCATTTTTCCGCCATCTACTGCTAGGAAGTGAAAGTTCGAACTGTAATTATCTGTTGCAATACATTTCTCGAAAATTACATTTGCTGAATCTGCATAATTCAAGAAATTCGGGTTGTAATCGCCATTATGACCGACCCCAAACCCTGTATAGTTGAATCCTTTCGCTTCGCATCCGATGAACCGAATGTTTTTACATCCTCGATGAACTAAAGCGCCAACTGCAATGTTACCGATATATCCACCGCCGAAGGAACCATGACCTAAATTAGCAGCATTATTTTTATAGAAGCCCCATTGTTGTTGAGTGGCATATCCCGCATCCGGTGTTCCTTTTTCGCCTCTTCCTGTAGTTCCGTCAAGTGCAGGGAAACTTCCGCGCCCTTCCAACTTCAACCCTTCTACAACCACGTTTTCACATAGTTGAAGCTCTAAAATACCTTGTGCGTGGGTATTCGTTTTGAATTTGGCTCCGTGAGCGATAATCCGAATGTCTTTCTTACCTCTAAGTAATAAGCATGGTTGGTCATTATTCGGAAAATCAGTAAGATTTGTATTCTTGTTGACGATATAGACACCATTCGGGATAATGACTTCATCGCCATCTTGAATAGAATCGAAGATTGCCTGTAATGATAATGTGTCATCTGTCACACTATCTCCTAAAGCACCAGTATCTTTAGCGTTGATATACATCAACTCTTGTTTTCCTATTTTCTCGCTTTCCAAATAAGAAAAGTTGTCGTTTAAATCTTGTGAGTTCACCTGTCCGCCTATAGCGTGTGGTAGCATATCCTCACTCCTTCCATAATAAAAAGCCCACGGAAATCCGTGAGCTTCTTTGTGTTTTATTAAAATGTGTTACTACCCAGTAGTGTCCAACTGTTCATTATGAAAGAAGTCTATATTCTGTTTGTGCAGCAGTTGCTCGTAAACATACAATTTTAAATTCTTTATTATTGTCTGCTGTTGTTAATGTCCTTACCCCATTCATCCATGTGTTCGCATCCTCATTTGCGAATGATACGGTAACTGTATCCGTAGCACCCTGAAAGAAAAATGAGACGGCTGGAGCATCGACCAATGATGATATTCTAGGGAGAGTAATCACTTTACTTGTGCTACTTAGGACAAATCTTAAACAAGTTTCACCTTTTGCAATATAATTTTTTAAATTAATATTGTCCTCGGTTATTAGTTTATATATCCCATTATGATTAGAATAAATTGATCTTTGATCTGTATTTTTTAACAATCTTTCAAGAGATGGTTTATCTTGCATGATTTCACTATTAACCAATGTATTGTTTAACCATGTGAATTTAGCTAAAGTGTATTGATATTGTGTTACAGCATATGCAGGCACGCCAGCTTTAAACAAACAGTTTTGAATATTAACAAACCTGTTCTCAGCTAAATGATAACTAATTTCTGCACCTGTGGAAGTCGTTCGATAAAAATCACAAGAATCAATGGTAACTATTTCAGGACTTTCAGTTCCCCAAACGATCTGTATAGAGTTGTCAGAATTAGCTTCAAAGTAAGATTTAGAAACGGATATATTACCTCCGTTAATTTTCTTCAATCCTATTCTGTTCTCTTCAAAATGACAACTTTCTATTGAAACAGTTCTTCCTTCACCGACTTCCAATCCAACGTCGCACGACCCAAAAGATGTGCGAATAAAAGTAATTGCGTTGAAATTCCAAACCGATTTAACTCCAAAGCTACAACCGTAAAAATGACAATTCTCAATATAATGCAGAAATGTGTTTTCTTCATAGTAAATTCCTACGTCTAAGAAATAGGCTCCAAAATCTCTGGTTACTAAGTTACCTGTGCCGCTTTTAACTCTGATTCCAATTCCTTTATTTGCAGGGTTGTGAGTATTTAGTTTCTCTATTGTTGCAAAAGAGGAGGAAGACAAATAAAAGATTGAAAAGTCTAACTGAGTTCCTTTATATGTTAGCCTGGTGCTTTTTAAACCAGCTCCACTTATATATACACCCTCACGAGAAATATTTATCGTGTTTGATATTAGATATGTTCCTTCGGGTATATAAACTTTTCTACCACTATCAATTGCTTTCTGTATTGCACAAGTGTCTATTTCATCTGTTAACGCAGTTGCCTTTGGGTAAATTATTCGAGCTTCAGTTAAGGTGGAATAGTAATTACTCAAAGGGTGACTAAAACCGTCACCTACTGCTCCGAATAATTTTACATTCAATCCTCTCTGATCTAAGTCCGTCGCAGTTTGTGCCAAATGTTCATCAGCATTATTCAGCCTATCACGCAAAGTAGTGAACGAACTACCATCCGCTTTCACCCGCGCCTGTGCTGCTTCAACGCTCGAATCACCCTCAATCGTCATCTGGTCAATTTGGGATTGGAAATTATTAACCTTTTCAACCTCAGCAGTAATTTCCGTTTTAAATTGCTCAATCTCCGATACTTGGATGATGATGTTTTCTTCGATGGATCCAGGTAAGGAGATGTCTAGGTTCGGCGCTATTTGTACTTTCAAATATGTCGAGGTAGGAAAAGTTTTTCTATCCTCATTTGGAAATACAACATGAAATTCCGCTAGAAAATCACCATGCAAGAGTGTATCTGACCCTTCAAATTTATATTGAACCTTTCCGATTGCTGCATCTATAATTTCTGCGGGCTTGTTAATGACTGGTGCTAATTTGTTCGATTTCGCCATAACGAATGAAACACTTGCGCCAGTTAAGTCAATGGGAGCCCCAGTATCTGAAGGGAGTGTATATCGGAACGTGTCCCATGAGTCAGTCGTTTTTAACTTTATTACCATCACATTCACCCTTTCTACAAAAATTTATGTTGCCAATTATAACGAACAACCGCGTCTGGTAATCCACCTTCAAATACTAGGTCGTTCGTTCCGGGTGCAAGAACAAGAAAATCCCCTCTATAATCAGTAAAATTAGAAATACCTTCCACCTTCACCAAAAATTTCCCACTATCCATTTGCAACAATTTATTACTTATAGAAGGTAAAAATATCTTTTTCCCCGTTGTCAGGTTCGTTATTCTCGGGTTTATTACTGTCCCTTCTACTTCTATTATCAAAGAGGACTCATAGTCTGAATGATTGTGCAAGAAACTATAATGCCGAGAATACTTCCACTCGAACTCTTGTACATTTTCATAAAAGAATTCTTTCATTTCTCCATACTGCAACGCATTGGGTTGGGGTTCATACGTTTGTCCTGTGTCATAACGTAAATTCGTGTCTACGTAACTTGGAGTAAAGGATTGTTCTGCGTATGCGAAAGGGTCGAATGCGATTAAAGGCAGACTGAATATTCCCACTCCAACAATTCTTTGTATTGGCATGGATCCACCATACCGCACCCAATAGTGTTTTTCCGGTTCTTCATCGAAAATAAGTTTCATGATTTTAGGCTTTCCCTTTGAATCGAATAAGTGAGTTGTTAGAACTCTTATTCCTTTTTGTACAGAAGCGCTGTCATTTTCTATCAAAGCGACAGGTAAATCAAAGTACCTACTATCAAGGGTCGCCCCAAAATCGTAAGTACCGTGTCTACCTGGTATGGTTAATGTCATATCACGAGTGCTAGGGACCGGGTGCTGATAACTTTGCAACATCACTATTCCCAATTCCTCGAATGATTTATCTCCTAGATAGTCCGTCATCGTCCCGCTCCCCTCGACTTCGCTTGATGTTTCATGTGATCGCCAAGCTTTTTAGCTACTTTCTCAATGTCTGCTTCTTCTCTCACTTGGAAGATAGCGCCTTCTAGCATTCTTTCATTGTTGTAAGTGTTAGTGGTTCCCCCAGCTGCAACAGGAGTATCACCACTTAATCTATTTAAAGTTACTTCTAGCTCATGTTTGATAGATTGGATTCCTTGGTCGATTGCATTACCAAAAGAAAGGTTTGTTTGTTCTGGTTCGAACATCGTTGCATCCTTCACTTTTGACATTGCTGATTTAATGGTATTTAGATTTCCATTGATACCACTCGCCACTCCAGCTGGGATCCACTTCGAAATACCTTCCATCACCCTTGAAGGAGAATGAATACCAAGCAAGGACTTGATTCCACTCGGAATACTGTTTGCAAGTGATTTAACCGAATCCCAAACCGCTCCAGCCATGTTTGTTATTCCGTTGATTAAACCTTGTACAATGTCTTTACCAATCTGCCATAAATCAATTCCCTCGAAGGTATCAACAATGGTGTTCCATATCTTGATAGTGGTTTCTAAGACTGCAGCAAAAGCTCCGTCCCAATCTCCTTGGAATACATTTAAGAAGAAATCTATGATGCCGGCGATAAAGTCGATTCCAATTTTGATGATTGATTTAATGAGCGCCCAAGCAATTTGAACGACTCCTGAAATGATAGGCCAAACCGACTGGAATAAGCCGAGGATAAATTTTAATCCCGCTTTAATCAGGTTCCATACCAAAGTGATGGTGTTGCCTATGATTTCGGATATGATGTCCCATGCACCCTTGATGATGGCCGTGATTAAGTCTCCGTGTTCCGCCCATAAATCCATAATGCTATTGGTAATCTGAACAAAGATGTCCCAAATTAAATACAAGACCTCTGTAATAACGGTATAGACCGTATCCCAAACTTTTTGAGCTACAGCATAGAATGTTTGATTGTTTTCATCCCACCATGTAGTGAGTGCACCCCATACCGTAGTGATCCACTGAACTATATAGTCAATTGCAATAGTAATCGCGGTTTTAATCGCTTCCCATACCGCAAGGACACCTTCTCTAAATGCTTCGTTCTCTTTCCACAATCGGACGAAAACGGCGACCAACAATGCGATTACTGCTATAACTGCAAGAATCGGTACAATTACTGCAACTAAAGCGCCTTTCCCAAGTATCATAAGGGATAAAGCCACGGTTCTGATTGGTCCCATTAAGAACTTAAAAGCTTTAGCTAAATTACTTAATGCTCCTTTAGCAAATCCCATTAGTGCTTTGCCAAATCCGGCAAACAACACTCTCATGGCTACTAAAAACGGAACTAATGCGATAAATACACCCGTCAAGGAAACGATAGCAGCGAAAATCATTCCAATAATCGGATTCGCTTTCATCATGCTATTAGCCCATTCAAAGAAGTTGTTGGCTATTTTAATCAACCAAGCACCCAAAGGAGCCATACCAATCCCGATATTGACGATAAATTTAATGAAATTACCAAGGAATTTTAATACTCCAGGCCCCGTTTTTCGGATGTAGTCTAAAAATGTTTGGAATTGTTTGTTGTTACCCAAGTTCGAAGCCCAATCCTTATAGCGAGCCATCATATCAGCGAAACCGTCAATCATTTCCCCTGACTGACCACTGAATGCAGCAAACAACCGGATTGTTCCACTTATCATATCTCGGAAGATAGCGCGGACTTTTGGCATATTCTCCTGGACGTAATCTACAAACGCTTGAAACCCTTTGTTGCTTCCAAGATTCCCCGCCCAATCCGCAAAGCGTTTATTCATATCGGTAAAGCCTTTTGCCGTTGCTTCAGCAAGTGGACCGAATGCGACAAACATATTCAGTAACCCTTGCACCATCCAACCGATACCTTTCATCACTTGCTCAAACAAAGGTCCTGCTGCTTTATTCATGTAATCGAAAAATGCAATCATAGGCTTACTATCTAAGGTGCGATTAAACGCGTCTAAGAGGTTGTTCATGGCGGTTGCGGATGCTTCGAATAAAGGTCTGGACATTTCCAGTAGGCGAGTAGCAATTTTCATGGCCTTTGAGAATGCATCTAACACGGGTTGTTCTAATGATTTCACGATGTCTTTGTACGTATCAGTAAATTTATCGAATTCAGCTCTGGCGGCCGCTTGTGCTTTTGTAAGCTTCTCTGTTTCGCCAAATACATTCATGATAGTAGGAATAGCAATAGCCCCAAACGCAGCTGCTGCAGTTCCGGCAAAAAATAGCGCGCTTACTAAGGCGAATGTTGAACCACTCACTACTCCTATCATGTTTCCGAGCATCGCGATAACTCCAGTTAATCCGGCTATCATCGGAACTAATGCCGGGATCATTGCAACAAGGGAACCACCGATACCATTTAATAGGACTGTATCCACGGATCTAATCGTGTTAGCAATTTTGCCGATGACACGTTGAAAATTGTTCACTCTCGCGTCTATATCAATAATCACTCGCTTGTTTAATGCTCTGGTAGCAGCAGCCACAAGTGACGCTTTACGCATGAATTCACGGATGTCCGCGCCAATCGTCTTATCAGAACGTTTTAACAGAAGTTTATTGGTCGCTTCCACTTTCGCCATTTGCTTTCTAAAACGATTAATATTCGCACCAATAGGTTTAACCGTCTCCATCGCCGTTCTTTTCACGATACGATCCACTTGCGCCATCTTTTTACGGAATTCTGAAATCTTAGCACCTATGACTGCCGAGAAGTTTTCTCTCATTTGCGTTTGCCCCCTTTCGATTTGAATGTCGGCTTATAGTTGTTTAAGGCTTCTCTCGCCTTCTTGTAGCGAGTTAAATCCATTACGCTATCCTTGCTATCTTTCCATTCTTTCGAATCAGAATTAAGCCTTTTACGCGCCTTATCCGCATCAAACATTTTCTTCTCTTTCACGGATTTAGCATTATTCGCATAACGATTCATCATGGCCCCTTTTGCCATTTGTTCATATCTATCTATCTCACGATGTTGAGCGCCCTTCACAAAGTTCTTATACTCTCTGGGAGTCCACGAATAGATTAAATCCGTATCGTAGACTTCGAGATAATGGGAAGAGTTAACCAACATTTCGTCATAATCTATGCCTTCAGCTCGTTTCGGCGAGCGATCATCATGTTGTACATTTTCAGATTGTCCGCTTTCTCTTCGTCCGTTTTCCCTTGTTCTTTTACTGTCTCGAAGTCTTTCCAGAAGTTCTTGGCTTGTTTCTTGAAAAAACCCGATTGGTCCACCGCATTGAAAGCTTCTTGGAACAACTTTTCTGTGTCATCATCTTCCTCAATACGCGCTTCCAGTGCTTCTTCAATTTCTGCCATTGAAGGTTTTTCTTTTCCGAGATATTCTAAGGCGCAATCCCAGAATGCTAATAGATGTTTGTGAGAGTATTGCAGCAGGTTCATGTATAGGGACATAAATCCACCCATGGAGTTACCATCTTTATCCTCTTCGGAATATTTCTTATCCGCTAATCGGTCAAACTTAAATGTACATTTCGCTTCGTATGATTTACCTTTGATTTCTAAAAGTGCCATTATGATATTCCTCCTAATTTATAAGTAAAAAAGAGCGAGAAAAACTCGCCCTCTTATGGTGTCGGTGCAGGTTCATTATCAGGGAATTCGCCTGTTGTAGTTCCAGGTGCTTCAAATGCATATTGAGCAAATGCGATTACTTCAGGTGGTAGTGGGTCGATTTCCCCTTCTTGTGAGGAACCGATAACCTGTACTGTCGCGGAAACCTCTTGGAATCCTTCACCCGGACTGGACTTCTCTACACTCTCCACTACGCAAAATGCAAATACTGCATCGTGCATCAAGTTTTCGTTTTGGTTCAAGTCCACCTCCCAAACCTTCAACTGCTTTTTATTCTTGATGGCATCAAGGACCGCCTTTTGGCCGGGATCTCCTTTTTCGCCATAGGCCGTGAACTCAAAAGATTCACTGTTGTTACCGTAAGCAACAATGCGCCCGAACTTCGTTTGTTCGTCTACGATTTCGTTTTCGATTGAGTAACTGTTTTCAGTTAAATGTCCGATAACAAAACCATCTGTCCCTAATGCTGCATCTACTGCTTGAACTAATAGAATAGTATCTTTACCGTTTTGCATGGTATCACTCCTTATTGGATGTTTGCTTGGAGCCTTAATACTCCGTGGTAGGTCTTTCCGTCAATGTCATCAATCACTTGAATGGTTTGACGGGTTATGCGTTTAATTGAAAAACCACCCTGCAAGGAGAGTGGTTGTAAGAAGATAGAGCGAAAACATGCTTCCAGAATGTCGTAAGACTGTTTCTTTCCACTTGCTTGGCTCCATGTATGAATGACGATAGAAATCTCTTCGCCTATCTTATTTTTCGTGTCGAATGGCAGAACACTAGGCTCCCCTATTCGGACGTAAGGGAATGCTACTGGCTTTAATTCACCGTTTTCATCCCTCAATTCCTCTGGTATATGGTCAAACACCCCTGTCACCAAACTCGAAACACTGGGGTCATTGGATAACCGTTGGAATAATGCTACTTGTAAAGGCCATAAAGCGGACATGGTATCACCCCAGTTTTCTCATTTCGGTTTGGAAGTGTCTGGCTGCAACATCAAGACTCGGATTCCAGAAAGGCTGAGCATGTATACCGCGTGTATATACATATCGTTTGAGTTTATCAGACCAGTATACCCATGGTTCTTTTCTTCCAGGTATCGTTGGATGCTCAGAATAAATGCCAGTGCCATATTCAACGTATACTGCATACTCCGCCCCAACCGTAACAATGGCCGTTAACCCGCCTTTAAGGAACTGAATCTCAATGGATTGTTTTAGGTTCCCTTCATCAACAGGTGCTAATAGAGTGGCTTGAGATTTCAGAATACCAGCCGTTTCCGCAACGATAGACTTAATTTTCCCGATAACATGTTTTTCGTATCTTTCTAAGGCAATCTCCATATTTTTATTCCCAAACTTAATATTCCTCGCCATCAAACCACCGCCAACGGCACCATCATAATCTCTTTCATTCCACCCTGATCCATCGGTTTCCCTTTGATTTCATAGGTATCATTGTCGAATAGTACCCTCATGGACGGCTTAATGTCGGTACGGTAAGGGAAGTATAGGTTTCGGTCTAATGGATTCTGCAATTGTTGCGCCTGGTATCGTTCACGAGAAGAAGGAGTGTCCACAAACCCCATTAAGGTAGTAAATGGAACCCATTCAGCAGGCAGATACCCTCCGCCCCCGTCTGATAAACGGTCTTGATACGTTAGGATAGTCACTTCATGCGGAAATTCATCCATGGAACTTCATCCTCCTATACGGCCGAAGAAGGTCTTTTAGATGTTTCGGAAAATCCATGTTATACGAGTAAGAAACAGTCCCCATTTTTCTGGATTCCAGACCCGAGTTGTTCAGATTATACTCGCAAGCTTTAGCGATGAATATCTTAACTGGACCCGGAATCTCATTGAAGGGGTTGTTACAATATTCCTTTACATATTCCTCTAAAGCAGGAACCATGACGTAAAAATAATCATCATGGCCCTCTACTCGAAGAATGGTCTTTACGTCATCTATGAGATTCATAGGATCACTTCTTTTCTTGCTTTTTCTCGGCTACCTTCTCGAACAGGTTTTCATCGAAATACTTCTCGGCTACTTCTACCGTTTCGCCCGGCTGATACTTCTTACCGTTGTATCGAACCGGGATTCCTTTTACTTTCGCTTTCATCGAATCACTCCTTATGCGATTGGTTGAGCTTGGAATACTTCATCAGCAGCAGGGAAAGAAGGTAATGCTGTTGCTACCGCTTTTGTCCAAGTGGATACCGGGTCAAGGTTCTCTTCGTACACCATTGCCAATACGTTTCCTACTTTCGTAGTGTCAATGGACGGGTCACGAGTTAAGCGAATTTCTTCAGCCGTAGGACCGTAGATAGTTTCACCTAACGGGCCATCACCGAATAAAACAAACTTGTTATTCGGGAAGTAACGGTGAGATGTGTAGGTTCCGTCCGCGTTTTGCTTACGGTATTTTTGGTCATAGACAGCGATAGCTGGTAGGTCGTGTTGAGTAAGGAAAGCATTTAGATTTGCGCGAGTTGGAATACGACCAGAGCCAGCACCAAAGATAGCAGCAACTACTTTCGGGTGACGCATCAATGTGCTAAGTACCGATTTGGATGTCAATGCACGTGTAGCAGAACCGTTCAGCACATCTGCCCATCGCTCTAGGTCGGCAATAGGGTCAGATGTTTCATCTGTCCATCGAGATGCACCCGCAAGAGCTTCTTTGTTTTCGTCAGGAACTTCATAATTAAGAGTTGCAGTTAATCCATTCTCCGCAAGTGTCACAGTACCGTTCGCAAGAGCTTCCATACGCATTGCTTCCACACGAGCGCGAACACCAGCTACAAGCGCATCAATGTCATTAAAGACATTCTGCATCAAGTATTGTTGCTCGGCCGCATTTCGAGGGTTTTCAAGGGCAATGATGTCTTTCTCGCTGATTCCCATTTTACGTTTAATTAATGCTAGTTTTAGCGCTTGACGAGATGCTTCGCGGCTGCCGATTTCTGCTTCTGTATCAAATGCGTGTACACTTGCCACGACAGGGATTTTGCCAGCTCCTTTAATTAGTTCGAACTCTAAGCTTTGACGCTTTACTTCAGGGAACAAAGACTCCCCAAGTAATGCAGGATATTGTCGGTTAGATTGGTAGTTTAATACTTCCGGTTGGTTAAAAAGCTCTAAAATGTTTGCCATAGTTTATCTCTCCTTCTTCCTATCGAAATTTAATTTCTGTCATTGCAGTTTTTGCAGTAGCATCTGGCGCAACAGGTAAGCGAGCTTCTAATACGTAGCCTTCTACCATTAATGCTGCAGCTTGTGGTCCTTCTGTTACGTCTACATCGTTGAATAGGATACCTTCTGCCGTTGCATCGTTAGCCGGCCATACTGTACCCGCTGGAACGATTTTACGACCCTCTGCATTAGCGGCTACACCCGCATCACTGACTTGAACCGTAAAGTTTTGAAACTTCGCTGATGCTAAAAAGTTAATTTGTTCTGTTTTCCCATAGTTTTTAACGTACATGGTTATTCCCCTTTCGTATTCCAGATATTAGATTCAATTGGCTTTGCTTGCTGATTGGCACCTTGCGCGAACTTTGCACCAAGACTGTCATCCTTTGGAGGATTACCCCCAGGGATCTCACGACCACCACTTTTAAACTTCGCATCGACTGCAGCTTGTACCGCTTTCGTGTACTCTGTTTCAAGTTTGGTAAGGTTTTCGAGGGTTGTGTCCTCGTTTTCCCCAATAAAAAAGTCAATAACGCTATCTGGTAGGTTCTTTTCCTTCGCTACCTTCAAGGCTTTATTGACAAGCGCTTCACGATTGCGAGCCTTTTCAGCATCCTCAATCTGTTTGCGAAGCTTTTCGATTTCCAATTGTTCCGGTGTTTTATCCGGGTTGCGTTTCTTTACCTCTTCATCGACCAATTTGTCTAGGTTCTTTTCCTTCCAAGAATTCAAACCCTTTGTAAAATTGGAATCCAATCGAGGTTGTAAAATTTTCTTTCCTTCTGCAGTATCTAAGAACCCTTCCACTCCTTCAACCGTAGGCGCTGAAAGTTCTCCGAGATAGGCAGATACTTCACTATCTGATTTGTTGGCTTCAAGCCAAGCTTTGATTTCTGCTAAGTTCATGTGAATCCTCCTTTTTACCCATTAAGTACGAGCCTTAATGTGTTAGTTTAACGACGTTTCGGTCAAGTATGATTAAAATGCGTCTACCTTTTCATAGGTAGATTCAAAAATATCGGGTTTGCAAGGGTATATCTCACCTTGAACCCCTTTTATGATGTAATCTCCACCATTGCCTTTCATTGTTCCTTCGAGTGTTTTAATTTCACAATATGCTTCTTCAATAGTGGAGTGACTATATCCACAATTTCTCAGACTAACTTCATTGGTTGTGACTTTATCCATAAACCAATCAGGCATAGGGTCTACATAAAACTTAAAAGCTTCAATTTCCACTGGTTTCTTTCTGTATTTACTCATCATTTTTACCCTTTCATTACAGTTGCGTATAGTTGGGTATAGGAATCTACCAACTTAGCAAGTTCTCCATTTTCTCCACCAATCTGAATGGCTGCCCCTTCATCCGATTCCATAACAATTTCCGCCTTAATTTTTTGTCCTAAAACCTTCAACACTTCTGATGCTTCTTCTTGTAATTTTTGATAATCCATTTCTATCACCCTTTCAATGTTTTAACCCACTGTTCATACGGCTGATATGGAACCACTAACGATGGAGCTTTAATCTCACGTTTCGCCTTCTTCTCAGCTTGCTTCTCGGTCATTCCCTGTTCCATATACTTATCTATTCGGTCGGCTAATTTCTGCTGATATCCGGCATCCTCAACGTTTCTGGCACGTCTTACTTGTGGTAGTTTTCCGTTTACCTTAAAAATGATGGAACAACGACAGTTAATGTCCATGCTTGCTATTCCCCAAAGATGTGGGCCTTGCGCTTTGGCTCCCTTGTGATGGAAGTTACCATCCTTATCAGCTTCTTGACCGTCCAGAACCCTGTGTGACGTTCTAACCTCTAAATCCAAGTTACTTGCCCACACCTTGGTCATATCCGCGTGTTTGGTTGCATGGTCTGCCGATTCCTGCCGGGCGATGCTTCGAACCTTTCCGCCTTCTGTCCTTGCGACTGCCCGAGCTTTCTTCTGGCTGAACTTCACTACTTTCTCAAGTCTTGCTGCCACCTTTGAATAACTCTCTCCGGCTTGTAAGCCCTGCGCAATCTCGATATTTATCTTTCTCACAATCTCATTGCGATGTTGTTCAAAGATAGCCGGAAGCGTAAGTGCTTTAATAGGATTGGTAATCGCCTGTTTGATGATTTCCTGTGAAGGTGGAGCGAACCCCATCGGCACCTGTGCTTCAAACTCATATACATAGGCAGAACGTAAATAATCCTCGACATATTGCGTTTCGAGGGTTGCGTTCATCTTCTTTATGATCGTGCGGTAGTCCATGGTCATCTTCTCTGCGATGATAGCCATTTCCTTTTGGAATCGGTTGTATTTGTTGATGTCGGTGAATGTCAGCTCACCATTCTTGGAGTATTTCCGATACATGGCCGCTACTTGGTTCTGGATATCTCTTAAACGTAACAGAAACAATCTATCAAGCTCTGATTCTGTTTGGTCCAGTAATTTATCCAGGTAGAGATCTATTTCACGTTGGTTCTGTGTCATGTGCTAATCACACCGTCTCCACCGCAACGATTACACTGTATTGGTCTGCCGGTTCTGGTACTGGTCGCCTTCCCACTACCTCCACATTGAGGACACGTTTTACTCTTGGACTTGTCATCTGATTCGCCAGATTCCTCTTCATCCTCGTCAATGTCTAGTGAACCGCCCATAGAACCACCTAGCAAACTCCCGAAGATTTTCTCGTCCTCTTGCATTTCCTTCATTTCGTAATCAACATCATCGACAATACTAAGTGCTGCAAGTCGCGTTCTCTCGCTTACATGACCACGTAGAGCCTGTGTCGCTTGCGCTTCTTCCAGTAGGTGGATAGGATTGTTTCGCTTCCATCCATGCCACACCTTTAAGTAGTCCTCTTTCTGCACCTTACTCTTAGTGGACCATGCCGAGAAGATAACCTTCCATTGATAGCGCAGCATAGCATTAAATTTACGTTCCATAGTGATACATTTATTCTCCAGTGAACGAAGCTTCTGTTTTAGCGCAACACCTGAAGCTCCATCAGCAAATGATTCATCCGTGAAATCCACACTCTTGGCAAATTTCAAGATGTTCTTTTCTAATCGGTCAAGGTGATGTTCAATCAACGCATCGTTAATGTCCTTGGTTAAGTAGGACACATCATCATCCTTTTCCAGAAGCTCGATGATTTTCCCGCGTCTCATCTCATCCTCTGTTCCGTCTCCGGCGGTTAAACCTTTGATGACTAGGTAAGCTAGGCGATACTGTTCAATCTCATTAGAAGCATCAGAGAGTGTTCTGTCATAGGCATCAATCAAGCTTAATACCTTTTCCGCATCCCCTTGCAGCTCTTTGTTGTTGGCTACCCCGTATAACGGATTAAACTCGAAGAGGTGTTCTTTTACCTCTGCTTCTACATAATCCCCAGCTTCATTGGTAGTGAAGAACTGGATATCGGAACCATTATAGAACTCTGCATGTTGTTCCTTGTCTAATCCATCGTAATAACGGATAGAGTAGTTAGGCTCATGTATGTCATCACCAATGAAAATAACTTCCCACGGGTTGATATTCTTCACGCGTTCATTACCTTCAATGTCGATGTAGGCCAACCGTGCAGCTCTCCCACATATAGCAGCCATCTTTCCAAGCTCGCTATCTTCATCCTCTACATGGTTACGGATATTGAACTCGTCTATCAGGTCTTTCGTTGGTGAAGAAGTACCAGGCTCACGCTTATCATCGAACTCATACGTAATTGGATGGCCGAACATATACCCAACCTTTGTATCTACTATATCCGCATCAAATGCGTTGTTCAGCATGTTATTGACCTTATTATCGATACGCTTCATCCTGTCAGACTTGAAATCCTCGTAATCAATGAGGTTACGTCTTAGGATAGGTACACCCTTCTGGCTGGCTTTGTAGCGCTCATATAGCTTAATCATGCGGTCACGTTCCTCTTTGTGGTCCGCGATAATATCACGCAGTAATTCGGAATCTATCTGATCGTTGTTCTCTTTAATTTTTTTGAGGTATTTTTGCATTGGTTTCACCTACCTTAATGTCCTATTTCGTTTTCTGCTGATTTCCAAGCTATATCTCAACGCATCTATAAGATGGTTGTATTCATCAATTGGTTTGTTAATCATCTGGCCTTCTTTGTTTCGGTCCCACACATAGTTAGCTAACTCCACTTGGAAGTTCTGGCACGATGGATGGACATATATTTTGAACTGTTGAATGAACTGGATACCATTCTTCACGCTATCCGGTCCTTTATCAGCTGCTTTCACTCTTCTCAAACCATATCTCTTTAAATCGACAATAGATTTAGGTTCCGAGCTATCTGCAATAATAAGCTCTTTACCATATCCTTTTTCAGATATCTGTTTGGCTATTTCATCATTAAGTAATGCTTTTTCATACATTTCATCAAATATGAATAATTCCCTGTTCTTCACGTCAACAAATGCACAACTTAATGCAGTAGGATCGTTTGTATAACCAAAATCCAATCCGAATACAGCTTCTACACCAATTCTCTTTGCAATTTCTGTCTTATCGAAGTTTAATTCCATCCAGTTAGCGAAGATAGCACCCTCAGCAATACCCCAATCGCCTAATCCTTCGATTTTGTAACGTCTGGGGTTGTGGATCTTCATCCACTCAAACAACTCTCTATCATCTTCACCAAGGAACTCATTGCATTTGTAATTAGTGGTTACGGCTAGGATATTATTAGATTTGGCATCAAAAAAACGCTTCTTCAACCAGTGTTTTTCATTCCACGGGTTAAAAGTAAGCGTTAGTTGTTTAAAGTATCCTGGTGGCAATTCACCACGTATGGACATATCAATTTTGTCAAAGTCATCTTCGTTCATGATTTGATAGGCCTCTTCAAACCATGCCCAGCAGAGGTAACCAGTTTCCACAGTGATGGATGTAACACTCATTGGGTCATCTAACCCTCGGAACATTATTTTTTGCCCTGTTGGTTTATAGATTATTTCTAATGGTGATAGTTTCGCCACCCATAGATGTTCCACCTTTAATCTTCTTATCGCCCATTTCAACTGAGCGTAAGTGGAATCCTTATGATCTTTAAATACTTTCCTCAGTACCAGTGTATTCGCCAATGGATATTCCATCATACGATTAATGGTGTTCAGTGCGGTTGTTGTGGATTTCTTGGAACCACGTCCACCCTTCGCGACACGGTAACGACCTTTGTAATTCCAATATTCTTTGTAGCCGCCGCCCACGATTTCTTTCAGGCTGACTGTAACGCCGTTAGTCATCTAAATCATTCACGATCGTAACAGGTACCAGACCTTCTACCTGTTGCTTATCTGTCCACATCGCATAACGTTTACCGAGTAGTTCAGCAGCTTTAATTCTATCCTTGGCTGATATGTCGATATCATCAATGACCTGAGCACCTTCACCAACACCTCTGAGCGTTTGTTCTGTATGTTCACCACGCATGATACTGGAGAGATAAGCCAGAATTTCGTCTTGCTTGGCGATGCGCTCTGCATCCTTTTTGGCTATTTGTTCGTCAATGTATGTTCGAATGTCTAGTTTTGCCAAGTTTTCTGAAGCAAGCTTATTTAGGTTCTTCCCTTTGTAGCCTGCTTTTCTTGCTGCTTCTGTCGCATTACCTGTCTCTATATAATAATCAGCGAATCTCTTCTGCTTCTCTGTAAGTTTCACATCATCTCACTCCCTCCTAACATAGAAAAAAGCACCCGTCTATTCGGATGCCCGCATTACTGTTCCTTCAGTACATAACTCTAAGACTGAAAACTCTTTAGGGTTGAATCGGACTTTAATCCCTTCCTCTTCCCTTTCTTTCACTCTTGTCTCATACCATATGTTTGTAGCTTCTATTCCGTCGTAAGCCATAACAAGATGGTTATTGTTGTTATGTTTTATTAAGTAGTAATTCTTATGTCTCATTTAAACCTCTCCCTTCGTCTAAATCTTGATTCGACAAACAGGAGGTAAATTCCTTTAACTACGGATCATCCTCTTCTTCTAAATCCTCCGGCCGCACGGTCACCATTCTTCCAGAGTCTCCGAACTTCACCCAAAATACGTGCATTCCATCTATCTCACAAATGAACTGGATATCAGTCTCTATCTTCATGGCATCCCTCCTTCATACCATTATATGACAAAGGAGGTTGGTTAAGATACCCGGAAATATATAAATCACCCAGAGGAATGCTTATTTTCTTATGAAGTGTCTTTCGATTCGGTCTACATTGCCTTCTCTAATAGTCCTTCTATTGTTCTTTCTAGGACACCAGAATGTAGGATTACCTACTTGATTAATACCTTCTACTGTAATCCATAAACCGTGAATGTTCTTAGGTATCTTTGGATTAGATTCATCGAACTTTATCTTAACACGATCACCTATTTGTATATCTGAATAGCATAGTTCATCCATTTTTATATCCCTCCTACACTATTAATATTCAACAGAAGGAGGATTTAACCTGCACCCTTATACAATATAAATGTGTTCTAATTCTTCCTCACTATACTCAAGCACTTGGAATCTCTTATGTGCTGCAGTATAACCGTAATCATCATGGTACTTATCTGTTTTATTCCTGGTGCTGAACTGCCTTACTACTATTCCACCCTTATCCTTTACCTCTTCATGGTGTTTGTCTCCGCATAAGACTTCTCTTGTTTTTGCTTGCGCCCATAACAGAGGAAATTCTGTGGTGAATAGTTCAGCTATCTTATTGAGGTTTGCTTTATCACCATGTGTCGAACCTATCATTATGCGTCCCATAAGGTGCGCTTTTCTCTCTCGGAATGAATCATCTACATGTAATTGAGGAAAAGCTTTCTTAATCATCTTCGTAAAGGCCCACTCCAATGACTCCGAGTGATTCCCTTTCACGAACATAACCGATACCTTTTCGCTATTCTTTAATGATTGGTGAAGAATTGGAGAATAGAACTTCTCTGCTTCCTCCCATGCAATCGTCATATCTGCATGTTCTATCTCTCTACCTGATGCCGTTCTGTTGCGGTGATCGTTGTGATGGAATAAGTCACTTCCTAAGATGATGAGTGTTTCTTTATAGGTTTTGTCTAAGAGGTTTAATACTTTAGCCTGAGTCGGTTTATAATGTTCACAATCGTTTATCCCGAAATGTAAGTCGAACAGAGGAATGACTAGATATCTGTCTCCCCCTACATAACTTATCCTGTCTACATGGATAGATGGTTTTTGTTCGATAAGGTTATGTAATCTCGTCCAGTCGAATTTCAATACTTTCGGTTTTGCTGATATCCTGGATGAATACAGTGTCATGATTCCATCTTGTTTGGAGTAGCCATTCCAGATATTGTTTTCTGCTTTAGTTAAGTCCCATGCATCTGCATCGAAACCATGAGCATCCAACAGGAAATTTGCATCTTTCTTTTTCTTATCATCCATCCACACGAGTTTGTCACTCTTATGAGATCCGTCTGGCATAATTTCGTGAGACTCTTTATACTTGTATTCCTCTACACCCTTCACACGCTCGGCCCGAGGTTTCTGTCTAAGCTTCTGCAATCTCTTGGCAACGGAATTGAGTGTTGTTTCCATTTCCTTTGCTATATCCTCATAGGTTAGCTTCCGTTCTTTTAACTCCAGTAGCTTTTTATCTTTCTCTGGTGTCCATTCCATGTATTCACCCCTTTACTTTTGACATAGAAAAAAGCACCCTATTTGGATGCTTTTAATTGTTTTATCCACTTTATAAAACGATTTCTCTTGGACTCTCTATGCTCCACCAACATGGTAGCGAGATTGTCTCTTGCGTAATCAGTCATCTTATGGTCGTGTTCTGGAATATGAATATTGTGTTTAGGTGTCATCTTCGACCAATCGACTTCGAATTTCATCTTGATTCACCTTCCTTATTGTCTTAAAGACCATATTACTCTATATACACAACATTATTCAATATTCTTTCCCTCTAAACCGCCAAACCATGCAGCGAGTCTATTCCCACCGTCTTACTGGTTCTAGCGGTTTACAAAGAAAGAAGCACCTACCCAATGGATAGATGCTTATCAATCACAAACAAATTTTGTCGAAGTAATTCCCGATAGAGAAGGTAATTTCCGTTACCTCTCGATACTCTAATTATAATTTATTTCATTACTCTAGTTCAATCATCCTGCAATTCCCGCATATCCCGCTTTTTCTGCATTTTCCTTCATATTCCTCACGATTTCATCCTTGATTGTGTAAATTTTTCGTTCGCTAAATCCCATGTGTTGCGAGATAGACACAATACTCATTCCATCCAGCATACAATTCAGTACGGTTAGTTGTCTGTCATCCTCAATGCAAGATGAATGAGTGCCGATAAACTCGATTTTTTTCTTGAACTTATCAAGGGTTTTTTGTTTTCTCTCTTTGCTGATGTATTCTGTTTCTGTCGGGTTGCTTACTCCATCACTTTTCGGCATGGTCGCTTCAATCCCATATTGTGCGGTTAGTTTAGCATTAACCCCTTTTAATTCCTCTGTCAATCTAGTAACCTCTTTTGTCATCCAGTTATAATCACGTAACGCGTTCTCTATTTCATGAAAGGTTTTCAAAGTAATCATCCCTCCGCCATCTTTTTTAACATGTAATAGGCTTTTTCGCCCTTATGTTCCTCTGCATGACATCCTGCGCACAACAACATCAAATTTTCTTCAGTGTGCTGACCACCTTCTGCAAACCTTTTGATGTGATGGTAATGTAGTTTATCTCTGGCAGCACATTTCACGCACTTTCCTTTATCTCTTTTCCAAACTTTAAGTTTTATGATCTTTGGAATTTCTCTGTCATCAGTTATACTTTTACTCTGCCCACTCATAATTTCTCTTAGTTGAATGATGTGTCTGTTCTTAATACCCAGAACTTCTTTATATGTGTTCTCAACATAAAGTGGGATTTTAGAACCTTTACTTTCGTATTCCTTTATCATGTTGATGGTTAATGCAGTTTCTTTCGATAATTTCTGCCTGTTATATCCTCTGAATATCCGCATGGCGATTAAGTCTAATCTGCTTAACTTGGAGTATCCCTGTGTTTTTTCCGGACCTTTCATGATTCTCTCGTACTTTTCAATCTTGTTTCCCACATCTTCTTTCGCTCTTTCGAATTGTTCAACGTCGTAATGCCTTTTCCCATTTACTATTTCAAAATCCACTCCATAAAGAGCGCATATTAACACTTTTGGTATTTCATCAACGTTTAACGGGTCGTATGGCATACCATTCTTCGTAGAAGTAAAACCCTCTTCATCAGCTTTACTCATCTCACGAAGCATGGATCTCTCGACCCTTGTAAGAACAAGACCTTTTATCTTAATTATTTTTTTAAAGGTATCACCGTCTATATTGTAATGTTTCACAAATTCTTCTGGTTGATATCTGTTTGATTTTCGCAACATGAACCTTATTTCTTCTTTTGTTAAATCATATGGATTGGTTTCACAGAAACATTTGTATCTCACATAATCACCTCTTACACTTATCTTACAATGAAAGTTGATACGAAAAGTGTCATGATAGTGTCATCTTTTACACTTCACTCTGATACTTCGCTATACTTTGCAGAGCGTTTATTTCGGCTTTTAAGGCTTCCATGGCACTTATGCCACTCTTATATGTGTCGGCAGCTAAATCACGCTCGTATTTGAAGTAAGCAACGTTTCCCCTTGCTAAATCACTTATGAGTGTAGCTGGAATCTTTTCATCTCTTAATTTCAGAATCTCTACAGCTAATGCTTTCCGGTACGCATTTTCTTTCAGAGCTTTGTCAGATGCAAGTTTGAATATTTCTTTACTCGCCGTACTCAATCGCTTGGTAGCTTGGTGTAGTTCTTTGACAACTGGAGTAAGCTCCATTACAACCCACGTTCCTTCTTGTATTGCTCCAGAATTTTCAACCGTTCTTCTTTACTCATTTTCGGATTGATCTGCTTGTTAAATTCCTCTAACTGCTGCTTATAGTTACCTACGTATTGGATATCGTTTTTAGGCATTGTCATCACCCTTTATCTCCAGGAATTTGTCTAGCGTCATGCACACGATCCATTGCTTGTTATCCGTCCTCAAAGCAACTGCGTCTGGTTTCTCACGTTCATCCTCTATCCATTCATAGAGTTGTTTAAAGCCACTTTTCCGGCGCTTTACTTCCCACTCTAACCCTAATCCTATAACATCGTTTCTGTAGCCTTCTTGAGCGCCAGAAAGAGGGACGCGAATCCCTCCTATTAACTTGGCAAACTCTCTTTCTGCTCTTTGGCCTTTATCTCTCTGCATTTTACCCACGGTTCTGGATCCTCTTCCATAACATCTGTTCCAGCTCTGCTTCCGATAAGTTGCGTAGATACTCATAACTGAAGTTGGTCAGGTGTTCTAGTCTGCTTATTAGTTCTTCTCTTGTTTGTTTCATGGTTATAGCTCCGATGGGTGTAGTTTCATGAATCTTTTCACTCTACCGTTCCCAGTTTCCTTCATACCTTCAAACTCCACTAAAGGTCTGGACCACTTTTCACCAGTTTCAATATTCCTGTACTCAACTAGCATTTCTCCGTTCTCTGAGTACTTGGAAAATCCTACCACTACATATTTACCACCCTTAAAGTGTCTGTATATTTGTCCTTCTCTAATTGTCATTGTTGTTCCTCCTTCATTTGTTCCGCTATAGCTACGGCAACAGCAGCCACCTGTATAAGCTCTTTATATAAATCATCCGCATCCGTTTCTTTTGCGTCATTAGGAAAATTAATACGATTGATAGCTTGAGCTACTTCCCCAAACTCTTCCGAAAGTATGCCTAGCCACACATTAATATTGTGCCGTTGCACTCCCCATTTTTGATTCTGTCTTTCTCTTTCTCTATCTACGTCAACCATTACATCCATTCTGAGTAATTCATCTTTGGTCATTTTCGATATTCCTCCAGGCGTTTGTCTAATTCTCTAATAGCTTCGTATCTATGAATCTTTGAGTTTCTGGAGAGCCATAACAGCTCTCCTAATGTTAGTTTGTCCATAGCTCTATCCTAGAAAGGAAGATCATCATCGCTGATGTCTATTGGTTGTCCGTCATTTTTGAATGGGTCATCATCTACTCTTGTATAGCCTGTATTGTTGTTACTTGGTGGTGGTGCTGCATTACCTGAGTTTTGATTGTTTCCTTTCGGCTCCAGGAATTGAATTGACTCTGCCACCACTTCAGTTACATATACTCTCCGGCCATCTTGCCCCTCGTAGTTCCGAGTTTGGATTCTTCCGTCTACTCCGCAAAGGGAACCTTTCTTCAAAAAATTAGCTGCGTTCTCAGCTTGTTTTCTCCATACAACATTATTGATAAAGTCAGCTTCCCTCTCGCCCTGTTGATTAGCGAAACTTCTGTTCACCGCCAATGTAAATGTCGCTACCGCTACTCCCGATGGTGTGTACCTTAATTCTGGATCTGCAGTCAATCTCCCTGTAAGTACGACTCTATTTAACATTTAATTTCCTCCTAATTTTCATAATTGACGAAGCAACCGCAGCCGCCAAAGTCGAATAAATCTAATTGGTTTTCATCTTCCTTGATGTCTTGATTCAATTCTTCCAGCATATAAGGGTTGGTTTCACCGTTTTTGGACTTCTTCATGAAGGTGTACGGCTTATTCCTTCCCCCTATATTGAATCGTTTAGTATGTTTGTTGGTTTCAATGATGTGTTTTATCTTAGGAGATTTCTTTCCTTCGCTTAGAAACTCCCATACATCTTTCTTCATGTGGTCTTTTTGCTTCCCACTTCTAATCTGAGGTTGTTTCACATATCTCACATAATCACTGAGGACAATTTCTTGTTCCATGAGCTTTTCAAACTCTTCTGGACGTTGTTCTTTCAAATTCTTAAAGTGAGCTTGACCAGCTTTCACACATCTTCCAGCGCAATTATTGTGAGTGAAACCCTCTTTGTAAAGTTGTGGTTCGTCTATTTCGTATTTCCGTAAAGTTTCAGCGTTATCTATCACATGGTCAATCATCGGCATTACTACCTCAAAAGGCTTCCAATTCTTTCTTATAGGCCCTTCACGGTGCATTTCATCAAAACCGATACCGAAATACAGGACTGCATCTTCTCTAAAGTTCTCGTTCCTCAGATATTCTTTGTTCATCCAGTATTCTTCTTTGGGAGAGATTCCTTTTTTCAAGAAATCCCTCGCCACTTTCATTTTTAGTATCTTGCTGCAGTCACCCAAACGACTGTTAAAAACTAGTTTCTTTTCAAACATCAGCTCAACAGGATTAAGTCCCATTGCATGATAGAGAAGTGGGAGCTCAAGTTTCGTGCTGGCTTCTGCTATGAATCTATATAAGTCTTTGTCCTCCCACTTGGAATCTGTGAAGTAAAGGACAATGTTATCGTCAGGAAAGTTCGTCTTTACCCAGTCCGCAACAGAAAAGCTGGATTTACCACCGCTAAAAAATATGATGTGATTCTTCATGTTCGGTTGCTGTTCCCTCCAAACTTGACCTATAATTAAAATCGACTCTCTTTGCCTATTTTTCAAGAAAGATTAAATACTGGTACTTCTTCGGTTTACTCTCGTATGTCTGGACCACTTGCAACTTCTCCCCATCGGCTGTTCTCTCCGTCTTATCTTGAACATAGATCTTCATCCTTCACCGCCACCTTTACCAGACTTTCCTTGCTTGTATGGTTGAATTGACGTTGTGCGTTCTGTCTTGCTCGCTTGATTACTTCTGTATAATCTTCTGAGTTGAGGACTTCCTTTTGCCAGCGAAACCATTTTTCATAATCTGTCATGGCTTTATCCCCCGTTTTTCGTTATAAAGTTTTCAAGGTCATTCCGCACTCTCATTCTATATCCTCTAGCCTGGTGTCTGTTTTTCATATTACGTATGTCTCCGATGGTCTTACTTATGTTCTTTTCAGTCGGCTTTTGGTAGGTTAAGAATTCTTTAATGGGTTTGAATAGCTCCATTTCATCCTTCAGTATGCGGCGCTCTTTTCTTAGCTTCTGAATCTCTTTCGCTAACTTGTATCCTTCGCTTGCATTAAATGTTCCTAACTCTAGTACATGCAGCAAGTCTTGGATTTCTTCATCGACTTTCTTCAAGGCTTCCTCGTTATGTTCGTATCTCTTAGGAGCTTCTACGAATAGTTCTCTAATCGCTAATAAGGATTGTTCTGCATCCACATTACTCCCCCTCTTCGTCATCCTTATGACCGAAATACGTTTCACACCAATCTTCTATATCTTCATCCTCGACATCTTTACGAATAGGATTTCTTGTCTTTGGTATCATTTTCGATTCCCCTCTTCATCAAAAACCTGTTGAACCCTTTCTTTCCAATCCCAATAAAAATCTTTTGGTTCAATTATTTCGTTATCTGTTTCGTTTTGTGTAGCTGTTTCGATGTAGTCTAATAATAAAGGTTGCCATTTTCTTTTATTCGAATGTACCAATTCGTGGTCACGGGAACATAGTTGAATACAATTATGTTTTTCGTATTTTCCACCCTGTGAACCATATTCTACCCTATGAAGATGTAAACCTTTTATAGAAACACCACACAGCAAACACCAGTTTCCGTCTCTCTTTTTAACTAAATCCCTTACTTTTGGCTTTGTAACATGTTCCCCTACTCGTTTTCCGTTTTTATATCTACCGTTTTTAGATCCCGAATTATCAACCCCTATAAAACCCTTCGGTAATGGTTGTCCGGATTGCCATTTACCTTGGCATTTAGATGAACAAAACCTAATGCTTTTATGAGCCCTTAATCTGGCGGCTGTTACATAAAATTCTTTATTGCAAATTTGACAATTTTGATATTTTCCCTTTCTTGCTTTTTCAAGTATTTTACCAATGTTGTTTCTGCCATTAGCCTTATTGGAACAGCTTGATGAACAGTATTTACCTTTGAAATCTGAACGTTTTTCTACTTCTTTTTTGCACTCTTTGCATTTTATTTTTTTGTAATGTCTGTTGCCTTTTTTGTAAGTTTCGGGCTTGGGTACAGGGTTCCAATCACCTAACATTTACAACGATACCTTGAGCGCCATTTTGTACGCTTCCAGCTTTTCATGTAATTCTAGGTTAATAGCATTCAGCCTGTCTGTTTCTTTCCCATATCGGCTTTCTATGGACTCCAGAAGCGCATCCTTTTCTTTTACCACTTCATTCATCTTAAGAAGTTGGTTTGCTGCACCTTCTGAAAATTCCAATTGGAGGTCTTTTCTCTTGGAGAGTTCTTCTTTTAGACTCTCAATCTCTTCTTCTAAGTCTTCACACGTTTTATTGAACTGATCTCGAATCTCTTGCTTGTCCAGATAAAGGCGGTCATATTTCTCTTTCAATTCCGTATTCTCATTGATAGCTGCTTCATATTTTCGTTGCAGAGTATCGTTTGCTTTTTCAAGCTCTGCGTATTCTTCTTTCCAAGCAACAGCAAGTGAAGTCGATTCGGCAGCTTTCCTCTTTTTCTTTTTTGGTGTAGTCTGCTTTTTAACCAACTTTTCATCATGATTGTTTATATTCCAAACATTTTTACGGTTCCATAATGTCCCAACAGAAATCCCAAACGCTTTTGCAACCTCTTTTTCTGATAACCCCTCTGATTTTGCTTGCTCATATGATTCTTGTGTTAATACCCCTCTACTTGACATAGTTTCTGGCTCCCTTCTTGGATTAACCGTTTTATCGAGTTGTTCACCGAGCTTCTTTAATTCTTTTCCGATATCGCAATTTTTTCCGCACCACGCGATCCCTTTACTCGAACTTCTGGCGAACGGTATCTTCTTACAACCTTCACAATGAGTTTCTAGCAAATCGCCTATACGGTAGGTGATGGCTTTTCTCATATCAATTACCTTTTAACAACTGAATGGCAGCTTCTATATAAGCCTTATTGTTATCCTCTTCTTTGGCGTACTCCAGAAGGATAATGGCTATGTTCTTTTTGCTGGGTTGAGGTATGTCTTCATAATTGAGGTTCATATCTTGTTCTTCCTCCCTCTATCCAAGGCTAGGATTGCGATCTCGTCTTCTTCCCTTCCAAAATACTCTGCGATATCTCGTATCAGGTATTCCGGGGATTTTCCTTCTTCTCTGCCGGTGGTCCATAGTTCATCGAATTCATGGACTTCTTGGAGATCCCAGACAAAGTCCAGTTCCTCCAAAGAAATATAAGTGTCCATTCGCTCTTCTTTCATCAATTTATCGAATGAGCGATACTTCATCGCGTCTGCTCTTAGTTCTTCTTGATGTTGACCGCCTAATGTATTAGCCATTCCCATCACCTAACCTAAATTGCTTTGTTGTATCTTCTAGCATCATTCTGATTCCATCAGGTAAAGCGTTCAGTTCTTTTCTGCGCTTACTTTGAGTATCCCAAGCCATTCTCCATTGCGCTCTCAAAGTATCAACGTTTTCACTGTGGCAAAGCTCTTTCCAAGAAAACTGTTTAACCATGGCTCTTACGTCCTCTGGCAACATTTCCATCGCTTTACCTTCGTTGTAATAGCCGTATCGTTTAATGGCCTGTCCTACTAGCCCCCAGGCATCCATAGCATCCATTACTTTTGGTTGAGTAAGTTGTGATACTGCTTCTCTAATATCAGCAATCGTTGGGAAGAATCTTGAAGTGGATAACACTTTAATTAGCGCAGCCTCCGCAACCCTGTATTCAATATCAGAAAGTGACTTTTCCCATAGTACCGCAGTAGGTTGCATATCTTTATTTTGCATATTAGGGAAGTTTGCAGTTGCAATCCCTAGTAGATTAATAATCTCTTTTCGGTTCATTCTTCATCCGCCCAATCTTGTAAACTTTGATATGCTCTCGGTTTATTTGTTGGAGCATTATTATTTTTCCTGTGATAATCCTCTTTCGCTTTTAGGACTAACTGATCGTATTTCTCTCTTAGCTTGGAAGGAGACAATATATTCATCTTCCAAAAGCTATCAGCTTGGCACCAATCAATCATGTAGCGAATGTGTTCTTCTTTTCTCTCATCACGTTCACGGATCAATCTAAATTCATTGGCCCATTTTTCGAGGTTAGGTTCTTTGGTGGTTGGATTATTATCAAGCATTCGAGAAAAAAGCAATTTGGCAAGCTCCATGTCGCAAGGCTCGTACTTGTGACGAAGAGGTTTCTTTTCTTTACTTTTCTCTTCTTTACTTTCCTTTACTTTACTTTGGGGATTAATGTCATCATTAACTACCTCTTCAACGGGATTAATGTCAACATTAACTCCCTCGATGGATAGGTTTTTGTATTCATTAACCTTCCCTTTACAGATAAGGAGGTATTTCTTTTCAATCTTCACCGTTTGCCGTCTGGACGTAGCCTCCAGATACCTTAATTGAATGCCTTTTGACGTAAGAACACTCTGGTTTTCGTATATTTTTTCGGAGAATAAACCCCATTTAATGCAATCATTAACAATCTCTTTAAGGGTATTAATGTTTACATTAACTACCTTTGAAAAGAGTATCTGTTCTCTTTCTGTCCAAGGATAGAAGTAACCATTTTTATAAATCTTCATCAGTAGTTTTACGACTATCCCGAAACCTTCAAGACCGTGCTGCGCTTCTATAAGAGCCACTTTATCGTCTTGATCTATGTCTACATCCAAAGGAAAGTAATCCAATCCTTCTTTTTGTGGTCTAGCCATTCTTTCACCTACTTTTTGATACTTTCACACGAATAAACGTTCCCTATAGTCAATCAAAGATTTTTAGTATATAATTGACTACAGGGAACATAATAATTAAAAACGAGCGAATCCTTTGTCTAGTGCGCCAACACTAGGCATCTTTTTTGTCCAAAAACTTGTTGATGAAATATACTTGGCCTTTTCCGGTGACTTTAGGAGTCCTGGTAGTTCTTACGGATCCATCTGGATTATTGATGGTTCTTTTTTTGATTTCAAATAATCCAAGGTCCATACTGTATTGAGTAGGAAGGTTGAACATATCTCCGCGTTTCTTTATGAGATAACCTTCATCACGCATCCAGTCAAAAAGTCTGTTCTGTCCAATGTCTACTCCGTTCTGTTTAATCAACTTGGATAGTTCTCCAATCAGGATGGAAGTGTACGATGTTTCAAGTGCATTAGCGAATAATACTTTAGGCTTGTCTGATTCTATCTTCTGTTTAAGCTCCAGCACTTTTTTATCCGCATACTCCAAAGCCCTCTTCATGACCATTTCAGGACTGTTCCACATTTTTTCTAAGTGGATGAAATACTGTCTAGCTTGTTTACCTTTTTCGGTACGTTGCAACATCGCAATTTCTTTAGCCATATCAAGTTTTAAATGGTGTTCTTGTTTTGGCCGGCCTCCTAGTTTATCGGATTTTTCCGAGAAACCTATGAAATCAACGTTTTCCTCAAAACCATAAATAGTCATTCTCTTGAACCAATCCGTGTAGTTGTCTTTCACTTGGAGAAAGCTGTGTAACTCTCGACCACTAACTATAATTTCACCATTTTCATTTTGGTTAGTGCTGATTAATTCGTTCATTGAATCATCCCTTCTTTAAGAATTTGATTGTTTGAGCTGCGATGTACTGAACTTCTGGAGTTTGAGAGTTTAATAGGTCATTCAGAGCGAAAAGGATTTCAGCTTTCTCACGATCCTCACCATATGGACGAAGCACTAGACCTTCTGTACTCATGAACATTTCCATTGGTTGACCACTCTTCCATTGTTGCGTGTCCCTTACTTCCTTAGGGATAACAACACGGCCTAAATCATCAATTTTACGAACGATACCTAAACTTTTCATAATAACCTCCAAATATTTTTTTAGATTATGAAACTAATAGATGACTTGTCCGTATTACATATAAATCAACTCCTTTCATTCCCCAGGAACCCACTAAACGTTTTTAATCGCCTTATGTAGTACCATCGTGATGTATGCTTGTTTAGAGAGTCCTAGTTCACTAGCTTCTTTAGCGATTCTTTCATTGATCTCGCTATTAAGACGCAAAGTGTAGCTGACTTTATTATTTTTTTGGTCATCTTTAGTCATCAAAGTGACGTCACCTCCATAAGATAATTATAACCCGTCATCTAAGTGACGTCAATGTTCATCTTTTGTCTTTACAAAATTTTTCTCATGATTTATAATGGTGCTAACTGACACCTATATAAAAGGAGAAATGTAAAATGACGAACGAACAGAAACGTTTTACTCTTAGAATGGACAATGATTTATTCGAAACTATCAAGAAACGTGCTGAGGAAAATAAGCGATCTGTTGCTAAAGAGATTGAACTGTTGCTGGAAACTTACTTGAAAGATGAATCTAAGGAAAACTAACCAACCCCTTTCGTAACATCGTATTACGAAAACTTATAAAAAAAGGAGCGAACACAAATGGCACATATCAGAAAAGATTCAAGCAAACTATCTACTACAATTTCTTGGGATCCAGCAATTCTTTCTTTGGTTGATGACTACAGATTTGGTAAACGTAAGGATAACCGCAGCATCGCAATTGAAGAGCTAATCAAGTATGGCTTAAAGTACATTGAGCTTCGTGATAAAAAGAGAGCTGCCAGAGGATAATCCTAATGTGGGTTATCCTCTTTTTTATTACCTAACTCCTGACCCATGACATTTGGTACACAGTGTTTTTAAATTGACAGCTTTGAGACTAAATCCTTGAGAAACATGTTTAATTCCGATGTATACCTTTCCTTTACCTCCGCAATAATTACACTTCTTCATTATCCATTCTCTCCTTCTTCTACCAGTACCCCTTTGTGAACCAGGAAGTCAAAAACGATATCCCCGATGATCTCCACCTCTTCACTTGCAGGAACTAAACCTCTGGCCAGTAATCCTTTGTACACGTAATCTGTGATTTCATCTGTACGAACGTATTTTTCTTCTTCCATGTTTTCACCGCCTATTAGATTGTACGTGCTTCGTTACAATTTCGCGCACTCACTGTATAATATGGGTTGAATTTTACTTCCGCGCATTTTGGTCGGAATGTTCGTTAACTTTTACTTTTCAGTTCGTTAAACCTATCCCACCAACCTTGAATTTCCTCTTCGGTAAACTCTCCGCTTTCCTCTACTGTTTTAATTGCTACGAACACCTCTACACCTTTCCCCATTTGCTCTTTTACGGCCTGATTAAAGGTTCTTTTCAAAGAAAACACTCCCTCACTATATCGGTCAATTCCGTATGGTCGGACAGTGCGTCAATTCCAATCAATCAAAAATATTGAAAATAGTAATACTGCAAAAATCATTAAGCTTATTTCAAACAAAATCCATCCACAACCTAACAGATTATCATTTTCCCTTAACCTCAATGTCATACCTCCTCGGACTATTCGTTAAGTTGTTCTAACAAGTGGTTAATGGTTTCTTGTTTTTGGTCTAACAATTCATCAGACATTTTGACTTCTGTTCCCAACCTTATGACCGTTTCAATAAGCCAATTTACATCTTTTAATATTTCTTCTCGTCTAACGTCATGACCGTTAAATCCATCTTCTATTGCTTGGATAATGTCATGTTGAAGAATTTGTTCTAACTTTTCTCTTTCATTTCTCGGTTGGTTCATAAATCTATAAGCTGACTTTTCCAATTCGTCCATTCAACATTCCTCCTTATCGAACATTCTCGGTCTACGGTCTATTAAACATCCTTTACTTCATGACTAAACTCAATCTCTGGTGAGTAGCAAAACGGGCAACCGTTTGGATCATGGCCGTCTTTGGTCGCAAACTCTTCACCACATCCACATACATAGACATCTAGTGTCATTTCTTCCCCTCCCTTATACAACGGTTTATAAAGCGATGTAGCGTACTTTTTCCCACTCCCCAGGCATTTGCTATTTCCCGGTAGCTCATATCCTTCCTGCGTAGCTCCAGATAGTCCTCATATGTCTTATCGGATAATAGCGGTTCTATTCTGGTTAGTCCCCATGACCGTTTTCTAACAGTCAAGGTGGAGGAGGATAAACCAGTCATTTGGGTTATCTCTTTATCAGTGTAAAGTTTGGATAGTTTTTTGTATTGCGATTGTGTGAGATTATCCGCAATATCAGACAACCAAGATACACCTAATTCCAATTTCTTCTGCTTTTCACTAACCACTTTACCCGTGGGACATTGAGTATTGCAGAAATTCTTGGCGGTAGTTTCAGTGAACTTCTTGCGGATCTCGATTCTAATGGGACACCTTACGCATGATTCCTGAAGTGTTTCTATTTGCTTGATTAGTAGATTCAAGGCTATCCTCCTTCTCTATAAGTTGTTTGTATAGGAAGGGATGGAGATTAGCTAGATTAAACTTCTCAATGGACGGAATGCGAGTTAAACACTCTAGGCACTCCCTCATTCTCCAGACCCCTTCTTTATGTGGTCGGCTATTGAGTACCTTCATTTTCGATTGACACAAGGGGCAGTTCATTTTAATTCCTCCAGTAAGTGAGGGTGTGTATATATATTTCCAATCACTTCACTTTCGTGGATGTAATTAAAGAAAGTTTCTAAATCAACAGATTGACGATTAGTAACGAAGAATTGTGCTTGTTCGTTATCCCACTCGATGACACCAGCATTTTTAAAGATCCCAAATTCCTGTCCGTTTTCACTTATGGAGTAATGAGCATCTTCAAAGGTGACTACATCACCTTCATAAATCTCCGTTCCGTTCTTATCCTTTAATCCTGTGTATTGACTGATTAGAGTAGTGCCAGTGATATCAACAACTGGAGGATTATCAAAATCCCCGGCTAAAATGCAATCTTCAGCAACAAAATATACATCGCCGTCAGTTATGAATTCTTTATTGGCCATATCCCAATAACGAAACTTAATCTCTCTCATGCAGTCTCCACCTTCCTCATTTTCACAATGTAGTATTCATATTCATCCACTCCGCGAAAGTCCTTGAAATCGTTATTGCTGCGGTTGTAGTTCCAATTTTTGCGAAGGGTTTTCATTTTCTTGTAAGGGGCCACACATTCGTAACCCCTCTTTTCGTGTTCTATAATCGCCAGCGCCAGAGAGCGTAGATCCGACCGCTTTAAGACGAGTGGTGTCATATGCTCAACCCATAGACAAACAATCCAACTAAACTTAATGGAATGGACACCATAACCATGTAGTCCAGAAGCCTGTCCTTTGCGATATAAACGTATTCCTCCTTTTCGATACATAAGGAGTGACCTTCTTCTATTAAGCGTACAAGCACCGTCTGTATGTATTCTCGTGGTAGTTTATATTGACGGGATAAGTCTGTAAGGGTGGTAGGTTGTTTGGTTACGGTTTCTAGGATTTGTTGACGGATGATGTTCATAATAATTCCCCGTAAGCTTTACGACCTTCTTCAGTAACTCGATAATAAGCCATATCATCTTCCCAACCCGGATGTTTACTGGCAAACCCTTTTGTCACTAAATCATTCCAGTCTGGGTCAGTTCTCTCAGTATAGAATCGATTCTGATTGTTGAGCGCGTGACCGACTATAAACATTTGATTTTCGTTCATTTTTCTCTCCCTTTCCAAAGGGGCATTAAGCCCCTGGATTATTTATTAAGTCTTGATAATTTGTGACACCAGTTAATTGCTTCGTTCGCTTACAATGACCACAGCTACCACATCGTTTAGGGGATAGCTCACCGGATTTCACACGGATCAATCGCTGCATGTTCTCTTCCACTACTTTCAGTTCTTCCTCAATGCTTTCAAAATCCACCGTAATTACTTCTTTATCGGGGATCTCTTCTTTGGAGACTGCTACAATATAGTTCTCCAGACGTTCTCCACCACGGTTTTGCATTTCTATTTGAGAATAGACTGCCATTTGGGTTACGTAGCCATATGCTTGAACAAATGAACCCCATCCGACACCTTCTATCCAGTGCCTATCACGTATAGCCTTGACGGTCTTTAAATCTGCGAATCTACCTAAGTTTGGCGCGTATACATCCATCCTTATTTTCCAAGGTGCGCCGAATAGTTGCCCGGTCATGATTACTTCCTTTTCACCTTCAAGGGCCATCATGCAAAGGGAATCTTTCTCCAGAACCTTCACCATTTCATCAGCGTGTTTGAAGTTGGCTTTTAGTTCACCTTTGGAAGCTCCACGGGTGCTGAATATAGATGGATTCTCTTTCTTGAAGTCTTCCATGGTCCCGTCTAACCAAGAGTGAACATAAGAGCCCAGTAATAAAGCATCACTCTTCGGTTCTTCATATGTCCGATTCAGTCTAGCTAATGCAGAGGATTCACACTTTAGAAAGCTTTTGTATTGGGAGACGGAAAAGTAAGCTTTATCCGCCTCCTGGGAATAGTAGTTATCCTTCGTTAGTTTCAGCAGCTCCATCAGTTGCGCCCTCCTTGAATTGCTTCTCTAGGGATGTTTTTGGTTCTTTCGTACTGGTTAGTTTGAAAAAGTCTTCCCTTTTCGCCATATCATCTTTGAGTGATTGAGAAATAGTTCTTAATTTCTGAAAATCCTGTTCATTAAATGACTCAAACTTATAGCCGAACGTTTCCTCGACCATTTCTTGTGTAATGCCGTAATTATCTTTTAACCACGATGTAGCCTTAACCAATCGGTCTTTCAAAGGCTCTTTATATCCGTTCTGCATGGTCTGTTTACATATCTCTGTTGCGTTTTCTACTACATCACCCGGTACCACTCCAAGAATGCAAGCTCTTAACCGTCTTGTTCCGAGATTTGCAGTATGTTCGTAAATGTCGCGGGGATCGTTGAGCTGCTTGATTCCGTTTTTGGTGTAAAGTTCGTGCTTCACATGGAATGTTTTTTCAACACGGGTGTTAGTTTCCATATCCCATGCGTAAGCTAACATGGTGGATTCACCTTTCTTTTGCTCCACTTCTTTAATGCCGTAACTAATGTTTCCCCAGTATCTAGCAACCATTTCAGCTAATCGGATAGATGGCCCGATAACCTTCTGATTGCCTTTAGGAAATTGATACAAAGCCGTTTCTGCAAGTGACAGACGTTTGCAAGCTTCTGCTATCTTCATTTCAGCTTGATACTCATTTCTCGGGAATTGCTTCGCTAAGAATATTTGTGATTGAACCTCAGCCATTTCACGACTTTTGGATGCTTCGATATTATATGAAGGAGCCTGTTGCCCCTCAAATTGTGCTTGTAAGCTATTCATTTTAGTTCCTCCCTGTTATAATGGACGTGTAATATTTTTTAAGCTGATGACTTGGCGGTGGTCAGCTTATTTTGCGTTTAGGCTCCCCCTCGTATTCGATAACACCCTCACTCTTAATGATGTACTGCATCAGTCGATTAACCTCTTTATCAATGTCCTCTAACGTTTCCAGAGGGACTTTATCAGATAGGTCATCAGCAATGGTATGCCATTCGGGAATCACTCCATCTTCATCCCACTTGCGCTCCAGGTACTCACGCAGTACGTTCATGCGAATCACCCTCTTTGAGTTGGCGAATTCTTTCTTCAAGGTTTGCAATTTCATCTTCTTTTGTCGGCTTGATAAATACCGTACAACTCACAGAACCCTTTGTACCGCTAATCCACTGTGTCCCTCCATTGCTATCCTTTTCGGGATTATCCGCAAATTCACTAACCAATTGGCGAGCCATTTCCTCTGAATAATTCAAATCCGTGTGGAATGAAATGCTGATTCTTCCACCAATTTCCATAGCAGCAACAATCTTTTTCGCCAGCTCCAGTTGTTCAGCTTCCTTCTGCATACGAGCATCCTGTTCCGCAAACTCTTGCTCACAACTTTCACAAAGCTCCATTTCAATTTCCATATCATCAAACTGGACAGGAACAACCTTCGTTTCAAGCTCAACATTTTTACATTTTTGACACATACCAATCACTCCTTAGAAATATTTTTTTACTGCTAATTCACAATTGATGGAGACGCCTTTGTTCGTCTGGAAAGCAAGTTCTTCTTTGTTTGTGGATAGGTCGAAGTATGGGACGATTTCCATTAGGATCATGCCGTTGATGACAGAGCCTAGAAATTTTTTGTAGCGTTGCATGGGTTTCCTCCTTCATTGTTTTGTCGTAATGTTCGTTACTTTAATGAATCTTCTGCACTGTCAAAGAAGTTGTCAAACGGTTCTAGTTCTCCGTTTTGATGCCAATTGGCGACCTCTAAACCTTGACCATTTAATTCAGAAAAGTAGTTATAAAAAGATTGAAGTTGTTTATATTCAGCTATAACTCTATCTACATCAGACATTAAGTCTAATTTATGGTCAATTCCTTTTCCGACAGAAATAGCATTATTCAATCTTTTTTTGATATCGTTTAACTCTTCGATTGTCATATCCTCTCTCCTTCGCTATATCGGTCTACCCTGCTTTAACTTCTTTCTTATCTTCATTAGATTTTTCTGTAATGATTTTCGCTGCCAGTCGATAGAAGTTCGCTTCAGCCTGTTTCCAGTTAGGACCCTTCTCAATAGTTATCATGACTACCTCCTGTTATCTTTCGGTTATTAATACAACTTAGAACGTTGATACATCCATATCTTTCTTGCTTGTTCCTTCGAGATAAAACCATGTTCAACATAATCATCCAAGCGATCTTTCATTAATTCTGTGAAGGCCACTGTAACCATCTGAGCTACACCTTTACTTTTCATCAACTGCTCATATACAACTCTGTTTCTCTCTTCGATGTACCGCATATTATCTTCTTCTCCAGTTTCAGGAGCAAATACATGGCATTCAGCACAATAGGTGATTAAGTTATCTTCTTTTGACGTACCACCCAAATGAAGGGCTAACATATGATGCACTTCTAATTCTTCATCAGAGCTGCAATTACGACATTTGTAATTATCATGTTTGAGGATCTTCGCACGTAATTTGTTACCTTTCTTTCTCTCTGGAGACAAGGACATTTTTACACCACCTGTTTTTGCTTATCTAACCAGACCATAAAATCTTCAGTTTTTACCAAGCGACGGCCACCGATTATTAAAGTTGGAAAATCTGTTTGGCGCATCAACTCATACGCTTTTGTTTCTGATACTCCAAGAAAATTCTTGATGTCTTTTGCGTTCATAACTGGTTTCATATTTATCCTCCCTCAAGGTATGTGACTTATATTCAGTGACGTATTTTCACACTATGACTAAAAAAAATCCTTTACAGAGATATTAAACGTAGCAGCTATCCTTTCCAATAAGGCTAAACTAGGCTTAACGTTCTTGTTTTCAATCTTGTTTATATATGATCTATCTACTCCTACGCGTTGAGCTAGTTCTGTTTGTGTCATTCCAGCTTCTTCTCGGAGTTTTTTCAATTTACCATTCATCTCTTCACCTCGCTTTGTGTGAACATGTGTCACTAGGGTTAATTACATCTTATATCATGTGTGAATATGTGTCAACATATCCGTGTAAATATTTTTTATATTTTTTTTAGTTGGGGTTTTGCACATACCCTTTTACGTTTCTATACGGAAAAAGGTATAATAAGAAACGATGTAGAATTATATACAGTGTAAAGACACCCAAAAGTAATAGGAGGTTGGGACTATGAGCAAGGAACGCAACATAGATAAAGAAGTAGGCGAGAAATTACGTGCTTTGAGGAATGCAAGGGGTTATTCTCAAAAAGAAGTAGAATTATTAGTAGGGATAGACCGCTCTTATATTAGTAAGATTGAAGGTGGAATGATACCCTCTTTAAAATTACTCAAGGATTTATGTGAATTATATGGGACAAATGTCGCTTCGTTATTTGGAGAGGAACAAGAACTCCCAGCAGAGTTAAAAGATATTGGGGTGGAATGGATTTCTTTAGCAAAGAACATGAAGGAGAAGGACATCACACCGGAACAATTAGAAAATATCGTTGAATTTGTAAAAAAACTCAATTTATCGTAAAAATATGTCGAAAATTGTATTTTAATGTAGAAATAGTACACATCCTAAACCCTTCAAATTGTGAGAAAATAGTAGTATAATAAGAATAAGCCGAACGCACGTTCTTATTTTTGTTCTCTAATTCGAGGGGGTCGATTACGTGAATATCATTTATACAGACAAATTAGATTTAGGCATCAGGGTTTCGACAGGGGACACCGTATATGTAGGTACTAGAGATTCAAAAAAAGGAAGGCTCCTTGCTTGAGTCTTTTTTTATTGGAGAAAAAATATCCACTTTATGTGCGACGCATATTCAGTTATACTTTTCGGGAAAGGAAGTGAATTTATGGCCTATTTTCAGAAGATAAAGAGTGGTTGGAGATTTACGATTGATGTTGGTCGCGATCCAATCACCGGAAAGAGGAAACAACTAACTAGAAGTGGCTTTGCGAAAAAGACAGAAGCGCAAGAAGAAGCTGCTAGGTTAAAGAAGGAATATGGCAAGAAACAGGCTACCTCTTTAACGTTTGAAGGTCTATATGACATCTGGAACCGTTCGGCGGAAGCGAAGGAGTCCACTCTATCCCAAAGAGATTACATTGTAAGAGCGCACATCCTCCCTTATTTCGCAAAAAAGAAAGTGGAGAAGGTAAAACCGATGGATGTGGAGAATTTTATACAATGGTTGAAATCTAAGGGAATGGCAACAAGTAGCGTGGTAAATGTAAGGGGTTATTTACTAGCCTTGTTTAATAAAGCGGTAGACCTTGAATTAGTTGAGAAGAATCCTGTTTCTAATATTAAAGTGAAGAAAGAGAAAAAGAATAAAGTGGTTTGGAAGGTAGAAGAAGCACAAGAGTTCTTAGAATTCTGCGAGGAGCGTTCCCTTTACTGGTTAGCTTATTACCTTGCATTATATGGTGGTATGCGTATAGGAGAGATATGTGCGCTTAGATGGGAAGATATTCGAGAAGGTTCTATATTCATCGAAAGAACGGCAGCTCAAGTTAAAGGTAGATGGATTATCCAGACACCGAAAACAGACGGATCTATTCGAGAAATACCACTCAATAAAACATTAGAAGAAAAACTGGAAATCTGGAAGGAATACAAAAAGGATGACTGGCTGTTCTCTGGCAAGAATCAGTTCATCATCCCCAACACTATTCGCAATGACTTTAATCGACTTGTCGCTAACACCGAATTACCTGATATCGACTTCCACGATATGAGAGCCACCCACATTACAATGTTATTGGATGCTGGCGTTCCAGTACACATTGTCGCAAAACGAGTGGGTCACTCTGATATTAGCATGACTCTAAATGTATATTCAAGAGTACATGACGATAGACTGAAAGAATCATCGGACAAAATTGAAGAAATTCTTAAAAAGTGGTAAAAATATGTGGTAACGGTAAATTAAAAACGTCCATAACCCTTGTTGTGAAAGGAATTATGGACAAGCGTTCACAAACATCTGACTAATGTTAATTATTTTTGTATATTTATTTTAATTAATTTTTCCACGATAATTCGCTATGTTTGTGGGTTTTTGTTTTAAGTTTGCAAATAACCACGTTATCCAAAATAATTTTGTGACTTTCCATGTGGTAAAATTGTGGTTGGAAGTGACGGGCGTAAACCTTGTTACTCCAACCTTTTTTTAATAGATGTCCCTCTTCGTCAACACCTCTATATCCAACCCCTTCCCTAGCTGCATCAACTTCTCTTTTCTACTCTCCTTATCCGTGTAAAAGATTATTTTAGGCCGATGAAACGATTTAGTGAAACTCGGCAAAATTTGATTATATAGTCGAATTTTGTCTTCATTTGTTTTCATCTTGGCTGTGCGATCTACCTCCAGCAAGTGCCACTGTCCGTTAATGGTGAACCTGGCATCGGGCCGGATAGTTTTCATGTGCTTAATTAATATACCGTTTTGGTTCTCTGTTACCTCTACATCAATGTGACGTTCTGCCTCCCAGTTATCCGGTT
>Ga0172374_1000206_pt1 | contig 47981 bp, 47 predicted proteins | sample LakKiv3m_FD_114536 | JGI IMG/M metagenome (GOLD analysis project Ga0172374, IMG submission 114536) | Freshwater microbial communities from Kabuno Bay, South-Kivu, Congo - kab_092012_10.3m | ecosystem: Environmental > Aquatic > Freshwater > Lake | place: Democratic Republic of the Congo... | reverse complement strand
GAAGGTCCAGACCCGGAAGTGGTCGTGCTCGACGTGGTCGCGCCGCAGCACGAGGACGGAGATGTTCACGCTCAGGAACACGACGAGCAGCAGCAGGACCACCGTCTCGGCGAGCGTGGCGAGGTCCCCGACGAGCGTGAGACCCATCGCGACGAGAGTGGTCGTGAGGATCGCGACCCACGGCGTCTTCCGCTTCGGCAGCACCCGGCCGAGGGTCGCGGGGAGCAGACCCTGCTCCGCCATCCCGTAGGTCAGGCGGCTGACCATGATCATCGTCAGCAGGGCGCCGTTGGCGACGGCGATCAGGGCGATCAGGCTGAACAGCCAGGAGGGGATGTCGACCCCGGTCGCCTCGACGACCGCGAGCAGCGGACCGCTGGATTCCTGCAGCTCTTCCGAGGGCAGGGCGATGGAGCTGGCCAGACCGACCAGGACGTACACGGCGCCCGCGGTGAAGAGCGCGCCGAAGAGGGCGCGCGGATAGGTGCGCCGGGGGTCCTTCACCTCTTCGATCATGTTCGCGGAGGTCTCGAAACCGACGAACGAGTAGTAGGCGATGACCGCGCCGGAGAGGACCGCGATGGCGACACTCGTCCCCTCGGGGGCTTCGGCGACGCGCGAGAGGTCGCCGCCTCCGCCGCCGACGAACACCGCCACGACGGCGACGACGATCACCAGGCCACTGAGCTCGATCGCGGTCATCACGAGGTTGGCGCCCATCGACTCGCGGATGCCGCGTGCGTTCAACAGGCCGACGACGGCGAGGAAGACGATCGCGACGGGGATCGTCGGCAGATCGAAGAAGGTGCTCAGGTAGTCGCCGGAGAAAGCGATCGCGAGGCCGGCGGCGCTGGTCACACCGGCGGCGAGCATGCTGAACCCTACGAGGAACGACACGAGCGGGCTGTGGAAGGCGCGCTCGGCGAAGACGGCCGCACCTCCGGCGCGAGGGTACTTCGTGACGAGCTCGGCGTAGGAACCCGCGGTCAGCAGGGCGAGCAGCAGTGCCAGCAGCAGGGGCGCCCAGAGCATCCCGCCGACTTTCTCGGAGAGCACGCCCATCAGCGCGTAGATGCCGGCGCCCAGGACGTCGCCCAGGATGAAGGCGAACAGGAGCGGGCCGGTGATCGCGCGCCGCAGTCGCGTGGGAGTCTCGGCGCGGGGCGCAGTCTCGGTCGTCATCCTTGCACGGTAGGAGCAACCGCGGGAGGGCCGCCACGGGGTTGACAGCGCGGCGACGGATCCGCATCGGCCGGTCCGTGTTCAGCGGATTCACAGCTTCACCGCGCGGCATCCGGAGCCGCCGAGATCGTCCCGCTACTGTCGGTGCCGCAAGACGGGTGCGTCGGCCCGGAGATCGCGGGTGGAACGGGCAGCGCTTCCTTTCTCGATTCCCACAGAAAAGGGCATTCTCATGACCGGAACGGTACGTACGGCGCTCGCAGAGGCGATCGCCACCTTCCTCTTCGTCCTCGCGATCATCGCGGCGGTGAACAGCGACAGCCCGCTGACGCCGCTCGCGATCGGCTTCACCCTGATGGTGCTCGTCTATTCGACGGGCCACATCTCGGGGGCCCACCTCAACCCGGCCGTCTCGGTCGGCGTGTTCCTGCGCGGCGGCCTGAGCGTCGTCGACTTCATCGCCTATGTGGTCGCCCAGTTCGTGGGTGGAGCGGTGGCGGCGCTCGTCTCGCTCTCGGTCTGGCCGGTGGGCGAGAAGGCCATGGTCATCGAGGTGGGACCGGCGTTCCTCGTCGAGGCGCTGTTCACGCTCATCCTCGTCTGGGTCGTGCTGAACACGGCCACGTCGAAGGACACCGCGGGCAACTCGTTCTACGGTCTCGCGATCGGTGCGACCGTGTTCGTCGGCGCGGCGACCGTCGGCTCGATCTCGGGCGGCGGCTTCAACCCGGCGGTGGCGCTGGGGCTGTCGGTCAGCGGTCACTTCGCCTGGAGCTCGCTGTGGCTCTACATCGTGGCCCCGGTCGTCGGCGCCGTGATCGCGGCGCTCCTGTTCCGTCTGCTCAACACGGACGACGCCAAGAAGATCGCCGCGGCGGAGTAACGCCCCTCGACCTGCGCGAGCGCCGCATCCTCTCGGAGGGTGCGGCGCTCTCATCGTCTGTGGGACATTGGGAGCGATGGATCACATGCCGGCGCCTCGTCGCACCCTTCTCGTCGGATTCGGCAAGCTCGGCGCGCGCCTCGCCCCGCGGCTCCTCGCTGCGGGCGGCGAGGTCTTCGCCCTGCGGCGCGGGGACGGCGCGCTGCCCGCCGGTATCACCGGGGTCCGCGGAGACCTGTCCGCCCCCCTGCCGTCGCCGCTGCCCGAGGTCGATGCCGCGCTCGTCACGCTGCCGCCGGGAGAGGGGCCGACCGCCTACCGCGCAGCGTTGACGCATCTCGGGGACGCCCTGCCCCGCGTCCCTGCCCGGACGGTCTTCGTCTCGTCGACCGGGGTGTTCGAGGGGACGACCGCCGAGCGCCCGATCACCGAGCGGGACGAGCCCGTGGCGGAGAGCGGACGCTCCGCGGCGATCCGCGACGGCGAGCGGGCCGCGGCCGACCTGTTCGATGCGGTGGTCGTCCGCCCGGCCGGGATCTACGGTCCCGGTCGCGAGTTCCTGCTGCGGAGGGTGCGCGCCGGGGAGGGCGTCGATCACGCTCGACGCACGAACCGGATCCATGAGTCCGATCTGGTGCGCGCACTCGACCTGATGCTGCGGATGGACGACCCGCCCGCGCTCCTGCACGCCGTCGACCGGAAGCCCGCCCCGCTCGGGGACGTCGTACGGTTCCTCGCCGCGCAGCTCGGCGTCGACGTGCCGCCGGACAGCGGATCGGGGGTGCCGAGTGGTCTGGTGCACGACGGCTCGCTGCTGCTCTCGCTCCTGGGAACGCTCGAGCATCCGACGTACGAGTCGGGATATGCGGACATGATCGCGTCCTCCCGGATCGCCCCGTAGCCTGGGGCGATGACGACCACTCCTGCACGCACGGCGCTCGAGGTCGTGGACTGGCGACGCCGCGTGTTCGCGCTCTACGACGCTGTCCGCCGTGCCGAGTCGCCGGAGGACGCGCATGAGCTCTGGCGGATCGAGCGCGACGACCTGATGCGTCGCCATCCGGCGACGCCGCTGCTGCCGGAGGACCGCGTGCTGTTCGAGGGGCTGCCCATCGCCTCGTACGATCCGCAGTGGCGCTTCGAGCTGCCGATCCTTCCGGCCGATCCCGGTGGCTTCGAGTTCCCGACCGGGACCGACGGCGTCGTGCCGTTCGAGCGCATCGGACGGGTGGAGGTCCCGGACGTCGGGTCGCTCGACGTCTGGCGACTGATGTCGTACGGCGGCGGCCTCTTCACCCCCGTGCGGGACGCGCTGGCCGGGCGCCCCGGCGGCACGTACGGCGGCGGCCGCTACCTGATCGACACGATCAAGGGTGCGGACCTCGGGTCCGATCCGGCTCGCGGGACGATCGTGCTCGACTTCAACTTCGCGTACAACCCCTCGTGCGCGTACGACCCGGCGTGGGCGTGTCCGCTCGCGCAGCCGGGCAACGTCCTCCCCGTGGCCGTTCCCGTGGGAGAGCGGTACGACGTATCCTGAGCCGAACCGAGGGAACCGCGCGGCGCATCGAAGGAGAGCGACGAGATGAGACCACTTCGTTATGCGATCAACGTCACCCTCGACGGCTGCTGTCACCACGAAGCCGGCCTCCCGCCGGATGAGGAGTCGATGCGCTTCTGGACGGCCGAGATGGAGCGCTCCGATGCGCTCCTCTACGGTCGGGTGACCTACGAGATGATGGAGTCCGCGTGGCGCCGGCCCGCCTCGGGCGTCTGGCCGGACTGGATGGACGAGTGGGAGATCCCGTTCGCCGAGGCCATCGACCGGACCAGGAAGCATGTCGTGTCGAGCACGCTGAAGAGGGTCGATTGGAACGCTGAGCTGGTCGTGGGAGACCTGGCCGCGACCGTCGAGCGGCTGAAGCAGCAACCCGGCGAAGGACTCTCCGTCGGAGGCGTCCGACTCCCGCTGACGCTCGCCGAGCGGGGACTCATCGACGAGTACGTGTTCGTCGTGCACCCGGTCGTCGCGGGCCACGGGCCGCGGCTGCTCGACGGCCTGCCCGAGCGCCTGGAACTCGACCTCGTGGACCGCCATGAGTTCCGCTCGGGAGTATCCGTGCAGCGCTACCGTCCGATCGATGCAGACAAGGAAGAAAGGCGTTCGCATGAGTGACCTCGTCGTCGAGATCCACGTTCCGCTGACTCCCACCGAAGGGCTCGCCGAAGGGGACTACCCCTTCCCCTGGATCGAGACCATCGAGGAGGGCTTCCTCTTCCAGCTGGAGGAGGGCTCCGGGTCGGGGGAGGTGTTCGACGATGGGGAGGAACTCGGCGACGAGTATCTCTTCTTCGTCTGGAACGCCCCCGAGGACGCCCTCATCGAGCTGGCCCGCCAGGTGGCGAATCTGCCAGGGGTGCCGCACGGGCTCTACGCCGTCGTGACCAGCAGCGACGCGGAAGAGATGGGCACGGGGCGGCGCGTCGAACTCGGTTGACCTTGTGGAGGGGCTGACGGGAATCGAACCCGCGCTGTCTGCTTGGGAAGCAGAAGTTCTACCATTGAACTACAGCCCCGAACCCGCTCGAGAGCAGGTGAGGGAAAGCCTACCCGTCGCGGGGGCGATGGCCAAAGCGCATCGCCGGATGCGCCGGACGACCGTCAGGCGACGGCTTCGTTTTCCGCCGTCTTCGCGGCGGACGCCTCGCGCTGCGTCCCGGCGTAGAGCGTGCCCCAGGTCGTCAGCTCGGCGAGCAGGGGAGCGGCACTCGCGCCGAGGTCGCTGAGCCGGTACTCGACCTTGGGCGGAACCTGCCGGTACACGGTGCGGACGATGAGCCCGTCGTCTTCGAGCTCCCGCAGCTGGCGGGTGAGCACCCGGGCGGTGGGGTCCTTCAGGAGTCGTCCGAGCTCGCCGAAGCGCAGCACCCCGTGCTCGCCGAGCAGGGTCAGGATGCTGGGTTTCCAGGCGCCGCCGAGGACGGCGATCGACACCTCGGCGTCGCAGGAGTCGGTCCATTCGTGGATGATCCGCTCGGTCTTCTCGCGCATCGGAGCCTCCTCGGTATCCAAACGGTAAGTACGTGTCAGAAATGACCGTACTTGTCGCTCCTGTCTGTACTTTACAGAATGAGATCGTGACCTCGACCCCCTCTCTTCTCGGACAGCGCTCGACCCTTCGGCTGTGGTTCGCCATGGTCCCCCTTCTGCTCGGAATCCTCGTCGGGGCGCTCGCGATCAGCAGCGTCTCCACCGCCCTCCCGGCGATCCGCGCCGACCTGCACCTGAGCGACATCGAGGGGCTCTGGCTCGTGGACGTGTACGCGCTGTCGCTCGCCGCGACGCTGATCGTGGCGGCGCGGATCGGGGATGCGTTCGGCCGGAAGACGATCGTGCTGATCGGGCTGGCGGGGTTCGCGGTGCTCAACGTGGTGGGTGGTCTGGCCACGAGCGGTCTGCTGCTGATCGTGGTCCGTGCGCTGCTCGGCGTCGCGGAGGCGTTCGTGGTCGCGGGAGTCGTCGCCACCATCGGAGCGAAGTTCCACGCCAGGGAGCGCGTGCTCGCCTACGGGTTGTGGACCGCGACGTTCGGCACCGGGAGCGCACTCGGGCCCGTGCTCGGCGGCATCCTGGCCGAGGGCCCCGGCTGGCGCTGGCTGCTCCTGGGCAGCGCGCCGCTCGCGGTGCTGGCCGGAGCGCTCGCGATCTGGCTCGTGCCGGATTCGCGCAGCTCCCAGCGGCCGTCCTGGGACGTGCTCAGCATCCTCTCCTCGATCGTGGCGCTCGGCGCCCTCGTCTTCGCGCTGCACGAGATCCTCGCAGCGCCCGCGTCCGCGGCGGTGGCGGCCGTCATCGCCGTGGTGAGTCTGGTGTTCTTCGTGCGCAGGCAACGTCGTCTCCGCGACCCGCTGATCGACATGAGCGTGTTCCGGGTGCCGGGCTTCAGCCCCGCCGTGATCCGGATCATCGTCGCCAGCGGTGCCTCAGCGGCCTCGGTCCTGCTGGTCAGTCTGCACCTGCAGGACACGCGGGGCCAGAGTGCTGCGGAGGCGGGCATCGCACTGCTGCCGCAGGCCGTCGCGATCGCCCTCGGCGGCGTCCTCGCACCCGTCGCGCTCCGGTGGCTCTCGGCGAACCGGCTCACCGTGCTGGTCCTGCTGCTGCAGGCCGCCGGACTCGGATGGCTCGCGCTCGATCCCGCTCTCGTCGCCCTTCCGCTGGTGCTGGTCGGGCTCGGCTTCGGCGTCGGCGGGACCCTCGCCGCGACCGCGCTGTTCGAGGTGACGACGGAGGACCACGCCGGGCAGGTCGGCGCGATCCAGGAGGTGAGCTTCGCGCTCGGCGGCGGACTCGGGATCGCGGTCTTCGGCACGATCGCGGCCGTGCTAGTGACGGGCGGGTTCGTGGCGGCCGTGCTCACGGCGGCTGCGGTGGTGACGGCGGCGGCGCTGCTGCCCCTCATGCGGGGCCGAACCGCGCACGCCGAGATCTGAGGCACCGGGGTGACTAGGCTGGTGCCGTGCTTCTCAGCGACCGCGACATCAAGGCAGAACTCGCATCCGGACGCATCGGCCTGGAGCCGCACGAGCGGGAGATGGTCCAGCCGTCGAGCGTCGACGTGCGCCTGGACCGGTACTTCCGCCTGTTCGACAACCACAAGTACCCGTTCATCGACCCGTCGGTCGACCAGCCGGAGCTGACGCGTCTGATCGAGGTCGCCCCCGATGAGCCGTTCATCCTGCATCCGGGAGAGTTCGCCCTCGGGGCCACCTTCGAGCAGGTCACGCTCCCCGACGACATCGCCGCGCGCCTCGAGGGAAAGTCGTCGCTCGGCCGGCTCGGTCTCATCACGCATTCCACGGCCGGCTTCATCGACCCCGGGTTCACCGGTCACGTGACGCTGGAGCTCGCCAACGTCGCCACCCTGCCGATCAAGCTGTGGCCGGGGATGAAGATCGGGCAGCTGTGCTTCTTCCGCCTGACCTCGCCCGCCGAGAACCCGTACGGCTCCGGCCCCTACGGCAACCGGTACCAGGGGCAGCGCGGACCCACGGCCTCCCGGTCGTTCCAGAACTTCCATCGGACGGACGTCGGCGTCACCGACGTCGGAGCAGTCGGAGGCTGACATGAGCGACGACGACGGCAGGATCCCGGACGACGCCGCGGTGCCGGAGGAGCCGGTGATCCCGCCCGCCGACGTCGTCATCCCACCGCCCCCGCCCGAGATCCCGATCCCGGAGGGACTGCTCTCCGAACCTCCGGACGACGCCTCCGCGGACGACGCGCTGATCCCGCCGCCACCCGCAGAGCGGCGCCGTCGATCCGCCGACCGGTCTCGACCGACTCCGGCCATCCTCGACGGAGAGCCCCCTGCTGCCGCCGCCGACGACTGGTCGCAGCCGTCCGTCGCGCCGGAGGTGCCCACGTCGGGCGGCTATCGAGGGCTCACGGTGGCGATCTTCGCGTTCCTGCTCCTGCTCGCGGTCGCCGCGATCGGAGTCATCGTCTTCCTGCTGAACACCTCGGGGCTGCCGTTCCTCTCCAGCGCGGACGGCGCCGAGCAGTTCCGGCTCCTCCTCAGCCCGGCACTCTGACGCCGCGCGGCCGCGTCGCCGTCGAGGTCTCATCGCCCGCGGTCGTCCCGAGTCCGTCGACCGCGTCGAACCCGCCCGTCGCGAAAGCCACGACGGCGTCCAGCGTCGGATCGGCGGACAGGATCCGCGCATGGCCGAGCCCGTCGGTGCGCAGCAGGCGGGACCGCGCGCCGTGGGCCGCATGCAGGAGGAGCGAGCTGTCGTCGGGCATGCGCCGGTCGTCCCGGTCGTGCACCACGAGGAGCCGCGTTCCCTCGGGCAGCGGATGAGCCACGGCGTCGTACCGAGCCGAGACGGTCGTCTCGTCGAGATCGCGTCGACGACGGAAGCGCTCGGCGAGGCGCGCGGCGGTCCGATCGTCGAGGTCGAGGTCCCGCGCGAACTGCGCGAGGAAGGCGTCGGGACTCGCCGCCCCCGCGATCGTGACGACCGCGGGAGTCGGAACGCCGGCGCGAGCGATCGTCAACGCGGCCAGGGCGCCGAAGGAGTGCCCGAGGATCAGGTCGAACGGCCCGTGCGTCGCGTGCAGCTGCTCGGCGGCGTCGACCCAGTCGCGGATGTCGGTGCGCCGCCCGCGCGAGGATCCGTGCGCCGGCGCGTCGAACGACACCACGCGGAACCGCTCGGCGACGAGTTCGCGCACGAGCGGAGCGAAAGGCGATGTGCGTCCGCGCCACCCGTGCAGGAGCAGGGCTGTGCGCGGGCCGGCGCCCCAGACGTAGGTGGTGATCTCTGCACCGCGCACGCGCAGGCTGCCACGGCGGGCATCCGCGTGGGTGGGCGCATCCGCCGTTCGGACCGGCATCCGCGGAGAGGTGGTGAAGAAGAGGCGGTAGGCGAGGTCGCCGGCGAGCGTCGGCGAGACTCGGGCGATCGAGGGGATGCTGCGGGCCAGCAGCAGGGGAGCGGATGGCATGGGACTCCTTCGCCAGAACAATACGAACGATCATACGTATAGTAGGCGAACGATCGTTCGTATACTAGGGGCATGGCCAGCGGAACGGTTCTGGACGGGCGGAGGGCCCGGGGCGACGCCTCGCGTCGCATCGTGCTGCAGAGCGCGACGGATCTCGCCTCGGTGGAGGGACTCGACGGGCTGACGATCGGCCGTCTCGCCGACGCCTCGGGCTCCAGCAAGAGCAGCATCGCGACGCTGTTCCAGAGCAAGGAGGGGCTGCAGCTGGCCACGGTCGCCGCCGCGCGGGAGATCTTCGTGGCCCGGATCGTGGAGCCGGCGCGCGCGCAGCCCCGAGGGGCGCGACGAGTGGCCGCGCTGCTGCACAATGCCCTGAGCTACTCGAAGGATCGGGTCTTCACGGGTGGCTGCTTCTTCGCGGCGACGGCGGCGGACGTCGACTCCAAAGCGGGGCCGGTGCGCGACGCCGTGCGCGAGGCTCTGACCGACTGGTACGGCTACGTCGAGGCCCAGTTGCGGCATGCGGTGGTTGCGGGCGAGATCGATGCGGATGCCGAGGTCCTCGCGTTCGAGCTCATCGCCCTGAACGAGGAGGCCAACTCCCGGTCACTGCTGCTGGCGGACGAGCGGCCCTATGCCGTGGCTGCTGCCGCGATGCGGGAGCGTCTGCGCTCCGCCGGCGCATCCGAGGCGGCGCTCGCTCTCCTCGCGCTCTGACGTCGGTCGCGGAGCGAACGGAGCGAGCCGAAGCCCGTCCCGCTCGCTCCACGGAGTTCAGGCGTCGCGACCCCGGCTGAAGCCGGCGTCGAAGCCGCGTTCGAATGCGTGCTGCGCCAGCCGCTCGGCGCGGTGGTGCCCGCCGTGGGGCCCGTGTCCCCGGCCGTGCTCGCAGCCGTGCCCGTGACCGAAGCCGCGTCCGTGACCGAAGTCGCGTCCGTGTCCGAAGCCGCCCGGGAAGCCGTGGCCGTGCTCGTGTCCGCTTCCGTGTCCGCCGAAACGGTGTCCGCGTCCGCGGGGGAGCGGCGTCTCCTCGTCCCACCCGAAGGCGCGAGCGATCTTCTCGAGCGACGCGAGCGTGGTGGCCATGTCCTCGTCGGAGACGGCGTCGGACACCTTCGCGCGGATGCCGTCGACCAGGGCGCCGAGGCGCTCCTTGGCCGAGCGGCCTTCGTCGGTCAGGGTCCACCCCTCCGCGCCCGCGACGATCCAGCCGCGTTCGATCAGGCGATGCAGCTTGTGCTCGGGAAGGGGGCGGTCGGCGGCCGTCGTGCCGTCGACGATGTTGAGGATGCGCCAGTCGCGGCGGCTGAGGTGCTCGCCCTCGAACGCGGCGGCGAACTCGGCTGCCATGAGCCGATCCGCGGCCTTGAGCCAGTAGCCGAAGGGGCGGGAAGAAGTGTTCTGTGATTCAGAGGTGTTCATGGGAAGTCCTTTTGTTGTCGATGTGCATGTGGATGTCACAGTGCATGTACATGTATGGTGACATGGAGCCGGAGTGCATGTCAAGTTGCATGTAAAATCAGGGCATGACCACCGAACCCGCAGACCCCGCCCAGCCGGATCCCGCCGAAGCCATCGCGCAGGCGCTGTCCCGCCTCCGTGGTCGTCGACCGGGTGACCGTGCTCCCGGAGGACGGGGTCCGTCGGAGCGGGGGCATGGCCATGGCGGCCCGCACGGGTGGCACGGCGGCCCGCACGGCGACGACGCCCACGATCACCTCGAGCATCATCACGGCCACCCCGGCATGCCGCCGTGGATGGCCGACCCCTCCGGACGGCTCGGAGGCCCGGCGCGCATGCGGATGCTGGAAGCGCTCGCCGCGGCATCCGCCCCTCTGAGCGTCAGCGACCTCGGCGTCGCCATCGGCGTGGACCAGCCGCGCGCCTCCCGCCTCGTGCAGCAGGGGGTGGACCGCGGCTACGTGCGGCGCGAGGCGGATCCCGACGACGCGCGACGCACGCGCATCGCCCTCACCGACGAGGGCCGTCGGCTCGCCCGGGGCGTGCGGGGGGAGCGGCGACAGCTGCTGACCAACGCCCTCTCCTCGTTCACCGACGCGGAGCGCACGGAACTCGCCCGCCTGCTGAACAAGCTCGCCGACAACTGGCAGCGCTGAATCAGGCGGGCGCGAACTCCAGCGACGGCTCGTCGTCCACCGACAGCGACAGCACGACCGTCTCGACGGCCTCGTGCGCCTCGATCCGCTGCTCGACGTCGCGCAGCCGCCGCGCGACGTCGTGCTCCCGGGCGTCCCCGGCCAGGTCGACCTCCGCGACGATGAACAGCCGGTTCGGTCCGACGTACTCGATGTGCAGGTAGGTGACCCGTTCGATCTGGTCCAGCCCGAGCAGGGCCCTGCCCACCCGCGCCCGCAGCTTCGGCGCCGCCGTCGCTCCCACGAGGAAGGCGATGTTGCGGCCGATGAGGATCACGGCGACGACGCCGAGCAGGATGCCGACGAGGATCGAGCCGATCGCATCCCAGGCTGCGACGCCGGTCAGCTGGTGCAGGAGGATGGACCCTCCCGCGAGCACGAGGCCGATGAGGGCCGCCGAGTCCTCGAAGAAGACGGCCCGCAGCGTGGTGTCGCTCGTGTCGAGCACGAAGTCCCACGTCGAGGTGCCGCCCTGCCGGGCCAGACGCCGCGACTTCACCATGGCCTGCGTGAAGGACGCTCCCTCCAGCACGAACGCGATGCCCAGGACCACGTACGCCACGACGGGGCTCTCCACGGGCCCCGTGTCCGACAGCTCCTGGATGCCGTGCATGATCGACACGATCGAGCCGGCGGTGAAGATGCCGAACGCCGCGATGAGCGACCACACGAACGCATTGCGTCCGTAGCCGAGCGGATGCCGGGCATCCTTGGTCTTCGCCCCGCGGCGGTCGGCGATCAGCAGGAACACCTCGTTGCCGGCATCCGCCCATGAATGCGCCGCCTCGGCGACCATCGATGCGGAAGAGGTGATCACGGCAGCGACCGTCTTCGCGATCGCGACGAGGATGTTGGCCAGGAAGGCGAGCAGCACGGTCACCGGGTCAGGCTACTCCCACCCGCCCCTGCCCCGTCCGCCCGCACAACTTCGGAGATTCGCCGCGACACGCCGCAGATCCGGCCACCGCAGCGGCGTGTCGCCTTGGATCTCCGAAGTTGTGCAGCAGGAGCGGCGGGGGCAGGAGCGGCGGCGGGGCAGGCGCCGGCGGGGCAGGAGCGGCGGCGGGGCGGGGCGGCGGGGAGGGGGTCAGCGGGGGGACTTGACGGGGAGGAGCAGCAGGAGTCCGAGGATCAGGACCAGGACGATGCCGAGGATGCCGAAGGCGGTCTGCGCGGTCAGCACGATCAGCACCGTCCACGCGCCGGAGGCCATCCAGCTCGCGGCGCGACCGGTCGTGGCGTAGAGACCGAAGATCTCGCCCTCGCGCCCGGCGGGAGTGACCCGCGCCAGGAACGACCGCGCCGCTGCCTGAGCCGGACCGACGAAGGCGCACAGGATGAGACCGCCGATCCAGAACACCAGCGAGCCGCCATCCCGGAGGAAGAACACGGCGAGGCCGGCGACGATCATCGAGCCGATCGACACGAGGATGATCCGCTTCGGGCCGAGGTAGTCGTCGAGGCGGCCGGCCGCGATCGTCGAGACGCCGGCGATGAGGTTCGCGGCGATCCCGAAGATGATGATGTCCTGCGTGCCGAAGTGGAACACCGCGGTTCCGATGATCGCTCCGAACGCGAACACGCCCCCCAGTCCGTCGCGGAAGACGGCGCTGGCCAGCAGGTACCAGAAGGTGGGGCGGGTCTCGGTGTCGCGGTAGAGGCCGATGACGTCCTTCACCAGCAGCGGGTACGACGCGAAGAAGCCCACCTTGCGCTCGGGGCGGCCGAGGGACGGCTCCGGCACGTTGAGGAAGATCGGGATGCTGAAGACGATGGCCCACACCGCGCAGCCGACCGCGATGAGACGGTAGGCGAGCCCGCCGTCGGTGGGCATGCCGAACCAGTCGAACGTGTCGAGCACGACCACGATCACCAGCGCGATGATGCCGCCGAGGTAGCCGAATCCCCAGCCGAGGCCCGAGATCCGGCCGACGTTCTTGGGGGTGGCGATGCCGATCAGCATGGCGTTCGAGTTCACGGCCGCGATCTCCTGGAACACCGTGGCGGCGGAGATCAGAGCGACGCCCAACCAGAACAGGCTCGGAGCGGGTTCCACGAACCAGAGGCCGAGCATGCACAGGATCAGGGCGCCGGTGCCGATCCCGAGCCACAGCTTCTGTCGTCCGGCCGCATCCGCCCGCTGGCCCAGCACGGGAGCGAGCAGCAGGATGCCGAAGGCCGCGATCGTCGACCCCAGCCCCAATCCGGAGGCGAGGTCGGCCTCCGCGGCGAGCCGCACGGGGTCGCTCTCCGCGAGGGCGGCGACGTCGGCGGGGAGGAAGGATTCGCTCACGAGGTAGAGCGCCGTGAACACGAACGTCAGGATGACGGTGTTGAACGGCTGTGTCGCCCAGTCCCACAGGGCCCACGAGTAGACCTGCTTCTTCGGTGCCGGGGTCTCGCCGCGCAGGTCGAGGCCGACGACGGCCACAGCCCCGCTGTTCGCGGTGGCCACGGGCTCGGGCACGGCGCCGTGCCCCTGGGTTTCGCTCATGCTCGAAGTCTGGCCGCGTCGGGTGAACGGCCGGTGACGGCGCGCCGTGCCGTGCGGGTCAGAGCGCGGGGCCCCGGCGGATGCGCACCGGGCCCTTGGCGTCGTCGATCCGGACGGTCTCGCCCTTCTGTGTGACGACGACCTCGCCGCTGTCGGCCAGGCTCGCGGCGACCCGTCGCACGTCGGGCATCCGGGCGCGCCAGGACTCGCCGCCGACGGCGCGGGCGACGTCGCTCGGACAGATCGACGACTCCGACCGCTTGCGGGTGAGCGCGCGGATGGTCGCGGCGATGCGCGCGTCCGCCTCGTCGGCCGAAGACTCCTCCCACCACGGCGCTCCGCGTTCCCCGAGCGCGGTCTTGGCGTCGTGCACCCGTCGCCGGGCGTCGGACTCCGCGCTCTTCACCGCACGGCGCGCCGACATGAGCTCGTCGACCAGCTCCTGGCGCAGGGTCTCCGGGATGGAGGGATCCGTCGCTCGCCACCGCCGTCCGTCGACGATGATGTGCCGCCCGTCGGGGGTGCGCGGCGGTCCGTCCGCGGTCGCGCGGGATTCCGGGCTGCTCATGCGGGCGAGTCTGCCCGCCGCGGTCGCGGGCCTCGACCCCCTTGACGCGGTCGCGGGGCCTCCGTAGAGGCTCAGGCGTAGATCAGGTCCGCCTCGACGGCTGCCGCCCACCGCGGCACCGCGAGAGCGGCGGGATCGTTCCACTGCCCGGCTGCGATCTGCGCGAACGCGCCGTGCACGCCGAAGAGCTTCTCGAGCGGCGACCAGTTCGACTCCCCGGGCATCGGCACGAGCGAGCGCTCGACGAGCGAATCCGGGTACAGCTCCGCGAGCAGCGAGAGAAGGCGGACGCCGGTGTGCACGGGGCGCAAGGCCTCGGCGTCGGTCACATGCAGGATCACGCCCTCGCAGGCCTGACCGGCGTGGTCGCGCACGAGCGGCGTGAACCCGTACGGCGAGGCGGCGAGGCCGGGCAGCTCCAGCGCGTTCACCGCCTGGGCGTAGTCCTCGGCGTCGATGAACGGCGCCCCGAGCACGCGGAACGGCACGGCGGTGCTGCGCCCCTCCGACACGTTCACGCCCTCCGCGAGGCAGGTGCCGGGGTAGAGGAGCGTGGTCGCCGCGCTCGGCAGGTTCAGCGACGGCGGCATCCAGGTCAGCTCCTGGCCGCCGATCGCCGTCTGCGTGCGCTCCCAGCCGTCGACGGCGACCACGTCGAGCTCGACGTCGATGCCGCGCGTGCGCACCCAGTGCCTGGCGAGCTCCCCGATGGTGAGACCGTGGCGGATGGGCATGCTCCAGCGCCCGACGAGCGACTGCGCGGCCTCGTCGAGCATCGGTCCCTCGGCCTGGTCGAGCCGTCCGCCGAGAGGGTTGGGGCGGTCGAGCACGACGACGGACACCCCCGCGTCAGCGCAGGCCTCGAGCATGTGGCTCATCGTCCAGATGTACGTGTAGAAGCGGGCGCCGACGTCGGGGAGGTCGACGAGCACGACATCCAGTCCGGACAGGTCTTCGGGAGCGGGGCGCACGTCGGCGCCGTACAGGCTGCGCACGGGGATGCCGGTGACACGGTCGACGCCGCCGCTGACGAGCTCGCCCTCCCGCGCGCGTCCGTCCAGTCCGTGCTCCGGGCCGAAGAGGAGGTCGAGCGACCAGCCGGCGTCGGCCAGCGAGGCGCGTCCGCGTGTGAGCTGCGAGGTGAGCGCCAGGTCGTTCGTGAGCATCCCGATCCGGCTGCGGCGGAGCTTCGCGGCGAGCGGTTCCGGGAGGTCGTGCTGGAGGAGTCGGTCGATTCCGAGTTTCATGGGTTCAGTCGATTCTGTGTGTGGTGACGGCGTCGAGCGTGCGCTGCAGATTGTCGGAGATGGTGTCGTAGTCGGCCTGCGCGATGCGCGTGTAGAGGAAGTCGAGGAGCGCGAGCTGGGCGATCCGGCTGGCCATGGCGCCGGAGCGGAACGTCGACTCCGACACGGCCGTCACGAGCACGAGCGCGCACGCGCGCGCGAGCGGCGATCGCGGGTTGTTGGTGATCGCGATCGTCGTCGCCCCGGCGCTCGCCGCGACCTGCGCGGCCTGCACGATCTCGAGCGTGCGACCGGAGTGCGAGATGGCGATCGCGACGTCCCGGGCGTCCAGCAGAGCCGCCCCGGTGAGGGCGAGGTGATGGTCGGTGCGCGCCTGGGCGACGAGGCCGGCGCGGTGCAGCTTCTGCTCGAGGTCCTGCGCGGCGAGGCCGCTGGAGGCGGCGCCGTAGATGTCGATGCGGCGGGCGCCCCGGAGCTCGGCGACGCAGCGTTCGAGTTCGTCGATGTCGAGCTGTCGGGCGGTGCGCTCGATGGCGGCGGCCTCGGCGAACGCGATCTTGCGGACGGTCGTGGCGGCGTCGTCGTAACGGCTCACATCCCCGGCCGACACCTGGAAACGTTCGCGATCGGAGGCGGTGCGCGTCAGCTCGGTCGCGAGGGCGAGGCGGATGTCGGGGAATCCGGCGAACCCGACGCTGCGGGTGAAGCGCGCGACGCTCGCCACCGACACGGAGCAGTCGTCGGCCAGTCGGGTGATGGAGCCCTCCACCACGGCCTGCGGGTCGGCGAGGACGTGCTCGGCGATGCGGCGCTCCGTCGGGGTCAACTCCGAGATGCGCTGGTGGATGGCTGTCACGACACTGTTCGGCACGAGGCCATGATGGCAGGCTTCGGTCACACTTCGGAAGGAATTTTCAGAATTGCTTGCATTTCTGTAAGAGATTGCCCAAAGTGGGCTTGTCGGCATCTCCCCGGACCGTGGCGGTGCTGCACGACACCGACGTCGCCCGACGCGTCTTCAGCACAGAGGCCGCACCGAACGACGACTCTTCCCGCAATCTCGGCAGCCACGACGTGCCCGGTGGCTGTCACCGTCCGAGAGGAACACCATGCGAAACCGCCCCGTCCGCCTCGCGTCCACCGCAGGCCTTCTCGTCGCAGGGCTCGCCGTCGCGGGCTGCGCACCGGCCGCGTCCAGCGGTGATGGCACCGAAGACGTCACCCTCACCGTCTGGTCCTGGCAGGCATCGTCCTCTCCGAAGTGGGAGGCCGTCTTCGACAAGTACGAGGAGTCCCACCCCGGGGTGACCGTCGAGTTCGAGGGCTTCCAGCCCACCGAGTACAACCAGATCCTCGCGACGGGCCTCGAGGGCAGCGACGGACCGGACATCGCGATGCTGCGCGCCTACGGCGGCATCCAGTCCGCGATCCAGTCCGAGCAGATCGTCCCGATCGACGACCTCGTCGACGGTCTCGACCAGTTCGACCCGACGGTGCTGCGCGCGGCCCAGGGCAAGGACGACGGCAAGACCTACGGCGTCCCCTTCGCCTACCAGACCATGCAGATGTTCTACAACAAGACCATGTTCGACGAGATGGGCCTCGAGGAGCCCACGGACTGGGACGAGTTCATCGAGCTGCAGGAGACCCTGCTCGGCGAGGGCGTCACCCCGATGGCACTCGGCGCCCGCGAGGACTGGGTCCTGCCGATGTTCCACGACATCGTGGGATCGGCGAACTACGGCGGATCCGAGTTCGAGGAGAAGGTGCTCGCCGGCGACGTCGACTTCACCGACCCCGCCTACGTCTCCTCGCTGCAGATCGTCAAGGACATGCAGAAGTACCTCGACAAGAACGTGAACGCGATCGCCGTCGCCGACGCCGTGCTGCAGTTCACCTCGGGGCAGGCCGCGCAGTGGCCCGGCGGATCCTTCGACCTGCCGACGTTCCAGAACTCCGCCCCGGACACCGAGTGGGGCGTGTACGAGGTGCCGCCGGCTCCCGGCAGCGCGCTCGACCACGCGGTGACCCCCGGCTACGCCGACGGCAGCTTCGGCATCAACGCCGCGAGCGAGAAGCAGGAGGCCGCGACCGAACTGCTCAACTGGATGACCACGAAGGAGTTCGGCCAGCTCGTCGCCGACGAGGTCGACCAATTCTCGGCCCTGCCCGGCGTGGAGTACTCCGACCCGCTGATGCAGGAGATGAACGAGCAGTACACCGCCAACCCGGCACCGTACCTGCTGCTCGTCGACTTCCGCTACGGAGACCCGACCGGCACGGCCGTCCTCGGCCCGGACATCCAGGCGATGTTCCTCGGCGACAAGACCCCCGAGCAGCTCGGCGCCGACCTGCAGTCCGGGATCTCCACCTGGTTCACCCCCGCATCCTGATCCGACCGCGGTGGTGAGCGCCCGACCCGGCGCTCACCACCGCGGAGCGAAGGACTCACACCCATGGCTCTGACCCTCCCCGTCCGGCGGCCGAAGGCCCGCCGCACCCGCACCGGCATCGCGCTCTCCACCCCGACCGCCGCACTCTTCGTCCTGCCGGCGGCGGTGCTCTTCGCCGTCCTGATCCTGTACCCCATGCTCGCCGCGCTCAGCTACTCGTTCTTCGACTGGCAGGGCACGAAGCAGGGCGGCTTCGCCGGCGTCGCGAACTACATCACGCTCCTCACCAAGGAGCCGTACGCCTCCGAGCTGTGGAACGCCTTCGGCCACAACCTGCTGCTGTTCGCCGGCGCCCTGGTGTTCCAGAACTCCCTGGGTCTGGGCATCGCCACGCTGCTGCACCGGCGCAAGCGCACGAAGCGCTTCTTCCAGACGATCTTCGCGCTGCCCTACCTCGTGAGCCCGATGGTGATCGGCTACCTCTGGTCGCTCATGCTGTCGCCGCTGTTCGGACCCGTGAACGCGATCCTCCGCGGGGTCGGCCTGGAGAGCCTGGCCCTTCCCTGGCTCGGCGACCCGCAGCTCGCGATCTGGGTGATCGTGCTGGTCAGCGCCTGGCAGTGGATCGGCTTCCCCATCCTGCTCTACGGTGCGGCCCTCGGCGGCATCCCCGAGGAGATCGAGGAGGCCGCCTCGCTCGACGGCGCGACCGCCGCCAAGCGCTTCCGCTACATCACGCTGCCCATGCTCACCCCGACGATCGGCATCATCACGGTGCTCACCTTCATCGGCAGCATGGAGGCGATGGCGATCCCGTTCGCGCTCGCCGGCTCGAACGGCGCACCCGCCGGTTCCACCGACGTGATGATGCTCCTCTTCTACCGCACCGCCTTCGAGTCCGGGAACCCGAACTCGATCGGCGTCTCCTCCGCGCTCGCGACGGTCCTGTTCCTCTTCATCATGGTGATCTCGGTCGTGATCACCTCCACGATGCGTCGCGCCGAACGAAAGCTGTTCTGATGAGCACCGCCATCGACACCCGTCAGGAGCCCACCACCGAGGCGATCGTCTCCCGGCGGCCGACCGCCCCGCGTCGCCGATCGCGCCGCACATCCGACACGCCCTTCATCGGGCGCCTGCTCGCGAACGTGTTCCTCTGGGGATACGCGCTCATCGCGATCGGTCCGCTGCTGCTCATGGTCAACAACTCGCTGCGCACCCAGCAGCAGATCGCGACGGAGCCGCTCGGTCTCCCCGTGCCGCCGACGTTCACGAGCTTCCAGAACGCCTGGATCACCGCGTCCTTCGACACGTACTTCATCAACTCGATCACGGTCACGGTCGGGTCGGTCATCGTCACGACAGTCGTCTCCGTGCTCGCGGCCTATGCCTTCGCCCGGGCCAGGGCGAAGTTCTTCCGCGGGATCGAGGCCGTCTTCCTCTCGGGCCTCATGCTGCCGGTGCACCTCGCGATCCTGCCGCTGTTCTACCTGCTCGATTCCCTCAAGATGACGAGCAACGTGTTCAGTCTGATCCTCGTGTACGGTGCCCTCGGCATCCCGTTCACGACGTTCGTGCTCACGGTGTTCTTCCGGGCGCTGCCGATCGAGCTCGAGGAGGCGGCGCGCATCGACGGCGCCGGTCCGCTGCGCACGTTCCTGCAGATCCTGCTGCCGCTGGTGCGACCGGCGCTCGCGACCGTGATCGTGTTCCGGTTCGTGCCGGTGTGGAACGACTTCTTCTACCCGCTGATCCTGCTCCGCGACCGCGACTCCTACACGCTGCCCGTCGGTCTGACGCGCTTCTTCGGCGAGTACTCGACCGACTGGCCGCAGCTGTTCGCCGGGCTCACGATCGCGACGATCCCGCTGGTGGTGCTGTTCCTGCTCGCGACCAAGCAGATCATCAACGGGCTGACCTCCGGCATGAGCAAGTGACGGGACCGTCGCGGTGGTGAACGGGGCGCCCGGTTCGGCCTGGGCCTCGCTGCGGGTCGTGCCCGGAGGGGAGGAGGAGCTGCAGCTGCTCGGAACCCCGGCGCACGACGACCCGTCGCCGCTGACCGCGCGACACCTGTTCGACCTCGCCTCCCTCACCAAGGTCTTCACGGCCGTGGCGGCCCTCCGGCTCGTCGACGACGGGCGCATCGACCTCGACGAACCCGTCGAGGCGGTCCTGCCGGTCGGCACGGGGGACGCCGCGCACCGCATCACCCTGCGGCACCTCCTCACCCACAGTTCGGGGCTCCCTGCGGAGGGGCGCGAGTGGCGGGAGGGGCTGCGCGGTGCGGAGCTGCGCAGACGGGTTCTGCAGCGTCCGCTCGGATTCGAGCCGGGTGGCGGACACCGCTATTCCGACGTGGGATACATCGCCGCGGGGGAGTACCTGGAGCGCGTCTCGGGTCGACCGCTCGCCGAACTGTGGGCGGAGGTGTCGGGCGCGATCGGCGCGGACTCCCTCACCGCGGTACCGGAGCCGTCCCTCGCGGTGGCGACCGAGACGCAGCCGCACCGTGGTCCCGTGCGCGGTGCGGTGCACGACGAGCTGGCGCACGCGCTGGACCGTCCCGCCGGGCACGCGGGTCTGTTCGGCTCGGTGCGCGACGTGGCCGCCCTCGCGCGGATGGTCCGTGACGGGGGAGACGGCCCGCACGGCCGGGTGCTCTCGGCCGCGTCCGTGCGGGACCTGACGACGGTGGCCGTGCGTGCGGACGACGGATACGGTCAGGCGATGGGGCTGCGGGTGCGTGACGAGTCCTGGATGGGGGACGTCGACGCCGTGGGGCACACCGGGTTCACCGGGACCTGCTTCGCCGTGCATCCCGGCTCCGGCGCGTTCGGCGTCCTCCTCCTCAACCGCGTGCATCCCACCCGCGAGCACGCCGACGTCGCCGCCGTCCGCCGCGCCTTCTTCTCTCCCCTCGCCCCCTGATCCCCTGACTGCGCGGCGGGTCAGTCCGTGCGGAGGGGGCGGAGGGTGCGGGCGTAGTCCTCCTTGAGGACCGCGAGGTGCAGCCAGGCCTCGATGCGGGTCACGCCCGGGAGCGCCCGCAGCCGCTCGAGGCTCGCGTACAGCGCACCGGCGGAGGGCTCCACCAGCGTCGCGACCGCGTCGAACCGGCCCAGGGTCCGCGCGGCGAAGTCCACGCCCCGGCCGCGGCGCAGCTCCTCGATCACGGCTTCGTCGTCGTCGCCGAGGGTCATCCCCACGCCCATGGACAGCTGCCGGTGCGCGAGACCGCGGGCCTCGACCGCACTGATCTTGATGACGCCGGCGTCGATGAGCCGCTGCACCCTGGTCGCGACGGCCGAGGGAGAGAGTCGGACCTCTTCGCCGAGCGCGCGGAAGCTCTTGCGGCCGTCGGCCTGCAACTGCTCGATCAGAGCCTCGTCGATCGCATCCAGTGTCACGCCGCCGTGGTACTCGGAGACGAAGAAGCCCTTGACGACGGTCGAGTAGATGATCGTGCTGATGTCGAGCACTCCGGCGCTTCCGCGGATCCGGGCGAGCAGCTCGTGCAGCTCCGACATCGAGCCGACACGCACCTCCGTGACGATGTCGTGCGCCCCGCCGACCGCCGACACGAGCACGGTCTCGCTCATGTCGCGAAGGTGCTCGGCCACGAGTTCGACGGCCCCGTCGGTGCGGATGGAGACGTGGGCGAGCACGTGCTGACCGAGGAACACCGGATCGACCGCGGCCACCACGCGCACCGTGCGGTCGGCGAGCATGCTCCGCAGGCGGGCGGCGACCGCGGCGCGGGACTGTCCGAGGCGCTGGGAGAGGGAGAGGATGCTGGCGCGCCCGTCCTCCTGCAGCGCTCGGATGAGTTCGGCGTCGAAGTCCATGGTCCCGGCTGCTTTCGTCAGATTCCCGCGTTCGCACGGTCGGCCGTGCATAGCAACAGTGTAGAAGCCTCTGCGACCGCGAGGAAGGCCCGGAATGAGTGATGAGTGCGACAGAAAACCAGTGAATGACCCTTCTCGCTGGAGTTCTGCGCTTGCCCCGTCTGTCGACTGTCCGTAGCATCCTTCGCTATCCGACATCTTCCGCAAAGGAGCGGGCTCCCATGACCTCTACCCCCACCAGTGCCGTGCACAGCCGCGCACGCCGCGCCGGCTTCGCCGCCTTCGTCGGCACCACCATCGAGTGGTACGACTTCTACGTCTACGCCACCGCTGCCGCCCTCGTCTTCGGTCCGCTGTTCTTCCCGAGCGGCGACCGTCTGGCCGAGACCGCCGCGGCCTTCGCGACGTTCGCCGTCGCCTTCCTCGTCCGTCCCCTCGGCGGCATCGTGTTCGGCCACATCGGCGACAAGCTCGGCCGTCGCGTCTCTCTCGTCATCACGCTGCTGTTGATGGGCGCGGCGACCGTCCTCGTCGGCTGCCTCCCCACGTACGAGAACATCGGCATCTTCGCGCCGATCCTCCTCATCCTGCTCCGTGCCATCCAGGGGCTCGCGGTCGGCGGCGAATGGGGCGGCGCGGTGCTCATGAGCGTCGAGCACGCTCCCGAGAAGTCGAAGACGTTCTACGGCGGCTTCACCCAGCTCGGCAACCCGGCCGGTGCCCTGCTCGCCTCCGGCATCTTCGCGATCATGTCCCGCGGGGGCGAGAACTTCATCATGGACGGCGGATGGCGCATCCCGTTCCTGCTGTCGATCGTGCTGATCGGCGTGGGCCTGTGGGTGCGGTTCCGCGTGGAGGAGTCGCCGGTCTTCGAGGAGAAGATCGAGGGGCGCAAGCAGTCCATGCCGCTGGCCTTCGCCCTCCGCGTCAACTGGAAGCCGATCCTCCTCGGCATCGGCATCCTGCCCATCTCGACCGGCGGCTACTACCTGGCCACCACCTTCGCCACTGCCTATGCGACCGGTGAGCCCATCGCGATCAGCGAGCAGGTCATCCTCGATGCGATGACCCTGGCCTCGTTCGTGGAGTTCGTCGTGACGCTGCCGGTCGCGTGGCTCGGTGACAAGTGGGGCCGGAAGAACGTGATGTACATCGGTCTCATCACCTCGGTGCTGACCTTCGCCCCGTTCCTGCTGCTGATGCCGGGCCGGGTCGAGCCGCTGATCTTCCTGTTCGCCTCGCTGGTGCGCATCGCGATGAGCGCGACCTATGCTCCGATCGCCGCGATCCTCGCGCAGATGTTCCGCCCGCAGGCCCGCTACACGTCGATCGCCCTGTCGTACGGCGTCGGCGCCGCGATCTGGGCCGGGTTCTCACCCTGGTTCGCGACCCAGCTCATCGCCTGGACCGGCAGTGTCTGGTCGGTCATCGCGATGTTCGTCGGCATGGCCGTCATCGCCGGGATCTGCACGCGTCTCGCGCCGCAGCACTCCGACGAGGCCCCGGTCACCGCGTCGTTCACCGCCCGGACCGACACCACGGCGAACCGTCTCCCCTGACCGGTTCCGCCACCACCCGCACGACCCCGATCGCGAACAGGCTCCCATGAGAAAGCTCACCCCCTTCGACCGCTCGGCCCAGGCCGTCCCCGCGCTGATCACCGCTCGGGCGATCCACACGGCCGACGCCTCTGACACGACCGTCACCGCGATGCTGACCGACCGGGGGCGCATCGTCGCCCTCGGCACGGCGGCGGAGTGCGAGGACGTGGCGGCGCGAGCCGGAGTCACCCCGGAGCGCGTCGATCTGGGCGAGGCGGTCATCGTCCCCGGCTTCGTGGACGCACACGCGCATCCGCTGATGTTCGGGCAGATGATGACGTGGGTGGACTGCGGCCCCGAGAAGGCGGGGAGCATCCCGGAGATCGTGGCCCTGCTGAAGGCCGCGGCCGCCGACCTCCCCGCCGGACGCCCGGTGCGCGGCTACGGCTACGAGCAGCGCAACCTCGCCGAGAAGCGGCACCCCACCCGCTTCGAGCTCGACGAGGTGGCCGCCGACCGCGAGGTGTACCTCATGAACGCCTCCGGTCACGGCGGCGTGGTGAACTCGTACACGCTCGACCTCAACGGCGTCGACCGGGACACCCCGAACCCGGACGGCGGCGAGTTCTTCCGCGACGCCGATGGTGAGCTGACGGGTGAACTCTCGGATGCGGCGTGCAACATCCTCACCGGCGTGCACGGGGTGAAGATCGGCCATCACGGCCCGAACTTCCACCTCGCGGACGAGCCGGAGGAGCACCTGCGGCAGCTCGACGCGGCGACGCAGCGATTCCTCGCGGGCGGCGTCACCTCGATCGGCGACTGCCAGGTCACGCGGCGCGAGTTCGACATGTATCTGCGGCTGGCCGAGGCCGGGCGGCTCGAGCTTCGGGTGTCGATGTATCTGCTGTCGCACCTGCTCGACGAGGCGCTGGAGATGGGGTTGGTCGGGCAGTTCGGCAACGCGCACCTGAGCTTCGCCGGCATCAAGTTCTACGCCGACGGCACCCTCGGCGGCTGGACCGCGTACTTCCCGGACGGCTACGTCGGCGACCCCTGCCGCACCGGCCAGCTCTACCACGAGCCCGCCGACTACGCGGAGCTCATCCGCAAGGCGCATGCGGCCGGGCTGCAGACCGCGACGCACGCCCAGTCGCCCACCGCGATCGAGATGGTCGTGTCGGCGGTCGAGGCGGCCCTTGCGGAGCGTCCGGACGCCGACGCCCGGCACCGCATCGAGCACTGCGGTCTGCCGACGCCGGCGCAGATCGAGCGGATGGCGGTCGCCGGCATCCGTCCCGTCAACCAGACGCAGCACTACTTCAACTGGGGCGAGGGCGTGGAGGAGGCCATCGGCACGCCCGGTGAGCGCTTCAACCCCCTGGGGGAGTTCGAGCGTGCGGGCGTGCCCATGACGATCTCCTCGGACGCCCCGGTCGCCGAGCCCATCCCGCTGGAGGCGATCCAGACCGCGGTCACCCGGGTCACCCGGCGCGGGCACACGCTCGGCCCGGACGATCTGCGCATCTCCGCGACCGCGGCGCTGCGGGCGCACACGATCGAGGGGGCCGTGTCGATCGGCCGGGAGGACGACCTCGGCTCGCTCGAGCCGGGCAAGTACGCCGACTTCGCCGTGCTCTCGGACGACCCGCTCGTGGTGCCGGCCGAGGAGATCGCGGCGATCGAGGTCCGTGAGACCTGGGTCGACGGCGTCCGTCGGCACGCGATGTGAGGATGACACGATGAGCACCGACACCATCGGAGACCACCGGTACGCCGACACCGCGGGGCGTGCAGTCCTGGAGACCGTCCGTGCCTACGGGGTGACCGCGGTCTTCGGCATCCCCGGCACGCACAACCTGGAGTTCTACCGGCCCCTCGCCGAGCTCGGCATCCGCGCCGTGACCAACCGCCACGAGCAGGGGTCGGGGTACGGCGCGGACGGGTGGGCGCAGCAGACCGGGCTTCCCGGTGTGGTGATCACGACCTCCGGCCCCGGTCTGCAGAACGCGATGAGCGCGATCGGCACGGCCTTCTGCGAGTCGCGACCCCTCATCGTGCTCTCGCCCGGCGTGCCGCTCGGGGCGGAGTTCGCCGACGTCGGCACGCTGCACGAGACCAAGGACGCCACGGCCATGGTCGGCGCGATCGCGGAGTGGTCTCGACGGGTGTCGACCGCGGCGGAGGCGGTGCAGGCCGTGCACGACGCGTTCCACCTCTTCCGCACCGGCCGTCCCCGCCCCGTGCACATCGAGATCCCGCTCGACGTGCTGGAGGCGCCCGCCGCCGTGCCCGCGGAGGACCGGAAGCCGCGCCCGATGCCCGACCGCGTCTCCGGGGATCCGATCGCGCTCGCCGAGGCCGCCCGGCTGCTGTCCGCCGCCCGCCGCCCGGTGATCGTGGCCGGTGGGGGTGCGGTGGACGCCGCGCACCAGGTCGCCGCGGTGGCCGAACGGCTCGGAGCTCCCGTGCTCACGACCCTGAACGGCAAGGCCGTGCTCGGCGAGCACCACCCGCTGGCGCTCGGCTCGAACCTGCGTCTCGCCGCCGCGCGGGCTGTGGCCGAAGACGCCGACGTGCTGCTCGTGGTCGGCTCGAAGCTGGGCGAGGCGGAGCTCTGGGCTCCGCGGCTCGAGGCGCGCGGCGCCGTGATCCGCGTCGACATCTCTCCGGAGCAGCGGGACAAGAACCTCCCGGCGACGGTCGGCCTCACCGGAGACGCCGCCGCGGTGACCGACGCCCTTCTCCCGCTGCTGCCCGACGCCGCCCACCCCGCCCGTGACCTCACGGCCGAGCGGGCCGCGATCGAGGCCGAGTCCAGAGAGACGGCGCCGGACACCGTCGCGCTCGCCGAGGTCATCGCCGCCGCCCTTCCGGCCGAGGCGATCGTCGCGGGCGATTCCTCTCAGATCGTGTACATGGCGCTCGGCAGCGTGCTGCGGCAGGAGCATCCGCACTCCCTTCTCTACACGCCGACCTACGCCACGCTCGGCTACGGCCTCCCCGCCGCGATCGGTGCGGCGGTCGCGCAGACGGAACGCCCGGTCGTCACCGTCATCGGCGACGGCGCCCTGATGTTCTGCGTGAACGAGCTCGCCACCGCCGTCGAGCAGCGCCTCGACGTCACCGTGGTGTGCGTGGACAACGGCGGATACGCGGAGATCCGGCAGAACGAGCTCGACCGCGGCATGGCGCCCGTCGGCGTCGACCTCGTGCAGCCCGACTGGGCCGCCCTGGCCACGGCCTTCGGGGCGACCGGGCGACGGGTGGCATCGCGCGCCGACATCGCTCCGAGCATCCGCGCGGCCATCGCCGACGGCGGGGTGCAGCTCGTGCACATCCCGCTGCACGCCCTCTGAGACCCACCTCCCGACGAACAGGAACGAGAAATGACCGACAACATCGGCCCCGTCGACGCCTCCGTGAACCCGCGGTACTCTGGCATCGCCACCTTCGCCCGCCTGCCCCGCATCGAGGACGTGCCGCGCGCCGACATCGCCGTGGTCGGCATCCCGTTCGACTCCGGGGTGAGCTACCGCCCCGGCACCCGCTTCGGTCCGTCGCACGTGCGGGAATCCTCGCGGCTGCTGCGCCCCTACAACCCCGCGCAGGACGTGTCGCCGTTCCAGCTCGCCCAGGTGGTGGATGCGGGGGACATCCCCGTGAACCCCTTCGACCTCACCGAGGCGGTGACCGAGGTCGAGCGCGCGGCGCTGGCGCTCGGCGAGCAGGTGCAGCGCCTCGTGACGATCGGCGGCGACCACACCGTGGCCCTTCCCCTGCTGCGTGCGGTGGCCGCGAAGCACGGTCCCGTCGCGGTCCTCCACTTCGACGCGCACCTGGACACGTGGGACACCTACTTCGGGGCGCCCATCACGCACGGCACCCCCTTCCGGCGCGCGAGCGAGGAGGGGCTGATCGACCTCACGGCGAGCTGCCACGTCGGCACCCGCGGCCCCCTGTACTCCAAGCAGGATCTCGAGGACGACGAGCGCCTCGGCTTCTCCATCGTGTCCAGCGAGTACATCGAGGAGCACGGGGTGGAGGCGGCGATCGACCGCATCCTCACCCGCATCGGCGACAAGCCGCTGTACGTCTCGATCGACATCGACGTGCTCGACCCCGCGCACGCGCCCGGCACCGGGACCCCCGAGGCGGGAGGGCTCACGAGCCGCGAGCTGCTGCGCATCCTGCGGGCCCTGCGCGACCGGGACATCGTCGGCGCCGACGTCGTGGAGGTGTCGCCCGCCTACGACCACGCCCAGATGACCGGGATCGCCGCGAGCCATGTCGTCTACGAGCTGGTGACCCTTCTCGCCGCCCGACTCGCCTCCTGACCCGGGAGTCAGAACAGGGTCCCGAGGAGGTCGGCGAACAGGGCGTCGGGGTCGCAGTCGACCCGGCGGCGGGTGAACCAGTCGCAGATGTTGACGCAGTCCCGATGCAGGAGGTCGAGGCCCTGGGGGTTGGCGATCACATCCACGATCTGCGGGAGGTCGATCACCCGCACCCGCCCTTCGTGCACGAGCAGGTTGTATGCGGACAGGTCGCCGTGGGCGAATCCGGCGGCGGCGAAGATCCGCATCAGGTCGACCACCTGCGCGTAGTACTCCTGCAGCTCGGCGCGGTCGCCCCGCACCTGCGCGAGTCGTGGCGCGGCGATGCCGTCCGCATCGCCGAGGAACTCCATCAGCACCTCGGTCCCGTTCACCTGCACGGGGTAGGGGACGGGGGTGCCGAGCTCCCACATCCGGCACAGCGCCTCGAACTCGGCGAACGACCACTGCGCCGCGGCGACCTCGCGGCCGTGCTCCGACTTCCTGGCGAGCGCCCTGGTGTCACGGGTGTTCCGGGTGCTGCGTCCTTCCGTGTACATCGACGACCGGTGGAAGCTGCGGTGCTCGGCGCTGCGGTAGCGCTTGGCGGCGAGGAGGGTCCGCTGTGCGGGGTCGCCGGGCACGGCCCGTTCGAGCAGGAACACGTCCGCTTCCTTGCCGGTCTTGAGGATGCCGCGCTCCGTGTCGAGCGCGCCGGCCGAGGTCACGACCCACGCCGGCCAGGGCTCCGGCCCGCGTTCGGATGGGGTGATCGCGGGCCAGGTCGACCAGCGCTGGTCTTCGCCGGGTTCGACGTCGGCGAAGGAGAGTTCGGTTTCGAGGGATTCGAAGGGAGAGGCGTCGAAGGACGCGGCTTCCGAGGAAGCGAAGAGATCAGACACGATGTGGCTCCGGGAGGGGAGGCCACGGCGATCAGGAGCGGGTGGCCTCGAAGGGGAAGTGGTCGGCGGAGAGCGCGACGGAGACGGTGTTCATGTCGTGGGCTCCTTCCGCTCGGGCTTCCCGGGCGATTCCCGGTGCGTCGTCGAGCCTAGGGGTGCGCGGCAGGCTTGTCCAGAGTTCGTCGCCGCGCCGCTGCTGACGAAGGGGCGCGCGTCTTCGGACGATCGGTCGGGTGCGGCGGACGACCGGTCGGGCGTGGGGTCCGCCGTGGTGGGAGCGTGGAACCATGACGACGACCGCCCCTGTCCCGACGACATCGACCTCCCGCGCCGCGCGCATCCGCTACGGCGGGCTCATCGCCCTGATGATGATGGGCTTCCTGCTGGTCACAGCGGAGTTCCTGCCCAACGGCGTGCTCACCGAGATGGCCGATGGGCTCGGGGTCACCCCGGGGCAGGCGGGTCAGACGGTCACGGTGACCGCGCTGGTCGGTCTCGTCGTCGCCCCCACGGTGGGCCTGATCTTCCCGCGCCTCGACCGCCGGTCGCTGCTGATCTGGATGGCGCTCGCCGCCGCGGTGTCGAACCTGATCGTCGCGATCTCACCGAACCTCATCATCGTCCTGCTGGCGCGGTTCCTGCTGGGGGCGGCGATCAGCGCGTTCTGGGCGATGTCGATCACGGTCGCCGCTCGGCTCGCCGGGCCGGAGCATCTCGGCCGCGGAGTGATGTTCACCTCGGCCGGCGTCTCCCTCGCCACCGTCGCCGGGGTCCCCCTCGGCGTCATGCTCAGCGAGCTGGTCGACTGGCGCATGGTGTTCGCGATCGCGGGCGTGCTCATGGTGGTGCTGGCCGCGGTGCTGCGTGTGGCGCTCCCCTCGGTCCCGGCGGAGCGGGCGTCGAGCCTGCGTCTCCTGGTCGACACTCTCCGACGCCCCGGTATCGGGCTCGGCATGGTCGGGCACGTGCTCGTGGTGCTCGGGCACTTCCTCGCCTACACCTACGTCCGTCTCGCGCTGGAGCGCATCCCGGATGTCGACGCGTCGACCATCGTCGTGCTGCTGGCGCTGTTCGGGGTCGGCGGCCTGCTCGGCAACATCTCGATCGGGCTGGTGATCGACCGGACGTTCGCGTTCTTCGCCGTGTTCGCTCCCCTGGTGATCGCGGTGTCGGTCCTGTCGATGATCCTGTTCTCGGGGTCGATCATCGGGGTGGGCGTCGTCGTGCTGGTGTGGGGCTTCTTCTTCTCGTCCTGGCTGATCGTCGTGAACACGTGGGTCGGGCACCGGATGCCGGATCGGCTGGAGGCCGGTGGCAGCCTGGTCGTGGTCGGCTTCCAGGGCGCGATCACGCTCGCGGCCGGCGTCGGCGGCCTCCTGGTCGACACCCTGAGCGTCGAGCTCGTGTACCTGGTCGGCGCGATCGCCCTCCTCGCCGGAGCCCTGCTCTTCGGCGCCTCGAACCGCGTCAGCACCCGGGCCGCCTGACCCGGCCCCGCTCCGCGCGCGCACAACTTCGGAGATCGCGGGCGACACGCCGTCGATCCGGCTGCACTCACGGCGTGTCGCGCCTAAGTCTCCGAAGTTGTGCAGGTCTCCGAAGTTGTGCAGGGCGGAGGGGCGTGCAGGCGGAGGGGCGGGCGGGGTCAGGCGGGGACGGGGATCCGGTGGGCGAGGCGCCAGGAGGACGGAGTCATGCCGGTGCGGCGGCGGAACGCCCGGCTGAAGCCCTCGTCGGAGGCGTAGCCCAGCTCGCGCGAGATGTCGGACACGGATCGTCCGGCGTCCAGCATCCGCTTGGCCGCGTCGATGCGCACCTCGGTGACGTAGTCCGCGGGGGAGCGGCCGACAGCGGTACGGAAGCGCTCCGCGAAGGTCGACCGTGACATGGCGCTGATCCCGGCGAGGCGTTCGACCGTCCAGTCCCGTCCGGGCTCCTCACGGATGGCGTCCAGCACGCGGTCGAGGAACGGGTCGTTCGACAGCGACGGCCAGCCAGCGGGGGCGCAGCCGTTCGCAGCCCAGGCGCGGATGACAGACAGCAGCACGGTCTGCGCCATCATGCGGCAGATGATGGGATCGCCCTGCCGCACGGGGCACGACGCGGGATCGACCAGCCCCATGTTCTCGGCGAGCGCGGCCGCGGCCGGTTCGAGTGCGTCGAACCCGGTCACGGTGAGGAACGGCGGGAGCAGGGCGCGCAGCGGCGATGTCGCGTCCGCGAGTTCGAGGTCGACCATCATCAGGCTCGTCGAGCCCTCCGTCTCGAGGGCGAACGGGGACCCGCCGAGAGACAGGAAGGCGTCTCCGGAGACGAGACGGTCGCGGCGGATCTCCGAGTCGACCGTGATGCGCTGCGATTCCGGCTCGATGTCGAGTCGGCACCCGTCGCCGAGGGGTGGGTGCCCGTGCACGCCTCCCGACGCCACATACACGAGCGTGATGGCGTCGGCCGGGATCGGCAGCAGCGATCCGGCGTCCAGGGACACGCGCCGGGCGATGCCGATGCGCAGGTCGACGGCGCCGAGCACCTGCGAGAGCGCGTCCGCATCCACTGTCACCATGCCTTCGGCAACGTCGTCCTCCGTCGTGGTATTCCGCGAGGTCGTCCATAGGGTCGCCGGATACGGTGGAGACACCCCCACCCGAGGAGTTCTGTGTTCCGCTCGCCCGACCGTCTGTTCCGAGTCCTCGCGATCGCGGAGGCGATCACCTGGACGATCCTCATCGCCGCGATGATCGCGCGCGCGGTCGGTGCGCCCGGCGTTGTGGTGACGGTCGGCGGTGGCATCCACGGTTTCGTCTTCCTCGCCTATGCCGCCACGGCGATCCTGGTGGCGCTGAACCAGCGCTGGCACATCGGGGTCGGGGCGCTCGCGGTGGTCAGCGCGGTGATCCCGTACGCCACCATCCCGACGGAGATCTGGCTGCACCGCACGGGACGACTCGCGGGCGCCTGGCGGCTCGACGCGACCGAAGACCCGCGGGACCGCCGCTGGTACGACCGACTGATGCGATGGTTCCTGCGGCGGCCCTGGGTGCTCGCTCTGCTCCTCGCGGTCGGGATCGTCGCCCTCTACGTCATCCTGCTTCTGATCGGACCTCCCGGCGGGAAGTGACCCCGGTCCCGGCGCTCAGCGACGCCTGACCGGCTGCTGCAGCTCGGTGACCCAGTCCGACTGGTCGTCACCGAGGGCACGGACGTAGAGTTCGCGGCAGGGTCCGGCGTGGACCAGTCCGCGGGCGATGATCTCCGCGTGGATCGCCTGCCAGCTGTCGGCGATGCGGTCCATGGAGCCGAGGTGGATCCCGCAGACCGCGTCCGCCTCAGCGGGAAGCTCGGCGACCTCGAACCCTTCCCTCGCTGGGCCGGAGTAGGCGTAACCGGCGGTCACCTGCAGTCCGTCTTCGAGGGTCTCGTACTGCGCGATCGGCGTCGTCAGCGAACCGCACTCCTCGCCGATGACGTCGGCCACGGCGTCGAACGCCGGACCCACCACCCCCGCGACGGCGGGCTGATCCGGGACGATCGTGCGAACGGCGGCGAGGCGCACCGCTGGCAGCGGCTTCTGGATGATCTCGATGGGCGACATGTGCTTCTCCTTCTCGATGAGGTGGAGGCGCCTCTCCACGTCGACGAGTCTTCCGGCCGCGATCCGGTGCTCCTGCTCGACCTCCGCGCGGCGGATGCGCAGCAGGGCGCCGATGCGCTCCGCGTCCACCCCCTGTTCGAGGATCGCGGAGATGGCATCGAGGCCGAAGCCGAGCTGCCGCAGGGCGACGATCCGGTGCAGACGCTCGAGCTGCGCGGGGTCGTAGGAGCGGTAGCCGCTGAACTCGTCCACGTGGGCGGGCACGAGCAGCCCGGCCGTGTCCCAATGCCGGAGCATCCGGTGGGTCACCTGGCCGATCTGCGCGAACGCTCCGATGGACAACATGTCTCTGTTCTCCCGTCTGCCACAGTGTCAGGGTCAAGTATCGCTTCAAGATGACCTCTCATCGGGGCGGTAGCGTCGAGGCGTGGACGAAGAGGAGCTGACGGGCGGCAACGCGAGCGGGACGGTGGTGCGGGTCGGCGACTCCGTGCGGAAGCCGTGGTCGGCGTCCACTCCCAGCGTCCAGCATTTCCTGCGCGCACTCCGATCGGCCGGTGTCGACGTGCCCGAGCCGCGCGGACGGGACGAGCAGGGTCGCCAGGTCGTCGAGTTCGTGCCGGGCACGCTGGCGATCGGGGCGGATCCGCTTCCCCGTCGGAACTGCGACGCGTCGGGGCGATGATCCGCGAGATCCACGATGCGAGCGCCCGCTTCGTGCCCCCGGTGGACGCCATGTGGGAGACGGCGATACCCGCCCCGGCCGGCGAGATCATCTGTCACAACGATCTCGCGCCCTGGAACCTCGTGATCGGCGACCGCTGGACGTTCATCGACTGGGACGCGGCGGCTCCGAGCACGCGCCTCTGGGACCTCGCCTATGCGGGGCAGGCCTTCGCGCTGTCCGACGATGCCCGGTCTCCGGAGGCTGCGGGGCGGGATCTCGCTGCGCTCGTCGACGGATACGGGGCGGATCGCGCGCTGCGTCGGGATCTGCCCCGCGCGATGGAGGAGCGGACGGCCGCGATGCTGGCTCTTCTGGAGGACGCTCGGTCTGCGGGGGAGGAGCCGTGGGCATCGATGCACGCGAACGGCCACGGCGAGCACTGGTCGAGGGCGCTGCGCTACGTCCGCGACAACCGCGCCGTGTGGTCGCGCCTGCTCGTCGGCTGATCCTGCGCCATTCCGATATACCGTTTTCCGTGCCTGATCAGGGGATCTCAATGTCGGTGGCCCCTGGTTCACTGAAGGTATGACGGCATTGGCAGACGCGACTCTCGAGCAGGTGGATGCGCTCGCGGCGCTCACCGAGACGCTCGTCGAGGTCGAGCGCACGATCAGCCGTCTGCAGGCTGCTCGCGACGGCATCCTGGCGGTGGGGTCCCGCCTCGCACTGCAGATCGCCGAGCAGGCGGAGCATCCCGATCATGGAGAGATGTCCGCGCGCACCGTGGCTGCGGAGTTCGCCGCGGCGCTGCGGATCAGCGACAGGACGGTGCAGAGGCGGATGGCGGACGCGACGTGGCTCGTGGAGCGATTCCCGCTCGTGTGGGAGGCGCAGGGAGAAGGCCGCATCAGCGCCGCCCACGCCCGGGTCGTCTGCGAGGCCGGCGAGCATCTCGACGACGCGGCGAGCCGCGCGGCCTACTCCGCGCAGATGATCGCGTTCGCCGAGACCGAGGCGCCGTCCAGGGTGGCGAGGATGGCCAGGCGGGTGGCGGAGCGCTTCCAGCCGCGGTCGATCGACGAGCGGCACCGCGACGCGCGCAAGAAGCGATCGCTCTGGGTGAAAGACGTCGGAGACGGGATGTCGCAGCTCGGCATGCTCGGCCCTTCGGCGCTCGTCCACGGAGCCTTCGACCGGTTGACGCAGATGGCCAGGAGCATGCAGCAGCACGAGCCGGAGCAGCAGCCTCAGCAGGAGCAGGGGCAGGGGCAGGAGCAGGAGCAGGAGCAGGAGCAGGAAGCCCGGGAGCGCGTGCAGGAACAGGAGCAGCGGCCCGGACAGGAGCAGAAGCAGAAGCAGGTGCAGGTGCAGGTGCAGGGCCAGGCTGATCCGCGGACGCTGGCCCAGCTTCGCACCGACCTCGCGTTTGATCTGCTCCTCACCGGTGCGCCACTCGGGCACGATCGTCCCGGCGGGTCCTTGGCGGCGATTCGCGGATCGGTGTCCATCACGGTTCCCGTCACCACGCTGATGGGAGTCGACACGACTCCCGCCGAGCTGAACGGCCGTGTCCCGATCGATCCAGTCACCGCGCGCCGTCTCGCCGGTGCCGCCTCCGGGTGGGACCGGGTCCTCACCCATCCCGTCACGGGCGCGCTCCTCGCCGTCGATCGCTACCGACCGGGACCCGATCTGCGGCGACATCTGCGAGCGCGGGATCAACGCTGCCGATTCCCGACGTGCGGGTACCCGCCCGCGGACTGCGACATCGACCACCATCACGACGCCGCGCTCGGCGGGGCGACCGCCGAGTCGAACCTGGGTCACCTCTGCCGACGTCATCACATGCTCAAGCACCACTCTCTGTGGACCGTCGAGCCCTTGGGCGACGGGGTCTACGCGCGGACCGGTCCGAGTGGGAAGACGTACATCGACCGGGCGCCGCGCCCGAACACCGTCACGTTCGGCGAAGAGGACGAAGGCCGCGAAGGGGTCGGGGCAGGGGTGATCACCGCGCCGCCCTTCTGAAGCCTCGCGCGGTTACCGGCAAAGTTGAGTCAGTTCATATCAAGTTCATTTGACAGGGTGGCGGGCCCGGCGTACACTTGAGCCATCGCGACTCAGGTTTCCCTGATCGCCGCAGATTTCCAGACCACAACAGACTTCCCAACAAAGGAGAGAACACATGGCACGTGCTGTCGGTATCGACCTCGGAACCACCAACTCCGTCGTCAGCGTCCTCGAGGGTGGCGAGCCCAAGGTCATCGCCAACGCCGAGGGCTTCCGCACGACCCCTTCGGTCGTGGCCTTCACCAAGGACGGGGAGGTGCTCGTCGGCGAGACCGCGAAGCGCCAGGCCGTCACCAACGTCGACCGGACGATCGCTTCCGTCAAGCGCCACATGGGCACCGACTGGACCTTCGACGTCGACGGCAAGAAGTGGACGCCGCAGGAGATCTCCGCGCGCATCCTCATGAAGCTCAAGCGCGACGCCGAGGCGTACCTGGGCGACACGGTGACCGACGCGGTCATCACCGTCCCCGCGTACTTCAACGACGCCGAGCGTCAGGCCACCAAGGAGGCCGGTGAGATCGCAGGCCTGAACGTCCTGCGCATCATCAACGAGCCGACCGCCGCCGCTCTGGCGTACGGCCTCGACAAGGGCAAGGAAGACGAGCTCATCCTGGTCTTCGACCTGGGTGGTGGAACGTTCGACGTCTCGCTGCTCGAGGTGGGCAAGGACGACGACTTCTCCACGATCCAGGTGCGCGCCACGGCCGGCGACAACCGCCTCGGTGGAGACGACTGGGACCAGCGCCTGGTCGACTACCTGATCAAGCAGTTCAAGGAGACCACGGGCGTCGACGTCTCGGGTGACAAGATCGCCCTGCAGCGCCTCAAGGAAGCTGCTGAGCAGGCGAAGAAGGAGCTCTCCTCCTCGACCTCGACCAGCATCAACCTGCCGTACCTGTCGCTGACCGACTCCGGCCCCGTGTCGCTGTCCGAGACCATCACCCGCGCGAAGTTCGAGGACCTCACGAAGGACCTGCTCGACCGCACCAAGAAGCCGTTCGAGGACGTCATCCGCGAAGCCGGCATCAAGGTGTCCGAGATCGACCACATCGTGCTCGTCGGTGGATCGACGCGTATGCCCGCCGTCGCCGAGCTCGTCAAGCGCGAGACCGGCAAGGACGCGAACAAGGGCGTCAACCCGGATGAGGTCGTCGCCGTCGGTGCCGCTCTCCAGGCCGGTGTCCTGAAGGGTGAGCGCAAGGACGTCCTCCTCATCGACGTCACCCCGCTCAGCCTCGGCATCGAGACCAAGGGCGGCATGATGACCAAGCTCATCGAGCGCAACACGGCCATCCCGACCAAGCGCAGCGAGACCTTCACCACGGCAGACGACAACCAGCCGTCCGTCGCGATCCAGGTCTTCCAGGGCGAGCGCGAGTTCACCCGCGACAACAAGCCGCTCGGCACGTTCGAGCTGACGGGTATCGCTCCGGCTCCCCGTGGCATCCCGCAGATCGAGGTCACCTTCGACATCGACGCCAACGGCATCGTGCACGTGTCCGCCAAGGACAAGGGCACCGGCACCGAGAAGTCGATCGTCATCTCCGGCGGCTCCTCGCTGTCGAAGGAGGACATCGAGCGCATGGTGCGCGAGGCCGAGGAGCACGCGGCCGAGGACAAGGCGCGTCGCGAGGCCGCCGAGGTCCGCAACCAGGCCGAGACGCTCGCGTACTCGATCGACAAGCTCATCACCGAGAACGACGACAAGCTGCCCGAAGACGTGAAGACCGAGGTCAAGGCCGACGTCGACGCGCTCAAGACGGCGCTGGCGGGCGAAGACGACGAGGCCGTGAAGACCGCGTTCGACAAGCTCAACCAGTCGCAGTCCAAGCTCGGCGAGGCGATCTACGCCTCCTCGCAGGCGGACCCTTCGACAGGCTCAGGGACCGGCTTCGACGGCGCTGACGGCGAGGCCCCGACCGGTGACGCCCCCTCCTCCGAGGAGGACGTCATCGACGCCGAGGTCGTCGACGACGAGGACGAGAAGAAGTAACCATGACCGACAAGAACTTCGACGAGAACCAGTTTCCTGAGTCCGCCGAAGGTCGCAGCGAGGGGTCGGATGCTCAGGCATCCGGCCCCGCGCCGCACCACCAGGACTCCCGTGATGCGCAGGCCGCCGAGGGCTCGGACGAGACCCCGGCAGACGGCGCTCCCGACGACCTGACGGTCGACGACATCCTCGGCGCGACCCAGACCGGTGAGGCCGCGGCGGAAGACGCCGTGCTCGCCGACCTCGAGTCCACTCTGCTGAACGACCTCAAGCGTCTGCAGGCCGAGTACGCCAACTACCGTCGCCGCACCGAAGAGCAGCGCCAGGTCGAGATCGAGCGGGCGAAGGGCGAGGCCGCCAAGGGCCTGGTCCCCGTGCTCGACGACCTCGATCGCGCGGCCCAGCACGGTGATCTGGTGGAAGGTACGCCCTTCGCCGTGATCGCCGAGAAGGTGCGCGCGGTCGTCGAGCGCCTCGGAGTGGTCGCATACGGCGAGAAGGGCGAGGAGTTCGACCCCCAGCGCCATGAGGCCATCTTCCAGCAGCCGACCCCCGGCGCCGAGAAGACCACGATCCTCGAGGTCGTCGAGGTGGGCTACCGCCTCGGTGATGTCGAGCTGCGCCCTGCGAAGGTCGTCGTCGCCGTTCCTGCGGAGTAGGTGATCGATGGCCAGCCAGGATTGGTTCGACAAGGACTTCTACAAGACCCTCGGGGTCTCCAAGGACGTCAGCGATGCGGATCTGAAGAAGACGTATCGCAAGCTCGCGCGGAAGTACCACCCGGACTCCAATCAGGGTGATGCCAAGGCGGAGGCGAAGTTCAAGGAGATCAGCGAGGCCTACTCGGTTCTCTCCGACGCCGAACAGCGCAAGGAGTACGACGAGATCCGCGCGATGGGCTCGGGCGCCCGCTTCACGGCGAGCGGCCAGGGCGCAGGCGGCTTCGAAGACGTCTTCAGCCGTTTCGGTCAGCAGGGCCGAGGGCAGACCGCGGACTTCGAGGACATCTTCGCGATGTTCAACCAGGGGCAGGGTGCCAGCTTCGGCGGCGGCCGCTTCGGACAGCCGAGCGGCGGTTATCGCGGCTTCGGCGGTCCGCAGCGCGGCGCCGACGTGACCGCCCGCACCACGCTGGACTTCGCGACCGCCGTGCAGGGGGAGACGATCTCGCTGCAGGGCGAGGACGGCAAGCCATTCAAGGTGAAGATCCCTGCGGGTGTGGCGGACGGGCAGAAGATCCGTCTGCGCGGCCGCGGTCGTCCCTCGCCGGACGGCGGGGAGAGCGGTGACATCGTGGTGCAGATCACGGTCCGTCCGCACCCCGTCTTCACGCGCGACGGCCTCAACCTGCGCGTCGTCGTCCCGGTGACGTTCACCGAGGCGACCCTCGGTGCGACGATCGAGGTCCCGACGCTCAGCGGCGACGTGGTCAAGCTCCGGGTCGCCCCGGGCACCCCCTCCGGGCGGGTGCTGCGCGTCAAGGGCCGCGGAGTCAAGACCTCGAAGGGGACCGGCGACCTCCTCGCCGAGCTCCAGGTCGCGGTGCCGACGCACCTCGACGACGCCGCTCGTGCCGCACTGGAGAAGTTCCAGGAACTCGAACCCAAGGAGAACCCGCGGGCCGAGCTGATGGCGAAGGCGCGCCGATGACGCGCCTCCGCCGGCGTCGAGAGGAAGGAGAGAGGAGCACGTGATGAACGCCGACACTCCGGTGTTCGCGATCGCCGCCGCTGCCGAGCTCTCCGGTCTGCACCCCCAGACCCTCCGGCAGTACGACCGCATCGGCCTGGTCGTGCCCGGCCGGACGCCCGGCGGATCGCGGCGCTACTCCACGCGCAACATCGAACAGCTGCGCGAGGTCGCCCAGCTCTCCTCGGAGGGGATGAGCCTCCCCGCGATCGCCCGCCTGCTCGACCTCGAAGACGAGAACAGGGCACTGCGCGACCGCATCGCGGTGCTCGAGAGCGCTCTGCGCGCCGAGCGGGAGAACCGCCCGGGTGTGCGCGTGTTCGCCGCGGGCTCGGCCGGCGTGGTGCCCATGCCGACCGGGCGGCGTCTGCGTCGGTCGACTGACATCGTGCTCTGGGACCCGCGAGGGAGCGCCTAGCGGCCGAACCGCGTCCGGTGTGTATCCTGTCAACTGTTAACAGGAGGTTGCATGACGCAGACCGTGAAGCGCGAATCACTGGGCGAACAGGTCGCGCGGGTTCTGCGGCAGCGCATCGTGCGGGGCGAGCTCGCCCCCGGTGCCCGCATCACCGAAGAAGCCCTCGCCGAAGAGTTCTCCGTCAGCCGCGGACCCGTCCGCGACGCTCTCACCCAGCTCAGCTTCGAGAAGCTCGTCGAAGTGCAGCGTCCGCGCGGCGTCTACATCGTCGGGCTCACCCAGGACGACGTCGACCAGCTGTACAGCCTCCGCGGCGCCCTCGAGCAGCTCGCCCTGTCCCGCGCCATGCGGGTCGACGAGGAGGCGCGCTGGTCAGCGATCACGGCCTCGGTCGAGCGGATGGCAGAGGCCGCTGACGCCGGCGACCACGCCGCCTTCGTCACGGCCGACCTCGAGTTCCACTCGCAGATCTACGCCCTCGCCGACCATCCGCGGCTGGAAGGCGCGTGGAATCAGTACCTCCCCACCTTCACGGCGCTCCTCGAGGTCACGATCAATCACGACGAGGACCTGCACGAATCGTCCGCCGACCACGTCAAGCTGCTCCAGGTGATGCGCACCGGAACGGCGTCCGAGGCGGCAGCAGTGCTGTCCGCGCACCTCGACGGCGCCAGGCAGCGGATGCTGCACGAGGTCGGCGCGCGCTGACCCCGCGGCACCCCGAAACGCGTTCAGGCGAAACACAGGAAACGGTTCTGCGCAAGCCCTGTGCCGAAACGGTTCGCCGGATCTAGCATCCCTCTCAAGGACCGGACCGGCTTCTGAGCCTCCCCCATTCGCGCAGCAGGGCGTCCGGGACCGACACTCCGCGTGTCCGCCGACGGCGGTCACCACGGTCTCTTCGGCGTGCCCCGGCGCGCCCGGATTCAGCAGGAAGGAGGCGGGGATGCCTCTCCGATCACGCACGAGGGACCGCTACAACCGCCGCGAGGCCATCGCGGGCTACCTCTTCATCTCGCCCTGGATCATCGGGTTCCTCGTCTTCACCGCCGGCGCCATGGTCTACAGCCTGTACATCTCGTTCAGCAGCTACAACCTGGCAACCAACAGTGCGCGTCCGGTCGGCATCGACAACTACGCGAACCTCTTCGAGGACCCCCGTGTCGGCGTCTCCCTCGCCAACACCCTGTTCTTCGTGGTCATGGCCGTGCCGTTGGAGATCGTCTTCGCGCTGGTGCTCGCTCTCCTGCTGAACAGGGTCGGCCGCGGAGCCGGGTTCTTCCGCGTGCTCTACTACCTGCCGAAGATGACGCCGGCCGTCGCCACGGCCGCGGTCTTCTTCCTCCTGCTCAACGGCAACTCCGGCGCGGTGAACCAGTTCCTGCGCCTGTTCGGCATCGAGGGTCCGCAGTGGCTGGTGGACCCGGCATGGGTCAAGCCGAGCATCGTCCTGATGACGCTGTGGACAGTGGCCGGCACCATGGTGATCTTCCTCGCCGCGCTCAAGAACGTCCCTGTCGAGCTCTACGAGGTCGCGTCGCTCGACGGGGCGGGGCCGATCCGGAAGTTCTTCTCGATCACCCTGCCGATGATCTCCGGGGCGATGTTCTTCAACGTGATCGTCCTGTCGATCGCGGCGTTCCAGATCTTCGACCAGGCGTATCTGCTGTTCTGGCGAGATCAGAGCAACTCCTCGCCGGAGGCGTCGCTCTTCTACGCGATCTACCTGTTCCAGCAGGCATTCCGGCAGTTCAACTTCGGGTTCGCGGCCGCGATGGCCTGGCTGCTGTTCGTGATCATCATGCTCATCACCCTGATCCAGGTGAAAGTCGGCAACCGCTTCGTCTACTACGAGGGAGACCGCTGATGTCCCAGACGCTGCGTCAGGTCCCGATCGACGCCGAGCCGGAGGGCACCCCGGGAACTTTCACGACCACGGTCCCGCAGCGCGCACGGTGGCGTCGCCGGCTCGGACAGCCGACATCGCTGGCGGGGCGCATCGTGCTGAACGTGATCCTCGTGCTGTTCGCGCTGCTCTTCCTGTATCCGTTCGTCTGGCTGATCGCGGCGAGCCTGAAACCCCGCGGCGAGGTCTTCGACAACGCCCTCATCCCGAAGACCCTCGTGCCGGAGAACTACGTCGAGGTGTGGAATCAGCTGCCGTTGCTGAGCTGGATGGGCAACAGCATCGCGATCGCGCTGCTCGCGGCGGGAGCCGTGGCGATCTCGAGCTCGATCGTCGCGTTCGGCTTCGCGTACTTCCGCTTCCCCGGGCGGGGTCTGCTGTTCGGGCTCGTGCTCGCGACCATGATGCTGCCGGGCGCCGTCACGATGATCCCGATCTACCTGATCTGGAAGGAGACCGGTCTGCTGGGCACGTGGGTGCCGCTGTGGGGGATGAACCTCTTCGGCTCGGCGTTCTACATCTTCCTGCAGCGCCAGTTCTTCCTCGGCCTGCCGCGCGAGCTCTTCGAAGCGGCCCGGCTCGACGGCGCCAGCTCCTGGGGGCTGTTCTGGCGCATCGCGATGCCGCTGTCGATCCCCTCGTTCGTGATCGTGTTCCTGTTCGAGTTCCAGGCCAGCTGGAACAACCTGCAGGCGGCGCTGATCTACCTGAACGCGGGGTCGGTCGATGAATTCACCGCACCGCTGGGCATCGCCTACGCCATGACGAAGTACAGCCCCACGGCCGGTGGGCACGGCGACTACCAGTACGTCATGGTCGCATCGCTGATCGTGACCCTGCCGATGCTGATCCTCTTCGCCTTCGGGCAGCGCTCCTTCATCGAGGGCGTCGCGACGCAGGGGCGCAAGGGATGACACCGAACCACCCATCGAAAGGAGCAGACATGCGCACTCGCATTCTGGGAATCACGGCGGTCGCCGCGGCGACGGTCCTCGTCCTGGCCGGCTGCGGCGGCGGAGGGGGCGGCGACGAGGCCGCCGATGCGGACTTCGCGTCGGAGCCGAGCGGCACGCTCAAGGCGTGGGGATTCGAGAACGCCGACGACGTCGGCACCTCGCGCATGGACTATGCCGCCGCGCAGCTGAAGGACGTCGAGGTCGACCTCGACGCGACCGCCTTCGACGCGCAGAAGTTCACCACGCGCATCGCCAGCGGCGACGTGCCCGATGTCGTGCAGATGGATCGCCGTTACGTGACCACCTACGCGGCGCAGGACCTGATCATGCCGCTCGACGAGTGCTTCGCCGCGCAGGACGTGTCGCCACGCGATCACTGGTATCCGTTCGTGGTCGACGACGTCGCCTACGAGGACGCGACGTGGGCGGTGCCGCAGTTCTACCAGCCGCCGGCGATCCTGCTGAACAAGGCCGTGCTGGATGAGGCGGGCGTGACGGCGGAGGAGATCGACACCTCGAAGCCCGATGTGCTGCTCGGCGCCGTGGAGAAGATGTACCAGGAGTCCGGCGGCGTGCCGTCGCGGCTGGGCTTCGACCCCGTCGCGACGGGCCAGGCGGGGCTGTGGATCCTCGGCATGGGCGGGCAGCTCAACGACGACAAGGGCGCGCCGACTCTGGATGATCCGAGCAACGTGGCCGGCATCGAGATGCTCAAGCAGATCACGGATGCGCAGGGCGGATTCGCGGCCGTGAAGAGCTTCACCGACTCGTTCGACTCCTTCGGAGACCAGAACCAGTTCGTGGCGGAGCAGGTCGGAGCACAGGTGAACGCGCAGTGGTATCCGAACGTGCTGGGTCCGTACGCCGACCAGATCCAGCTCGAAGCGGTGCCGTTCCGCAATGCCGACGGGGAGCCGTTCTCCGTGGCCTCCGGCACGGCGTTCGTGATCCCGGTCGGGGCGAAGAACCCGGCCGCGGCGTGCGCCTGGATGGTGGAGCTCACCTCCGACGACGCCTGGATGGCTGCGGGAGAGGCGCGGGCGAAGACGCTGGAGACCGATGGCGGCATCAACACCGGCCTGTTCACGGGGTCGCCCGCGTCGGACCAGGCGATCCGCGAGAAGTTCGTCACGGACAGCGGCAACGCCGGGTTCGACCAGGTCATCTCCACGTACTACGGCGTGGTCGACTACGGGCAGTCGTTCGGATCCTCTCCTGCCGGCCAGGAGATCCAGAACGAGCTCAACAACGCGGTCACAGCCGCGCTCCTCGGTGACAAGTCGCCGGAAGAGGCGCTGGCCGATGCACAGGATGCGGCGATGCGGGCGTTCGAGAACGCCACGGCCGGCTAGACCCCGGAGGGGCAGAGTGCTACCAGTGTTGACTGTTAACAGTCAACACTGGTAGCCTCGGTGAGTCGACAACAAGGTCGACCCACGTAGAGGAGCAAAGATGCCCCGCAAGCGCATCACCAGGGCGGCCGCCGCGATCGCCGCCCTCGCCGCCACCGCTCTCATCGTCTCGGCCTGCACCAAGGTCGAAGAGGGCGAAGACGCCGCGTCGGCCTTTCCCGAGAAGGACATCCGGCTGATCATCCAGGCCAACCCCGGCGGAGGATCCGACCTCTCGTCGCGCGCGCTCGCCACGGAGCTGGAGAAGATCCTCGGTGTCAGCGTGATCCCGGAGAACATGCCCGGCGCGGCAGGAGCGCTCGCGATGGAGTACGTCGGCTCGCAGGACCCGGACGGCTACGTCATCGGGTTCGCGCCGGTCGAGATCGCGATGCTGAACACCACGCAGAGCGCGGACGTGCTGCCGGAGGACTTCGATCTGCTCGGCCAGATCATGCTCGCACCCGGTGTCATCACGGTCGGCGCGAACAGCGGCATCGAGACTCTCGACGACCTCGTGACCCAGGCCAAGGCCGGCGCCGCCACGGTCGCCAACTCCGGCGCCGGCTCCATCTGGGAGGCAGCGACGCTGGGCCTCGGGGAGGCGACCGACGCCGAATTCACCCCGGTGCCCTACGACGGCGGCGCCACGGCGGTCGCCGCGGCAGCCTCCGGTGAGACCGTCGCGGCCGTCTCCGGACTCGGCGAGGCGCTCGCGCAGGGCGACGCCGTCCGCATCCTCGCGGTCATGAACGACGAGCGTCACCCCGACGCGGAGGACGTCGAGACGGTCGAGGAGGCCATCGGCGAGGAGGTCGTGTTCGGCGGCTGGGGTGGTATCTACGCACCCGCCGGCCTGCCCGACGACGTGAAGTCCACGTTGGAGGACGCGGTCAAGGAGGCCGTCGAGTCCGACAGCTACCAGAAGTTCCAGGCGGATGCCGGGAACCTGGTCGTCTACCGCGACTCCGCCGAATGGACCGGCTACGTCGAGGACCAGTTCGCGCTGTTCCAGGACCTCCTGGGCTGAGAACTCCGGTGGGGCCGGCCACCCGGCCCCACCGCGCACCTCTGACGAAGGAGCACCATGACCACTCCCGACACCGCCGGCGAGTCGGCTGCCCAGGCCGAGTACCAGGGCGCACCCGCCTCCCGGCCCCTCGAGATCGCGTTCGCCGTCGTGGCCCTCGCGTTCACCGCGGGCTATCTCTTCCTCGCCACGCAGATCCCGCTGCGCCGCGAGGCTGCCCCCGGCCAGATCGACGCCCGCTTCTGGCCGCTCGTGATCGGCGTGTCCGGCGTCGTGGTCGCGATCGCGCTGCTCGCCGTGGCGATCACGCGTCCCGCGCCCACCCGTGAGGACCTCGAGCGCATCCAGCCCGGTGGCGTCCTCCGCGTGATCGCGACACTCGCGATCGCCGGCGCGTTCATCGCCCTCTGGTCGCTCGGCTCGGTCATCCTGTTCGGTTACCGGATCGAGGTCTTCCCGGTCGCCTGCGCCCTGCTCATGGCAGCGCTCATGCTCCTCTACGGCCACCGCCGCTGGCTCAGCCTCGTCATCTACTCCGTCTCCGTCACGGCGTTCGTCTACGTCGTGTTCGGCATGCTCCTGAGGATCCCCCTGTGAACGCGCTCCTGGAGGGGCTGAACTCGCTCCTCGACATCTCGATCCTGCTGTACATGCTCGTGGGTCTCGTGCTCGGCTTCATGGTCGGCGCCTTCCCCGGCATCACGGCGACCATGGCCGTCGCGCTCGCCGCCGGCTTCACCATGACCCTCGAGCCCGTGCAGGGCCTCGCCGTGCTGCTGACGATCTACGTCGCGGCGAACTTCGGCGACCGGGTGCCGTCCATCCTGATCAACACCCCGGGAACGCCGGCATCCATCGCCACCACCCTGGACGGCTACCCGATGGCCAAGCAGGGAAGAGCAGGGCTCGCGCTCACGATCTCCGCGATCGTCTCGGCAGTCGGAATCCTCGCCTCGCTCGTGCTGTTCTCGGTCGCCGCCGTGCCGATCGCCAGCTTCGCCCGCGACTACTTCAAGTCTCCCGAGCTGTTCGCCCTCGTCGTCTTCGGCATCGCGATCATGATCGGCATCTCGTCCAAGTCGATGCTCAAGGGCATCCTCGCCGGCCTCTTCGGGCTGATGCTCGGCAGCGTCGGAACCTACGCGGCCACCGCCGACCAGCGCTTCACGTTCGGCGTGCTGGAACTCGTCGAGGGCGTGAACTTCATCGCCGTCATCATCGGCCTTTTCGGCATCGCGGAGCTGTTCGACCAGCTGCTCACGCACCGGAAATCGCACGTCCGGCCGATCTCGAGCCTCGGCCGGTGGTGGCCCAACCGCGCGGAGCTGAAGCAGAGCGGGCGCGCGACCGCGGTCGGCGGTGCCGTCGGGCTCGGCGTCGGGCTCATCCCCGCAGCCGGCGGTGACATCGCCGGGCTCATCGGCTGGGAGCGGGCGCGCAAAGCCTCCAAGCACCCCGAGATGTTCGGCAAGGGCTCGATCGAAGGCGTGGCCGCGTCGGACACCGCGTCCAGCGCCACGCTCGGCGGCTCGCTCACCACCACCATGGCACTCGGCATCCCCGGCGACTCCGTCATGGCGGTCATGATCGGGTCGATGATCATCTGGGGCATCACGCCCGGTCCGACACTCTTCACGAACCGTCCCGACCTCGTCGTCTCGATCGTCGGTATCATGCTCGTCGCGACGATCCTGTCGCTCGCGCTGAGCCTGGTGCGCATGAAGGGCATGGTGAAGCTCCTCGACGTGCCGCAGCCGTACCTGTGGAGCGGCATCCTGATCTTCTGCATCATCGGCACGTATGCCACGTCCAACAGTCTCTCCACCGTGGTGACGATGCTCGTCTTCGGCGTCATCGGTGTGCTGCTCAAGCGCATGCAGGTTCCGGCCGGTCCCGTGGTGCTCGGTCTGCTGCTCGGGCCGCTCGCCGAGGAGAACCTCGCCCGCACGCTGGCGATCCTCCCGACGCGCCCCTTCTTCGAGGTCGTCAGCCCGATCGCGCTCGTGCTGCTCGCGCTGGCCGTGCTCTCGATCGTGATGCCGGCGATCCGCGCCGCCCGCAAGCCCCGCGGGGAGCGCGCGTCGCTGGAGGACTCGATCCTCCACACCGACAGCATCGTGCAGATCGAGAAGGCGCACGACGAGCTCGCGGCGCAGCCCGATCTGCTCACCTCCACCGTGCGGAACGTCGACGCTCCCACGCGCCGTGAGGCCAAGACCCGCAAGAACCGCACGAGCACGACCTCCGAGGAGACCGAGAAGTGACCCGCTACGACATCCTGACCGCCGTTCCCACCGCGTTCCATCGCGACGGAACCCTCGACCTCGAGGGATCGCGTGCGATCTTCCGGTTCGTGGCCGACTCGGGCAACGAGGGTGCCTTCATCCTCGGCACCACCGGCGAGTTCCCCGCCGTGGACGCCGCGGAATTCGAGGCGCTCGTGCAGGCTGCCCTCGCCGAGCTCGATGACCGGATGCGGGTCATCGTGCACGTGGGCCGTCCGAGCACCTACGAGGCCGTGCGGCTGACACGTGTCGCGCGTGCTCTCGGCGCGACCGAGTTCGCCGCCCTCACCCCGTACTACCTGCCGGCGACGGACGACGAGATCTTCGCGTACTACCGAGCGGTGTCCGAGGCCGTGGAGGATGGCCGCCTCTACGTGTACATCTATCCCGCCCGCAGCGGCAACAGCGTCACGCCCGAGCTGCTGGTGCGTCTGGCCGCGCTGCCGAACGTCGTCGGCGCGAAGATCAGCGAACTCTCCCTGGACGACATCGCCGCGTACCGCGCCGCGGTGCCGGAGGACTTCGACCTCTACACCGGCGCCGACCGCGACCTCATCGCCGCCGTCGGCGTGGGTGCGCAGGGCGTCGTCTCCGGGGTGTCGTCCGTCACTCCCAAGCCGTTCCGTGCCCTCGCTGACGCCGGGCGCTCCGGCGATGCCGCCGCCATCAGCGCCGCCCAGGCAGCCGTCGACGACGTGGTCGCCCTCATCGGAGGGGATATGGCCCGCATGAAGGAGGCCTACCGCGTGCTCGACGTGGTCGACACGCACTGCCGGATGGCCATCGCCGAACCGAGCGACGCAGAGCGGGCGGCTGTCGCGCAGGTGGTGACCGCGCACCGCTGACCGCCGTCGCGGGGGTGTTCGAATCCTCACGGCTTCAAGAGTCTTCGGTCTCGAGCGGCTCGACGGAGAACCGGTACGCGGCTCCATCGCGGAACGGCTCGATGATCTCGAAGTTCTCGTACGCGGGCCCGCCGGGGATCGGAGAGGCGCTCGCCCAGTACGCCCAGCGAGCGTTGACCGCGGCCTCGAGTGCGGGGTGCGGGTCATCGACGCGCCAGGTCTGCGAGGCGCGAAGCCCGAGAAAGCGCCAGTGATCCGCGGTGTCGGCGGAGTAGTCGGCCGACCAGGGGTCGTCTTCGTCCCCGGTCGCGCTCACGACCACCGCTGAGCCGTCGCGAGCGAGCTCGGCCAGGGGGAAGCGTCCGTGCGCGGTGAATGCAGTACCGGAGAAGTCGGGCCAGAGCTCCCGGGGCATCACGGTGCGGTCGGCGAGGTGCAGCCGACGCAGCCGAGCCCAGTTGCCCATGGTCGCCGTGAGGATCAGGTTCGACAACGCCACGGAACGCGCATTCGCGAAGCCGGCAACCTCCACCTCATGGGGTCGGTCGGCGAAGAAGCGCACTCGGACGCGGACATCGGCGCCATTGTCGAAGCGTTCGACACCGATCCATACGGTGAGGGTCTCCACGCCTCCCGCCGTCTCGATCACACCCCGAGCCACCGTCGATGACGACGCATCTTCCGCAGCCTCGACGTCGTCGGACGACCAGAGCCGCTTGCCCTGCGCACCGGGATCGAGGGTGCTCTGCTCCATCTCCGAGTATCCGCGCTCGCCGACGCCCTGAGGGATCGGTTCGACGGCGATGAAGTTCACCAGCCGCTCGCGGTGATGCTCGAGATAGGGGGTGAAGACGCGAAGAAGTCCCCGGGGTCCGGGAATCGGTGGGATGCCGATCTGCATCCCGGCGTGATGGCCCCAGCGAGGTTCGGAGGCCGGGTCGGTGGACGGCCTGAGCCACCGGACGGCGGAGGAGTGGGACATGACGAGAACCCTAGTGTCTTGAAATCGATTTCGCTAGATTCGGTTCACCAGCGTCGATCGAGGAGGATCATGCCCCGTGTCAGCACCCCATTCCGCCGCACCGCAGTCGCGGT
>Ga0172374_1000204_pt1 | contig 48661 bp, 58 predicted proteins | sample LakKiv3m_FD_114536 | JGI IMG/M metagenome (GOLD analysis project Ga0172374, IMG submission 114536) | Freshwater microbial communities from Kabuno Bay, South-Kivu, Congo - kab_092012_10.3m | ecosystem: Environmental > Aquatic > Freshwater > Lake | place: Democratic Republic of the Congo... | reverse complement strand
TGCTGAAATCGTGTACCAAATTTTTCTATAACCTATGATATTCATGTTTATTTCCTTATTTGATCGTTAAATATTTTTCTAATTTGGTTCCAACAAAAAGACGCAAAAACGTTCGGCTAACCGTGATTGCAGTAAAGAGTGAAACTATGATGCCTAAAGCCAAAGTAACTGCAAAACCGCGAACAATACCGGTAGTGCCATAATAGAGAATGGCAGCGGTAATTAAAGACGAAATATTAGAATCTCGAATGGAAGCCCAGGCGCGTTTAAAGCCTTCTTCCAGCGAAAGCCCAATAGATTTGCCAGCTAATTGCTCTTCTTTACTACGTTCAAAGATTAAAATGTTAGCGTCCACAGCCATACCGACCGACAATATAAAACCAGCAATACCAGCTAAAGTAAGGGTTACGGGGATAAGTTTAAATAGAGCCAAGGTGATAAGCGTATAAATTATTAAGGCAATAACAGCAATTAATCCTGGTAATTTATAATAAGCAATCATAAATATTCCGACGAGAATTAGTCCAATTAAGCCGGCAACCAAACTTTTTTTAACTGATTCGCTTCCGAGAGTTGCCCCAATATTTCTTTGTTCAACCAGTGAAATTGGGACTGGTAAAGCACCGGCATTAAGCTCAATAGCTAATTTTTTTGCCTCTTCAATTGTAAATTTACCGCTAATAACCGCTTCGCCATTATCAATTGTAGTCTGGACGGTCGGCGCAGAAATTATTTCTCCATCTAGTTCGATAGCGACAGGTTTTTGAAGATTTCTTTTAGTAATATCAGCAAACATCTTAGCGCCATCTGCATCAAACTGAAGACTGACTTCTGGCTCGCTATTGTTCGGATTAATTTGCATGGTAGCACGACGCAAATTGGCGCCAGTGAGCTCGGTATCCTTGAAACCCCCACCCAAATTAGTATTGGCGTCAATTGTTGCTCCGCCTTCTATAGTGGTCGGAGCTGATTCTTTAAATTTTAATTGAGCGGTTTTACCGATCAAGTTAATAGCTTCATTCACATCGGAAATTCCCGGGAGTTCCACAATGACAGTTTGTTTATTTCCAATTTTTGCCGGCTGAATTACTGGTTCAGATACGCCAAGAGCGTTAATACGGCGATCGATTACATTGACCACACTTTGAACAGCTTGGTTTATATCTTTCCCCTCGTATTTGGAAGTATCCAGTTCGTAAACAAGATGGGTTCCACCCTGTAAATCCAAACCTTCATGAACCTTAATTTCCTTGAAATACTTTCCTATGGAAATGTTTGGTCCGGTTGGCCAGTCAATTAGGCCGGCTAAACCGGTAATGATTATAATAACTCCTAAAATGATCCAGAGATTGCGTCGCAAAACAATGCTCCTAATTTAAATCTAGATTGTTTGCATCGTCCTGAACTTGGTTCAGGATCTATCGCAAACATATTTTTAAAGATATTTTTCTTGACCTTTTTCTTTTATTTTTTCAACAAGTTTTTTAATGTCTTGGCTTTTGTTTTTGTGGCAAACCAGAGTTACGTCTGGTGTGTCCACTATAACAATATCTTCTAAACCGACTGTAGCCAATAACTTATCATGAGCGTAAATTAAACAGTTTTTATTGTCAACGCCGATATGGTGTCCACGAGAGATGGTGCGCTTCCCCGTTCTTTGGGAAATTAATTCATAAAGTGATTCCCAGCTACCCACATCTGACCAACCAAGATCAGCTGGAATAGTGGCGACATGATCATATTTTTCGATTATCACTGTGTCAATCGGTTCTTTTAAGATACTAGAATACTCATCTAACAAAATTTTTCCAAAATCTTTACTATCGATTGAGCCGGCAATAGTTGAAAGTTTCTGAGAAATTTCTGGAGAAAGTTTAGCGAAACTGGCCAACATTTCTTTGGCTTTGAAAGTAAAATAGCTCGCGTTCCAAAGATACTCCTCTGTTTTCAGATATCTTTTAGCAGTTTCTAAGTCTGGTTTTTCCACAAAACGTTCGACCGCATAAACATCCAAATCGGTAAACTTTCGGCCTTTTTTAATGTAGCCATAACCAGTATTCGGTTCGGTTGGTTCAATTCCCACGGTTACAATATATTCTGGATTTTTTTCCACAAATTTTCCAGCCAATTTCAAAGACTTTTGGAAATTTTCCAATTTTTCTACGGTATGATCAGAGGCTACAGTGGTAATAATTGCTTCGGGATTTTTATTGAAAATGAGCGTGGCAATTAGGCCAATGGCTGGCGCAGTGTTTCTGGCTACTGGTTCAATGATAAAATTTTCTTCGGGAATTTCCGGAAGTTGTTGCTGGGTCATCTTTAAAATATCCGAGACCAGTGATACATAGATATTTTTCTTCGGTACTAATTCTTTGATGCGGTCATAAGTTTCTTGTAAAAGAGAGCGTTCGTTGTTCGAAAGTTTATGAAACTGTTTTGGTAAGTGCGCTCGAGAGATGGGCCAAAGTCTAGTTCCCGATCCGCCTGCCATAATCACAATATAATTGTTCATATGTCTTTGTCTCCAGTCATTATAACAATGTAATTATTTTCCATAGAGTCCTCTTAATTTACTAAACAAAAATGCATTTAGATGAACTAAATACATTTTTATAATAGATAATAAACCAGAAAAAAACAAGAGATTATTGTCTTTTCTTTTCAAACTCTCTAAGCGCATCCTTAGCAACCCAGTCGCCAGTCTTATTATGCAGTTTTAATATTTCTTTTGCGGTTTTTACGCCCTCTTTTTCGAGGTAAGAGCTTCTCTTTCCAATTTGTCTTAAAGCCCAGTTAACCGCTTTTTTAACATAGTTTCGTTCGTCGGTCGCGTATTTAATGGTTAATGGCAAAAACTTTGCAATAACTTTATCATCAATATCTTTTCTTTTCCAAGCCCAAACAGCGAGTAAAGCAAATCCGGCGCGGCGCTCAAATTCGGGCTCAAGTTTCACCCACTCCCCTATTTTTTTAGGTGCTAAGCTGCTCAAGCAAAACAAATTCATGCAAGTTTGGTCGCAAACGTCCCAAGAATCAAAGTCTTTAATCCAACTATCCATTTGGCGAGAAGTAACTAGTTTTGGGTCGTCAATCAGGCTGGCAAAGATTTTAGCTTCATGAATCCCCGACTGCCATAATTCCTGGGCAATTTTATGTCTGTCATCTTGTTTCTTGACAATCTTGGCAATTTTTCTCAATATTGGCATACTAATTCCGAGCATTTGACCACCCTGGATTCCAAAGCGAGCCATGCCAGCGACATTTTTGGGATTCTTATGTTGCTCTAATTCCTTAATTATTTCTTGTGTGGTCATAATTTACAGCTTTAAGGGCGGTTAAATCCCTAATTTTAATAAATTTACCCTGATAATCATTGGTATTATCATTTTCTACTGCTTTAATCGCGTCTTCTAGAGGCATCCATCTCACTTCAAATCCGTCTTCAATCTCATCTTCCATAAAGTTTGGTTCACCTTTTTCGCCGATCACTTTAGCGCTATAAACATGACTGATTTGCATAAGACCCTGTTGAGCTCTGAATTCAACTATTTCACCAATCTCGCCCGTTACTTCGACTTTGCAACCAATTTCTTCCATAATTTCTCGGTGCAAAGCGGTTTTGATATCCTCACCTTCATCTAGACCTCCACCTGGTAATTTATAGTAATTATTTTTACTAACATAAAGAAGCGCTACATTGCTATTAGAATCAAAAACTACGCCACGAGCTGCTTGGCGGTGTCTGGTTGGTGTCTTTTCGTCTTCTGATTGATCAGGAAATATATCGCTATCTCGAATTGTTTTGAGTTGAATCATTTTTCTCCTTAAATAATTTAAATAATATATCTATTTCGTCATGATAAAAATCTGGGTAAAAATCCAAGTCCATAGTTTCCTTGCGAAAATGTTGTTCTAATTCTTCGAAGTGAACAAATCTCACCTCATCCACTTCGTCTTCTTGTAATGTAAGTTTAGTAAGGTCAATGTCAGTTTTAGCTAAATAAACATTGTTATGCTGGTGGTTAATAAAAGTGCCGTCTTTTTCAATGTGCTTCGATGGGTTCTTGTAAAGTAACTCTAAATTTTCTCGGTCAATCTCAATATTTAATTCTTCTTTCAACTCTCTAAGAGCAGTCTCGATCGCACTTTCGCCAGCTATCATGTGTCCCGCGCAACTATTATCCCATTTTCCGGGGCGAGAAGTTTTTTTCAACGATCTTTTTTGCATTAAAATTTCGCCCTTAGAATTCATGAGCCAAATTTGCACTGTCCCGTGCCAATCACCCAAAGCATGGATTTCATCTTTGGATTTCATTTGTCCGGTCAGGTTGCCGGATTCATCTAAGACGTCTAAGTATTCAGCTTCAATTTTGATGTCTTTTAATCCCATTAGTCTAAATACCCCATCATCTTAAAGAGCTCTTCGCTCGGCGGAGTGAGTTTTAGTTTTTTTATTTCATCTATGGAAAACCAACCACTTTCTTCAAACTCTCGATCCGTATTAGTTTCGATTTCGTCGGCATTTTTAGTTAAACTAACTTTGTAATCATGGAAACGCATGTGACACAGGACTTTTTCACCCGTGTCTTTCAAAATCTTTTCCGATGTACCAGTTTTTTTGTCATCAACAAGTTTAATTTCAGCGTCCGCTGCGTCAATCATGGTTTCTTCCATAATTTCTCGTTTTAAAGCCGTCAAATTATCTTCACCGGGATCAATCCCGCCACCGGGTATTGCCCAGTAACCGCCATAAACTTGACCGGTTTTCTCCGACTTTTTGCCTAAAAATATTTTATTGTCGCGGCTTAGTATAACCGCACTCACAATTTCTCTATTAATCTCTCTCATTTTCTAATTTTCCTTTTTAGTAATTATAAGATAGTTTGCTAATAATATTAAAGCACCGCCAATAAAAATACTCAAAGTAATTGGTTGCTTAAGAAAAATCAATGATAGTATTGTTGCCGAAACTGGTTCCAAAAGCATAATTATACCTGCGTTAATGGCTGAAATTTTTTTGACAGCATAAAGATAAGCAATTTGACTGAAAGTTACTGCAAAAATACTGTAGAGTATTATTGTTATCCAAATTTTCCAAGAAAAATCCAGCCTAAAAATAAGTAAGGATTGATCAATATTGGTAGATTTTAAAAACAAGGCTAGAACTCCAAGAATCAAAACCGCAAACCCCATCCCGAAAAATTGCGAACCGATCGGATGATTCTTCCTTTGAGAAAGCAGTGTGCCAATAATTATCCAGCCAGATAGACTTAAGCCACCTAATAAAGCTAGCAAAATACCAATCAAATTATAACTTCCAGCAGAATTTAAGGGATTAACCAAGAAAAATACACCTAATAGTACAATGATACAAGCAATAACATCTTGCGTTGAAATCTTTTCTTTTAGAAAAAACCGACAAATAATAATAGTCCAAAGTGGTTGGCTATATAAAAGCAAAACTACAATAGCCACCGGTATATTAAAGAACAACGCACCATACTGACCAATGATTGTCATCGCTGAAACTATACCATATAACGACATTAGTCCAAAAAGTTTTTTAGGTAATTGAAGCGTTTTATTAAATATCACAAAAGGCAATAATAATAAAGCTGAAATACCGAATGGTAGAATGGAAATCTCTAATAACGATAAGCCATGATTAGCGAAAATTTGTCCACCAAAAACAATTATGCCACATAGTATTCCAGCGAGTATCACAAGATAATATTCAGACTTTATTTTTTTCATTTTCTAATCCTTTAACGAAATAATATTAAAGCCGTATTTTTCTACTTCTTCTTGACTGTGGAAATTAGGCACATCTTTGAGGTTTAAAACATAGCCAATTGTTTTCTTAATTGATCGACCAGTGTACTCTTTAGTTTCTGGGTCCCATTCTTCTAAAATTAAAGTATCCCCTTCTTTTGCCTCCCAGTCCGCCAGACGATATTCAAAAGTTTTATTACCAGACTCGACTTCCTTAAAAAAATCCGGCCAGCATTTTTTTCTAATTTCCATCATATTCTTTCTAGTGTTTAATCATTTTAATTATTTCAATTCTTTTTCCATTGACTAAAATTGTGGGATCAATTAAACCAATCTCAGTAAATCCTAATTTTTTATAAAAATTTATCGCTTGAGCGTTTTTTACGGCGACTTCCACGGTTATAGGTCTATCTTCTTTCAGCCACTTAAAAACCTCTTGAGCGAACGCTTTACCAATACCTAAGTGCTGGTGAGAGCGTAAGATATAGATGATAGAAAAATCATTTTCTTCATCACCACGTCTAGCGCCACAAAATCCTACTATTTTGTTGTCTGCTTTCGCCACCCAAATTTTATAGCTATCATTTTCTAAAGATTTTTTCCACTTGTTTATTTTTGCCGGACTGTCAAAATCTTTAGTTAAGATATCTTGCTCGGTCAAATCGTATTCGGGTTGGCCATAAGTCGCAATCCAGGATTCTTTATGAATCTTACACATTTCCGGTATTTCAGATTTTTTAATAGCTGAGATTTTAAAATTTTTAAGCATTTTTGATGATTTCCGCAATTTTACTAATTGCTTTTTCTGGGTTTCCTTGAGGATTTGGAACTATATAGTCATAGTCATCGGCTAAGGAAATTTCATTTTCAGCAATTTCTAACCGAGTTTTTATTTCTTCCTTTGTATTTTGACCGCGCTCAACTAAACGTTTTTCAATATTAGCGAGCGAAGATTTTATAAAAATGAGGACCACGTTTTTAAATCTTTTTTTTAAGCTAAAACCGCCATTGATATCTATATCTTTTAGTACATTGTTATTTTCCTTTAACGCATTTTCAATTTCAGAAAGTGCGGAGCCATACCAGTGTCCATTGTAAAAGTTTGATTCTAAGACTTCCCCGGCTTTTTCCAGCTCTTCAAACCTTTCTTTATCCACAAAAATATAGTGTTTTTCGTTTTGGTCTGACGGGCGCGGCGCGCGAGTAGTGTAGCTTTTAGCCCAAACCAAATTTAATTCCGGTTTTTCCAATAAACCTTTTTCAATTGTACCTTTACCCGACCCAGACGGTCCGGAAATAACAAATATTTTACCCATAGCCCCATTCTAATCTTAATATTAAATTTCTTCAAATAAACATATCCTAATTATACTACTGAAATTGCTATAGCTAGCTCAGTAGTATAGATCAAAGTTGAAAAGCTTTTAGGAGACGGTTTTGATTTGGCAGCCTATCGGTATTCATATAAGCTACATGGTTAGAAATATCTAAAGTTTGGGCGATAACGGCAATTTCTTCTCGGCACTCGAAAGGGATAGCCCAAAGACTATCTTGAATTTTTTTAAAACCGAGATTTATAAGTTTAGATCTAAACCAATCCCTTTCCTTTTTCTTAATTTCAGGAATATCGTAGCTGACGAGGTGCCAAATTTGATTCCATTTATCAGGGCGAGTTAATTCTAAGTCTTTTAATTCAATTATTTTTAACAAACTTTTGCCATGTTTCGTCAGTCTTACTTCGTCTCCAAAAAGATATATAATGTCGTTTTTAGCTAAATTATTAATTGCTTTTTTGGCTTGATATTTGGCCTTGCCTTTATTTAATGATTTTATTTGTTTTCCGATTTTATAAAGTGCTCCAGCCGCATTAGGCGCGATAAGCGTAGTAATTAATATTGTTCCCATTCCGATCATCGATAGTATTTTTTCTTGTTGCTGAGACAATCTAATCATGTCTATATTATACCACTGAAATTGCTATAGCGGGATAAATAGTATAGAAAATATGTTTTTGTGTTTAGGATTGAGATTAAAAAATAATAAGAGTATTTTTTAAAATTAAAAACCGCCAGGGCTTGCACCGAGGCGGTTCTAGAGGATTACGGGGATGAACGGTAGTTCCGAATTGTCCATTCCCGTAATAACATTCAGATCGAAATCGATGTCCAGCACGCTGGCGATGAGCTCGCGCGATGGTGTGTTTGGTAATAACAGAAAAGTCGGACATTTTGACCAATTGGTCACACCATGACAGGTGGCGCCGGCGATTCTTTGAATTTCCCTGTCCGTCCATGATCCACTTTTCTTCTCCAGCACGGTCACCTTTTGAGTTTCGCGGCTTTCCCCGTTCGCCATTCCGGTGAAGCCGGGTAGCGGGCCGATATTCATGGTAAGGCTCCCTTCGATTTATATATCAGAATTATAATATCATAGCACATTTTCAAGTTAAATTCAAGGTTCAGGACAAGTTTTTTAGCACATTTTGGAGTTCTGGGGCTAAGTCGGATGTAAATATCTGGCTATTAAATTCCAATTTCACGGCGTGCAGGAATTGACGGCTGATATTTAGTTCTTTTGATAACTGGTTAGACAATTTGGTTTGGTAAAGTTGGTCTCCGATTAGTGGGAATCCGGCATGTTTCATGTGAACTCGGATTTGGTGCATGCGACCGGTTTGCGGATAGACTTCGACGAGAGAAAGTGGGATAGAATTGTAGTGATATAGTGATATAGTTTTATAATCAGTCACGGCTTCGCGCACAGTTCCGCGAGTAAATGAATAAGTAGTTTCTTGGATTTTCATCCGGTCGTTTTCCTTGTCACGAACAATTCCTGCTTCCACACACCCTGCTTCTGGTGTTTGCCCAACGACCAGTGCTTGATAAGTCTTTTTGACTGTTCTTGATTGAAATTCTTCTTGTAGTTGGGCAAGAGTTTTCGGATTCTTCGCTAAGATAATAAGTCCAGATGTATCTTTGTCTAAACGATGAACAATCCCGGCTCTGGTAGGGTCGGGCCAGTTTAAATCTTTGATTTCCGGGTGCTTTTCCAGTAACCACTGAACCAAAGTATCCGGCTCGCTAGCAGCAGTCGGATGGACTAAAACACAGGCTGGCTTATCGGCGACAATCAAATTTTCGTCTTCAAAAACTATTTTAATCATTAGCACTCATTTTTCTAGCTTTTTCAATTCTTTCGCCTAAATAAATGCCGTCACCGTTTTCCACACGAACGCGTTTTAAAGCAAATAAATTCGATGTGTTTTTGGCTACACCAAATTCCGTTGTAACAGCGGCTAAGTAACCCGCTTCTTTGACGGTATTTTCAACATTTTCGTTATACCGACCAGATGGATAACAGAAAGTAAGCGTATCTTTTTTGGACTCCAATATTTCTTTACGCATTTTTTCCGAGCTGGATGTGGCGAGGTTCGGGTGTGTCAGTGTGTGTGAACCGATTTCCATATTCAAAGTTTCCATCTCCAGAATTTGTTTACTAGTTAAATACAAACCATCTTTATCGGTTTTATTTTCAATGATGAAAAAAGTAGCTACAAATTGGTATTTTTTTAATACTGGTAAGGCGGCAGTGTAAGCATCTTCGTAACCGTCGTCAAAAGTAAGAATGATTGGTTTTTTGTTTTGAGCAAATATTTTTCTGAGCGCAATTTTTTGCGGGTCAGCTAAATCGGCAAGAGTCATAGAGGCATAATTATTTTCCTGAAGCCACTTAACCTGCAAGTCAAAATTTTCCGGGGTAACAGACAAGGCGTAACCCAAATCATCACCAGCTGGTGCCACGCGAATATAGTGATACATCAGAATTGGAACTTCGTAATTTTCTGGTAGCTTGTTTTCAGGTGTTTTAGACGCTGTTGGAGCTATAATCAGGCTCGGAATAATTTTCACCTCATTAGTTTTGGAATTATTTTCATTTGATCTTAAACCAAAAATATAAAAACCTGCCACCAAAACCAAGATTACCACCACAAGCATTAGCCAATATTTTACATCGATGATTGTTTTCATGAGTTTATTTTACCAGTTAAATAAGAAAAGAAAAACCCCGTAGCAAGCTACGGGGTGTGGAGAAAAGGTTGGTGAGGGGCTGATTGCGTCTGGTTGGCGCTTCATGATGACGAAGTAGTTTTCACTCCTTCATGTTGCGAACTCCAGGTAGCGGTTCGAATGAACCATTATTCCAGCCCCTCTTAGGGCCAACTGTTTGCGTGCTCTTGCGAGCCAGCGATGGGTCGTGTTTTGCACGCAAACAAGTGTGATGCCCTGTAGGTTAATATTAGTACTAATTCTAATTCTTGTCAAGAGTTCTCGCAAAATTCCTGATAAACGCAGTCGTTCCCATGAATTTTGCAGAGTTCGCTTTGGGGGTCAAAGTCTAGTCTCTGAATTTTCCCATAGACATCTTTAACTGTTTTTTTGAAAATTTCATAGTCGTCTTTATCAATCGGAAGACTGACTTTTTTGAATTTATTGTCCACAGGAGTTAGAAAGTCAAACTCCACCTCGGAAATTTCCCACTCAAACAAAGGATCACTTTCGGCAAGCAGTTTATAAAAATATGCTTGGTATAAAAAGGAAATATCTTTTTCCTGAGTTTTTCCCAAAAGGTGATTCAGTGATTTGGGGCTACTGGTTTTATAATCAATTATTTTTACCTGTTTACTTAACTTATCTAAAATCTCAATTTTGTCGATTTTGCCGTTAATCGGTATGGTTTCATAGTGAACGTTGTGAAAGCCGAAATTGTATTCGAGCGCTAGAGGAGTTTTTCTGCTCCACTCAGCTTTGTAAAAATCAAAGTACTTCTCCAAATAATTCTTGGCTTGCTTAACCGCTTGTTGGTATTCTGATTCTGTTAAAATCTCTTTATCTAGTCCAACTTTAAATTCTTTCAGAAAATAATTTTTCGACGGTAGTTTGAGCGTTTGTTTTTGTTTTTTAAAAAAACGTTCGAGCGCAAAGTGCGCGGCTGAGCCATAAGCCAGATTATAATTTTTGACTTTAGGCACTTTTAAAAATTGATCAAAGAAAAAGTTTTTTGGGCAAACCAAATAAGCGTTTAAAGCAGTTGCGTTTAAAACATATTTTTGAGCCAGTTCGGTTAAGAATTTTTTCATGTCTTTGGCCGGGTGCCAAACACGGGGTTTAAGCGAACTTTTTAGTCTTTTGATGAACTGTTTTTCGAATGGTTCGGCTTTTATTTTTGTTAACAATTTTGTTGGCAGTTCAGCGACAAACTTGCTGGGCAATTCTTGTGTTGCATTTTCACGGTAATGTTCGGCAAAAGATAAAAATAGTTCTTTCTTAGCCCGGGTAAGCGCCACATAAAAAAGTCGTCTTTCCTCTTCTTCAGCTTCCCCGATTGTTGATTGATTTTTAAGTAAGCCGTTTGGAAACTTTATCATTTGTTTTTTCTGCTTATTGCCCCAATGGCCGTCGGTTAAATGCATGATGAAAACATGAGAAAATTCCAAACCTTTTGACTGATGGGCGGTGATAAGTTTGACTCCCGCCATGGACACGTCCAGAGGTTCTTCGGCAATTTTTAAATTGTTTGTTTGAATGTCCTCTATAAACTGTAGAAATACCCTCAAAGACATGTTCTTATTTTTTCGGTTAAGCATTTTTATTTCATCAAACAAACTTTTAAGTCGATTCAATTTAATTGGGGCATCTGGCAGACTTAATAGATAGTCTAGATAACCACATTCATTGATTAAATTTTCAAAAGCTTGGGCAAAAGTTTTGTTGTGAAAATCGGTTAAACCACTTAAAATCAAACGAACTAGTTTATTTATTTGTTTTTGATTGTTAAAATGAATCTTTTTACTGGTGATAATTTCAAATAGTTCTTGGCGTTGCTGAGAAGCTAAATTTGCCGCCCGGTAGATATCTAATTGATTAAGATTTAGAAAACTAAAGTTCATAACCTCAAATAATTTCGGTCCGTTATAGGGGTTATCAATTACAGTCAGTAAACTAATAATTTTAGAAATATCGGCATCATCTAAAACATTTTCACTGTTGTTTTGACTAAAAGCTATATTGTGTTTACTGAGCAATTCCGCCAGGTTGTCGCTGTCTTTATGTTCCTTATAAATACAGGCGATTTCCGATGGGTCAATCCCCTTCTTTATTAATTGCTTGATCTTTTCCACTATGAAAAAATCCTCAACCATATTATTGGAAAATTGGGCGGTATAAATTTTGTCAGTAATTTCTTTTTTGCTAATTAATTTTTTTTCAATTTTAAGTAAATTAAAAATCTGGTGTTCGTTATTTTGAATTAAGTTGCGCGATGCATCCAAAATCTTTTGTCCCGAACGGTAGTTCTCAGTTAGTACAATTATTTTGGCGGCTGGATAGTGTTTGACGAAGTCCAAAATATTTTCCAAAGCCGCGCCCTGGAAACGGTAAATTGATTGTTCATCGTCTCCAACCACGAATAAATTTGGCTCACTGTAAAACCGCGCTAAAAGCCGCACAATCTCATTTTGAGCGCTATTTGTGTCCTGATACTCATCAACTAAAATATACTGAAATTTTTCTTGAAAATAGCTCAAAAGCTCTTTGTCTTTTTTTAGTTTTTCGGCCACAAATATAATCATGTCCGCATAATCATACTGGCCGGTTTGAGCCAATTTTTTTTGGTACAGCTCATAAGCTAAAGCTAACTCTAAGTCTTTTTCCAATTGATTAAGTTCATCGACATATTTGGTTTTAATTTTGCCTTTATTTATCCCCTTTTCGTTCAACAAATCATCGCTGGTTTTAATCGCTTGAATTTCTTTGAACACTGTTTTTCTAAAATTCTGGGGACTAATATTTTCTTGTTTTAGTTTTTTGATTGAGTCTAGAATTGACCCTTGGTAGTGATAGGGTGATTTCGGAGTTTTAAGTATTTTAAAATCCGTATTGGCTAAAATTTCTCTGATCAAAAGAATTTGATCTAGATCACCCAATTGATTTATTTGATCGGAAAAAATAAATTTTTCTGGAAAAGTTTGAATTACTTCGTTACAAAAAGAGTGAAATGTGTGGATATGCACTTTATAGCTCGCCGGACCGATAATCTCCAAGAGGCGTTTTTTCATGGCCCAAACACCGGAATTAGTAAAAGTGAGCGCCAGGATGTTTCCAGCGTCACTTTGAGTTTCTTTTAAAATATTGGCAATGCGCATGGCAATGATTTGGGTTTTGCCAGTACCGGGTCCGGCCACAACCATTACTGGACCCTCGATTGCCTCGACCGCCTCTTTTTGCTTAGCGTTGAGCTTTTTGAATTCGAGCAAAAACTTTTTTGTAACCATTAGAGTAATTCCGTTTTAATATTCTCAAAGGATTTAAATATAATTTTTCTTTTAACTGTTTTTGCGTAAGAGTTCCATCTAAGACTAAACCGAAACTCAGCCAAATAAAAGCGTCAAAGGAAGCAAAGCCGGTATTTTTAGGTCTTGGTATTGGCGCATAATCTGAAGTAATGCAGTCAATTGTCCCGTCAGCCAACCCCTTTTTAATTGCTCTAATATCATCCCAATTTCCCAATGGCGGGTTAACAGCTTTATCCTCAAAAGCTGAATTATAGGCAAAATAGTGAGGACAAGTTTCGCACGTGATAGGTAAATTTCTTTTTTTGGCTTTACGAATTAATTCAATAGTTTCTTTTTTACTTACATGCTGAATATGTAGGCGTCCTGTTTTTACTTCGACTAAGGCTTTAATATAGGCCTTTGTCATTTCTACTTCAGGTTCCAAATGGGCCATAATTAGCACATTGTGTCCGAATGCTTTTTTGAGCAAATCAATATTTACCAAGCAATCGCCATCATCGGAAAAACCGAGAACATGATTCTTTATTGAATCGATATCGACTAACTCTTTGCCTCTACGACCAATAGATATAGCTCCTACCGGAATTAAATCAACAAATGATTTTTGTTTCTGATAATTTTTGATTGTGTTGATCTCGTCTAAGCACGGATTAGTATTTGGCATAAAAGCAAGCGCAGAAATTCCAGCTTCATGTGCCATCTTAGTGTGAAGCCCGATATCTTGTCGCAGATGAGCATGTAAATCAATTATAGGAAAATTTAATTTCATTAAAATAAATTAGCTTGTCCTTCGCTGGGAGATTTTTTCTTTTTATTGCTTGAAATCTCAGAATCTAAAAGTTTTTCTTCGGCCATTTCTTCTAAGATTTCTATGCCCGAAACAGTGCCGCCGGCAATGCCCTGAATTTCCCCAAACATCTGGCTGGTGTTGCTGGAAAGTCTTTCAATTTGCTTTTCACGGGAGGCCCAAATATTTTCAAAAGCTCTTTTTTCTTTTTCAATATTTGTTTTCATTTCGTTAAAAGTTTCGGCTAGAGTTCTCACTCGATTAGCAAAAGCTTGACCAGTTAAGTGTTTGTATAAAAGTTGTGCTTTGTCTTGACTGTTTTCTTGGGCTAAGGCTACCGTATAAACCGAAATCAAATTGTTTCGAAGAGCTGCCGCCAACCCTAAATATGAAGCATAATCAGTCACCCAAATGCCTTTGTATTGACCAAAATGCTCCACTTCTTTGGGTAAAATATTGGAAACAAGAATCAGAAGATTTGCCTTTACGCGGTGGCCATCGTCTTTGAGTTTGTTGACCCATTCCTCAGTCCAAGCTTTAGTTTGTTTGGTTTCCCAGGCGATGATTCCGGCGAGTTCTGTGTTAGGAGCGAAAACTTTTTGGACTATATCAGCACCAGAAATGCCTTTGCCGACTGGCTCAATTTCGTCGTGCGGAAATTTTTTCTTTAAGTTTTCTTCTAGGCTGAGTTCTAAAACTTCACCCTGAGTTTGCATCGAGCCTTGAGCCGCTTTGCGTTGGGCTTCTAGTAGTGCCTTTTTTGTATCGTCGAGTTGTTTTCGAAGTTCCATTTCGGCAAAGTTTTTCTTTTCTTCAAAATCTTTCGCTAGTTTTTCTTCTAGCAATTTTTTTTCTTCAGTGAGTCGGCGCTGAGTTGTGATTTCAATTTCTTTTTTTGCTTCTTCAAGTTCGTTTCGTTCTTTAATGAGCTTTAATTCTTGTTCGCGATAATCATCAATTTTTTTACTTTTACTTTCGAGCTCAAGCTTCATAGCTTCAAGTTCTTTAGCCTGAGTTTCGCCGATTGTTTGTTCAAACTTTTCTTTTTCTAACTTTAACTTTTCTTCGAAATTAGCTTCCAAGCGTTTTTTGAGTTCAAGCTCAATTTGACCTCTCACGCGCTGAACAATTATTTCTTGATCAATTTCAATTTTTGTACCGCACTTCGGGCACTTAAGATCATGCTCGGTCATGATGTCCTTTCCTATCAAACCATACTAAAAACCCTTGACAAAATCAAATAAATTTGCTATAATAGAATCTATCACAATAGATTAGTTTTAGACAATCAGAAACGAGTAATTCTTAACCTGATTGCAAATAGAGTCCTGTCAATGATATAGGTTTTCCCCTCCTTGCCTATATCGGAGACAGGACTCTGTTTGTTTATAGTAACTTATCTACTTAAGCCAGAACTTTAGCTTGTTCTAATTTAGTTAATTTTTCTTCAATTTTGGTTTTATTGGCGAGGCCAATAATTTGTTCTTTGATTTTACCCTCAGCGATAAATAAAATATTTGGTAAACTCATGATGCCCATGCGGCTAGCTAAAGACGCATTTTTACTGACATCGATTTTGGCGAATTTGATTTCTGTTTTGGTTTTAGCAATTTCAGCCACAACTGGCTCGGTCGCTTTGCAAGCATTGCACCAAGGTGCGCTAAACTCTACGACGCAGGTTTCTTTTTTGTTTAAAGCAGTGTCGAAATCCGACTCTTGCCATTCATCGAGATGTGTAGGCATCACCCTCCTTATATGTTTATTTTGTTGCAAAGCGCAAACTTATTTTGTGCTTTAAGTAAGTAACAAACTCAAAAGTGCCAAACAAGACTCCGGTGTAGAAAAGATCGCCGGCCAAAGTACTGCGGAAAAAAGGCAATCCCATTGTATAGCAATCAATGAGTCCCTGTATAGTCTGTGGATAAATCGCTTGCTTCATCTGTGGCTGGATGGCCCACATGGCAAAATTAGTGATCAGAAAGAACAAGACAGAGCCAGTTAAACTAGCGGCTAAAATGTTGGGTACATTTTTATGCTTTCTGATATATAAGCCGAAAAGTCCAATCAAAATAAAAGAGCCGTAAACTGCAAACATGAGCCAAGGGTTGTAAAACCCGATCATTAAGTCGGCTAAAAACATAGCAATAACTGGTAAAACAAGGGCTTGTTTTTTATCTAAGTAAACTGCGCCAAATAAAGCCAAAGCCGCAATTGGTGCGAAGTTTGGGATGTGCGGGATGATACTGAAATGACCCAAAACTCTAATTAATGCACAGGCTAGTATTAAAAAGTATGCCACAATTCTCCTTTTTTGCCGAAAGTTTCGGCTTTTCTAATTTAATAAATAATTTTTGTTTTTGCAAATTTTAAACTTAAAAACTTTCTAAACGCCAATAAATGGTGTCGCCGGCAGAAACTTTTTGGTCAGATGCGCCCACCTGGGAATATTTGCCATTGTAGTAAAATGCCCAGTATTGGTTCCCAACTGGTTTTATACCACCAATTTCTGTCACAAAAACCCCAAAACTAAAGGTATCATAACTAATTTTTAAGCCATATTGATCGCTAGCTTTCTTTAAAATGGTAAATGCGTTATCGCCACTGGTAACAGTTACTTTATAAGAACCTAAGCCTTCAATAGTTAAAGTGGAATCAGTGTTTTTCTTTTCAACATAGACTTTTTTAGTCACTGTTTGAATAGCGTTGGTGATAGTGTTGGCAATACTCTCTTCTTTGGTTTTTGCTAATTCCGCTTGTGTGTCTAGCGCCAATTTACGGTAGTAAGACAATTTTTTGTCATTTTGATCCAGCCGATCATTTAGATCGACTAACTGATTTTGGGAATCAATTAATTTACTTTCCAAATTACCAATTTTTTCTTCCAATTGGTCTTGAGTTTGGGCTAATTTTTGATTAGCTTTATTTAACTTGTTAATGGTTAATCCGCCGTAGACAAAGCCGGCTAAAACAACGGCTAAAATTAAAAATGCGAAATAATCTAAGAAATGATTTTGTTGATGGTTTTTTTTCATTTTTTCTCCTTAAATTTTAATTAAAAATGCCTTAGTCGGTCAAAAAACTAAGGCTTATAACCTTTCGACCGAAGGAACCCCGCAAAGGGTTTTTGTTTTAGACTAAGGTTTTCTGGCTTTAACAGTAGCGGGACTGCCCCGGACTTTCACCGGGATTGCCCTTAGGCTAAATTTATATTACTAACAAAGTGCAAATTAAAGAATCTTTTCGAAACGCCACTCAATCTTATCACCATCTTTACAAGTGTATTGATCAGGAGCAACGGTAGCCATTTGGCCATTGGTATAGAAGATCCAGAAACTGTCATTGGTATTGGCTTGGCCATTGATACTATCGACAAAAACGCCGTAAGAAGAGTCTTGGGTCTCAACTTTATTTGTGTCTTTTAGGATTGTTAAAGCGTTTTGATCAGCATTGCAATCATAATTCACGGTTTTAACTGTTTTCGATGGAGTTACGACTTGATTGCTGGATTTTGTGCTGGCAAGGAATGCGACAAACACAATTATCGCTAAGACAACAACAATAGCAACAATATTCATTAGACTGAATTCGGACTCAGTTTTTTTAGTCCTGACGGTAGATGTCACTTCTTTGGCGACTACGGTTGGTTTTTTGGCAACTGTTTTCACCTTTTTTTCTTTATCTCGAGCAGTGTCGAGAGAATCTGCTTTAACGGTTTTTTTGTTAACAGCTTTTTTTACTGGTTCTTTTTTAACTTGTTTTTTAGCGGGCATAATGCTCCTTTTCAATACTTATTCAGTATTCTCACCATAACAGCATATTAATTTTAATGTCAAGCACATTCAAAAAGTAGCCCTGTTAAACCTGTAATTTGCCTGTCCCTCATAAAGCGCACAGTATTAAGAGAATGTAATTCCTTTTACTGTAAGCTTTTATATGGGATCAACCTGTGGATAACTTAAAAAGTTAATATCATATCTTGATTAAATTCGAAAAAAGACTTATAATGATCGCGTGTACCAGAACAATTAAGGAGGTATCGAGATGATACACTGGATCGGGCAACCCGAGGTTAAGGAAGTAAGACTAAGTGAAATACCATTCGAAAGCGCGGTCTATGCACCAGAAACTTTTCCGATTCGTTTCTTAGAAGGTGAAGCTTATCCCGATTTGCTTACAGGTCTACACGCTTTAAGGTATCAAGCAAATGAGAAAACTTTTGCTAAAAAACTAATCGGAGAAACTGACCCAAAATCGAGTTTTTTATCAGTTGCCAGTCTTAATCAGGGTGACCAAATTCATCTTTACGAGGAGCCAAATGGCGGTTGGCAATTTCTCTTAACAATGTATGTTGCTGACCAACCAATTAACGATCAACTACAGCTTATAAGAATTAATGAATATCGAGATCAATTGGTGGCTGGAGCCTGCTGGTTTCCGCTAGATGGTATCTTGCGGGTTGGTGAATCGTTTAACTACAATCTCACTCCGGACGGAAAAAACGTTCATTCGTTCACTCGAAAAATTGAGATGATCGTTTTAAAACAGTACAATCCTTTTGTCGAAGGGGTTATGGCAGACCTTCGGGAAGCAGGAATCACGCGTTAATCGTCCTTACGGGCGATTTTTTAAAACTCAACAAAGGACTGAATCATTGAATATATTGTAATTTTGTATTATAATCCATCTATCTATTCTCAGGGGGGTGCACCATGACAACTACTATACAGACTATCGACGACATTCGTCGAAGTACCGAAGTTATTAGTCTGGCGGGAGTTTGCGTTGGAGACATGATAGAATTCTCTAATTGCAAAAATGACGGAATCCCGCAAAGATATGGTCTTTTCTGTAGTAAAATCTTTGATGATGGTAGGCGAGAATTCAGGAATGCTTGGTATTGGAATGCCAGTCCTATACTTTGGCCGCAAGAAATGCAAATCTCAAATGGCCAGATTATCACTTTATTTCCAGATTGCGCATATAAGATGGATAGGATAGTTTCTGATCTTCATTTGATCCACTTAGGGCCATTTAATATGATAAAAAATTGTTTCGATTTTCCGACTAGTGGCCGGTTTATTGAGAGACTTAAATGGAGTGATTTAAATATTGGTCAGGAAGTTTACATTAATGGAAATGGCACAGTTAGAAGACATATTGTTACCCAAAAAGGTCAAAATAATTATGGGCGAAAATATATTGGATTAATAGAATTATTCTGGAATACGCAATTTGAACGCCTAATAACTGATTTTGTCTATGTCGCTGCCGACAAAGAATTAGTATTAGGTGGAAATATGACCTACTTTAATCATGATAGTCTCAGTGGATCAACTTCTGGTTTTAGACTAAAAGAATTCGGTCCGAATAAGGATAGACTGATTATGTTGATGGAATAACTTTAGTACTCAATTCCCTTTCGGGCTTCAAGGCCTTCATCAAAATAGTGCTTCACGTTCTTAATTTCGCTCACTAAATGAGCGATTTTTTTAATTTTCGCAGGAGCTTTGCGCCCCGTGAGAATAATATCTACATAATTATTTTTACCGCCTCGCGCACCTCGTAGGTGCGCGGATGGTTTTAGTGCCTCGATGACATCATTAACATTTAATAGGCCGAAACCGATGGCTACGTTGATTTCGTCTAGAATAATAAGATCGTATTTGTTGGAATTAATTGCTTCTTTAGCTGCGGCCCAGGCTTTTTCACACGATTGTTTGTGCTCAGTCTCTGTGTGTTTATCTCCCAAGATTTTATAAAAACCAATACCGAAACAGGCTACCTCGATCGGTAATTTATATTTTTTAATGGCCTTGTGCTCGGAAAAATCACACTTTTTCATAAACTGGATTAGTTTCACCTTTTTTCCGGCACCAATAGCACGCAAACTTAAACCAAGGACGGAAGTGGTTTTACCCTTTCCGTCCCCAGTCACGACATGAATTAGTATATTTTTACTAGTCATCTTACGAGCATTTGCTGTAACCGCAGCTGGTACATTTCATGCAACCTTCACTAAAAACTAAGATGGCGCCACACTCTGAACAAGCTGGAGCCTCACCCATATCAGCCAAAGATTTATGGCTAACACTTTCATGAATTGTTGGATTAGTAACATTTGTTAGAGTCGAGGCAACTTCTTCCTCGCTAACCGCTACCGGCTCCGGAGTTTGGAAGTTCAAGCCTAAGTTTGGCTGTTGACGGTTCATGTGTCGCTCTAAAAGCTGACCAATAGCGTCAGGTAAAGAGAGAATCATTTTACCATCATCACCCCAAGTTGGCTGGGGCCCACGGATCCCTTTGATTTGGTCAACCACTTCTTGTGGGTCAATTCCAGCTCTAAGCGCCAAGCTAATTAAGCGGCAAATTGCTTCGGTGTTGGAAGCAAAGAAACCACCGGTTTTACCCAAAGTGGAAAACATTTCAAAAGGCATGCCTTCGTCATCATCATTGATAGTGACAAAAAGTTTACCATAAGCGGTTTTGATTCGGTAAGTTGATCCGTGGACCACATCAGGGCGTTCTCTAGGAATAATGCGGATACCAGTGGCTAAAACCGTGTGCTCTTCAGTTATACCCTCTTTTTTCTTGTCTTCGGCTGTACCTGTTGTTATCACTTGAATATTGCGTGAGCCGTCGCGGTAAACCGTGATACCCTTACAGTTAAGTTTAAAAGCTAAAATATAGGCTTTTTCCACGTCTTCGACAGTGGCTGAATTACCAAAGTTAATGGTTTTAGAAATGGCGTTGTCAGTATGCTTTTGGCAAGCAGCTTGAAGCTTAACGTGCCACTCTGGGCTGATGTCTTGAGCAGTCACAAAGACCCGTTTAATTTCCTCGGGAATTTCCGGAAAACTTTGAACCGATCCTTTGGTGGCGATTTTTTTCAATAATTCTTCCGAATAAATACCGGCTTTTTCCAAAGCTTCTTTAAAGTGACGATTTACTTCCACCAGTTCTGTTCCGTCCATAACGGTTTTAGTGAAAACTAAAGCAAAAATCGGTTCAATTCCGGAAGTAGCGGTGGCCATCATGGAAATAGTCCCAGTCGGAGCAATAGTTGTGGTGGCGGCATTGCGCATACTTTTCTGACCTTTTTTATCCCAAATACTACCTTTAAAAGCAGGAAAACTTCCTTTTTTAGCCCCGATTATTTCCGATTCCTCATGAGAAATTTTACTTAAAAATTTCATGATCTTTTCGGCCATTTCCGCACCTTCTTCAGAGTCATAAGGAATTCCTAGTTGAAAAAAGAGGTCGGCCATACCCATGACGCCCATACCGATTTTTCGGGTTCTTTTGGTATTTTCTTCAATTTCTTGGATTGGGAAACGATTTACATCAATCACATTGTCCAGAAAATGAGCGGCCATACGAATCGTTTTTTCAAACCTATCCCAGTCCATATCTAGTTTGCCGTTCTCTTCTTTGACTAAGCGTCCCAAATTGATGGAACCTAAATTACAAGATTCATAAGGTAAAAGTGGTTGCTCGCCGCAAGGATTGGTCGCTTCCATGTCGCCTAGGTGGGGAGTAGGATTTTTAGCGTTAACCCGATCAATAAAAATAACGCCCGGTTCGCCGTTTCGCCAAGCGCCGCGAACTATCTTGTCAAAAACTTCTCTGGCGTTTAATTCTCCTACTTTTTTCTTAGAATTTGGGTTTATCAGGTCGTAATTAGTGTCTTCTTCGACCGCTTTCATGAATTTATCGGTAATAGCCACAGAAATATTGAAAGTCGTTAAGGTCCCCTCTTTTTCTTTATAATCAATAAAATCCAAGATATCTGGGTGATCAACTCGAAGCATACCCATATTAGCACCACGGCGAATTCCACCCTGTTTAATCATTTCGGTAGTGTCATTGTACATTTGCATAAAGCCAATTGGTCCAGAGGCAATGCCGCCGGTTGAACCAACCAAATCATTTTTGGGGCGAATTCTAGAGAACGAAAAACCTGTGCCGCCACCAGACTTTTGGATCAAGCCCATATCCATTTGAGTTTTTAGGATGGATTTCATATTGTCCTCAACTGGCAAAACAAAACAAGCAGCTAGTTGACCAATACGGGTACCAGCCCCAGAAAAAGTTGGACTATTGGGTAAAAACTCTAAACGGGCCATGGCTTCGTAAAAATCATTTTCCGTTTGAGCAATTTCTTCTTTGGTGGCGCCATACATTTTATCGGCTTCGGAAATAACTCGCGCCACCCGTCGAAACATGCCTTCCGGTGTTTCGATAATATTGTTATTTTCATCGCGCATCAAATAACGCTTTTCAATCACTTTAAGCGCGTTATCGGTGAGAACAGGCATAATTTTTTCTTTTTTTTCACCACTATTTTTAGCTTTTGTGTTTCCAGAAGAATTAGCAGGTTTTTCCTGCTTTTCCTTTAGAGAATCAGCAAACAATTCGGGCATCTAACCTCCTTCAATAAGGAGTAAATAATAAACACTAATATAGGAAGGGCATCCTACTAGTGTTTGTTATCTATCCTTTATTTATTAAATTTTAATGTTATTTTCAACTGGATGAAATTCTACTTGGAAACAAACTTTTCTGCAAGAATAACTTTTCAGTAAACTGAAAAGTTAGTTTATTTAAGTTTACGTCTAATGAAAGCTGGTACTTCTAATTCATCTTCCAAATTTTCTTCGTTTATAGCCGGCGGTTGTTCCATGGGTGGATTTTGTAGCATACCCATCGAGGTGACTGTTGGATTTGGTCGATTAATAGAACCAAAATTTGGTCTTGATGAGGGTAGACCTCCTAAACCAACTCCAGTTCCCATACTCATCCCCATACCCATACCGCCAATCATCGGTTTTGCCTGTCTTTCTCTAATCCGATCCATCTCGAAACCAGTAGCGATAACGGTAATTTTTATTTCTCCAGACATGGCTTCGTCAATAATGGAGCCGAAGATTATATTGGCGTCCGAATCGGCTGCTTCAGTGATGGCTTTAGCCGCTTCATCAATTTCATACATACCCATATCTGGTCCACCAGTGATGTTAAAAAGAATACCTTTGGCGCCATCAATTGAAAGCTCTAAAAGTGGTGAATCAATGGCAGCGCGGGCGGCCTCAATAGCACGGTTGTCGCCACTAGCTCTACCGATACCCATAAGGGCTGAACCAGCATCAGACATAATTGTTCTAACATCAGCAAAGTCAACGTTAATTATACCGTGTAAAGTGATTAAATCGGATATACCTTGAACACCTTGGCGAAGCACATCGTCAACTATTCCAAACGCGTCAAATAAACTAGTTTTTTTATCAATTACTTGAAGTAATCGGTCATTCGGTATGGTAATAAGAGTATCAACTTTGTCGCGCAAATCTTCAATTCCAATTTCAGCCATTTTCATGCGACGTGAACCTTCAAAGGAAAAAGGTTTAGTGACTACAGCTACGGTTAGAGCACCGAGTTCTTTAGCGATTGCTGCCACCATTGGTCCGGCACCGGTACCGGTGCCACCACCAGCACCATAAGTTACAAAAACCATATCAGAGCCTTTTAAGGCTTCATAAATCTCATCTTTATTTTCTTCAGCGGATTTTCTACCGAGTTCTATATCTGAACCAGCGCCAAGACCACGGGTAGTTTCTTTACCAATTTGGATTTTGATTGGGGCTTGGTTATGCACTAAAGCTTGGGCATCGGTATTGATAGCAATAAATTCCACACCTTTAAGCTTATAGGCGATCATGCGGTTTATGGCGTTACCGCCAGAACCGCCACAACCAACCACTCTAATTGTTGCAAAAGTTTCGATTTCTGAACCTTTTTCCATTTAAATCCTTTAGGGTAAAAATTGTTTAAAGAATCCCTTGGCTTTATCTAATATGTCATTAGGATTGGCATTATTATTGGATACAGGATTATTTTCTAATCCATAGAGAATTAAACCTGTACTTGTAGAATAAATTGAAGGATCTATTTTGTCAATCATACCCGCCATCTCGAATAAAGGCATACCAATTTGTGCTGGCAGTCTCAATTCTTCTTTGGCGAGGGAAACTAAATCTTCTAATTTGGATCCTCCTCCTGTAAAAACGATTCCTGCAGGTAACATACCATCTTTACCAACTTTGCGCAACTCCTCCCGAATCATGGAAAAGATCTCCATTAAGCGGGCGTGGATAATTTCGGAAACGTATTTTCTTTCCACTTTTTGTGCGTCCTGTGGGTCAAAGTTGGCTAGGTTAATGGTTTCTGTTTCGGCAATATTTTCCGGGATGGCTGAGCCGTATTGAGTTTTAACCTTTTCCGCTACTTCTAAAGAAGTTCTAAGACCGATCGCTATATCGTTAGTGATACTATTGGCCCCAATTGGCAATACAGCGCAGTGTAAGATATCGCCATTTTCAAAGACAGCAATACTGGTGGTACCACCACCAATATCAACAACAGCAACACCGAGCTCTTTTTGTTTCTTACTTAATAAGACTTGAGAGGCAGCTAAAGGTGAAAAAACTAGACTTTCCATCTTAAGACCTGCTTGTTGGACGCATTTGACTAGATTACGAATCGCGGCAGTGGAACCTCCAACCACAACAGCTTCAACTTCTAATCTGACACCAGACATACCAATCGGGTCACCGATATTGTCCTGAGTGTCGACGGTGAAATACTTGGGTATGACGTGAATAATTTCTCGATTTGGCGGCAAAGCGACGGTTTGAGCAGCTTCCATTACACGATTAACATCCGAGTTCGTTATTTCCCCGTCAGAACGAGAAATGGCTACCACACCTTTACTAAGAGCAGAACTGATATGGGCGCCACCAATACTAACATAGGCATTGGTAATTGGCATGCCAGCGATGCGTTCAGCTTCTTCTAGTGCCGAAGTGAGGGCGGAAACAGTATCTTCGACATCAGAAACAATCCCCTTGCGCATACCTGAGTTCGGAATACGGCTAAAACCAATGATGCTAATTAGACCCTCATCAACACGACCAACTGTAACAGTCACTTTTGTCGTACCAATATCTATACCAACTAATGTATTGTCTTTAGGCATAAATTGAAACCCTCCGGCATTAAAATAGATGACAACTAAATAAAAATCCCCGAAATATATCCTTTATTTAAATATATCAAAATTTTTTAAAACGCGAAACCCTTAGTCCTCTTTATGATGAAATCCAAGGAGATGAAGGGTTGAATGTTCGATTAATTTTTCAATTTTTTCTTCGGCCATTTCGGGACAAATGACTATATCGCCAAGTAAAACTGGTTGAGGAGTGCTGGCGTCGACTTTTTCATGAATAGGAAAACTTATCACATCGGTTGGTTTATCTTTGTCGCGGTATTCGCGATTAAGTGTATGAATTTCCTGAACGCTCACAAATTTAAGGTCAACCTCGAAAATTCCTTCCAAACCTTTTTCTTTCAGTACTTTTAAAATCGCTTTCTCGGCTATACTAGCCTCAAAAGCGAATTTTATATCTTTTTCAATCGTCAAATTAAGCTTAATCATTTAGATAATTCTTCTTTCACAATTTGACTAACTAGTGACGGGTCAGCTTTACCCTTAACTTGGGGTATTAGCGCTCCCATAATTTTACCCATTTCCTGCATACCTGTTGCACCAGTTGTTTCCACGGCTTTTTGGACTAATTGTCTGATTTCCACTTCGCTCATTTGTTCTGGAAGATAAGGAACTAGAATGTCGATTTCAGCCTGCTCTTTTTGAGCCAATTCTTCCCTTTCACCTTGCTTATAAAGTTCAATAGAGTCTTTGCGTGTTTTGATCTGATTTTGAATAACACCAAGAATATCTTCTTCAATCAATTCTTTTTGCTTTTGAATTTCACTATTTTTAATAGCACTTTTTAAGCCACGTAAAACTATAAGCTTAGTTTCGTCTTTAGCTTTCATAGCCTCAATTAGGTCTTTTTCAATTTGTTCTTTTAACATATAACCTCAAGATACAAGATACAAGATACAAATTCCAAACTTCGAATTTGAATATTGTAATTTGTTTGGTTTATTGTTCCTTGTAACTTGGTTATTTATTAGTATCCGCGTTTGATGCGTCGAATTTCGGCTTTGCGTCTGGCTGAAGCGCGTTTTTTTTCGCGCGAGACTTCTTTGTCGCGGAAGCGGCGTTTTTTGATTTCAGTAAGAATCCCCGACTGTTGGACATCACGAAAAAAGCGACGAAGGGTCACTTCAAAACTTTCGCTTCTCGGGCGATCAAATTTAGCTTGTTCTTCCAAGAGAAATCACCTACCTTCCACTAAGATTGATAAGTTTAATATATCAGAAAAAAGAGTTTAGGTCAATGTTTTTCCAAAAGTTCTAAATGGCAAATTTTTGGCTCTTTTTTTGCATCATTCCAAAGGTGGAAGGAATTGCCTAAACATTCGTCCCAAAAATCGCAATTTTTGCATTTCCGACACTTAGTTCTTTCTTTGTCTCGAAATAGTTCAAACTCATTTTCCCACACATCAACAAAGTTGTCTTTTTGGACGTTTCCTTGAATATATTTTTTAAGTCTGGGTACATTGGGGCAAACAAAAATATCACCATTATGAAGGATACTAGCAGTATTTATTCCTGTATTGCAGTAAAATAGCCAATCTCTGACATCGCCCTCGTAATCCAATCCCAAAAACCCAGCGCAGCCATAAGTGATTTTAATTGGGGCAGATTTGCGTTTTTCTTTGATAAAATCCAAGAGTTTTTTTAGTTCGTGTGGTTCGAGCAAGATATCCTTACTATTTTCAGCTCTGCCAATCGGGTCAATATTCATAATTCGCCATGAAGAAATAGCAAGAGGCAAAAAGGTTTTATACATTTCTTTGAGCGAATTGATATTTGTCTTATTCGCACTAGTAGTGATTTGTAAGTCTGTCAGAAACTTTTCTTTGGTCAAAAGTTTGACGGCTCGAATCGCGTGTTCATAAGCGCCAGGTGTGTTCCTAAACTTATCATGAACATCTCTAATTCCGTCAATACTGACTACTACGGTTTTCATGCCAGCTTTTTTTAGTTTTTTAACAATTTCTGGAGTCATAAGGTAGCCGTTTGTCACCATGCCCCAAGAAAAACCTAAACGACTCGCATATTCCATAACTTCGAATAAATCTTTTCTTAGAAGGGGTTCTCCTCCCGTTATGGCAATCATGATCTCTTTCGGGTTGTATTTGCTGGCAATATCCGCAAAAACCTTTTTTATTTCTTCAGTTTTTAATTCATCTTTATAAATCTTGTGTCCGGCGTTTGAGCCGCAATGTTTACAATAAAAATTGCAATTTAGAGTACACTCCCAAAATAAATAAGTTAGCTTATGTTCTTTTCTAAGGAGATCTTTTTGTTTAGCCCAAATCTTTAAGCGTCCGGTTTTCAGAATTTTATTAAACATGGTTTATTAAGATTGATTAGAATCATTTTTGTCTCTGGGAACGCCGTATAACACTTGCATGTTAGAATTACTCTTGGCCTTTTTGCGCCTAAAATAAACAACTAAACCAACTATAATGGCTACTATAATTGCTAGCGGTACTAATACCCAAAGGGCGATTCCTAATATTCTCAACATAAAGTCTTGAGGTGTATATTGAACGCCATATACAGGTTGCGGTAAAGGCATGGAAAATGTTGGTGTTGGCGTCGGTGTCGGAGAAATTGGCGGTCCATAAAGCGCATAGATCGGACCTGTTACAACCGGTGTAGGGTTGTCAACCGGCGGACCATATAAATCGGGAATACGCGTTTGGCTGAGCGTGATGACTGAAAGCGACGCCAGGGAAATTTTTTGCCATAGGTTTTTAAAAAACTTCATTTTTCTCCTTTAGGCGACATCGCCCAGGATTTTACCACCTAATAAGTGTAAGTGAATATGATCAACAACTTGGCCTGAGTGGCGGCCGGCATTGAAAACTAATCTGTAACCGTCCTCGGCAATCCCCTTTTTCTCGGCTAGGTGTTTAGCGACCATAACCATTTTACCAATTAATGGAGCATCGGTTTCGGAAAGCATAGTGATTGAAGGAATATGTTTAACCGGAACGATTAAGATATGAACCGGGGCTTTAGGGTTGATATCCCAAAAAGCAACAACTTCGCTATCTTCGTACTCTAAGTCTGCCGGGCTTTGTTTACTGGCAATTTGGCAAAAAATACAATTTTCCATAATTTTCCTTTTGTTAATATTTATATTGACAATATGATCTTTTTTTGTTATATTACTCAGTTCTGATTTGAAAGGAGGAATGTATGTTGACCCCATTTTGGGCGCTTGTGATTGTTATGGTGGCTATCTGCTTAATTATCTATTTTTCGAATAAACTAGTAAAACATTTTTTCACCAGTGGAGGTTCTTATGAATTCTCCAGGAACGAAAAGTGGATACTAGTAAATATTAATGCCGATAGTTACCAGGTAATCCATTTGATAAAGACCGATAACGCCAGAACTGCTTTTTATGAATTGTCATTAAGAAACGTGAAAATCACTTTCAGTGATGAATTAACTGTTACCGAAACGGAAAGGGATTTTGTCTATATCAAATATATGGGAAACTCTAAAGAAAAAATTGCGATCAGATCTATCAGAACTATTCCGAAAGAAGAATACATCGAATATGCCCAAGAATTCGGAGTAATTAATTCTTAGCTAACCGACGTACGCGTCGGTTTTTTTAATGTTCTGATAAAAAATTGCGCCAGTTAGCTTTAATCCATTTCTTCTCTAATTGTAGCAGGTTTTTTAACCCTCGATCAATCATCTCGTTTTTTACTACTCCGCCAAGGTGCGGATTGGCGTATTTTTGTTCATGAGGACTGGCAAAACCTTGAGCATAATGAGTTAATTCATGGGCTAAAACCGCGTCCACCACAAATTCGGGAAATTGGGGATCCTTAAAATGACCGTTGATAGTAATAATCGTGTTTGGGTCTTCTTTTTTGCGGCCAAATTTAATAGAGCCGAGTCTGGTACGACAAGGTCGACCAAATTTAACAAATACATTATTTGCCACTTTAATATCCGGAAAATGTCTTTCCCAGATTGTTTCCAGTCTAAATTTTAGCCATTTGTGATCTCTTTCCATACTATGAGTATACATAATAAAAAATAAATTAAAAACCCGCCGGTGAGGGCGGGCTTAGTCAGAATACGTAAACCGTGATTCGGTCTTTTTTGGGGACAAGATGGTCTTTTTCAGGCTTACCGGGAGTCCAAGCGTACAAGAGATCGCTGTCAGTGGTAAACATTCTGCAGCAGCCATGGCTTGAAGGGCGCTTACGCATGTTACCAGATTCCACTCCATGAAAAGCGGCACCACCGTGGAAATAGATGGCGTTGTACATTTTGCCATCATAAGGAACGGCCTCGGTTGCCTTCCAGCTGTGCCAACCAGGCCACTTTTTATAAGCCTCAAAGATGCCGGTTGGTGTGGGTGTACTGGGTTTACCAGAACAAATTCGAAAACTCATAGCGAGCTTAGTGCCTTCAAAAGCACAAACCCGTTGTTTTTCGAGATCTGCGGCAATCAATTTTTGGGTGCCAGTCTCCCAGATCTGGTTGTTGATAAATAGATTGTTATCCACCACTTCTACGGGTATCAGTAAATGTTGGGCAACAGCCCTCAGGGGAACAAATGTGACTTCATATTTTCCCTGACTGATGGTGAAAGTGCGATAAGGTAGATCTATAGTTTCCCCGTCTTGACGTTGGGCTACAATAGAATTTGGTTTGATTAGAAATGCTTGATCTTTAAAACTGAGTTTAATCCAAGGTTTTTCATAAGTTTTTAGTATCGAAATATTTTTAACCAAATCTTCCAAGGGAACCAACATTGTATTATCTAAGACAATCGGTTGATATGTGAATTGTAAAGGTGGCGTGGCAACAATCGGTGTTTCCATGGTTTTCTGCGCGAGGCCGCTAAGGCACAAACACGCGAAAAACACGAGTGACAGCAGTTTCATGGTTTCCTCCTTCTGATTGTGTCAATTCGAAAGTATATCAAAAAAGCAGGCTTTTGTCAATCCTGATGAATTTTGAGTAATTTATTTTAATTTATTAGAGCTCTCTAAAATTCTCTGGTTAATTTCTGCTATTTCATCTTGATCAGTGATAACTGTTGGTTGAGCCCAATCATAAATATGAACTGGGATAAGTTCCATTTTTTCCAATTTTTTGCTTTTAAAACTAATTTGAGCAATCAAGCCTTGTTGTGTTTCTTTTGACCAAGGTTGGTCAAAGACAAAATTCCCTAACGAATAGATGATGGTTTTATCTTTATAAATTTCAGTACCCTGAACAACATGAGGGTGGTGACCAAAAACTAGATCCGCACCGGCATCAATTGATGTGTGGGCAAAATCAATCTGGCGATTATTGGCATAAGGAGTATATTCTATACCCGAGTGCATGGATACAAACACCATATCGGCTAGTTTCTTAGCCTCCAGAATATCGATTTGAACTTGTACCTCATCCATCACAGCAACTCCTGCCCTATCTTCAGTTGCTATAGAATTAGCAGGTAATACATCTAAATCTGTATAGCCCAAAAATGCTAGTTTAAGATTATTGACAGTCATAATATAGGGAGAGTGGGCTTCTTTAAAGTTGTTTCCGGCGCCAAAATAACCAATATTATTTGATTTTAAAGTCTCGAAAGTTAAAAGCATGCCTTCTTGACCCTGATTAGAAAAATGATTGTTGGCTAAATTCATGGCGTCGAACCCAGCTTGTTTTAAGGCAGGAATATTTTTTAATTCTGCACCAAAAATCATAGACCCAGCACTCTTATTTGGTTTTCCATCCATAAATGGCGACTCCAAATTTCCGATAGTGATATCTGCTTTCTGAAGAATATCTTTAACTTCTTTCAAGGGAAAATCAACTCCTTTGGTATCAACTTTGTTGGCAATTTCTCTAGAAAAACTAATGTCTCCAACTAAAGTTAATTTAAATTCCGGTAAAGCAACTTGCTTTCGCTGAGGCATAAAAAATTGTTGATCTAAGACAAATTCTTGGATTGAAGTACTATAAATAAAACCGAAAACAATAAATATTATCAGTAGTATTATAATAAGTCCGATCGAGCGGTTAATTACTCTTTTTCGATGTAATATTTCTTCCTCCTTAATTTCAGTGGTAAAAAGTCTAAGGTCTTCTGAAAATCCGCATCGTCTGTCCAGCGGTAGCCCTTACCATAATCCAAATCTTTCATTAATTTAGTTGAAGCATTTCGAAGATGAAGTGGTACTGGTTCTAAATTTTCCTCATCTATATCTTTAAGGGCAGCCATTAAGCCGTCGTAAGAAGCGCGAGATTTTTTAGAGTTAGATAAATAGGTTGCGCATTGAGCGAGTAATATACCTGCTTCTGGCATTCCTACCATATGAACAGCTTGAAGGCAGTTGGTAGCCACTACAAGAGCTGTTGGCTGGGCGTTACCAATATCTTCTGACGAAAAAACTACCATTCTTCGAGCGATAAAAACAGGATCTTCACCAGCTTTGATCATGCGTGCTAACCAGTAAAGAGCTCCGTCTGGAGAAGAGCCACGCATAGATTTTATAAAAGCCGAAATAGTGTCATAGTGCCAGTCCCCTTTTTTATCATAATATATTGCTTTCCTTTGCACAGCCCCCTCGGCGATTTTTAAGGTGACATGATGACTAATTTTGCTTGCTAATTCAATAGAGTTTAATAAAGTCCTAGCATCTCCGTCTGCCGATCTAATCAAATGATCAATTGCATTTGCATCAAATTTAATATGTTTGTAATAGTTTAACGCTCGTGAAACTAGTATTTTAAGGTCTTTTTCGGTTAGATTGTAAAAAACAAAAACTTGAGAACGAGATATTAAAGGTGCGTTTACTTCAAAAGAAGGGTTTTCTGTTGTTGCCCCAATCAAGACGATAATCCCCTTCTCAACACTTGGTAGAAAAGCGTCTTGTTGAGCCTTATTGAAACGATGTATTTCGTCAACAAATAATATTGTTTTTGTTTTATATAACGACAGATTCTCCTCAGCTTCCTTTATTACTTTTCTGACTTCTTGAACTCCAGAGGTAACAGCACTAAATTCAACAAAATTTGCTTTAGTGTACTTGGCTATCAGCCGAGCTAGAGTTGTTTTACCCACTCCTGGTGGACCCCAAAAAATAGCTGAAGAAATAAACCCATTTTTAATCAAGGTTTGTAAGGGTTTTCCTCTTCCTAAAATGTGTTTTTGCCCCACAAAATCTTCAAGAGTTTCTGGTCTTAATTTCTCGGCCAAAGGGCTAAAAATTTTACCATCTAAATTTTTATCAAATAGATTAGGCATACTCTTACATTAGATGAAACACGAAAAAATTCAACTTATTTACTTGACCCCCACACCCAAACCCAGGATTAAATGAGTAGTTTGGTTTAATGGTATGTGATCAAAAATAAATGCTTTTTTGTGATTATTTGGGTGTCGGGGTTGACATACGTTCGTTTATGTGCTAAACTTATTCCTCTTCCGGAAAACCGGAAGTTTTTTAAATCAAAAATATGTATAGACAAAAGACACAAAAATTTATAAAAATTTCCGCCCGCAATATTGGTGAAAAACTAATTGCGTTTGTTTTTGTTTTGGCGATTTTGCCATTAAATATCAACCAAACTCCTTATCAAAAATATCAAACTTCAGCCCTATTCAATAAAAATACACCAGAAATTTTAGTTCTAAATGATAAAAAAGTTTCTATTGAAATGGGTGTATCTAATTATGATATTCAAAATAAGCCTTTGTTATTGAGTTCAGCAGCTGTTCGTTACCCTGATGCAAAAGAGCATCGCGATCCTACGGAATTTCGGCCAATTTATATGGATGCTGCCCAAGAATTTAATATTCCATGGCAATTAATTGAGGCTGTTCACGAAGTTGAGTCTGGTAAATCTGGATCAACCGACAAGTGTTCTTATGCTGGCGCAACCGGCCCAATGCAGTTTATGCCTGGTACTTGGCGCGCTTATGCTGTTGACGGAAATAACGATGGTGAAGCAGATATTACCGACGTGACTGATTCTATTTATACAGCCGCTAACTATTTAGCCAAGTCTGGTGCCGACGAAGGTCGCTATGACGACGCGCTTTTTAATTACAATCATTCTACGAGTTATGTAAATAAAGTAAAAGGTATAGCTCAGGAAATTGGCCTCTAAACTAATAGGTATTGTAACACCGCCTTTTTGGCTTGACTTTTTGTTAACTTTGTGTTACAATACCTTGTTCTTCCATTCGGGAGAACTTTTTTAAACCTTAAAAATAGGTTTAAAAGCTAGGAAACACATGAAAAAAATTATAATTAACCTTATAAAAAACAAACGAAAATTTAACTCCCGCATTAAACGCGGTATTCAGGCCAGATTCATGGTTTTATTGTTTATAGCTATTGCTCTTGGAACTATGGGTTTAGCTAAAGCTAACCAGAATTACGAAACTTCAGCTGTTTTATCAATCGGTCACAATGGTCTTATGCCAATTAGTCTTCAGAACGAAAAAACTGAAATTAAACCTGGTTTAGCCAAGGCTGACATAGATAAATTAAACAATGAAAAAGATCCAGAAGCGATTAAAGCCTATATTCAAGAAAAAGCCCAAGAATATAATATGGACTGGAAACTTGTTTATGCTATTGGTGCTTATGAGTCAGGTTACTTTAAATCTAACTTAGCTCAAAGCCAAAATAACTTCTTCGGCCGTAAGGCTACCAGTACAACCTGGATGAAGTTTGACACCCCCCAAGAAGGTATTGATAACCAGTTTGAGTATTTAAAAACCCGTTATATCGATAAGGGTATGGATACTCCTGCTGAGATGAACCATGTTTACTGTGAAGGTAATACCTGGCAGTTCAAAGTTCAATATATTATGGATAATGCATAATTATCCAGGATATATGGATAATGCATAATTATCCAGGATATATGGATAATGCATAATTATCCAGGATATATGGATAATACTGAAGCCTAAATGAATTAGGCCCAGGTAATATAAAAAAGGCTCCCAGCCGCATCTAGCGGTTTCGGGAGCCTTTTTTGAACCTAATTATTACTAATTTTACAAAACTTTAACTGCCTTGAAGACATCAGGTGGAGTAATCTCGTACCAGAAAAAACCTGGTATAAAGCTGATCTCTTTGCCCTTTTCATCATAGAATAAGGTCCGACTAGTGCGACTGGTTTTCTTCCAGGTGCCATCGATTTCTTTTCCTTCAATAAAGATTTTTGCTTTACCCGAACCAATTGTTTTCATAGCCCAACCTTGTTCATTAATTGAAGTAATAGCTTCCCAGCGCTCTACTTCCTGAACGATTAGATTGCTGGCGGCTAATCTATCACCGGTATCTCGATCTCGGTGAGGAACCCCAGCCATAGTTCTTAGATAAGTGTTAGTTTGGGGATTATATTCCCATTCAACTTTGTATTGGGCTTCGGAAAAATCAACGCTGATTTTTTGCACTGCGGTTGAATCTGGTTTGGGGTCGCGGAAATTTAGAGCCTCAAATTCACCTGATTTTGGCCACCCTTTTTGGTTGGCAATATTATATAAAGATTCTGTTTTAGTGTACATAGTGTGTTCAATCGCTTTTCCCGGTTCAGCTTCGCGCCAATAAGTCGGATCTCCAAGGGCAAATTGATCTAAATCGAGGATGCCCTCCGCTTTTATTTTATCCAAAGCATCTAGATTGCCACCGACATGAGCCAAAAACGCGTCAAATTCCGAGGCCCAATCGACAAAATAGGTTCTAGCTGACCTAACCGGTCCAACTTTATTAGCGTCATGTGGACCATATACAGCCATAAAGCGAGTTATACCCCCTTCACTAATGGCCTCATAGACTAATGATGCTTTATCTAAACCAACTTGAGGTCTAGCTTCTGGGTGATTTTCAACAATTATAGCTAAGGGGTGTCTTTTAGCTTTAGTTTCATCAACTTTAGTACCGTCGAGCTTGTTTGTTACCATTTTCACTTGATCGCCGCTATTATTGCCTGGTAAGATTTTATCTAAAAAAGTGTCCTTCTTAAGATAATGCAGAACTAAAACGGTACCAACGACTAACAATATGACTATAACAATAATACTGGAAACCACTCCCCAAGGGTTACCTTGACTTTTAAGATTAGTTAAATTTTTTTCATCATCCATTTTACCTCCAAGCAAAAATTTGCTCGACATTATTTAATAAATTTATAAATTTTACAGGTTTAAATTGATTAGCACTGGTTTTGTATAAACCATCGCCCTTTTTCCAATAAACGAACTCTGTTGAATTAGTCATAAAAACAGGCAATGAGGACGCACCATCAGTTGTCAGTTGTAATAGGTTTGAACCATCAAATTTGGCAATACTTAAATTAGAAGTATTATCTGAGGTATTTCTAATTTCCATAATGACAAATTCTGCATTCTGAGACAAATCGTAGTTGTTAATAATATTATTCTCCCCGACTAAACTAATCCCCTTCTCTTTCTTGGTCTCTAGATTCAAATTAATTAAATCGGCGGTATTTTTACCATTGATAATTTGTTTTTTGATATAAAAGAGATAAACTCCAGATAAATGTAATTGCTCCATGCGATAGTTACCCTGTTTAATTATCTCTGTTTTAAAATTATTTAAATTAAATTTTAGTAAAGCGTATTTTTCTGATTTTGCCCCGGCTATTATCAGATTTGTTTTATCTAGCCAAGCGTAATCATAGATCTGGTCGAGATCTAATTTATTGGTCAGGTTTTTTACCCTTGATTGAGTCAGATCTAGGGTTAATAAAACTTCTTTTCCACCTGTTGCGGCGCGAAAAATCAACGATTTTTTATCTGGAGAAATTACTGGTTTTGAAAAAGTGTTAAAATTATTTAAACCAGGCGTATCTTTAGAAATAAGGATAGTTTTTGTTTTCGTTTGCGGATCAATTCTAACTATTGCCGATTGATCCTTCTGGTCATCGAGAAAAATCAGGTTTTTATCCCCGAAAGTTAGGTTGGAAAAAACAGTATCTTTACTCAATAGCTCTAACCGCTGTGCTCCCAAGCGATCAATCGAATTGCTAGCAAAAATACGGTACAAATCATTATTAGTGGTAAAAAAGACAGTTTGGCTTCCTGATCCAGAAATTTGTCTTTGACCAGGATAAGTTGGATCTAAAACCTGAGGATAATATTTGTAATAAAAAAATAATGATCCAGCGACAAGAACGCAAAAGTAAAGAATTAAAATAAGAAAATTGAACTGTTTCATAAGTTTTATTCTTTAATAAAGGGAAAGATAATATTGAATGTACTGCCGGCATTTTCTTTGGAAGTAACGGTTATATCTCCATTCATATGTTTGGCGATTGCCCTGGCAATCCATAGTCCCAAGCCAGTTCCGCTGATATCCATAGTTTTTTCGTTTTTAATACGATAAAAACGTTCAAAAAGTCTTTTCATATCCGCTGCAGACATGCCGATACCGGTATCGCTAATAGAAGTAATAAGTTTACCCTTATCTAGCTTATAACTGATGGTGATACTACCCTTAGCAGTATATTTGATCGCGTTTGAAAAAATATTTTCAATAATTTGGCCAACCCGATCACTATCGGCAAAAATCGGTGGCATTTGAGCTAAAGGTTTATGATCGACTTTCAAGCCCTTACTGGTTGCTTTTTCACCAATTTCGGTAATCACGCCTTCAGTAACCTTAAACATATCAATTGGCTGCATATCGTATTGTAAGCGGTCTTGTTCAATTCGAGAAACATCCAGCAACTCGTTTACAAGCAAATCCAAACGTAAAATATTCATATTTATCTTGAGAAGATGCTCTTTTGTTTTATCGTCAAATTTTCCAGTTAATCCCTGAAACATCATGTCCATGTAACCTTTAACTGTCGCTAACGGACTTTTGAGCTCATGGGAAACAATTGAGATAAACTCATCTTTCATTTTGTCGACTTCTTGGATTTTACGATAGTTAACAAAATATTCGAAAAAACGAAAGTGGTTAACTAAGAGCAAAAAGACGATAAATACCGTAAAAACCAGAGAAACAAGAGAAATATTAATTGCCGTTCGGCTCATTTGGTCGATTTCTGAACTATTTGTTTTGATAGCTAAAATTGCTCTAGTTTGCCCATTTGCGTCGACGACAGGTGCTAAACTTAACCAATATCGTTTTGATGGGCTGACATCTGTGTTTTTATATTCTCGAATTATAGTTTTTCCCTCATTGGCAACCTGCAGAAGGTCTGAATCTAAAAAGTTAACTTGGTTAAACTCACTATTAGTAGACGAAATAGCCGTGAAATCATTGTTTGAACTGGCAAATAAGGTTATATCTTCTACTGAATTATTTGAGGCTTTGGCGGCGGTAATTTCTTGATCTATTTCGGAAACTTTGGCGACATCATCACTCAAAGCACTGGCTAATACATTGGCTAAAAGTTTTGTTTGTTGATTAAGGCTAGCATTGATGTTTGATTGGTAAACATTAATTCGCCATAAACCATTGGCAATAATTAAGATTGGAATCAGGAAAATTAAAAATAAAACATAAAAATGGGAAAGCTTTTCCTTAAAGAAATTTCCTAATCCTGACATATTACTCCTTATTTTTAGGTCAAAATAAAATATTAAACAGTAAAAAATTTGCTAAAGCAAATCATGCTAACTCAAAGTTTTCCATGTTCCCCTCCCAATGAGGACCACAATCAATTTGTATCAATTTATTCTATTCTACAGTTTTGTATGGTTCTTGACAAGCAATTCCTAGTTTTTGACACGCTTGAAGTAAGATGCCTAAATTTTGTTTTTTGTAGCCAATAATGTCCAAAGCTTTTTGGGGTTCAATCCATTCGGCGCCATTAATTTCTTCAACTTGAGGCTTTAGCGTTTCTTCTTCAAAGTTTTCGATCAGATAAAAATAGACAAATTTATGAATAAGTTCGTCGTTAAACTTAAACCAATAATCAGATTTTTCCAGTAGATCAATAACCCGGATAGAATTTAAGCCAATTTCTTCGGAAGTCTCCCTGATAGCGGTTTCTTCGGGTTTTTCTGGTTTTTCAATATGACCCTTAGGAAAAGTCCATTGGTCGTTTGAGTCGCGAATGAGTGCAAACAAGTAATCGTCACCGTTCTTCTTATAGACAAGCCCGCCGGCCGAAAATTCCATTTTCATATTTATAAGAGTTTAATAGATTCTATAATTTGTTGATAAATTGTTTTTCCGGCATCAAAATCAGTTTCTCCGGCGTAATAAGAAATAACCATAATTTTGTCGGCCTGAAAAACATAGGTGTTGATGGATTTGCCAACAGATTCAATAGTTTGCTGATAAGCGTCTTTACCATCAATTTTTAGAGTGGTTAGTTTAGAAGTGTTTCCGGTTAAAGCATTGTTTGTTTCAATCCAGTCTTTTAGCAATTTGCCTTTAGCATCCTGAAACATAACCTCGATCTTATAACCCTTCTGGATCTCACTTCCGGTTGTGCTCGGTTTGAAACTGGTTAGTTGGACACTAACAGACTGTTCGTTATTGGTGCCCTGTCCGTACCAAGTATCAGGATATTTTACCGAATAGTTGTATTTTGTATTTTTGTAAACACTCCAATCGGCCGTGGCACTAGTGGTAACACTGGCTGAAGGTGAGGGCTCAGCTGAAGGAGATGTGCTCAAAGTTGGCACGGGTGTGACTATTTTTGTGTCTTCGTCAGCACTTACCATCTGGTTTTTAAGAAAATTCCCTGATAGGTGATAGCCAAAATAGCCACCGCCAAAACCCAAAGACAATACTATTAGAGCCACAGTGGTAGCAATACCGACAGCATGATTATCATCATGAAGTTTAATCGGTTTAAATGACGAATTATTGCTAACTGGTTGATCTTCTGGTTCAGTGAAATCCTCTAAAGATTTTTTTGTTGGCACGTCATAGTGTTGAACCTCAATATGTTCATGGTTGGGATTATTATCATTATCAACCATATTCGAAGTCGGTTCTTGGTCTGCGGTTGTTTCCATGGCGCCTTGGGCTTGTGCTTGCAAGGAAGAATCAGAAAAAGATTTAATCGTTGGATTGGGTTGATTTAGGGAATCCGGGCGAGGTCCTTTTTGCGGTCCAAAAAACTCTTCAGCCTCGGTCATCTGACTGGGCTGATATTCAATCCGTTCTTTTTGATCAGTATTTGGATTAGTATTTGCTGAATTATTATTTACAAAAACGCTTTTAATAGCGTTATCCTTAGCACTATCATTCAAATTATTATTCATTTGTCCTCCGTAATTTATCATATCTCTAAAACCGGTTTGTTGCAATTATTTGACCTTATTCCGGAATTTTATTTTGACCAATGACCAACAGGATATCATAACTATTTCCTAGGGTGGTCGACTCTTCTTTCTTTACGTTGTAGCTAGTGGTTAAAGCATCTTCTACCTGATTAGCCTTATTTAAGTCCTCTTTTTTGTAATAGATAATTGTTTGATCATAAGTTGTATCCGTCACTGTTGTTTGCTCAATCTGAAAACCAGCCTTTGCCAAGATATTTTTCATTGTTTTTGTTTCGTTTATATTGCCAGAAGCATTAATCAGACGAATTTTTATCTGGCTTGCCTGTTCGTTGAAATTTAAATTATTGTCAAAAAGATTAAAATCCACAGAATCGACTTGGGGTGTTGGTTTTGTAGTGGAATTTTGGTTGATATTGGCAGGATAAGAATTGATCCAGAAAATCACCAAGAGCATAAAAATCACAAAAACTAAAAACCAAGCACTACCTCGAGATTTTTTAGTTCGAGGTTTTTCTTCTTGTTTTTTTGTTTTTGGTTGTGGCGGCAAAATGTCAAATATATTTCCCATATTCTTATTATACCAGTGAAATCGCGGGAAGCAATTTTTACATCAGTCTTTTGTTTCTACCATCTGGTATATTTTCAATTTTGTCTTTAATTTTTGTGAGACTTGCCCTAAAAAGCGTAAATTCGCCATAACGGTTATTGATAATATCGGCCGCTTTGACCACTTTTTCTTCAAGAGTGTCTTCGGCTAACAAAGATTGAGACACTTCCTTGACCGGTTTTAGATTAGTAGCACTGATACTTAGTGCGCGAATCGGTTTATTTAGATGATGTTTTTGAATAATTTGTAAACCAATTTCATAGATTTTTAAGCCGTCATTAATAAAATAATTTAAAGTGAATTGTTCGCTAAAACCGCTAAAATCAAAAAAACGAATATAAATATGGATTGTTCGAGCCATAACTTTGGCTCGGCGCATTCGACGTCCGACTTTCTCGGCTAATTTCAATAAAACTTGTCGAGCTTCCTGAGGCTTAAAAATATTTTTCGGCAAAGTATAAGAGTGGCCAAAGGACTTTTCTGGCGGGTATTCATAATAGGGTAGAACCAAAGAGTTATCTTTCCCCTGCCCCATCATCTTAAGAAGTGCTCCGAGCCTGGGAGTAAAAAAATGAGCTAACCTTGCTAGATCGGTTTCGCCCAGTTCTTGCATCGTATTTATACCTAAAAGATGGAGTTTTTTAGATAAGCGTGGGCCAATCCCACAAACATCTTCAATTGGTGTATTGGCCAAGATATCTGCTAAATTACTCTTATCGATAACGGTTAGTCCATCCGGTTTTTGTTTTTCGCTAGCGAGTTTAGCCAAAAGTTTATTATACGAAACACCAATAGAACAGGTTAAATAGTCGCCAATTTTAGTTTTAATTTCGGCTTTGATTTGGTGAGAAATCAGTTTAGCTTCCTCAATATTTTTTACTAAACCACTTAAATCTAGAAAAGCCTCGTCAATGGAAAAAATTTCCACTAGTGGCGTAAATTGTTCGAGAATCGTGAAAACTTGCCGGCTAATAAACTGATATTTGGCGTAGTCTGTCGGAACAATTTGAATATCTGGACAAGCGTATCTCGCCTCCCAAACCGAAACTCCGGACTTAAGACCAAATTTCTTGGCCTCCACGCTAAGAGCGGCGCAAACCGTGCGTTCGCCCGAACCCTTGCCGGCTATACAAATCGGTTTTCCCCTTAAATAGGGGTTAGCCTGTTGCTCGGCCGTGGCAAAATATGAATTCATATCGACGTGAAGTATGATGCGCATAAGATATTTTATCTTGACTTTTAATTAAAAATCAGTTATAATTTGTCTAGTTTTGCCATAAAGGAGGCAACTGAATGCGTAGTATACTCTGTAATAACTGTGGTACGGTTGGCTACAGTTCGGCCTCGGCTGAACTCCTCAAAGGTGGTTGCGCCTACTGCGGAGTAACTGGTCGAATGACCAATCTTGCCGATCAGCGCATAATTGCATTGGACGAGGAATTTGTCTATGGTCCACCGCAATTTTCCGCTCTGATCTCGGCCATGGATCAGGCTGCCGGCATGCTCGGCGATATCTATCTGGCCGGATTCGTTACACTGTTAAAGCGCAGACGAGCTAAAGCAGCGTTGGGCATGGATATTTCTCTGGTGGGCATCGAGATGATCGTTGCTCGGCTGGGGCTTATCCATAACGCTCTTGATCGGATCAAAGATCTGGATCTACCAGACGAAGCGCTCGGGCCCAACGGTCTGGAGATGCTCGGGCTTTTCCGTGTCGAACTGGAACGCCTGTTGATGCCAAAAGCCGCTTAAACTACTTCCCATCACTTTCGAGTGGTGGGTTTTTAATTTTCTAACAAAAACCACTCTAAAGTTTCCGGCTCGAACCGCAATTTATACGAATTAGCGTTATCACAAACATAAAAGTAAAACACGGTTTGACTGCCCTCACGCTCGTGGTAAACCAAATTAATATCGGAAATTTTATAAGTACGACTATTGCGTTCAAAGGCAATGGGCTTAACTTTGGGGTGATCAAAATTAACTAAAACTTTTATTTTTTCCATTTCGTCGCTTCTCTCCTCAATGTAAACTTTAGTTTTTTAAATAATGCTAATTTTATAATACCGAACAAAAAACGAACATGCAACCCCTCGTTGGCTTGACATTTGGCTTAAAATATGGCCGTTTCACGGCGCGGAATTTTAACCTTTATATCTTGACAAAAAGGTTAAAATATGGCCGTTTCACGGCGCGGAATTTTAACCTTTATATCTTGACAAAAAGGTTAAAATATGGTATAATAGTTTAGTTTTGACAGTCGGATAGTGCCTTGGAAGGAATCTGGTTCATATGTTTTCCCCTCCTTACATGTGACCAGATTTCTCTCAAGGAGAGATTAATCAGCCTTATTCTAAGGCTGTTGTACATAAAAAACGAATAGCTTAATATTTGCGTCAACTCCGCCAAAGGCGGAGGCGATGTCTCAGGCGAAAGCCTGCTGTCACCCTGGATTAGCCGTCCTGGGTGAATTCTTGTCCAAAGGAGGACATGCACATGGCTCTTGATACATTGGTTTTCGGTCGTGTTCGCAGTGAGCTGACCCGCTTGGTATTCGCGCATCTCTTAAAAGAGCGGCGTGATATCGAGCTGAAAAACGCTCGAAGTTACCAGCACAAGGCAGACGATATCGAAGAAGTCGCCTTTATGGCGGTTTACGACGATATTGCCGGTGATGGTGCTCGTCGCAGTGTCACGTCGAACTGTGCCTTCCCCGAGGATTATATCCTCTGGGATATCGACAAGATCGAAATTATCAAGGACGAACGACAACAACTCCTTCAGGCGACGACCAAACAGGGTCCGCAATACGCGGATGTAATGGCAATTGCCATTCTGCGCTGGAGTGGTGATGAGCCGCGGACTCGTCGGTTAAAAATCCGACTGGTCCATTACATCGCTGGTCCCGACTGGAACAAGCGCGCGGCAATCTGCCAGCGCCATGTCGAGGATCTCGACATGAACAATGAGAGTCCAGAAATCATTCAGGCGGTTTTGGCTGCCGAGAGTGAGCCGGTTATCTCATAAGCTGTTCGGTGCCCCCGCGCTCACAAGGCGCGGGGCTCACCCAGTAATATCTAGTCGATATTTAGATGTTAGCGGGTGGGAAACCACGAAAGGGGTTTTCAGTGGAGCAGACAAAACCTGGCTTCTATGTATTGATGGTAATCTACATTGCAGTTGGAATTGCAGCCATCAATGAACCGCTAAACACCATGATAAATAACAATATCGTGGCTGTTTACTTTTTTGTGATTCTTGCAGTTGCCGCAAGTGGACTTATAGGTATGAAATCGGCAAATGACAATTTGGGCAGATTACAGAAAAAACAAAGAGGAAATTATTTACAACTTTTATTATTTATAGCAGTTTATAATTTTCTACCATATATGGCAGCCAGAATGGTCTATAAAACACCCATCGCTACGATTGCTAATCTTGAGTTGATTATTGCATGTATTTTAGCATTCGCTGGTGGATGGTTGTTTCAGGTTTTAGATAGTGAAAAGACTAAGCTTATTCATCAATAATAAGCTGTTCGGTGCCCCCGCGCTCACAAGGCGCGGGGCTCACCCAGTAATATTTAAAGCAATTTAGATGTTAGCGGGTGAGTTCTTGACAAAGAGTTTGCTAACTGCTATACTAAGTTAGCCAAGAATTGATTAACAGATAAATTATTGTGTATTTAAGTACTTATTAACTTGTCTGCTAACCCAAGGGTTTATCATTTATTCCTCCTTTGGGTTACCAAGTGTCGGCACTCTGGCCGACAAACCAGCCCGGCGCGACGATGGCTTTATTCTATCGTTGACGTCCGATGGATCACTAATTTGTGGTTCATAGTCCGGGCTGGACCCCGCATGTCATTCGACACAATCCGTTATTCGGGGGGGTGGCGGTTTGAATTCTGACATGCAATTCCGGAAAGATAGAGTCGAATAATCTTTCCGGACCTATCTGGAGACCGAGGCGATTAGCGCCTCCCCGCTATAACCCGGTCTCGAGTCGAGGAAGGTTGAGTGTGACGCTTGCTGGTGCAAGTGACACAATCCCTTCCTCCTGGAGGAAAAGGCTTTTGCCGATGCCGGCTGCAGTATTACGCGGTTTCGTGCTAGGCGCGCCTTTTCCTCCCCGGGAGAGGGAGTGGTAGTTTGATTCAAGTGTCGTCTGGCACACAACAGATGCCGACGGCCGCTACTACTCCCCTCCCCTAACCCTTTCACCCCACCGGACTCCGGTGGGGTTTTCGGTATTTAGAATCCATATATCTTGACAAAAGGTATCCGATATGGTAATATTATCAGTCCGATATTCAAAAGGAGGACGCACATGAAGAATATGTTTGTGGTGCTGGCAATTCTTGCCAGTCTGATGGTTTCCTCGGTTGCGCTGGCACAGGGTACCTCTGGAAAGGTATACAGTGTGCCGGAAAGCATGCTGACCGAAACGCAGAAAGCCCAGCTCAAGGCGCAGGAAGTGCAAAGCACGGTTGAGACCAGTGTTGAGACCGCCGGCAAATACGCTGGAATCGGTCGAGAAGTTGGTGCCGCTTTTCGAGAAATCCTGAGTGCTGCCAACGAAGAGTCGAATAAATTTGCCAACACAAAAGTCGGCGTCTTTGCCATGGTGCTGATCGCCTGGAAAATCATGGGTACAGACGCACTCCAGCTTGTTGGTGGCACGTTTTTTGCTCTGATATGGCTTCCCATTTGGATTATTGCCTTTTTCCGAATCGCGTTACCGCGCAGGGTTCTGGCCCAGGTTTCTGCCGAAGGTGCCAAAACCTATGAAACCATAGATCCGGCTGGAGAGTACTACCCACTCTGGTTCTGGCTCATATTCCTGGTCATGGTAGGGCTTAATGCCCTGATCGTATTTCCGAAAAACGCTTATATTCACACCGCTTCGAAAGAGGCGGTTTTTAGTACTATTTTTCCTTAATAATGAGCTCTTTGTAACCTGTTGATTTATCTAATTCTCTTGAAAATTCTAAATTTTCAAACTCTAAAATAACTATCTCTGCCGTTGTGTTTATAAACGAATTTTCTTTGAGGTGGCCGCCAATCACAATCCCCTTTTTCCGAGCTAAACCTAAGTGGATATGGCAACCTTTGATTGAAACTGTACCTGTTGCTGAGACGATTTCGAAATTTTCCACCATTTTCTTTTCTGTTTTACCGTCAGCCAGCCGTAAATTAGCCTGTTTTAGACTTCCAACAATACTTAAAATACAGCCAGCTTTGATATTTTCCTGATTAACACGTTTTTCAATTTCACGTTTTAAATCCATACCTGGATGGATTCTAAATATGTATTCTTTCATTTATATCCTATTCTAAACGGTGTTCTTCCCACTCGACACGCTTTTGAAATACGAGTTCGGCAATATGACGCTGACGGTCCGAGAGTCTAGAGCTATTAGTTTTGAACTCTATAAAAACTATTTTATCATCATTGAACTGAATTCCATCAATCGGACTACCAATAAAGCGAAAGTTTTGCGGGTCGTAAGGGTAATCCTTAAGAAACGGCATAAACTGCTCGGTCATTTTCCCATATTTGCTAGATAAAGATGATTTCTGAAACATCAGACTGTCTCGATGGGCGCTAGCTCTGCGCCACAGCCAAAAAAAGAATAAAGTTGTGACTAAAAGTATTAAAATAGCTTGCATTTCCCATCGCATAAAACCTCCTTAATATAGATAGTGATTAGTCGTGATTCGTAGTAATTCATGGTGATTTATTGTCAAACAATGAATCACTTAATCACGCGTAGCAAATCACGATCAATCACGGTTTATTTAAATATCGATACTATTTAAAAATAATGCTTCCATTATTTCGATTAAATTATTTAAACTTTCGAATGACACCTTTGACCCTCCTCCACCTCCGTTTTTTACTGTTAAACGGACTACGTCCAGTTATAACAGTGCAAACTGCGGCGGATAAACTTGAACTATTTAAATTTTCGGATCACTCCCTTGACCCTACCCTGAACAATGACTTTATTGCTATAAATTGGTTTAAAGTTGGAATTAGCGGGTTGAAGTCGAATTCGACCTTTTTCTCGGTAAAACCGCTTTAAGGTGGCGTTTTCATTATCAATCAAAGCCACCACAATCTCACCATTTCGGGGATTGTCGGTTTGTTCGATGATAATGTAGTCACCATCAAATATACCGTCTTCCACCATCGAGTCCCCTCTGACCTTGAGGGCAAAGACATTTTTACCCATCATGTCTTTGGGGATATCGATAGTTTCATTAGTTCTAATTGCCTCAATGGGGTAGCCAGCAACAATTGTACCCATCAGCGGAATTTCAAAAGTGCGGTCATCCCAGCGCGGGGTCAATTGCAAAGAACGCGCCTCAAACGGGTCTTTAACCAAAAAACCCTTTTCCACGAGGTTTTCCAGGTGGTCGGCCACGGTGGCAATTGACCCAAGGTGAAAGAATTCGGCAATCTCACGATAGGAGGGGGCGTAATCGTGAGAAGCGATAAATTCTTCTATATAGGCTAGGATTTCCTTTTGGCGTTTGGTTAAATTTTCCATTTAAGTTCCTTTTTATCGGCTCGGAATATCCCGTTCGCTTGTGTCCACCCTAACCATCCTAGACGCTTTACCTGAAGGCGAACTTCGTTCGGGTCACCGGCGCTCGCTCAGGGATATTTCCTCGCCTTTACAATGTTAATAATTTATATGTTCGCTTTTTGTTTGCCTATATTTACAATAGCGAACAAAGACCGAACATGTCAATATGTGGACAACTTGTCATGATCATATATTTGAATTATAATTAATCCATTCTGTCCATATGGAGGTTCTCATATGTGGAACTACGATGCTCGACGGATGTTCTTCTGCAAATTAAAGATCATTGGTAAACTTATTGGGCTATTGGCCATTTTGATATTCCTGCTAGGTGTACTAGCTGGTATAACATTTGGTGCCTACTATGTTTTGTTTAAACTTGATGATCGTGCGCAACTTTATACAATTCTAATTGCTTTACCAATACTAATAGCAATCAGTATTATCTTAGAGCTTCCAAATCTGCGTAGATATAAAATTGGTGATTATTTTAATAAATATCATATTGCCAATAAGCTTATTCGTGGCTATATTATGACCTGGGTTCGATTCTATATGATTATTTTTGTCGGAATGCTTGGTCTAATGGTTATTTTTACTGTTTTTGGAATAACTCTCACAAAAATTGGATTGCCGGACAAAACCGTTGCAATTATAGCTGGCGTTCCAGCTATACTATTTGCAATACTTTTTTACTTTTGGAATAGGACGCGTATGCCACAAACTTATGGGCAATTTCTGGCCAATAACGCTCCTGCCCTAGAAGAAAGAATAGTCCCAGACGATTCAGTAAGAGACTAATTAGGAGATCTAGAAAATTCTTATGGTATAAAAAAATCCCCAAAATAACCGCATTAAACCGCGGTTTTTTTAATATTTGATTATCAAAAACGGCCCGAAGGCCGTTGATTTTGTGAATTTCAGATATTATTGATTTTGCTTCATTGCTTCAATTTGATTTTGTAGAGCTTCAATATCCGGATCATCTTCAGGTCTTTGTGCTTTTAAAGCATCAAGTTTCTGTTGCAGGTCGGCAATAGTTGGTTCAACCAAACCCTGACGATTAGCTTCGTTGGCTGCATCTTGCGAATCTTGCTCAGCCTTCAAGTTTTCGACAGTTTGCGCGTTTATGGCATCGGCCTCAAACTGACGTTCTTGTCCCATATTCATTCTCCTTTTCTAGCTTCTTGGCTAGTATGTCGAATAATTTATTCATTTTGACTGTTTCTTGACTAGCTTCTTGCATATCCCGAACAATCACTGTGTTATCTAAAACTTCGCGCTGACCAATAATCAGGGAAATTTTAGCATTACGTCTGGCCGCCACTCGAAGTTGGCTTTTGATCGATTCCTTGCCTAAAATACAGGTGGCGTCAAACCCCTTTTCTTCCAGTTCGGCTAAAAGTGGCAAACATTTTTTTTGGGCTTTTTCACCAATTTGAACTATACAAATATCAGTTTGTTTTAAGTCGGGTACTTCAATCTCGCGCTCTTTAATCTTTTCAATTAAACGTTCCATTCCGGCCGCAAAGCCAATGGCCGGTGTCGGAGTTTGACCAAACATTTTTAACAGTCCATCGTAGCGACCACCACCTAAAAGTGAGGCTTGACGATTTTCATCCTTCACATCATAAATTTCAAAAACAGTTTTAGTGTAGTAATCCAAACCTCGGACTAAGCGCGGATTTAAATTATAAGGAATTTCCAAACTGTCTAAGTTTTCCAAAACTAGTTTAAAGTGTGTTTTACAATCAGTGCATAAAAAATCCATTAGTTGTGGAGCACCGGTTATAACTCGTTGGCAGTTTTCATTTTTGCAATCAAGAATTCTCAGAGGATTGGAAACATAACGACGATTGCAATCAGTACATAGTGTAGTTAAAAATTTCTCAAAGTACTCAACTAGTTTCTTTTTCATCTTTGTGCGGCACGAGGAACAGCCGACAGAGTTAATGTCGATAATCAAATTTTTGGCAATCCCTAATTTTTGCATCATTTGGTAAGCTAAAAATATAACTGAAGCATCGGTGAAAGGATCTTGATCGCCAAAAACCTCGATACCAAATTGATTAAACATGCGGTAGCGTCCTGCTTGGGGCCGATCATAACGAAAAGTTGGACCGTCATAATAAAGTTTAACTGGTTGAGACCAAGATTTCATCCCGTGTTGAATATAAGCTCGTACAATACCTGCAGTTATTTCCGGGCGCAAAACTAGAGGGCGTTTATCTTCTGCCTTGCCATCTTCGAGTTGA
>Ga0172374_1000202_pt1 | contig 48849 bp, 53 predicted proteins | sample LakKiv3m_FD_114536 | JGI IMG/M metagenome (GOLD analysis project Ga0172374, IMG submission 114536) | Freshwater microbial communities from Kabuno Bay, South-Kivu, Congo - kab_092012_10.3m | ecosystem: Environmental > Aquatic > Freshwater > Lake | place: Democratic Republic of the Congo... | reverse complement strand
CCACGGTGATTCTGTGGGATAAGCCCAGCTCTTGTCTGATAGCCGCCCGAAGTTTTATTACTGCCTCCTATAAGCCCTGGAACGGTCGCCGAGTTCCCTGCTAATGAGACAAAGATACCTAACTCATAGGTATTGCGAAGCGCATCAGCTGTACTGGACTTACCCACACGAGATTCACCAATGATCAGGGTGTCCAAGTATGCACGAATATTTTTGAACGCCCCGAAATTAAAAAACAATGGAGTGTGATATGCTAAATCCATAGTTGTAATTAAAAGATTACTTCCGTTATAACCAAGAATTCCTTTAACTCGTTCTGCCATAATTTGAATTTTTTCAGATACAGTCCCAGGTAATTCTTGAATTTGTCGCAAGTTATCTTGCACTGCCAGCGTACAATTAAAATTAGAAACAGAATCATTGGCTTGTTTTGCACCCATGATTACCATAAAGAGCTGAGCACCCTTATATGGATGCGGTAAAATTTTATAAGTCACCTTATATTTTTTACCGCTTTCCAATTTTATTCCAATAGCATACACTGTAAACTCCATCGGTTGGGTTTCAGCGTTTTGAGTTTCAAACATATCTGTTACATACGCTTTGAAAACAGGTTGTTGTTTTAAAACTTGCATACTGATGAAGCGTTCTTTTGGATCAATTCCAGCTAATTTTTTCATGTTATTTTTAATATCCAATTCTTTAAAATTATTGTCCATCAAATAAATAACATCTTTTAAATTGTTTTGCGTTAAACGCCATTCACGAAATTGTCCTTCCGCTAGAGTATCATTAACTCCAGCCAAACGAATTTTCTTAGCCAAGTAATGTGTGGGTATAGTAAAAGTAGCATCGGATACAGCAACAACTTGAATATTTGATTCTAGTAAAGTATCCAGATGCTGTGGATCTGTTGCTTCCAGCAAAGATACATTCGGAATGATTTGCTCCTCTTTCATATTTTGAACAATATGAAATGGAGTTTCTTTAATATATTTTACAAGATCATCTTTGGTCTTTTTATATTTAACGAAGAAGTCAGTAATGTCTTCTCCATGCTCAGTACAAACTTCATGGAACCCTGTTATAATGCGCACATGCGGAGTTGCATGTTGCACAAGAAAATTTGCGAGCTTAACAGCACCATCTTTTCCAGTATCATCGTTATCATAAACGATAGCAACTGATCGGTTCCGAAAAGCATTTACCAATTTGGGTAAACTCTTTTCACCTCCTGTAAGTGTTATGGCATTAAAGCCATGTGATCTGGCAACAGCCATATCTTTTTCACCAGCACAAAGCAGAGTCACTGTTTTTTCAGGACTCTCTATCCAAAGATCATAAGGGATAACCAATCCGTTAACTGCATTTAAGCGTGAACGAATCTTTGGATCTTTGCCTGGACTATATTTTCGGACGTCTAAAAGCATACCATGCACAAATACAGGAAACAAAATAACTTCTCCAGCATTATTTTGTTGATCTGTAACAGCATGCAGTTCTTCAAGAACAGCTTTTGATATTCCAAGACATTCTCCTAATTGAATTGTTTCAGGCTGTAATGTTTTAAGATGAGTCCAATCATGCAGAGTTTCCTCAGTCTTAAAACAAGTTTGCAATTTCAGAGAATCCACATATGAACAACCAAAAAAGTGTTCTATGAATTGCTGTTCATTGTAACCTTTCTCACATACTTTACAATGAAACACGCCTTTATTTATGTTTACATGCGCTGATGGATGATTTTCATAATACTCCAGATTCCCAGATTTATGAGGAAACGGGCAGCAGACCGGAATCTCCTGCCCGGTATTTACGATATCAAATATCGCCTCATAAACAGACATCAATAATTCTCGTCAGCAGTATTGATATCTGGAGTGAATGGGGCTTCTCCCCCTTGTCCATCAGCAGGTGCCGGCGTTTGTGCAGCAGCCGTGAGATTTGCTGCTGTTGCCTGTTGCCCAGAATAGGGCAAATAGATGTCATCTGGTGCTACGTCCACGACAATGCGGGAACCGTATTCATCAGTTTGTACTTTTAAGTACACCAGCATTTCCTTGTTGACGACCAATTTCGCCAAATCTTTCAGCGAAAATTCGCCATGCAGATCCAGCTGACATGCTTCAATAAATTTGCGTGCTTTATACTGTGGTAAAGCATGATCGCTTTCTGCAATAATGTCAAACACGGAACCAATACGAGCGCCATTATCGGAAATAATTCCGAAACGGACATTCATATAATCCGGTTTGCCAGCCTTAGGTTTCATGTCAGCGGCTTCTATCTTGACATGATACTGTCCATTTTCAAAATTGGACAGGTCCGCACTTCCTTTTTTGTCTGCCAAATTGTCAAAATTCATAACGTGCCTCCTATTGAATGATCGTTATATAGAGTCTTTTTAAGATATCCAATGGAATATCTTCCAGTGCCATGTCGCCCAAATTCTGTTGTGTTTTTAATGCTTTCCAGATTGGGCGTGCCTGAGCATTGTTATCAAGATATGTCTTAACCAATTGGATGTAATCTTGCCGTTGCATTTCTGCAAGTTCCGCAGGATCAGCACCTTCTTTGAGATATACACGAAGTTGTTCCAACAGTTGTGGAGTTAAGTCATATTCTTGATCCAGTTCAAAGATGGTATATCTGGATTTCATCACCAAAACCCGAGGGTATTTGATAGATTTTTCATTTCCATCTGGGCTTATGTGTCCTGGAGACAGCAACCGTAGAACCAAGTCTGGTTCATATTTTAAATCCGGTTGCTGCATCTGCTGTTCGCCCAAGGAAACCAGTTTGTTCTTTTCACCTTTATCGGTGATTTCCTTTTCATATTCCATCTTTTCTTTAACGCGCACGGTAGTGATCACATGAATTCGGTCATCCCGGATCATTGGCAGAAGATTATTTTTTTCTTCTACCACTTTAGGATCTCCCCATGCGGCGTGTTTATTGAGCTTTAATTGAGCATCAGAGACTTTAACCTGGCTCAAAAGATCCAGGACGCCTCCTTTGTATTGCCATGCGTGGGTGGTACTGTCTCCAATGAAGACAAGCCCACCGGCTGCAACAGCTTTATCTTTTAAAGCTAAATAATGAGATGGAGTAAATCCAGTGACATCATCCAGGTAAGCTACTTTGAACTTTCCAAAACGTTCACCGGTGACGTTCAGGGTATTACGAAACAGGTTGCTGGAACGCATTTCAGTATCGGTGATAAAGATTTTTTGCCAATCTCCTTCAGCCAATACAATAGCGATCCATAGTGCGGTTCCTGTTTTGCCACGCCCTGTTAAACCCTCCAGCATAATAGAAGCTTTACATTGTTGGCGTTCAGCATCCTGAAAGTCAACTGGGGCTTGATAATTGGACATAATGTACTCCTTTCATTTTTATTTTAAAAATTTAATTTTTTCTTTTTTTAATTGCGCATATTCTTGAAGGCAGATATATGCTGTAGTTAAACCCTCAATATCTTTTAAAATTTGGGTTATATCTTTATCTTCTTGAATTCTGCATTCTTTAACATTTTCAAGCATTTTAATAATACGAGATACTGTAGGTCTGCCATAATCAAGTTCTTCATTGAATTCTTTAAGTAGCATGCTTCATCATCTCCTTAAAATTATTTATGAACTCAAGTTCATCTGCGCGTTTTGCACAAAGGCTATAGATGACTTCATCATAGGTTCCTTCAAGCTGGAGCTCATAAATTTTATGCGGTTTATCAGCTTTGTCTTCTGTGGTGGCAACAAAGCGATCTTCTGCTTGGTCTAAATAACCAACAGGAGGATATTTATCCGTAAAAATTTCAGTTGTAGCTTCATCTAAAGTTAAGGCTTCCCGGGCAGCGTCAATCTGTAATAGGAGAATGTTCATATCTCCTTTTTGAAAAGATTGCCGTGTTTGTTCTCGGGTTTCCGTGTTAACAGAACCATCTATTAATAAACAATTGTAATTATGTTGCCATAAAGTATGATACAGTTTGTTTAGATACTTGGAAAATTTACTGAAGATCAGAATTTTTTCATCAGGATAATCTGTGATATAATCCAAAATCCATTGGGTTTTTGGAGATTCTCCTTTTAAATCTAGGAGAGTAGGATCCAGACAAATTTGTCGGTATCTTATTAAACGAGTTAAAATGTTTGGTACAGAAATATGTTCTGTTTCAAAATATCTTTCAAGTTCTTCAAGATATTTAACTTGAGCTGCAGTAGGTTCAAGTATAATTGAAATTCGATCTTTTTGGGGTAACCAAGGCATTACATCAGCACGTTTACGTTGAGTGCTGAATTGAGCTAGGATTTCCCATAATTTTTCTGCTTTTTCCGGACGTATTTCACCCTCTTGTGTAATAATACGTCCTTGAGGAGTGTAAATACTGTCCGTATAAAAGTATTCATGTATGAATTTCCAGTATCCACGGAAATATTCCGGATAAAGCCAATGAAGTATGGACCATATTTTAAAGGTCCGGCTTACAACAGGAGTCCCAGTAAGTGCAAAACGTACAGGAATTTTTGTTGTTTTAAAAATTGCTTTTGCAGTAGCGGTTTTACGGTTTTGTATGCGGTGAGCCTCATCTACGATCAGAATATCTGGTCTCCCCGCAAGTATTTCGGAAATGAAACCTTGACTTACTGCTGTTTCTTTGAATGAATCAAAGGAAATTATTAGGGAACCGGTTGTCCAGCTTTTGATTAATTGTTCTTTTTGTTTGCGTGAGCCATCAACAACAGTAAATGGCATATTGGGTAGCCATGTTTTTTGTTCTGTTTTCCATACTGGCACCGCAGATTTTGGGCATATAATAACAGGTTTTATAAATTGGCGCTTGTCAATGACGGACAGGATTGTTGGTGTTTTTCCTGTCCGTTGTTCATTAAAGCATGCTCCTCTATTCAGTTTACTTAAAAATTCAACATCTTCTTGCTGATAGGGTCGTAAATTCATTAATTCCCTCCAACCCAGCCATACGAGTTCTCCAGATGAATTCGTACACGAGGTTATACTTTTTTATTGCCGTGTCGGTATGGTCGGTTTTTATTGTATTCCATTTTTTCTAATACGGCAGCAGCAAGATCAATTCCAAAAATTCCTGCAACGTCTGCAGTGCGAATTATGATGTCGGCGAGTTCAGAAGGAATGCCACATGGTTTTCTGTGGATACAGGTTGTGCATTTTGAATCTTTGGTTTCGTTGTCTTGAATAACAATACCCAGACAATTTTGTGCACGGTAATGTTTGTCTGCTTTACACTCATAGTACATGTCTTCGGGGTTCCAATGATTTCTGAAGTCTTCAAGGGCTTCAGCAGCTTCAGATACAATAAGCATAAGTAGTGTCCCAAAGTCTGGGATATTTTTATGCCAACCATGTTCTTCAGCGATATTATAACATTGTTCCAAGACAGTTCTTAAATCTTTTGACATGATTTATTCCTTTCTGAAATTTTGCAGGATTGTTTTATCTGCAAAAAGGTCAGTATTTTCTTGTATAGTATTTTCAGCTTGTTGCTGTTGATCACTTAACGGTACATAGCTATACACAAAAATTGGACCCTCTTTTACTTGCGTTTCGCTGAGAAGTTTTTGTAATTGTCCAATAAGTTGTGCTTTACCGGTGGAATTTGATTTTTCAATATCTCTGAGGAGCTTTTGGAGTTGGGATTTCTGCATGAGAATTTGTTCTGAATTAAGCCAGTCTGCGATTTCAGGATCAACTAGAAAGGCTTTCCATTGATCAGTGGCATAATTCGGGAACGTTTTATTTAGTTCATAGTGGTTCATATAAAATGCTTCTGTATCTTTTGATAAAAAGAGTTCACGCATTTCTTCTCGCACTTGCTCTGTTAATTGTTCCGTCATGCTTCAAAGCTCCTTTATAAAGTCGATTGTTTTAAATAACGACTCTATTATATCATGACTTTCTTGGGAAAGTCTAGGATAAAATTTTGTTGGATCTTTTTTGTTTTCTTCGATCCAGGTATAAAATGTACTGATATGAAGACGTAATCGTTTTAGAATTTTGCGAACCGGTATATTGTTTTGGTGCGCAAGTAAAGCGTATTCTTTTCTGCTTGGTTGTAAGGCTGGATCTGTTAAACTTTGAACTGCGAGTTGTTTTATTTGTTCAATTTTATAATTGCTGAGGAAACTCATTCCTTCAACGAAGTTTATAACAGATTGCAGTTCTTTTGTTTCACCAAGAATAGTTTGACATAGGTAGTAGAATTGGACTTCCAGCCAGCGTTTTTCCATTGCACACCTCTTTATCGGTTGCCGTAGTTGCCGGGATCAAAGCCAAAATAGTCCATCGTTTCATAGTCTTCTCCTATATCACGTTCGCTGTTGAAAGGGATGCTTTCTTCTTTGGCTTCATCAATGTATTTTCCGATAAATTGTGCAGCTTGTTGGCGAGATTTTGTGTCTGGGATTTCGAGGTCGAGCACACGACAAATCCAATCAATACAATCTAACTGTGCTACAGTGGGTTTGATTGTTTTTGGTAGGTTACTCAGGTTCATGATTACCTCCTTTTGTTTAAGTGTACAGTACAATCTCTGAGCGAGGATTCCGGACCAGGGTGGTCCTGGGGATCCGAGCATTTTACAACATTGTTTTACTTTCACTTACGTTGAAAGCCCGGTGGAGTTCACTTTTTTAACAAAAAAGCTATGCTTTTGTTATTCATTTAACTCTTAGCGGTATAGCTACTGTAAACTTAATAATTCTTAATTCCTGACTTGAGGAGTCATGTTAACATTTTATATAACTCCTCAAATGTTATATTAAATTGCCTTTCATATTTTGTCAATATGAATGTGGCATAGTCAGGTTCAATGTTTTTGAAATGACTGATTTGTCCAAATAAGCGTCGTGCGCGTTGTTCAAAATCAAGCCAAATTTCATCGTTGCCGATCATTGTGTTATAATCTTTCAGAAAATTATAAATATCACTTTTTAGACGTTGTTTTTTTTCGTGTCCGATGGTGATATTATTGTCTTTGTTGAGCATTAAGCCCAAATTCCAATTTCGTCCGGAGCTGGAACCAAATCTGATTTTATTGGTGTTGAGTGTAAGACGATAGTTGTCATGAAGTGAATTGACAACAAAATCTATGATTTCAGTACTATCAAAGCGAGTTGGGGCAGAGATCAAAAGATCATCAGCGTATCTGGTATAGCAAAAGTGGTTATTTTTTGCTTTTAACCACTCTGTGAAAGCAACATCAAAGTCGATGAGATAAAAATTGGATAGCGCAGGAGATGCTGGGCTTCCTTGTGGGAGACCGCTGTTGTACATCATGAGCGCGAGGAAATCTTCCATGGTGCCGGGTAGGATATTTGAGTGCCTACGCCAGTGATTATATTGCGCATAGTGTATAAGATTGTTGCGTAATCGCTGAAGCGTAATACTTGGAAAGAAATTGTGAATATCCAGTTTTAAAAACCATCGACTCTGATTGAGTTGGTGACTTTGCACTGCCGTGCGGATGCCACGTCCTTCAGTATATGAATGAACTGCGTTATGCGGAAGCATACGCAGATTTTTCACGAGAATATCAGCAAAATCTTTTTGAATTGCTTTTAATGTTGGGCTTGGTGCAGTTATTAAACGAGAACCACCATCATGTTTTGGAATGGTGAAAGTTCTGTATTGTGCATCAATGTTATCCCTGTTAAGGTTTAACTGAAATGCTGTAGTTAATAGAATTGTTATTGCTGCATCCATTATTCTGGTATCTGGATGAACTTTTAGATCTTGTGTGTCATCTATTGTTGTGAGATTAAACTGTGGAAATGGAAAATGTTTTCTTTCCATTGGTGCAGTTGGTGCTGGAATGTTTTCTATAGCTGTATCCCAATTCCAGAAATCAAGTGTTTGTGGAATGTTTTGGTTTATTCCTGGATACTGAGGTAAGGTGTCTGTTATTTTTGTAATGAGATACATTTTGATTACTCCTTTATTCTGTGCCGCCTGCAGAAGACCCTGGTGCGGGACCGCGGAAGGCGCCGGCTGGGATGTCCCCGTGCTGCAGGTTGTGTGCCTCCGTCGGGGGATCTGGGTAAGAGGTGCTCGCTTGGCATCGAGGAAAAGGCTCTGTTAAGCCTTTTTCCCCGAGTCATCGAGCTCTGTGCTCAAGACTGGGCTCATCTCTTCAGCTCTTTCAGGATCCGGAATTCTTTCTTCCCTTCGTCCGAGCATTTTGAAACTTTGAGTTGCCTTCACAGTGTAGACTTTCAGATGTCTACAATTCAATAAAGGTTAATCAGACTTAAAAGGCATCAAGCGAAAAGCTGAAAGCGTCGATCAGTATGCACTTTTTGAGTTCTTTTTCAAGCAGTGCATTTATGAAGTTCGCTATGCCTAATGATACAATGGTTCTGACTGTTGGTGAGACACTCAGTGTTGTGTTGCACGCGCTGACGGGTGTTTCTTTCTTGGCTTCTTCGTCTGTAAAATCCATAGATTTGAGTAATACTTTGGTTGCCGCTGGATTGTTTACGCAGGCGAAGTGTTGGGCATCTGTTAAGCGCATGCGAAAATCGAAGAATGCTTTTACGGCAGCATTGATTATGTTTTCTGTCACGATTGTTTTGCGGAGTTCGATGCTGTCTACGCAAAGGAATACGAATCCTTTGAGTAATACGCCGGGTTTCCAGCCATCTTCGTAGAGTTTTGGTTTTGCTTCCGGATTGATGGCTTGGAGGTGTTCTGCAAGAGCTGTGACCTTTAGTTTATACAGATCGGGGTGAGTGAATAACTGATTGGTCAGGTTGTGCTCCTCTACGATATCAAAGTCGTAGAGATGCAGTCCAGTGATTCCAAGCCTTGTCAATCCTTCTGCGAGTATTGAACCAATGGCACCACACCCAATAATGTGGATGGGGTCATTGAGGTTTTTCGCAGGGTCGAAAAAAGTTTGATGTTTTGCCAGGTTCATTTTGCTTTTCCTTTTCTGCCGGGTTTGGCGCGGGGTGGCATATTGCCGCCTGATGTGGTATAAAGTGGGACATCTCTGTCATCATCTTCATACCCTTTTCCGATACCGTAGAATCCAGCGAGAGGTTGCTGAGCGCCTGTTTTGCCGCCGTTGTAGTTGTATGGCATTTTAACGGTGTGCTCCTCAATGTGCTCATCAATTTGCTCCAGAACCCAATCATCGAGGTTTGATCCTGCGTCATCGACCACTGAGATATCAAGGTCTTTTTCCTCGTATATCAAATTGGTCTTCATGTTATATAGGAACCACGTTTGTTGGTTCCGTTTGTTGATGATTGCGAAAATGTAGAAGTCATCCTTTGGGACGAGCTTTAGGAGATCGTTGTAGTAGTCTAAGTCTACCGCAGACGGTCCAACGCCGAAGTCAACATGGCTGTGACCTTGGAAGCGCAGTTGGGGAACTTGTTCATCGGTCAAGTTGCAGTTCCACATGGAATACTTGTCATCGTCTGTGGTGACCGTAGCGCCGCTTACGATTTGTGGGTATACCAGAATATCATAAATAAGGAATTGGTTGTCCTGGTGGCGTTCTACGAGCCCGTGCCACGCAATTTCTTTGTTGGTGCTACAGACCAGCTCGCGCATTTTGTAAAATGCGGTTGCGGTCATTTTAATGTGTGGCTTGGCTTCATCTTTTGGTTTTTCCAGCGTATCCGGATTGAGTTTTATGGTAATGGAGGTGTCTTTCAGTCCGGTTGTCTGGTTAAGCAGTTTTGCTTTTTGTTCTTCCCAGGCTTTTTCGAGCATTTCTGGGGTTACGGCAATTAGTTTCATTACTTAAACCTCACTTTTGTATTTTTTAAGACGTCATCTACTGTTATAATAGCGCCATCTTCTTTTCTGGTCATGGTTATGTATTTGCGGTAGTGATTAAGTTGTCGTATGAAGTCACCAATGGGTCTACCGTCGGCGAGATTTATGCTTTTGCCGGCTGTGTGGAGTGTTACAAGTGCAAATGGGAGATCATTTTTACGCAGTGCGTTATTGACTTGGTTGCGATAATCTCCTATGCAGGTCCATTGAACAAGGTGTGGGTGTATAATCCAGTCGAGTGTTTGGGATGATGTGTTTTGAAAATTATTATTAAGCTCAAAGTTACCTGATTCAATATAAATGTAGCATCCCCATTTCATTTTGAGGATGTGTGTTTTATCAATACAGGTTACTTGCAGGATTTTGTTGATTATGGAATTAGGATCTGTCCACTCAGTTTCTCGTTTTGATTGACGATACTGCATGAGCACATCTTCATCAATGATTTCTAATGGACTTTGCCACACTACATTAAGAACGCTCCTGCCGTTAGAAGTTTGAACTTGCATGTTTTCAATAGATCCAAGACTTGCGATCATATCAAAATCATCTTCTTTGATGATATTGAAATCAGTTTGATCTGCGCCGGCTAACCAGATGGTTTCTTCTCTTAATTGGTTGTACCTGGTAGCAAGACTGGCTTCATAATCTTTGATATCGCGTTCGACTTTGGCTTTTTGATTTTTATGCTGGTTAATAACACGGTCTTTGTTGTCTTGATTGAATTTATACAAGGTGTTTTTTAACATTTGCTGGCGTAAATTGTATTTTGCTTCAGCATAAGCCATAAGTGTGCTGGTGTAGATATCCTGTTCACCTTCAGCAAAGATTTGGAATAGTTTTGCCAAGGGTTTGTCTTTAGCCAGTTCTTGTGGATTAAAGGAACTGAGACAAAGTTTTGGAAAAATAGAAAATATTTTTCTTATGAGCAGGTTGTTCATTGGTGCGTTGTCCCGGGCAGTTGCGTCAATAAGAATAATATATAAATCTTTGGTGTTGTCTTTTATGACAAATTTATTTGCCCCGCCGGTGCTGTTAAAAAATGCTTCCAGATTTGCTTGTCTGGTGAATTCATCAGTGTTACACCATTCTAGGAACATGTTTCGTACAGATGGGGCATTTCGGTTTATGTTAACCACCATAATGCCATTTCCAGGGTGTTTTGTTATAACGGTAAGGATTTGGCGCTGTAGGTCTTGTAGGTAAGGCGGGAGATGTTCCTCTTTTAAAAATTTTGCGTAGGTGGACATCTCTTTTGTGGCTGCAATTTCTTGTTTTGGGACTGCTGCGGTGATTTCAGTGTAGAACGCTTGTCCGTCTTTTTTGAGATATGGATGTAAAAAGTACAGCAGATAAGCTACATCTGTGTAATCAGAACTGTAGCTGTTGGGATAAAGATGAATTTGATCTCGAATGTGATATGTGGAGTCATCGTGCCGGTACGCATTTGTTAATGCGGTCATCATGCTTTGCGGGGTTATAGGGGTTCCTGTTTGATGAGGATAATAATTGTTTGCAAATATTGTAGGCATAGCAATAGCTCCTTTATTTTATTTCATGGGTCTCAGACTGGATTTGAACCAATATCTCGGGGGTAATGCAGTCCCCGGCTCTACCGTTGAGCTACTGAGACAAAAAAGGTTGCACAACGCAACCTTTATTTATGTTTGGGGGTTTAAGCATTGTTTGCTTTAACGATTTGCAGCAGCGTAGCGCTGGTTGCACCGTTTAGCAGATCTCCGATGGGGGTGTTAATTTCCTTTGTGGAGAGCGCACCACCATCGAGCATGACGATACCCAGCCCAAGTTCTCTGCCTTCCTGTGCCAAGATTTCTTTCGGCGTCTGGTTTGGCATGACATTGATTGATTTCCGGGATAGATTATCGCCGATTGTGAGTTTTATCATAGCGTCCTCCTTTTGCTTTAGAGCGAAGTGGAGACCATGGTTTATTCAACCGTGATCTTTTTCTTCATTTCCTTCAGGAAGTCGCCGCGAGCCGAAACCTGCTTGATGATCTCAGGCATGTTCAGTTCCATGGCGTGCAGCGCATCGGCATACACTTCCGTGAAGTTGTCTTTCTTTTCGTCGATGGGCAGCTGGATCAGCGCATCACCGGCGGCATTTTTGTGGGTGAAAACAGCCCCGTGCTGGGACATATCCCCACCGGCAGGCACACCGCGCCCTGCGGTTGTTGCCATAACCTGGTACACGACTTCGTCCTTGTCATTTACAAGCTGAGCCCCGCTGGGGAACAGTTTGTTCAGATCGTCGAACTTCAGTCCTTCTGCAATGATGGTTGCAACGTTTCCAAGAATAGTTACTTTCATGTTTTAGACCTTCCTTATTATAATATTATAATATACGGTAACGTGTACCGTTATTACACACCTTTTTTTTAAATTTTTCTTTTATTTCCCGGGGAGGCTCATTTTATTGAACCTCCCTGGCAAATTGATGAACCGGAGATTTTCATCTTATCAAATCATATCCACAATATAAATTTTAAGGAGGGCTTCCTCTCTTTCTATATTTGAATTTTTTCTCCGGTGGCTGGGGTAGCAGGGTTTGAACCTACGCATGCGGGAGTCAAAGTCCCGTGCCTTACCGCTTGGCTACACCCCAATAAAGTTGGCTGCTCAGATAGGACTTGAACCTGTAACCTTTCGGGTAACAACCGAATGCTCTACCATTGCGCTACTGAGCAAAGTGACCAGGTATAACTACCACATTATACCCGGTCTGTGTGGTTAAGCTCTTGTAATTTCAGGGCTAATTTTATTATACCGCAGGTTTTCTGCGGAATCAATTATATTTTTGAATTTCATCAACGAAAATAGTTTCGTTGTCACCTTTATAGATGATGTGCTTTTCGCCTTCCAGCACGAAGGTGATTTTTTCGCCATCAGTGGGTTCAATATCAATTTTACCTTCGTAAACCCGGACATTTTGCCCGGTTATGTCATCATACACTACTATTCTGCGTTCCAGACCGCCCATGTATTCACTTTGGACGTTCTTTTGCCAGCGCTGAAAACTTTCTGTGTTGGCGCCCCAGATCAGCAGGACCATTCCGATAATAAGACAAGCGATAAAAATACCTCTCGCTATGTGCCGGTAGGTGCGTTCTTCAGCGGTAAAGTGCAGAAAGTCTTCGGTTTTTTCTTCGGGGTAGTGTGCTCTGTATTTTTTGATCATGTCATTGAAGTACAGCCCCACAAAAAGGGCTATAATTGCAACGACGAGCAGAAATATTCCCCATCCAAACATGTTATTTTTCCTTCTTGAGCATTTTTGTATATTCCATAAAGAATTTTTGAAATTCCTCATAGGTTAAATGATTGATTTGAACAATTTGTTTGAGTTCTTCTTTTGTGAGATTTTCTTGGATCTGTGGGTCTTCTTTGAAATGTTGAAGACTTTTGTATTTGGTATAACAATAAAACGGACGAACGCTTTCATGTCCGTCAATAACGGCGATCAACATGTAATATTGGCGCATATCAAGCACTTTTCCCATTAGTCAATTCCTTCCTGGAGTCTATAAAGGGCTCGAAAACTGACGGGTTTGAGCTCAAAAATGCACTTGTGCGGTTTAACAGAGCATGTTTTCTGCTCCGTTTCCCATAACGGACAGCCAGGGCAGTGGTTATTTTGGAATGTCTCGTTTAACGGGATTGATTGGTCTTGAGTTTTTAATGAGGAAGTCAATGAGGTCATCATCAGTCTCAAATCCTTTCATAGCATCCAATAATTTTTTAGCATCAATGTCCATTGCTCGAATGGGCATGCCGGGTTTTACACCAGATTCAGGAGGTGCAATAAGGTATGTGATGTTGGTGAGCAGGTCGCAGAGTTGTGTTTTGATTTCTGAGAGTCTGGATAGAATCACTTGTTGTCCCAAGGTATTGATGATAAGGATAACTACGATAACAATTATAAGGAGTGTCATGACCGTGTTCCTTTCTTGTTGGAGGTGCGAAGCCCCGGTAGAGGTACTGGCTACCGGAGCTCCGGCTTGTAGTGGCAAATGGTGGAGCAGTCGGGTATCGAACCCGAGTCCTGATAAGTGCTCTTTGGCTTTACTTACCAGTCGAACCAATCCTACCCCACAAGATGGCACTGTGGGGCTGCCATCTTGCTTAGGGCATTAAGTGGGTAAAAACGGGGATTAATCCCCTGGCTGGGATGACAGGATTTGAACCTGCGACGCCCTACTCCCAAAGCAGGTGCGCTACCAAACTGCGCTACATCCCAAAATGTATGCACCCGGGGGAGAATTTCCCCCTCGGGTGCGATTTATAAATCAGGCAAGCAAAGCCGCAGCTTCCGCTTCCTGTGCCAACGCAGCTTCCAGTTCTTCCTTGTTCAGGTATATCGGATCTTGGAATCCGACCACTGCGCGGTCTTTGCCCCGGAGGTCTTGCTGATGAACAACATAAATTCCGATTTCTCTTTCCTGGGCAATCAGTTTTTCACCGATCATTTCCAGTGTACAGTCATCGGGGAGTTCTGTCAAGATCCCGGTAACTTCCAGCAACCGGCGAGCCTTGTACTGGGCATTTTCATTTTCCGAATCGGAGATTTGATCCCACAAGGTTCCTTTGTCGGTTTTGAGCAGGAAGTTGAGATTTGGCTTGCCCGAGGTTTTTGCAGTTCTGACGCGGCAATTGACGATTTTCGCCATGTAGTAGCCTACGGGTACGATAGTTCTGTTTTCAGGTAATGCACTCAGTTTCATAGTTCTTTTCTCCTTTATTTGGATATATTGTATGAGTGATTTATTTCACTCATCACCCGCGATTAAATTTTTCTTTTTACACTAACGAATGCTAGTGGCACTTTGCGGATCCTTCGGATGAATTGTGAACCAATTACTTTGGTGTACAATTTTTCCGTCTTCATAGGTGATAATCCTTCTGCGAAAATAGGGTTTGCCTGCTTTATTTTTTGTCATTGCAGTGTCAATTACAATGTCATGGCGTGGATATCGTGGATTTGGGTGATGTGTTCTTTCCATCGTGTTGTACCTCCAAAATTTTTGGGAAAGCAAGGTTTTTTGGTACATGAATATGAATATAGGTGACTGCCGGCTGGTTGATTACTCGGTGTCCCTGCACATCTTTAAGAATGGATGATGCTGTTTTATGTTGTGAATACATGATGTGATGGTCATAGTAATTACCATAAGCATCAAAAAATGTTAAATCTACGCGGGTAAGTGGCATATTTACACCTCCAAATTCTTTGACCAGTCCCAAAAATCAGCTTTATTTTCAGGTGGACTGATTTCTGTGAATCTTTTCTTTAAAAACCAGCCTTCTTTACCATCATCATCCTTAATGTAGTAGGAATCTATACTTTCTTCCAGCACTTCATATGTTGCGTTACGGTGCAAAGGATAATAACGGGGGTCAATGCAGACAATCTGTTTCTTCATCATCAACTTCCTCCAGTTCTGGATGTAATTTTACAATGATTGGTGCAAAAAGGTAGATTAAAAACAATAAAAACGGCATGATTTTACCTCCCTATGAGCAAAAAAAGGGGAAAATCCCCTTTTAATAGACTTCTGCTTTGACCATTGCTAGTCTGCGAATATATTTTGCGGTGTTTCGTATGCCGGCAGAGTGAATCAGACGAGTATATTCTTCTTTTGGGAGATCCAGGTAAGGATCTTCATTGTCAATTTCATCAGATGCTTGTTCTTCCCAAGGGGTATCACAATATTGACAAAATGGTTGGTCATTGTCAAGGATTCGATTGGTTGTTGGATGGTAATGTGCAAGCACTTTTGTGTTTACAGGATGTCCGCATTCTGGACAGGGTTGAAATTCTGGTAACCAATTGAATCCATTGTCTTGATACCATTTGATTTGAGTCAGTTGGTTATAAATCTGACTTTCATATTCAATAGGAGATGTTTGCAAGACTCTGTTGAGTCTTGCTTTTTCATCATGAATGGCATCCAATTTAATGTTATGCCGGTTCAGGAGCCACTCTTTAGGAATGGATTCTCTGCTGATGGGCAGGTAAATTAAATCCAGTCCATAGGCAGGTCCATATATTCTGCAATAATCCCAGGCTTCATCAATGGGAATGGTGCGAAGATCTTCTGTGCCAATAAGCAGGGCGGCAGACATTTCTTCTTTGAAGTGCATTTCTTCTGTAAAGTGTTTGTTAATTGCAAACAGTCTTTTTATAGGAGATATTTCATCTTCAACTTGTTGCCAGGTAGAAGCGCCGAGTGTTGTTTCTTTCCGGACGGATTTAAAACTGGTTTCCCAGTTACCATCTCGTTTGTATCTGATTTTTTGAACGGCAGTACCTTCAACTTTGCGATTGCAGATGGCATTGAAAGTGTAGGTTTCAAGCATATCTTTGATTACCACCTGGACAGGCATGTTGTGAGTGATCCCGAATTTTATGAATCCGAGAAGTTCATTGTATACTTTGTAATCCAGATAGGAATCACAAAGAATTTTTAATTGTGTCTCGGGTCCAGCGTTGAATATCTGAGCCCAAGCGACATTAGAGTATTTAGCCACTCTGGTATATTTCTTTGAGCGAGTTGCAACATCATAGGTTGCATTTCTTAATTTATCATCAGTGATTAAAAGTATTAAGTTTGTTTCCATGATATGTACCTCTTATCTTTAGCGATTTTACCACAACGGATTAAGTGTTTCTTTTTAGCAGGATGCTTTTAGAACGCAGAGCAGCACGACGCCGACTACGAAGATTAAAGCGAAAATTCCTACTGCTTCAAGGGTTTCTTTTATTGCTTTCTTTTTATTATGTGAGGTAAAGATTGGACGATATAAAGGATTCATTTTCATTGGGTTGTCCTCCTTAGCAATACAGCACGTAGTGCCAGCGTTTGAAATACTTATCACATTTTATTGGTGGTTGTTTGGGATCCAGTACCCATTTACCGCAGATTGTACCAGTTTCACCATGGCAGGTGATAAGTTTTTCAGGAATGGTATCCATTTTAGATGGTGGGATTGATGTGCAGACTTGAATGGATACGAGATTTTCACGGATTATAATGATTTCTGGTCCTTTGAATTTTGTTTTCATTTTACTTACCTCCAGGTTATTATATGAACACGATCATCAAGGATTGGTTCAATGACAGGTTTAACTTGAGTTTGCCAGTCGAGTTTGCCGTTGCCACATCCAGGGCGAGGTAAAAGTATTCTGTCAAAGGGTAAGAGATAATCAAGTAATTCACGGCAGGATCTTTTTATAAGATCAATATCTGCTTCTTCCCACCAGTTGTGTTTTACAGGAAAGCTGTAGATTGCTTTACAAGTGCCATTGCTGTGTGGTCCAAAGTTATCAGTTATTCTGATAAGGTGGGTGTGATTGCCGTGTAATTTAATTGCATTACCCAGAGTTGCAGGTATGTTTGGGAAGTATTTTTGAATTTCAAGAGCGATTCCGCGTCCCATGACAGCGTTGCCGTTATTTTTGACAAAGCCATTGGTTGTGATACAGAATCCAGAGTAAGCGGGAGATTTGATTGTGGTGAATAGATCACCAAAGACTTCTTTCATTTTTATTACCTCCAATTTAATTTTTTCTTTTATTTATTCAGGAATGTAAGTACAAATTCGATGGTATCAAGGTGTTTGTGAATCCATCTTCTTTTTGCAGATTTTGCTGTGAGTCCGGGAAGTTGTTGTATAAGCTCTTGTTGTATTTCATTTAGGTATGAAACAAGAGTTTGTGTCACATGTTGTTTAGTGACTGGTTTGAGTTGATGTGTGTAAAAGTATGCCCGCCAGCCACAAACAGGACAGATAACATATAGGCTTTGTGGAAATGAGGCATGAAATGCATCTTTTTGTGTAATTTCAAGGACACTGTTGCAGTGATAGCATTCAATTTCTCCATGAAATTCTTCAGTGTGTACCAAATGTTTAGGTGGTACAAGCCCTTTTTTAATAATTTTCATGTTATTTACCTCCAATAATTAATTTGTAGTCTGTGATTTTTTCATCATAGAGTTCAGCAGTGAGTTGATTTTTGACAGCTCTTACAAGCCGGAATTCAACAGAGTCTGCTTCAGGTGTTTGTTCATCATTAAGCATTACTTTGATGTTGTAAGTTATGATTTTCATTTTATTCATCTCCTTTATAGGTGTATTTTGCGATTTCTTCAAGGTCAAGTCGGTAGATGGGAATTGTAACATAGCCAGAGTTGATGTTGTGTACTTGTTCAGTGATCACTTTTAGACGGGCGAGGAATTGATCCATGCCGGCGTTTTCAGAATAGTTTTTAATTGCGGCAAGATCTGAGGATGGTAGTTTATCAAGGTTTACAGTGCAGGTAGCAATCGGTCCCTCGGATTCACTCATTATGCTTAAAGCAGTGTTACCGTTTTCAGCATATTCAGCGAGTTGGAAAAAGCAATCATCAAGGTCATCATAGTTAAAATGTTTCATGGTTTAAATCTCCTTTTTAATTAAATTTTAAAAAGAATTGGCACAATACGAGGAGCAAGTCAAGAGCGCGAAGCGACGAAGTGTACTCTTGATCTTGTAACGAGGCTTGTGCGGTGAGCGAAGCGAACCAGTGGAAGGAGCGAACTTTCTTTTCCATCCATTGTAACAGAATTGTAATAATTATATAGGTATAACAGGTGTGAAAAGTATAAAATTAAAAAATAGTGATTGTGTATACGTTATTGTATTCATTTACAGTAAGTGGAAATAGATTTCAAAATATATGGTAAATATTTCTCAAGTGCATACACTTTTGTATACACCTTTTAAATATTTTTTTTTCGGTTTTTTTAAAATCTTTTTTATTTTATTATTTTTATTATTTTTATAATAATAATAATTATATATATAATATATATTATAACTCTATATGTTACGAAAGTGTTACATATAGAATTTACAATATAAGGCAAGACGAAGAACCGACGGATTATGTTTTCTGCACTGTTTTAATTATAATTTATCCCACGAGCAAAAAAAGGGAAAGCTCATTTAGAGCTTTCCGTTGATTCGCGAGCTGGCATCAAACTGATTGTGAAATCAGGCTGTTTACCAACAGCACCGGGATTCATTCGAGCCCAGTAAGCAACATCGTTAATTACGATAAAGAAACCAGGCACATCAGCGCCTTCAACCTTCTTAGTCTTGTCCCACATTGCTCCAACTTGTTCCCATTTCTCTGTTTTCGCCATCTTTAGTACCTCCAACATTTTCTTATTCTCCAGATTGCGAGAGAATGAGATTACAAGACGCGAAGCGTCGTACAGGACGTGGAATACCGGAGCGTAGCGAGGATATGCCGCGAAAGCCTGTTGTAATTGAGTGAACGAGCAATAGAATAAGGAAATGTGTTAAGGAGGTGCTAAAGTGGCAGGCAAAACTAGAAATGGGCAAACAAGTTGAGAGTCAATGTGAGCAAGCAACTAAGCAGAGTTGAAGTGCATGTGCATGGTTTACCGTAATGTTACGTGTTGCACTGGGTGAAGTGAATCCGATGTTGGTATCAGCTGATGACAGTCGAGCGAAGGAAAGCTCTGAGCTTTTCCTTTGCGAGTGGTCTCCCTCGATATACGTCGTAAGAGATGGGGGGTGGGTTTTAAAAATTTATATATTACTATATACATATATATATACATATATATTTTTCTTTTCTTTCTCTAATACATTTATTTTTCATTTCAACAAATTATTTTTAACCACCCCCTTGCCTTTAAAACCGTTTTTTGTTAAACTATATGTATAGGAGGACTTAGATCCATGAGAAAAGAAACTATCAATTCTGAAAAGACCCCGCCTGTCGCGGAAGAACCTACTCAAGAAGTTAAGAACTCGATAGCAGCGGCTATGAAACGCCAAGCTGATCACATGAACCAGTCTCAAAGAGCACTGCAAATTGACATGAATCCAACGACCCGGATGCTCCAATGCCTTGAAAACCGGATCGCAATCCTGACGTCTGATCCAAAACTGAATCTGAACGCTCTTTCAACTTTGATGCATGGCTATAACGCCATTCGTGAAGGTCAATTGCGGCTCCGGCAAATGGATTTGGAAGAACGACGGTTTGCAAAGGACGGAGAGAATTATTATCCCGGTCCTGTATCCGGATCTTTTGGAGGATTTTAAAAAATGGAAGACCTCGCTCGTACTGCACGCTTTGAAGATCCAAACTTTCTCCCAACCGACGAGAATTTTTCGGTCATGATCAAAGCGGAAGAAGGCAAAATTTACTTTGAAACCCATGGTGAAGCCCGGGCAGAGCCGTTTATTGCGGCAATGACCACCGTTATTCTTGAGTTTTTCAAGAAAGCTGTGGAAAATGCACCTGCCGGGAAAGAGCTTTTGGCAAAAGAAGCTCTATATAACCTGTTAAACATCAGTTTTTCTGGAACTCTGCGGCTTTTTGCCCCGGAATATACGGAAAGACCTGACCTGACAGCAGATGCAATACGGCAAGCGGAAGATTCGCTGATCGACGAAGCCTACGTTGGCACGAACCGGCAGCAAAGACGCCAAGCCGCACGGGAACTCGATAAAATAAAGAAGGCTGTAAAGCCTCGCTCATAGCAAAGATCTCCTTTCGAGAAAGAGACCTGGACCCCATACCGGGTCTCTTTACTTTTATCACAATATATGGTATAGTGATCACAAAATGAGGACTAGGAGATGTGTACTATGATAACGCATAGTTTCACAGAATGCCCGAGATGTGGACGGGCGCTGCAAAAAGCTATTTCCCACTCCGGCGCTCCATCAGAATTCTTTATGGAGTGCATGAGTTGCAATACCTTTGTGTGGACTTACATTCCTATGCCTCATCAGATGGCAGTGCATGCGGATTCATCCCGGTATATTGGCAATTTTGGCGGGTATGGCACCGGCAAAACATATACAACCCGGGCTGAAGTCCTAAAGCATGCCTTTCTGACACCAAATGGATTGATCATTATTGGTGCGAACGTTGCCTCCCAGTTTGAACAAACCATTAAAAAAGAACTTGAAGCTGACTTACCAGCCAAGTTTGTAAAGTCTTACTCACTCCAGAAGGCATCTATTGATTTAATCAATGGGTGCCGTATCATATTTCGACCATTCGACGATCCGGAAAAGCTGCGCTCATATAACGCAACCATGTTTGTCATACTTGAAGGTTCGGAAGTGAAGTTCACAGCTTTTACCCAACTCCAGACTCGTCTTAGAAATATGCATGCTGCGATTGCTGAGAAAGACGAAGAAGGCAATATTGTTTATGAAAACATCAATGGCACAACTGTTCCTATGTACAAAGCCGATTGGCGCAAGGGAATCATCGAATCCAATCCAGATGCCGGATGGGTTCGTACTGAAATCGTACTTCGTGCCGGCAATATTAAATTTTATGGCTCTGTTCTGGACAACGACCTTGTTCAGGATCCGGCTCAGTTGGACCCCGCCATTAGTGCGCACATTGCCGCAACTGACGTAAATGCATACTTGCCTAAAGATTTCTATCCCAATGTATCTCGTGGTAAACCAGTTTGGTGGATAAATAAATTTCTTCATGGATCATTCTCTTATTCTGAAGGACTGGTTTACCCGAGTGCATCTAAACACTTCATTCCTGGATTTGAAATTCCATCTCACTGGCGCCGGATCATAGCTTTTGACTATGGCTTGGTGGATCCCAGTGTATTTATATTTGCAGCACTCGATGTTGAACATTCTAAGGTATATATATATAAAGAAGCTCGATGCAATGAAACAAATGTTGAAACACTCGCAAACATATTTAAAGCAGAAACCAGTGATATTCCCATCGGGGGTATGTACTGCACTCCGGTGATTGATCCAAAAACGGGACCACGCCGGGATTATATGAAGAAATCTTTGATTGACCACTTTGCTGATTATGGAATCCTGTTTGAAACCGGGGACGTTCCATTGGATGCCCGGATATTCAGGTTGAACACTTACTTTGAGTGTGGTCATATCAAAATCTTTGACACCTGCGTTCAATTACGACAAGAATTTGAGAGCTATAAATTCGCAGACAGAACCTTGGATAAGCAAACAAAAGCCTCGGAAATGCCGGTTGATAAGAACAATCACGGCATAAATGCTGTTGAGTGGGCATGCATGCGACTGCCGGCAGATCCTTCAGCACTTTACCTTGGTTCTTTTGATGGTGCCGGGAACCCACTTGCAGTGGAAGAACGCAAGCGCAGTATTGCTTATGGCTCTTTTGCACTCTCAGATCCGGCTCCACCACAACCCGGTGCATATGGACTTGAGCGCTATACTGATTATTTTTAGGAGGAATGCGTTATGACTTTAGAAACAGTTGCTTTGGCAGTGATTATATTTTTTGCAATCGTGCTTATGATCGCCTGTAAGCAGGGAGTCACTATCCGGGTTGTCACACATAAGGAATATGTTGCGCAACAGCCGGCGGCTCCATGTGAAACTGACGCAAAAGAACAAGCAGCTGCAGCAAATATTCTTGCAGAACAAAAGAAACTTGACGATGAGTATCAGGAAACTCAAGATACTTTACGCAAGATCGCCAGCTCATTACAAGATATTATGGGTGTTCCGCGTCCGGAAGATCCAAAACAGAACGGAGGTAAAACGGCATGAGCAAAACAGACAGCACAAGCACTCCGGAAACCACAGTGGAGCTTCCGGTCAGCATTAAAAATTTACAAGCAGCCGGTTGGACAAAAGAAAAGTTCATAAAAATGTGGGAAGACACCAAACCATTATATGATAAGGAACTTCTTCGCATGCAAATGCTTGATGCTGTCGATAAGGGCAGACTATGGCAAGCATTGAAAGTTACCATGCCGGATTACCAGCTTTTACCCGATACCAATTTGGTTACCAAGGTAAAGACTGGTTTGCTTGCATCCATCTATTCTGTGACCAAGGGCGCCAACGTTGTACCAACCTCCCAGCAGGATAAGGACATCATTAAGAATATCAACGTGTTCCTTGAACGGATCTGGGCGCTGAACAAAGTAAACCTCTATCAGTTTAAAGCCGGCGAACGTTGTGCGCTTCTGAATATTGGTATTACTCAGGTTGGTTGGGATGATGCAATTATGGGAGGCTCTGGAGCAAACGCATATCAGGGTGACCTTAGTTTAAAAAACATTAATCCAATGAAATTCCGGCGCGACCCATACGCTACAGAACTGGATACTTCGTCATACTGTTTTACATATGACATTTTTCATGAATCAATCTTTGAAGGAAATGATCTTTATGCCGAAGGGTATAAACGATACAAAGCAAGTCCAGAATTCACAGACCGTATTCCTATTTCTCTTGGACTTCAGCAACTTGGACAGGCGGCATACAATAATGCAGAAAAGTACCACGTTCTTATGACAGCTTGGGTTCGGGATCAAGGCAAGATCCATGAAATACACATTATTGACATGGCTCATATCTTGTACGCGATTGAAGACATTCAGCCAAGTATCTTCCCATTTGCCATCATGTACTGCAATGAACCAGCGGAAGATCTTATCGGCGCCAGCGAATGTGCAAAGATTTTTGCAAACGACGTGGTTTACAATTTAATGGATTCAATTCAGTTCACTGCAGAATATAAAAACCAAAAGCCGCCAAAATTCGTCAGTGCTGACAGCCAGATTAATATGGATACGTTTATTAAACACGGATCCGAAGCAGATAAAACATTTATTTGTCGGGGAGATGCGAGCAAAGCTGTGCATTATCATGAATTCCCGAAACCATCTCCTTCGGTTCCCGTGTTACAGAGCAAAATGTTGGACAACATTGGCAATGTAACCGGGGTAGATGACCGGTACATGGGTAGGGACACTGGATCAGTGCTTACTACAGGTGGCATGGAAGACATGCTTTCCCGGGTGACCTTGATTGATGCACCCAAAATTATTCTCTATGAAGAATATGCCAAACAGTTAACCAAACTGATCTTGTTCAACTTTATTCATCATAAGACAAAGCGGGAACTGTTCTTTCAGAACCCGCGTACCCGGAAGTGGGAGACAATCAAAACTGACTTTTCAATGTTTGGGAAAGATACTGTTTTCAATTATGAGATCAATATCTCCAACGAGCTGCCTCGAAACAAACAACGTATTGAAGCAACTGCTCTTGCAATTATGGAGAAGCAGCTACAGTACGAGCAGGCAGGACACAAAGTGCAGTTGATCACTCCGGAAGAAATGCTTATGTTTATAGATCTTGGTCCACTCACAGAATTTATGCTTGAGCGCATGGGCGTGCAACGTATGGATACTTCTCTTGAGACTGTATCCCGGATTTTAACTACATACTCCAGTTTACTGCAGTCTGGGTTGGATCCAAAAGCTGCGTTGTATGAAACTGCGTCGATGCAGGCACAAAATGAACAAGGCATTGCGCCGGACCAAATGCAACCCGCTGATAGCTATACGCCCCCTGTTGAAGGGCTCGGACTACCACCGAATGTATAGGTATTGAATATTTTAACAATCTATGGTATAATACGCACATACCGTAGAAATACGAGCAGTCCGGTTATCCTCGCCAGGTAACCAGAGAAAGGATTAAACATGGCAGACTTAAATAATATGAGTCCGGCACCCGCACCGGCTCAGGCTCCAGCTCCGGCACCTGTATCTGCCCCTGCACCACAAAGTGCACCGATACCGGATCCCCAACAGCAGCAACAGCCACCATTAAGCGGAGACCAGCAGGCGTTCCTGAACTCGCTTATGCCTCAACAGCAACAGCAACCACAGCAACAGCAGCAGGAGCCGCAAACCCAACAACAGAATACTTCGCCTGATAATTATGCATTTGCACAAATGAGAGTGCAAAACAATCAGTTGCTGAAAACCTTCCAGCAAATTGCACCTCTGTTGGGTGTTGATCTCACGAAGGTGGACGTCAAAGATGCCCAGGCAATGTCACAAGCTCTGCTTTCGGCAGTGGTCATGAACCAACCCGGGCAACAACAGCAGCCTGCGCAACCAGGACAGCCGGCGCCACAGCAAACTGATCCAAACATGATCCTGAGAGCATTTAATGCTGAACAACAAGCAGAAGTGCTCGCCATGGAGAATCGGCGTATTAAAGCTGCACAAGGTTTTCAAACTGTCAAAGCACAGTTTGGACTGGACCAGACGGGTCTGGATAACTTTGTGAATCAATTGATCGTACACCAGGTCAATCCTTATGAAATGGACAACGTGGATTTGGTGAATCTGTATCAACAGTACAACATGGATTCGATCATTGATGCCAAAGCAAAAGCTCTGATTGCTGCGCAACAACAGCAACAACAGCATACGACGAAACCAACCACTCTCAATGGAGCCCCAGTGAATGCACCCCAACCAGGCACTCAAATAACGACTCAAGCCCAGTTTGATGCATTTTTGAAACAAATGCCAACGGGGTAATATGAAAGGTTGTGAGTTCTCATGGCAGACAATATCGTTTTAACCCCAACCGCTGATATCAATGCGGTGCTCAATTTCGTCAATACCTACGGCGCGGGCATGGTTGCCCCCGAGGTGTTCTACAGCCGGCAGCTGTTAGACACGATTCGCTTGGGTGCGGATCAATATGTGTACTACAAGCTGGCAACAACCCAGCCCATTGGGGACAAAGCCGACAAGCTGATGCTGCGGCGTTGGTCTCCCCTGCAGGCACACACCGTGCCATTGCAGGAAGGTGTCCCTCCGATTTCCGATAAAGGTTCCGTGGAAAAATATGAAATGACCACGGCGCAGTATGGTCGGTATATGGAGTTCTCCGATAAGGTGGACTTCAAAGTTGTGGACCCGATTATCGCGTTCTACACGCAAGAGTATTCCATGGTTGCCATGGAGACCCTGGACATGCTTGCCCGGGAAACGCTCATGGCGCTTGCCAATCCGTATTTTGCGGGTCTGGAAGCCGGCGTGGAGGAACTCGTCGTCACCTCAAAGCCATCCTTGGCTGACCTGCGTACCATCGTTCTCAATGTGAAGAAACAGCTCGTGAAACCGATTGCCGGTAATTATTACCGTGTGATTGGCTCGCCGGAGTTCTACTTTGACATGGTGACCGATCCGATTGTTGAAAAGTACATGACGATCAATCAAACGACCAAGAGTGTATACTCTGACTCGCAAATCCCGCCAATGTTCAACCTGGAATTCACGGAGACCATGGCTGTTCCCACCACGGCTGAGTTTTATAAGCTCGTCGACGGCGTGGATACGCTGTCTCTCAGATTGTACAGAGCTGTCACGGTTGATGCAACTGGTGTGGTTTCTTATGAATATCGCACGATTGACATCACCACGGATGATGGCAATGGCAATCTGTATTATGCCCTTACGGACGGATATGTGGCAGACAGCCGCACCGGTCAGGACGCTTCGTACCTGCTTGGGCAGCATATCTGGGATCTGGATGCCTACAACGCGGACGTGGCTGTTGCTGATGCTCCCGCTCAAGGTTCCACCGCATCCGATTGGATGGAACTGCGGATGCAGCACATCCTGGTCCTGGGCAAAGACTGCCTGATCCGTACCGGTATCGCCGGCGAAGATTCGGCAAAGATGTATGTGAAACCCAAAGGCTCCAGCGGCGTGCTCGATCCTATCGACCAAAGACAGTCGATTGGTTTCAAAATCAACGACGTTGGATTCGGCTCTGCTCGCAACGAAGCGATTGTGGATTATATCTGCATTCCTTCCCAACTGTTGCTGGCGTAACGGAGGAATAAATGGCTACTCAGACTCAAAGTGCTAAAAAAGAATCAACTCAATCTGTGGCTGCGCAAAACAAAAACTTGGATGCCCTCCTGCAGCAAGCATCCATGGCAGGATTGCCGCCTGAGTTCGGTTCTGTGCGTGTAGTTGACCGGGAAGCTCTCGAAGCCCTGGATATGCGCAAAGCAATGCGAGACCTGGAACAGAAGAAAAAGTTGCTTCATGCTCGCTACATTAAAGAAAAAAAGGTTCCAGTTGTGCTGGCGCCATCGTATGCTGCGTACTTCGGAAAGGTCATGATGGTTTCTATAAATGGAATCTCCATTACCATTCCGGTTGATGGCAGACCATATAAAGTGCCTGAAACTTTTGCAACTGAAATCGGACGTCGGAGAGTTGCGGTGGACAACATTGAGCGTAAAAAACTCAGAATGGCAGACATCTCAAAGAACTTTGAACAGTCTCCGGGGCAACTGAAACTGTTTTAGGACCACGACAGAAGTAAAACGGGGTATGCAGGAATGTATACTCCGTTTTTCTCTAATGAGGTGATATTATGAAATTAAGTATTTTATGCGGACTCATCAACGTAAAACTTGCTGGTGAGCAACTGCCTCAAGCCACTTTACTTCCTCTGATTGATGAAGTTATAGATGATATCAACGACCAGCTCAACTCAATCTTTCCGGTTATGTCAGACTTTGCAGCAGATAATGCAAATGGTCCTGACTACGATTACAATCTGTTCCCAGATCGGTATCTCCGGAAAGTTGTTGTTTATGGCGCTGCTGCGAAGTTTTACAGCATTGATGAAGAAGGAATTGGTCCTGCGGAGGACTTCACCTTACGATATTCACAGAATCTGTATTACATGATCCGAGATTATACCTCGCAAGTACCCCTGGCATATCAAGCTGGAGCGCAGGGATTCATTGAAGACGATGATACTACAGATGTTGGTATCTATGTGTATGGAGGTGACATTAACTGATGGTGGCATTTAAACAATACCAACGTGGTGTCCGTCAACAGGTCACCGATTTAAGCTATACCCAAGGTATGGCGTATACGCAAAAACCTTTGCAAACGGGCTTTAACCGAAGAATCATAAACTATGATTTTATGGATAGCGGCGCAGGTTTAAGAGCACGCCCAGGTTTAAAAGCAACAGATACCGAAATTGTTGCCGGTGCAGATGCAGTGCTTCTTAATAGCGCCTATGCAAAGTTTGATATAAATGAATCTCCTATCCGGGCGAACTCTTTAGCTGGGTTCTTTCAGATCTCAGAAAAAGCAAGTTTATTTACACCTTACCCAAATGCGTTGTACAGTAAGTACACTTATGCTGGATTTTTAAAGCTATACTCCAGTTTATCTTGGATTAATGCACCAACTTATAATGGTTTACGAATTGGTAGAGATCCGAGTGCAAGTGCAGCCGGCGTTATGGATTATGGTGTGTTTGCGCCCCTTTATGATTATGTAACAAAAGAACATGCTGTTCTCGGGGGTCTTCCATCTGGAAAAAATATTGCTTTTCCACGGGGAGGCTATGCATATGAGTTTCCAATGCTTATAAACGGATTGTGCATTAGATATGATGCTGATGCACAGGAATATACTATTTCCGGGCATACATTGGAAGACAACGTGGAGTTTGCAATTGGACAAATGATGCCCAATAATCTGTTTGTGACCCCAACTGAATGCACAACTTCTTTACTGGTTTCAGGTGCAGCAACTATTGTTGGTACTGATCCACAAGTGGTGGTGACACAAAATCTTTTGGGAGATATTGCAGCAACAGATTATGATGTACCCAATACTGTAACGATAGATACTGCAGCGCACATCACGCTTATTATGCTACGTTTTCCGAATTCCGGAACCACTGTAACAGATCTTAAAATTAAAGTACAGGTGGAACTTGGTGCTGTTGCTACAGCTTGGGAAGCATTTGTTGGATCAGATGCAATAGCACCCACATTTTATGATATAAATGGCGTGCCTTTTGCCACCGCAGAGCACATGATTCACACTCCCAACGTATACTGTTTTGATGATAAATTTGCTTATATCACTTTGGCGTATGATACAAATATTCCTGCTATTGGAGATGGAGGGCAACCAATAACTATTTCAGGGTATAAATTTCAATTGGCTGTGGGTAATGCAGTTCGTAATTCCACACCAGCGTGGAATGCCAATGAAATTATAACTCCAAAAACATTAACTCCAAGTGAAGCCTCCATGTGGGGATACAATATGCTCGCGGACAATCCATATTCCTTTGCAAACGGCACTGGTAATGCAGTAATTGCACTCACAGGAATCTTGCCTTACACTGCGGATGGATTGCAAATTGCACTTACTCCAAAAGTAAATCAAACAATTACCCTGGAATGTTTTTACGACGCCACAACACCTGGAGATTACAAAGTTAAATTTGAATGGAAAGATATTGTCAGTGCTACTTGGACGACCATTGCAACAGTTGATCCGGATGCCAGGGATAGGTTTAGATGCACATTTACCAATCCGGGTAGAGAAATTTTTATCCGTGCAACTGCTATAAAAACATCAGATAGTTCTGAACCATCTGTGATTGCAGCTGGGTTCAATTTCAGTCCTACCACAAAACCGGTTAATTTTGAAAATTATTATTTGGCTTCTTGCCGAAAAATGGTCTTCTGGAATCACCGGTTATGCTTGTATGATTTACCCGGGCAGGACAGCATCATGTTCCTCAGTGACTTAAATGATATATCCTACTTCCCATATCCAAATAATATGGAGGACTTTGGTGTTTCTATAAGAAAAATCATCCCCTACCAGAATGATTTGTTGGTATTTACTCTTGATAGTGTATATCTGATTTCACTCAATAGTGATGGACTTACCTGGACCAAAACACTTATACAAGGTGGTTTAGAGATTTCTGCACTTGATGCGGAGTTTATTACTTCAATCAAATCCTTTGTGATGTTTAAATCCGGACATTATTTCTACTTAATTGTACCAAGTAGCAGTATTGCCGGCACATTAACAATTGCTCCAATCTCTGCACCAATCCAAGAATTACTGGATAATCTGGATACGTTTTTTACTGAAACGCTTACTGATTTATTTGCCTATACGGGAGCATACAACTTGGTGCAGTTCAGGACATACCAAACATTAGATGAAATACACATTGTATTTTCTCTTACTTTAGATGATGATACCTGGGTGCATGTGGATCTTATCTACAGTACCTTAAAACGAAATTGGCGCACGTATGTCTTTGAAAGCCAAGGAATGATCTTGCCATATATCTCAGATATTACACAAGGTCCACAGATTATAACTCAATCTGCAGAAGATCCAACACATCTGCAATACTACCAGTTTGATAAAACTCTTACAAACTGCAATGATGACCTGGCGACAGTTTACAATAATATTCAGTTGCTCGATACAGGTTACAGAGATCTTAGTGTTGAATTTAAAAAACGTTTCCGGGAATTTCAATACTTGGTGTACGTTGAAGATCCTACAATTCTAAAGTTTTCTACTGCCTTTTATATTGATGGAATTATACGAAAGGCACCAACTGCTCTGCAGGGAGAACTTACTCCTGACCCAGAAGAACCCGGACGGTATCTGTTATTTATTACAGATGAACCAATTTATGACCTGCTACCAAATATTCTGGCACCGGATAATCCGGCAATTCCAGAAGAATATTGGCAGTTGGACGTAACAGATTTTGGACGTAAGTTCAGCGTAAAAGTTCGGCAGCAAGTCGCTGGTAAAGGTTTCGCTGGACGTCTGGTTATCAAAGCAAACAATACCGTCGGACATGAACTCCTACATAATGCCTGGGTATTCAGGCTATTGAATTCGAGGTGATCACTCATGGCTTATGATCCAACAATATGGATGAACATACAACCATTTACAGAGTTGCCGGCTGATGCTCCGGTAACTGCAATGGACTGGAACTCACACTGGCTTGCAATTGTATTGCTCGCAAATCATGCTGAAGATGCAATCCAAGATATTAGAGAAACGATTGCAACAATGGAAATGATGGAAGCCGCAATTCAAGCTGCTGCTGATGCCGCTGTATCCGAGGATGCCGCATGGCAATCCGCACAAGCAGCAGCTCTTAGTGAGCAAGCGGCAGCTCTTAGTGAGCAAAATGCTGGCGCCTCAGAAGATGCCTCTGCCGCCTCAGCTCTATCAGCTGATAACTCAGCGGATGCTGCTGCATTATCTGAACAAAATGCTGGAGCTTCCGAAGATGCCGCAGCAATCAGTGAAGCAAATGCGTTAGGGTATAGCAATAGTGCTGCTGCTTCAAATGTAGCAGCGGGACTCGCAAAAACCGCTGCTGAAACAGCGCAAGGTCTGGCTCAAGCTGCGGCTACAGATGCGCACAACTATCAAACTGCTGCTGGTGAAAGTGCTACAGCAGCTTCTGGATTTGCAAACGCTGCTGCCGGCAGTGCCGCTGCTGCTCTTGTGTCTGAACAAAATGCTGCGGAAAGCGAAGGCGTTGTTGAAGGACTTATTGCTGATCTGGAAGCAATGATTTTAGCCGGTGGGTATATAGCTGCAACTGAAAAAGGAGCTGCCAACGGTGTTGCTGAGTTAGATGCCACAGGTAAAGTTCCCTCCGCACAACTACCATCCTATGTTGATGATGTTGAAGCCTACGCAAATCTGGCAGGTTTCCCGGTAACCGGCGAAACAGGTAAGATCTATATAGCTATTGACACCAACATTACTTATCGGTGGACCGGATCAGACTATGCTGCTATTGGTTCTGACTTAGCTTTAGGTGAAACATCCAGCACAGCTTACCGTGGGGATCGAGGTAAAACAGCCTATGATCATTCTCAAGCGGCACACGCTCCAGCAGATGCTGAAGCTAATGTTCAATCCGACTGGACGCAAGCAACTGATACGGCAGATGATTTTATTAAAAATAAACCAGCAACGTTCCCACCGGATGCGCATACTCACTCCTATATACAATTGTCTGGCAATACTCCAGGTGTAATTAAAAATCTTGTTGCAGGTGAAGCAATGGGATACGGACAAGTTGGTTACATTGGTGCAGGTTTTAAAGTCTATAAAGCCAGTAACGCTGCACTCGCCACAAGCTATGCAAGAGTAATGTGTTTAGGAAGTTCAGTTCAAGCTGATGACACTGTTGGTTTCTTAATTATTGGTGAAGTATACAATGAAGAATGGTCTTGGACCGCAGGAGATAATATTTGGTTAAGTACCGCAGGAAATATAACCCATACTGAACCTACATCTGGTGCTTTTGTGGTGTTACTGGGACACGCAACATCTGCAACATCTATGATTTTTGCTCCTGTATTACTTCCTTTGGGGGTGTAACTATGATATTAAATATGCACGGGAGACCTATTACAGCAGTTAATAATATTACTGGTATAGTACCTTTTAGAGATTTTGCAAATGTATCCCAGTATGCAGCATCTGCACATCTTTATAAAATGGAAAGCGGTGCTTTAACAACAGACTCTATTGGGACGAGCACCCTCACTAATACAAATAGTGTTGTGTCTGCTTCCGGTGGTATGTTTGGTAATTGTGCAGATTTTGGTGCAGCCAATACCAATAAAAGTTTAAATAGAAATATGACACCTACAGCAAATCCATGGACAATTTCAGGTTGGCTTAACATAACAACTGCAATTACTACTGGTATATACACAATTTTTGCTAGACAATATTACACAGCACTACAGCCAAGAATTGTTCTTCAATATGAATATAATTCAGGAAATCCCAGACTTCGATTTAGATGGGAACCAAATGGAAAAACAGGAACAAATGTGAATTATAATATTAACTTGAGCAGTGGAATTTGGTGGAATTTTATGATGACCTACCAAGGAAATGCAGCAGGACAAACATTTAAAGGATACTTGAACGGTAATGAAATTATGAGTGCAACACTTGTATCAAATGCTACAGCATCCGGTACAGATTATCCTCTTGTATTTGGTATGTACTGCGACAGTACATCTAATCCGTTTAAAGGAAAAATGGATGATATTCAAACAACTTGGGCTTATAGTTCTGCTGTAGATGCAAGAAATGTATTTTCAAAATTAAAAACATTCCACAATATTGCTGCTTAGAGCAGCAGTCTAGTATCTTGTGAAATCACACGAAATGTGATATAATGCAAATATATTCCATAAGGAGGTATAACATCATGAGTTTCAAAGTACAGTCCCGACAAACCGGGCATACACGAGTGATCCCACAGACCAATGAAGAAATTGCTTTTGCTGTAGCAGAGTTTCTTTCTGAAACTGCAGCTGCTGTCGCTGCTGAGCAGGATATTCCTGACGAAAATTCTGCAGCATTTGCTCTTGGTTTTGTAGCCAGTCTTGCAAATCCTATCTTGATGGCTGCGATCAATCTTGCCAATGGTGGTCCACTTGCAGGTGGAGAAATCATCTACATTGATGCAGATGGAGAACTTGCAGTATTGGCACCTTCACAAGGAGAACAAATCCTTTGGGGTGATGGAGATTCCATTGAATGGAATGCCCCACAACATGCAGTTGCTGATTTAGCTCCAGCTAATGTGGGTTCTATTTTCTATGTGAGCCCAACTGGTGGATTTACTCGCTTGGCTCCCGGAAACGATGGGCAGGTTTTAACACTTGCCGCTGGTGTTCCTACCTGGGCAACTCCGTAAAATTGGGATGATTAATTCATCCCTCCCCTTTTGGGGAGAAAGGATATAACACATGATTCCCTTTATTGAAATGATCGTTCCAGTTGGTCGCCGGCGTCCCGGTAAACCATTGGAAGCAGCCAAAGGTGTTGTAATACACAACACTGATAACAAAGATCCTGGTGCTGATGCTCTTGCAAATGCAAAGTGGCAACAAAACACTCCGGATTATGAAACTCCAAAAGGCAGTACGTCCAGTTGGCATATTACTGCAGGTGAAACGAATGCGATTATATCCATCCCTTTGGATGAAATTGCATATCACTGCGGTAATAGCAAGGGCAATAAAACGACAGTCGGCATTGAGATTCCAATGAATTCTGATGGTGACTTACTCAAAGCCACCGACAATGCTGCAGTTGTTGCTGCCTGGGTTTTGCGCAAGCAAGGTTTTACCAAAGCAGTGCATAAAGAAAATATCTGGCAGCACTACGACTGGTCCGGAAAAAATTGCCCAAGTATGCTTCGGCAGGGCAAACCTTATGACTGGGAAACTTTCGTAAAGAAAGTCAACGTCGCCATGGAAGAAATGGCAAAACAACCGGAACCAAAACCAGTCACTCCCACCGTCCCGACAGGAAAATCTGCGATTACTTTAAATCGCTTGCTGTATTACCGGGAAGGTAAAATCACCTGCAGAGGCGAAGACGTCACGAATCTGCAGCGTTTGTTAAACAGCAAAGGTATTGCAACTGGTAAAGTTGATGGCGTCTTTGGCAAACTGACTCGTGCCGGCGTGGTAGCCTTTCAGGAAATAAAACACCTTTCCAAAGATGGTGTTGTTGGACCTAAAACTACGGCTGCTCTCGGTGGCACCTGGTCAAAATAGGAGGAATAAACATGGTTCAAAAATTCTGGCAGAGCAAGATGTTCTGGATTTCCGTCGCTGCGCTTATTGCGTGGGCGTCCAAAACGGTATGGGGTGTCAATATTGATGCTCAGATCAATTCCTTTTTGGACGTTGCATTCCCGGTTGTTGCTTTCCTCGGAGTAGCAAACAATCCTACGAATGCAACTGGCTTCGGCGCCAACACGGGTGGCTCTACCAAATAGTAAACAAGAATATGGGCGGGGGCATAGAACCCCTGCCCTATTTGAAAGGGTGTGATCCCCATGGAATTTTCAGATTCCAAAATCATTGAGCTACTTATCGCATTACTTCAAGGAGTTGCTCGAATAGAAGAACGTATGGAACAAGTTCTTAAAAAGCAACAAGCATTAGGAGCAGCAGCCGGAAAGATTGAAGGTCTGGAATTCCGTGTCACAGCCCTTGAAACATGCGCAAAAAACAAAACCGCAGTCGTACTGTCGGTTAAACATATAGCTCTCGCAGCTGCATTATCCGTCGCAGGAAGTTTATTCTTAGCCTGGGTAAGCAATTTATCTGATATTGTGTAAGGAGGTAAAAAGTTATGGCAACTTTGAATCTTGGTGCACCGACTTTAAAACAAAATGATGTCTTTCAGTATACTCCCAGCAAGCCAACACTTACTTCTGGGGCTAACTTAGCGCAACAATTTGGTATTGATTTTGATGAAAATGCAATTTTCAACAAACTCAGGAATGCTACGCTTTCAGAATATGCCACAAAGAACCAGGAGTTTGGAAATACTGAAAATGCTTTCTATCAGGGAATGTATCAACTTGGTAATACCGCAGCTGATGCAATCCGCAGAGCGAATGCAAGTTCAATTGCTTCTGGGGCATCCAAAGGCGTTACGCAGGCAAACATTTTAACTTCCATGCTTGGCATGCAAGGTGAAGGTGCTAAAGGTGCAACAGATCTTGCCAAACAACGGAATCTGCTTAAACAGCAGCAAGCTGAAGCAGAATCTAAAAATGTTGTTGATGCAATGAATGCATCCAACTTGTTGAAGCAGGATCTTATGCAGAACTCGTTGACCAAATATGGCTTTGATGTGCAAGGCAACGCTGCCGAGCTACAGTTCTATGCGGCACTTGATGCTGCTGCAAAAGAACAGTGGGCTGCAAAATACCAGGCTGACTTGGCACGTGGCGCACACTGGATTTAAACTATGGCAAAAATCGTTAAAACAACTGACAATTGGGCAGTTGGAACCAAGTATTATGACACAAAGAAAACCAGTACCAAATCCGGTGCTGGTTCTTCTGGTGGTGCCGGCGCACAAGGTCAAGCCTACACAACTCCAAAAAAACCTGAAAATACAGGTGGAGCTGGTGCTCAAGGGCAGGCGTATAGTAAACCTGTTAATCCTGTCTCCAGTCCAAACCAGCCGGGATACTGGACCGGTTGGAAAACCGAAGGTGGTGCCGGAGCTCAAGGACAGGCTATTTCAACCAGCATAACCCTTAAAACGCCACAAGATGTTTTAGAACTTGCAAAGAATCCTCAAAGTTTTCTTTTAAGTCCAAAGTTTGAAGATAGTTTCATTGCTATGCTTTGGAAATTTATTATGCAGCAAATTCAAAATAATCAGCAAAAGCATGCTGAAGAAGTTGTTACTCTTGCGAGCACTCAAACAACTTCTCCTTATGCTTTAAACAATGGTTATATGATTAATAAAAATACTATCCTTACAGACCCCTGGGGGCAGGTAATGGGTCCCCAGTATTTATCTGAAGCTGCATATATTAATGGAGTCTATGGAGATAAATCTCCAAAAGAACTTCGTAAAATTATTGATGCCTATAAAGCAGAAACAGTTGCGCCACGAGATACAAAAGATTATATTACTATTTCTGCAGAAGAAAGATCTGCCCGGGCGCAGCAGTATCAAGAACAATTACTTATGCTTGGACTGCTTGAACAGTTATATAACATTAAAAATGTGCAACCTGGTGCTGAGCAGATAGCAAAAAGTGAAGCTATGCTTCTTGCTGAGCAAACCAAAGGACGCTCAGCTTTATTACAAATGCAAATGGAGAAAGAATATAAACTTCGGGAGGATGCTTATCTTAATTACCTCAGAGCACATCCGGATGTTATGAATCTTTCAGAAGCAGAGTTTGACAAAAATTACTGGCAGTTTTGTGTACAGTATAATTCAAAATACAACATGTATATCCCAATTGATGATGCCTTGTTGTATCGTCTTGGTTATAAAAAAGAACCATCTGAGGGTGAGCCTCAACAAACAGAATTTGAAAAGGAATTTTACGCTCGGTGGGATAAGCTATATCAACCTGACTTGGATGCCCAAAACCAGGCGATTAATGATAAATATCAAAAAACTATGGAAGCTGCCGGACAGTTTCCATTGGATTCAGAATATGCCATTGCCAATGCTTCTATTATGGAAGCAGAACGTATTGCTGTTAATTATGACAATAAGCATCAAGTAAACTCGCCTGTTGATATCGCACTAAATGCAATTGTCAGAAGTCGAATTGTTGATAGTAGTTTGTTTTTAGATAAAGCATTTGCCAAACAAGACGTTACAAAAAATCTATTATTTGTATACGCTACTGTGCGAAATGCAAATAATGAACCCTGGAAACAAAAACAATATGCTGCAGAAGTATTGGAGCAGCTTAAAAAGATTGACCCAGCTATAACTTCTCTTGAAGATGCCTCCACAGAAACACTTTGGGAGTGGTACTATGATCTAGTATACAAGCAAACTGGCGTTGCAGCTAAAGATGCAGCATTGGTTATTCATGACTACGCTGTTGATCCGGCAAGTATTTTAAAAACAGCAGGTGAAGAACTGCGTCAATTGTGGCAAGATAAATTTGCAGATCCTGCTGTACTCGGTAGAATTGATCTTGTGCTTGGAAATCTTCTTGCGGATATTGGAGAAGTCACAGATATTACAACGTATCCAATCAAATATCTTGTAGCAGAAAGTCATCCAGAACTATTTGGAAAGACTTATCAGACGCCCTATGGGGAGGTTAGAACAAAGCCAACCACTGAGGATATCCAGAAGTCTATGTTTGCTGCTACGTTCTCTGAAACAGGACGAGAGAACCCCACATACAATACTGGGAACGCTATTGGAGATATCGTTTTAGAATCTATCTCGGATTTAACACTACTTATAAATCTGGGAGCACTTGCTGCTACAAAAAACATCGGCAAAGGTGTAGCAAAAAATATTGCTAAAGATCTTGCCAAAGAATTTGATAACCTAGCAGATCCGGTTATTCAAAAAGAAATGATCCGTATTTTGAAGCAGCAACTTGCAGCTGGAGTTGATCCAAAAACCGCAATTGCTAAAATGCTGCAACGTGCGAATCTATCAAATGAATTGTCCAATGAACTTGCAAAAATTACTGCCCAGAAATTATTGGCGTTCACAGATACGCTCACAGCATATAAAACAGCCACAAATATCATTCAAGGTGTAAAGATGATAGATGGCATAGCAGATGCTGTGGATATGACCTTGTTACGCACTGCATTAATTGGCGCCGGACCTGGAATTCCCTTTATGGTATTAAAGAAAGCAATCCCTGGAACGGTTGGTTTGGTGCACGCTGCTGTTTTAAAAACATATACTGCTTACCAGGATCCTTTAACAAAGGCGATTCCATGGACAAACTTTGAAAAATTCACCGAGGAAGTGCAAACTAAAGCACAAAAATATGCAGATATAAATGCAGAAGCACTTGGTGCAATTAATACAAACCAAATTGTTTTGGATCAATTACGCAATACAATCAGTTTGGATGTTGGAGAAATCCAGCAAATTCTTGCAAAGTTAAACAATGACACCTTTGAAGAAGTCCAAGAAGAATTGATTTTATTTTTCAAAAATAAATTTCCTGGTGAGGTGCCGGCAGGAAGTAATGAGCTTGTTAACTGGGTAAAATATTACCAAACAAATATCCAAGCTGTCTTTGATACGCTTTCTAAAAAAGGAATATCTCCAGCCGGATTATCTGCACTCAAAGCAGAAATTGATGGATTGCTTATTGAAATGCAAAAAGGTTTGAACACACACCAGGCAGTCAGTCGAATAACTGATTTTTTAAAGAACACCACACAAAAACAACTGGACGAAATTGCAGCACAATTAAAAAAAGCAAAAGTGTTGAACCCGGAAATAATAAAAGGTTCCGCGCTCACCTCCCAAGATATTGCTTTAGCTGCGCAAAATCGACAGTTTTATAAGCAACTTAAAAATTATATATTGATGCTGCAGTCTGGTAAGTCTGAAGAATTTCTCCAGACAGCATTCAATGAACTTTATGAAACCACACTCGGTTTGGTTACAAATCAACCAATCCGTTTGTTAGGGTTATCTAAAATGCAAAAACAAACATTCGGGACTATCTTTGATCTCATGCGTGACTTAGAGACCTTCCCAACGTGGATCAAAGGTAGCCTTCCCGAATGGATTTTTAATAAAATTGATATCTCAAAATTTAAGATATCAAAAGAATATCGTGCTTTAAAAAATGGACTTGCATTGCAAATTAAAGCAGAACTGGAGAACTATCTCTCAGGACTTGCCAAAAAAATAGATCCTACGGCAGCACGACATTCCATATTAAAAGAAGTTGAAAAATCAGGAACGCAGTTTACTGAAGATGTTATTAATAAAATGATTCGACAAGCTATGGAGCCAACGGATCATCTTATGAACATCCTTCAGGATATTGTAAAAAATAGACTGTATGATTATAATAAAGTGCTTGCGCAGTTTAAATTTACAGATGTTTTTCCAAGCACACTGCGCAAAGACTTTCCTGTTGATATGCAAAGCATTACGGAATTAAAAGATAGAATCGTAGATTCATTATCCAAAAAATTTCCGAACTTTGGCAAAGGTAAATTTGACACACCTATGTTCGCTATGAACGATACACTTTATCGTTTGGGACTTGAACATTTCTTCAGTTTTGAAAAGTTACAAGTTGGTTCTGGCTGGGCTGATCTTGTTAAAGAGTTGAATCAATTAGAACTTGGACTTAAAGGATTCAATAAAAATACCCGGAGTTCATTTGCACTGATCAACCGATTAACAATGATGCCCAATTATCCAGAAATTATAAATAAGTTATCTGCGCATAGCAAAAAGGTTATTACTGATTTGAGCACACTTGCAAAACAGATAAAATCATTTGCAAATATTACTCAGGCAACCTACAACATGCAGGAACAGCTTTATAAACTGCTCACGCAGCAGGCGCCAGTAAAGATATTAGACTCCACAATGAATGCTTCTTTCTTTGCAAACGCATTACTGAGCAGTGCACAAGTGTATGAAATTACAAAAACACCGCTGCAGGATATGCTTAAAAATATTGATGAAGTGGTAAATACACTTTGTGAAAAAACAGAGTCTTATATCAATACAAAACTTAAACAACCGGTTATGAAACTGGACTATTGGCGTACCAATATTGATTTTCATAATTGGGTAAAACAATCTTCTTACAAAAATTTTGAAAAAGAAATTTTTGATGAAGCGCATACCGTTATTGGAGATCCAATTATGACTGGGGCTCTGTTTGGTTACCTCAGTGATTCTGCCTGGAAGAAAAACTTTGTCAATAAACTGCAGTTAGATTATATTCCAGATCCAAAATTAACTTGGGTATATGACCTTGAAACGTCTGGTTTAGATCCGGCAACAGATGGAATTATTACCATTGGTGCACATCGTTTAGACGATCCAACACAGAGAATTCAAATCGCAATACAGAATCCCACCAAACATGCCTCCCCTGGGCTACAGGATCGTTTCTATGGTGGTGCAGACGCATATCACGACTTAATTACCACGGGACGGAGTGGACAGTACAAACTGGCGCAGAACGAGCGAGAGGGCTTGGAAATGCTCATCCGGTACATCCAGGAAAATACGGATGGTGCGCTCAATGAAGTTAAACTTATGACATTTAACGGTAATAAGTTTGATAATCAATTTGCTACGCGGTATATGCCATCGTATCAAGATCTTTTTGCAACAAACAATACCTTTGATGTGTACACTATGCTGCAACAAATGCATAATGTATTTTACTTTTCTGAAAGTATGAAAGGTGAAATTAAAAATATTATGACATCTTATCTCACGTATCAGTTAGTACTGGCGCGTGAAGCAGGACGTGAAGGACGTTTGGTACTTGGCGCCGGCAAAGAATTACAAGAATTGCTTACCAAATTTGTTGGCATAGCCAATAATGAAAAAGGCTTATTAAAAAGTGGCACAGGAATTTTAAGTGAAATGGAAGAACTGATTCCATTTTTATCAGACACAAGCATGAAACGTTTTGCAGATGTTGCAGAGAATATTAAACGGATGCGGTATGAACTGGCACAATTTAAACAGGCTACCCGCCCATATGTAATTGCAAAAAGTTGGATGGATGAATCTAATATCAATGCATTACTTACAGAAAGTGATGATTTCATTTTCTTTTCTGCCAAAAAGATTCTGGAAGAAAAGCGGGTAATGCCTTTCTTTGATGTTCATAAAACGCAAGACTTGTTGTCAAGGAAGGAAGCATACACTTTAGGAGCACTTACAAAGTACGCATATGATTATGCTGCATCAGTTACAGCAAATAATTTCTTTAAAACTCAAATAGATTTTAAAGAAATTTTGGAATTGATTAAAGATTACAATTTTAAGGATACAACCTTACAAAAGTTGATCAAGAATTACATGTATACTGATAGCACTCCAGAGTATGCTTACGGACTCATTAAACGGCTTACTGAAATGGAGAAAGATCTTATAGATATTCTGCCGGATCCACTTATTGCAGCTATTGCTGATAAAACAATCTTTACAAGTGGGCATATTTCTCAGGATTATTTTGCAATACGTTTCAAGCAAGTATGTGATCCCCGGGAAGTTGCAGCAGCTTTTGATCTAATACAAAACGCACCAGATCCGTTGCAAACATACAACGAAATTATTAATCGAAACAATCCGTATTTTAATGCTGCGGATCGTCGGTACATGGCAACACAATTAAAAACAGTATCAGATTTAATTGATGCCGGTGTACAACTCAGTCGTAAAACTGCCAATTTTGCAAATCTTGATTTAGCAATGCATGATTTAGAAATGAGAAATCATGTGGTGCAACTGTTGGCGTTACCTTTTAATGATGCCCGGGTAGTGGATCAAACTGGTGTTGATCGTATTTTATCACACATGCTCTATAATGTTCAAAGTCCTTTGATTATGTTAAATCCTGCCGGATTATCTATCACCAAAGAATTAAATGAATTCATTACGCAATTTAATATCAACAAAGCATTGTTTCATGAAAATGGAATTGATTTAATTGCAGATAATGATATTTATTATTTAGTGTTAACCGGCAAACCACAAGTTAATATAACAAATGATTTTTCCAAATTAGAATATAATGGACGTACTATTGAATTTCCAAGCAAAATTTTTGGTGAAGATGTTGAACACAATAGTTTCTTCTACGATATTGACTGGAATAAAGTAAATGAAATGTACCCAGAATTATCTGTAATGCGTCCAATACAAGAAAAATTAGATGAATTGTATGCGCAATTCCGAGTCAGTACACGAAAATATTATTTCAGACAGCACGCAGGGCAAGATTCATTTTGGTATCAACAAGCAACCAGTAACGGTGCTCCAAAAGAACTTATTTCAACGCAAGAAATGAGAAATATTTTTGAGCAAATTCCTAAGCAAGTTAAAGATCGTATTGGTTATTTGGATGATTTCTTAACGGATAATATTCGTACTGGAATCACATTTAACTATATGAATCTTGGTTCGTACTCCGTAAAAAGACAATACCAACCAAATTTGTCCAGGCATTATTTTAAACGTTTGGCTGAAACAACAGAACGTATCGCACGTTTTGGAGAAGCAAAATATTCTATGCTTTCTTATTTCACACAAACTGATATGGCTTTACATTTAGGTGAAAATGGTAAATTAAGCAACGCATTTAAAAGCATGCTCGGGATTACTTCAGACCCCACCCTCAAGGATATTTCAAAAATGCGTGCCTATTTAAGAGCACATCCTGAATTCACAATTTGTGCTGTTGTAGCAGATCCAAAACGTGATTTCAAATTAATTGAAATTAAACCAAGGACTGCACAAGAATTGCAAGAAGCAATTCGATTGAATGCAATTATTGTGGAAAATAACATTTTCTCCAGTCTTTATAAAAAAATTAATTTTAATCACATTGGAGAAAATGCTTTGAAAGTAAGTAAAATTTTTTCAAAGTTATTTCAGACATACATGGTCCTTATGAAGTTAGGTTGGTTATCAAATCCAAGAACATGGATGACCAATTTTATTGATAACCCTACAAAAATGGGAGCTGAGACAGGTGCTGATGCAGTAACAATCAGTCAGTTTCATATGCAAGCATTCAGTGAAATTCAAAAATATAATGATATTTTACGACAAATTTTTAAACTGGTTGACAGTTATGAAAAAACTGGAGTTGAGATTCCTTGGGAACGAGCAGTTGATGAATTCTTTAAGACCGTTAAAGTATCTGATTACATGTCTCCAAAAGCATTCAGACAACTGCATGACTTATTACAATCAAATTTATTTGCCAGTTTACCGAGACAATGGACTGAACGGTATCTTTCCCGGTCTACACAACAATCCAGACTTGAAAAACTTGGAAAGAATCTTTTAACGATTGGATTTTCTCCTATCTCAATAACTGAAAATGTTTCTCGGCTCGCACATTATCGTTATTTAGAATCCATTGGAGAAGGTGTTAATAAGGCACGGCAAAGAGTCATTAATACTTATTTTGATTACAGTCGCGCTCCGCACGGTGTAATTGATTTTATGTTTCCATTTTACAATTTTATGATCAACAATTTACACTTCTGGATTGATATTATAGATCAGCATCCGGAATTTTATCATCTTATCTTCCAGGTAGCCCCGGATATTATGGATGAAAGTAATATGACTGAAATAGATATGGTAGAGCAACCTTATAGAAATATGCAACGTGCCACACTTTCACTGCCATTGAGTATGTTTACAGATGGCGCTCTTTCAGGAACTTATCTTAAAACAAATTTTTCCTTTATGGAAATATTTAAACTTATGGCAAATCCAATTAACTTTTTTGAGAATAACATGTTCTTATTCCCAAAACAGTTAATACAACTTGCAGAATATGCTGCAGTTACACCAGATTTAGATAAATATTCTATTGCTTCAATTTGGGCAGCAGCACAAGCAAATGCTTTACAATCCAGTTATTATCAGATTACACCAATTCCTGTGCAACCTGATGAAGATCCAGAGACTCTTCAAAAAGCATTGATTGAGAATGCATTGCAATTTGTTCCTATTTTGAATGCAATAAATATTATGGAACGGCAAGGTGAGGTTATTGAACGCCGGACAGGAGTAAATATTCCTGACTTCTTTGCAACAATGTTCAATACACCATATCATGCTGTTATTACAGATAACTTTTTGTTGAACGATAATGATTGGTCAACAAAACATCAAACTCGGACATATGATTATTTGAATAATAATGGTGAAATTATTCATAGCGAATCACTGCCTTTAGAACCAAAGAATATGAAAAGTAAGCAGCAAGAATATGCACCTTACTTAAAAATTGAAAAAGTGACTGAAGGAAATGTGCAAATTTATTCTTTAACAGATACTCGGACAGGACGTTTAATTTATCGCGCACTGTATCCCGCAGGACAACTTGGTACATTTGATGTTAAAGAAAATGCAGATGGTTCCCGGACATCATATTTAACTTTACCTGATGGTAAAATTGTATGGTCCAGAACAACAGATGCTGATATTGCTTACAGTGATAATATCAATCAAGTATTGAAATATGATCATTATACTGGTGAACTTGTAAGTGCTCGAGTTTACATGCAACGTGGAATAAGTTTTCATGAAGAATTTGATCCTGAAACAAACACGCAAACTATTTACAGTTACAGTGCTGATGGTGAATTGCTTGGTATGCGGCAGGTTCGTTTTGATGAAAATGGTACAGTTTATAATGATTTTGATGCCAATGGACGTTGGGAAAAATCCATACGTTACCCTAATCAAGATCTTACTTTTGAAGAAAAAGATCTTGGAAATGGAAGATATGAATTAATTGGTGTTGATAAAAATGGTAAAGTGCAGATTGATCAAATTTATACTAAAGAAACAATTATGATCAATGGCACTGCACTGCAAGTTAAAACATACGAGCATGCTGGTATTGGTGAAACTTATCGTCAGTATCAATTTTATGACGCAGATAAAAAACAACGTATCACATATACCAATGGTGTCGGTGCTAAATCTATGGGAGCAACTTCTCGAAAAACAGAAACGTATGATTCAAAAACAAATACGATTTCTATAATTTATTATAACCGGTTTGGAGATCCAGTTAAAACTGAAAAGAAGTCGGTCAAATTTAATTATCTTAATTATCAACCTGGTTCTTATACCCGGACCATTAAACAGAATTTTATTGATCCGCGAACCGGTGTGATCTTAACTAACTATGTTTCTTCAGATGGCGCCCTCATGTATTATAGAAAAATTATCCCCACATCTATGGGTAAAATTTATGAATACTATGACAGTCAGCACCATCTTACAAAACAAGTTTTTTATCCCAATACAAATGGGCAGGCTATGCAAGAAGTAAAATCATTTGATATTGATAATAATATTCAAATTTCTGATTTTTATGATGCAGCCGGCAATTTACTTTATACTCGAAAAATCAAAAATGATTTCTCAGTAGATCATGTTGGTAAAATATATGAATATTATGATGCCAATGGTAAATTAACAGTCAGTAAATTTTACTCAGCAATTGGTACAGTACCTGACACTGTTACAATTCCAGGTAAAGGAACAACAGCTTATTATGACGCCATGAGCGCCTCTGAGAGCTTATCCTATATGCTTAATGAACGAATTAACGCAGCAGGTATGTTACTGCCTGCTTATGAAGGCTCAGAGGCTGAGGCGAACGATATTGTGGACTATGAACATTTTAATCCGGATACAATGCAAATTAAAGAAATTTCTGCTGTTCCTGGTGAATTCATTGTACAAAAAAAGGCAAGCAGTACGAAAACTTCGCACTACTCGCCTACACAATATTCAGAAATTTGGAATCAGCGTAACCGGTTAACAAATCTTCAAGCCACATTCCAGGGAGGTTTAGCTAACAGTCGAATTAATACTTATATTTCAACAATTAAATCTCCATTCAGTCGTATTCGTGTTCCAGATATGAATGGAATTTACTTCAGCATGCCCAACTTCTATTCAATGCTTTATACTTTGAATGGACAACCAAGGTTAATTAATAACGTTCGAGCTGTATCTCGGCTACGTCCGGATCAACGCTTATCTCGGAAGGTGTCATGGAGTTTACGTCCTTGGAGTCTTTAAGTCGTTTAACATCTTCCCAAACACGGTGTCCATTAACAATGATCTGGGACCACGTGGTCTCGTCGAATGGAATTCTGAAGACACATAACTCCCAGTCTTTTTCAAAGAGCGCTGCCAGGAAACCATATTTGGCATCCAAAGCTGCCATTTCCTGCTGCACCTGGGTATAATAATAGGCTGGAATCCCATAATGACTGGCTTTTGTGGCAATCGGCATTGAAGTATTTGCAATATCCGGCGGGTAAAGTTGAAAACCTGTGCTCTCCCGGAATAATGCTTTTGTGAGATCATATCCTTTTCCTCCATAAATGGTAACCAGTTTTATTTCAACTGGAAATAAACCATGTTTCAAATCATCTGCAAAAGCAACACCATCAAAATTCATTGTTAAATATTCAAAATTCTTGAACTTATACATATGAGATGGTTTTATAATACGCCATTCTGGAAAAGACTTATTGATTTTTTCTAAAATCAATGGTTCCAGATCTCGTCCGGCACGAACATTTCTGTTCTGTCCAATTGCCAATTCTTCAGGACTTGGTTCAGTTCTTATTTTTGATTGAATCAATTCTTCAACTGTACTGTAGGGATTTACTCCACATAACACACTTGAATCAGAACCACCAAAGCCGGCACGTCGGATTTGAGTAAATTCTTCAGGAGACATAACATCTACGTTTTCTGCATAAAGCACAATCGGCATACTTTCAGTTAATTTAATTTCCATTGATTAATTTCCTCCAGTGTAAATCAAAGATTAATGCAAATTCTGTTTCTGATTCTACCTCATACATTGAATATTGTGATGATGGTGTTAACCCAGCATTATCATATTCCAAATTATTTTTAATAAAATTAATATGCTTGCCGGTTGTTCGCGTCCAATGATTTTTCACAATGTACAACGTGTCTCCAAAGAAACGAAATGCAACAACAACTTTATAACTGAACCAAATTTCTAAATTTGGCAAAGACATTTTTACAGCATTTTCGCCATAATATTGTTCCAATTTTATACGATCAAGTTTTGTTTTGGATATTTCCATTTTCCAAGATCTCCTTTATACGCTTATTAAAAGTTAAAGCATGCATTAAATGTCGCAGAGCATCCAATTCATGATCTGTTAATACTTGATTTGTTGAACAAAGTTGCCAAGATTTTGTATTTTTATAAGGCATAATTAAATTTTTATGCTCTAAAATTGTATTTACCCAACGTTCTTTAACATCCACTGCACGTTGTAGAATTAATGGAATATTTTGAACATAACAAGTATGCTCAATACAGCCAACCAAACGTGCAGTGTTTAAAGAATCCCACCCCAAAGCAGATTGTTTTGAATTATACAAAATAAAATCCTCACAAATTACTGCATCAGGATGCATTTTTGGAATTTGTCGTAATACGTGTTCCCAGTATTCCATTTTACTTTGTGCATTATCTGCATAAACACGTCCTGTTGAAAAAGATTCTGGAGTCTCATAGAAACAAAGTCCGGTTACACCTTGACTGTTTAAATCCCATTCTCCTGAAGGATCTATAGCTAAAAGTCTCATTGACAGGTCTTCCTTTCCGGGCAATTTTTGCATTGTCTATAATCTATATTTCTTTGTGTACTGCCTCCATTACCAGGACAGTACCACCAACGCACCACCATATCTGAACGAAAGTATGCTTCAGGATCTGGTAGTACACAAATATTCGGTTTAGATATAACCGTACCATTCTTATGAAGATATTTGTACATCGTCTAAATTCACTCCTTTCTTATCAGCCCAATTTGTATCAAAGACTTTTGCTTCTGCAACAATTGGAACATAAGTATCTTCCCACTTTTCCATAATACTTTGAATTTGTCGCATGTGCAAGTCTTCTCCATTTGCGCACATGATCATAAGTTCGTCATGAATCTGCATTTGCAAACGAGTTTTTAATTTATGCGTTTGAATATATTCATCAATTGCAATAATTTTTAATTTTAATAAAAATGCTGCCGAGCCTTGAATCAATAAATTAATTAATTTATGCCCAGTAGTATTGTAATACATAATGCCAAATAAATTTTGGGTATTGCTAAATTGTTCTGCACGCCCATAGCAGTAATCATGATAATTCTTAACACCTGGAAAAGCAGTATAATAAGAATCATTGATCTGTGTAATTTCTTCAGGAGTTTTCTCCGGAAACATTTGACGCATTCTGCCCCAGCCGGCACCATAATTTTTTGCAAAATTAACACGTTTACCTACGGTACTTCGTTGCTTATTAAACATAGGATCTTTTTCATCTATGCCTAAAGCAATCTTAGTTGTAGCAGCATGTACGTCTGTGGGAACCCACCGTTCTGTAGGAGCTTCTTTTAAGAACCAGGTATCATTCCAATGTAGGACGTGCAATGGGTTCTTATAATCAAATTCTACGCCGACAGAATTGATACACTGATAAGGCATATATGCGCGGCATAAATTCAAATCAGGAGAACCTACCAAAATAGTATATATGGCTTGTATGCGCAATTCAATTTGAGAATAGTCAATACAATAATGACGATCAAAACCATTGCCTTCAGCTAAAACTATTTTGCGAGGTAGAAATAATATTTCTCCATTTATATCTTTGATTCCATCTCTCGGGAATTGTTGAAAATCTGAAGATACTCTTCCAGAGACTGCACCAACTTGATTAATCTGTGTATAAATATAATTGGATCCATGCAGTTGATTTTGAAAACGTAAGATATAAACACCATACCATTTTTCAAGAGTTTTTAATTCTTGCAGTAGAGTTATAAATTTTACAGCATCAGGTTTTTCATGCGCAATAATTAAATTGTTTTTCAATAACTGAAGTTCTTCATCACCAACACTTTCAGTGTTTAAATCAAAATCACTGTTTAACATGTCTTTGATTAATGCATGCTGTCCAACTTTAAATTCTCGTCCAGCTAAATTAAATAATTCTTGACGTTGTTTTCTTATATACTGTCGAATTTTTATTCGACATTCTTCTAAATATTCAACATCAATTTTAAAGCCGGTTGCTTCCATTCTTAAAAATGGATAAATCAATCGTTCTTCAATTTCAATAGCATTTATAGTATCTCGATTTTTAACAATAGGCGCCAGCTTATCAAAAGTTTCCAACATAAAAAT
>Ga0172374_1000200_pt1 | contig 48971 bp, 37 predicted proteins | sample LakKiv3m_FD_114536 | JGI IMG/M metagenome (GOLD analysis project Ga0172374, IMG submission 114536) | Freshwater microbial communities from Kabuno Bay, South-Kivu, Congo - kab_092012_10.3m | ecosystem: Environmental > Aquatic > Freshwater > Lake | place: Democratic Republic of the Congo... | reverse complement strand
CTTTCTTGGAAGGAGAGGTCCGTTATACATCGCTTGAAAAGATGTTTCCCGATGAGGCTACCGTGCTTTTCAAAGCAGCCGAAGAGAACGCGAAGTGGCGTTATAATAATTATAAACGGTTAGGAGAGATGAAGTATGAGAAGTAAAGCATTGAAGATGGGAGATAAAAGATAAGAGATGGGAGATGGGAGAAATCTCCTGTCGCCTATCTCCTATCTCCTATCTGCAATTAGCTGGTAAAAATTAAAAAGAACCACATATATTAATTAGATAAAATATGGCCAATCTCACCACCAAATATGCCGGATTGCAATTGAAGAACCCGGTGATCGCCGGAGCAAGCAACCTGGATAAGGATATCGACAATGTAAAAAGGATGGAGGAAGCCGGGGCTGCTGCTATTGTTTACAAGTCGTTGTTTGAAGAACAGATTGAACTGGAACGGCTTCAGCTCAGTGAAGAACTGAATCAATACAATGAACGACATGCAGAGATGATCAGTCTCTTCCCCGATATCCATCATGCCGGTCCGAGGGAACATCTGACCCGTTTGAAAAAAGTGGTCAATTCGGTCAATATCCCTGTGATTGCCAGTCTGAATTGTACAGCCGAGGAAACCTGGGTAGAATATGCCATACAGCTTGAAAATACAGGCGTCAATGCAATAGAGTTGAATTTTTATAATATTCCCGGAGATTTTAAAAAGGACGGTAAGACCATTCTGAATGACCAGCTTAATATTGTCACGGAGGTAAAGAAAAATATCCGGATCCCTGTTACAGCCAAGTTAAGTCCGTTTTACAGCAATACCTTGCTGGTTGTTCAGCAAATGTATCATGCGGGAATAGACGGTTTTGTTCTTTTCAACAGGTTGTTTCAACCCGATATTGATGTTGATACTGAGGAACATCATTTTCCATATAACCTTAGTCATGAAGAAGATGGACGGTTACAGTTGAGGTACATCGGATTATTGTTCGGGGAGATTCGCGGTTCGCTTTGCGGGAGTACCGGGATATTCACAGGAAAAGATGTAGTAAAGATGTTACTTGCCGGGGCCGACTGCGTTCAGGTTGTAAGCACACTGTACAAGAACGGAATCGGGCAGATCAGTAAGATCATTGAAGAAGTCGACACCTGGATGGAATCGAAAAATTATGACACCATCGACCGGTTCAGGGGAAAGCTCTCAAGAAAAAATTCTAAAGATCCGTTTGCATATAAACGGGCTCAATACATAGATATCTTAATGAATTCGGAGGAGATCTTTAAAAAATATCCCATGAGATAGAAACAGGAATCTTTATTCCTAATTAATAAAGATTTCAAACGGCATCCTTGCCTGTACTCCTCTCATCTCTTTTATTTCCTTTATATACTGGTAGTATTTATAATCCTCACCGAGAGCCTGCTTTATTATAGATGAGGGATCATCTCCAAAGAGCTCTTCAATAATTTGTTCAAACGGATCTTTTTGTTCAGGAAGACTTACCAGTTTATAGTTTTTAGTGTTAGCCAGTTCTGCTGCCAGGAGAATGGCTTTGGTAAGACCGCCAAAGTCATCTATGAGGCCGATTTCCTTAGCATCAGTACCGCTCCAGACACGGCCTTGTCCGATACTGTCAACCTTCACCTTATTCATTTTCCTGCCTGCAGCCACTTTCCCTGTAAATACATCATATATATGGTCGATCTCTCTCTGTATCATCATTGTCTGATAAGCTGAAAGCGGTTTTGTAACGGTTATAAAATCACTGTTCTTATTGGTACCGGCATCATCGAAAGTAATACCCAGTTTCTTATTAAAGAATCCCTGGAAATTCGGGATCACCCCGAAAACACCTATGGAACCAGTAATTGAAGTCGGATCGGCGAGGATCTTTGTCGCGGCACAGGCAATGTAGTAACCTCCGCTACCGGCAACATCACCGAAAGAGGCAACCACCGGTTTTACCTGACGCGCCAGGTCAATCTCCCTCCATATAACATCTGATGCGAGGGCGCTACCACCCCCGGAGTTAACACGGAAAACAATTGCTTTTACTTTATCATCTTCCCGTGCCTTCCTGATGGCTTTCGACATGCTTTCAGAACCTATTGACTGATCGTCACCGTTACCGCCTCCTATCGAGCCGATAGCATAGATTACAGCGATCTTGTCCTTTTTCGCAGTTCCGTTTCCATGAACGGCAACATCGGTATACTTATCAAGGGATACGAACTGAATTTTTTGTTTTTCACCGGTACCGAGTTTCTTTTTCATCTCGCTGATAAGTTCATCCTTATATACCAGTTGATCAACAAATTTATATTTCAAAGCATCCTGTGCCGTTTCCAGGGTAAGATTATCAGCGATTTTATTCAGTTCCTCTTTGCTGATATTGCGCGTTGCGGAAATACCGGTCAACATCTTATCCCATATATCATTGATTATTTCAGAGATCTGTCTGCGGTTTTCAGGGCTCATCTTATCAAGAAATAAGGGTTCGGTTGCCGACTTGAATTTTCCATGACGCATTACCTGTATCTTGATATCAAGTTTATCGAGTGTACCTTTGACGAAAGGCATTTCGGCATTTAGTCCTTTAAACAATACGCCTCCTTCAGGATTCAGAAAAATTTTATCTGCAGTTGTGGCCAGGTAATAGGTCGCCTGGTTGTACATCTCGCTGTATGCCCAGATAAATTTGCCCGACTTTTTGAATTCAAGAAGGCCGTCACGGATCTCGTCTATTGTTGAAATCCCGGCCTGAATCCCTGAAAGATCAAGATAGATACCTTTAATATTATCATCTTTTGATCCCTTTGAAAGATTCTCGAGAATATCATTAAGGCCTGTGATTTTGCCCGGCATCCGGAAGTTTGATAATATAGGCATCTTCGGCGACCGGTCGATAATCTGTTTATCCAGTTTGATATGGAGTACTGTATTTTTACCGATCACTACCTCATCACCCGAGGATGCGATTATAATGGCGGCAATAATTCCTGTGAAAATTATTCCCAGGAGAAAGATCGTCAGGAACGTTCCAAGCATGGAAGCGAACATGAATTTAAAAAACTGGTTCATGGCTTAAGGTTTTATTTAACAAAGATAATGTTTCTATGACGAAGTCAATGCCCGGAGGTTACAGATTGGCTCTCTGCGCTCGCGAACGCAGCGAGCTTTTCCGTTTTGTTAACAAATGCTTGTGGATAAGAAATGATTTGTACGATTCAGTCAGCCGTATAAAAAAGGTAACATTGCGGCGTTTGATTGCAAATTGTTACAGATGCAGAGGATTTTGATATTATTCCTACTTTTTTTTGTATTGTATTTTCCAAAGGTATTGGCCGGCGGGGATGGAAATGATGCGACGGTTGAAAAAGGAAAGATCTCAATAACTCGTTTAACTCCCTCTATTTTTATTATGGATAAGGGTTACCAGCCTCTCAGCAGACTGGTTGAATTTATAATTAACATTAATAAGGAGGTGGACACAATGTTTATACGGCGTCTGATAAATACCTACTTCACTGAATGTGCACGGGAAGGCGTAAACTATGAAGTAGCCATATGCCAGATGTGTCTTGAAACAGGTTTTCTAAGGTTTGATGGCTCGGTGAGCCGTTTTCAGAATAATTTTTGCGGTCTCGGCGCTACAGATGCTTACACTGCCGGCGATTGGTTTGGCAGCATGGAGGAGGGAGTCAGGGCCCACATCCAGCACCTGAAGGCATATGCCAGTGTGGAACCGGTTATGCCACCTGTTGTTGACAAACGTCTGAAGCGCGTTCGCAGAGGGACGGTGATTACGGTTTACGATCTGACAGGAAGGTGGGCAGCCGATCCCGAATACGGGAACAAGATCAGTTATTTGCTTAAAAGGTTGTACCTTAGTTACTAAGGCTAAAGGCTAAAGGCTAAAGTATAAAGGCTAAAGGCTAAAGGCTAAAGTACAAAGGCTAAAGGCTAAAGGAAAAAGTACAAAGGAAAGAAAAGGTAACAGAAAGTGTACAACTACATTGTTATCGAAGGTAACATTGGCGCGGGAAAGACTTCGTTAGCGACCCGTATCTCGGCCGAGTTGCATGCTTCACTGATCCTGGAACAGTTTGAAGAGAACTCCTTTCTTCCGAAATTTTATGAAGATCCGGCAAGGTATGCCTTTCCTCTTGAACTCTCCTTTCTTGCAGACCGGTACCAGCAACTTAAAAACCAATTCAACAAACCGGATCTATTCACTCAATTTACCATTGCTGATTATTTTATTTACAAATCACTCATTTTCGCCAGTAAAAACCTGGAACAACTGGAATATGGGCTCTACGTGAAGCTTTTTAATATCATCTCATCAGTCGTTCCGAAACCTGATATGATCGTCTATCTATACCTGAGTCTCGAAAATCTTAAAAAAAACATCAGCAAACGAGGCCGCTCCTATGAACAAAACATCAAGTTTGAATACCTCGAGAAGATACAATCCGGATACCTGGATTTCCTTCGGCAACAGAACGATCTGCGGGTATTGATCATCGATGCCAATAATCTCGATTTTGTGGAGAGGGAGTCGGATTACCTACGGACCAAAAATCTAATTATAAAAGATTATCCCTTAGGTATCAACACGATTGTTGTGGAAAAAGGCTAAAGGCTAAAGGAAAAAGTATAAAGGCTAAAGGCTAAAGTATAAAGGAAAAAGGAAAATGGTTGGGTGTTATTTTCTGGAGGTTTTCGAACAAATTGAACCAAGAATATTTTTTAATTCAACTGACTCTGATAACAGATTTTCGATCTCTTTTTTTAGGGGGATTGGAGAAGAAATCCCGTGTGCTATCTTCAACCAATAATTTGATTCCCGCATCTCTTTAAGAGAGATTCTGACCTTGTTGGCGAAATCGGCTTTTGAAGAAGCCCCCTGACCTTCCTCATAATTCGCTCCAGCCGAAGTAGCAGATTTTATTAACTGATTTTTAATGATCAGATATTCCTGAGTGTTCGGAAGTTTCCTTAAAAGTAAAATGACTGCTGTTGAGAATTTTAACAACCTATCTGATAAATCATTCATCTTAATCCCCCCCACTTTTTACTTTATACTTTAGCCTTTAGCCTTTATACTTTTTCCTTTAGCCTTTATACTTTTTTACTTCTCCCGGATCGTTACACTCACAAAGAAGCTGGGAAATACTCTTTTTCAAAACGGGATGTTGAAAACCCGGGGCAATTTCATTGAGGGGCTCAAGAGTAAACCTGCGTTCGTGGAGACGCGGATGTGGGATCATCAGCTTTTCAGTAAAGACCAGCTTGTTGCCGTAGAAAAGTATGTCGAGGTCGATGGTTCTGGGTACAAATTGAGAATTGAGGGATGGGAGATGGGAGATGGGGGATGGGGGATTATTGCAGACTGCTGACTGGCGACTGTCGACTCTTTTACGGCCTAACGTTTCTTCAATCTCAAGCAACTTCGCAAGCAGTTCTTCCGGCGGCAGACCTGAATCGATTTCTATCACCTGATTGATAAACGGGGTATTATCCTTAAAACCCCATGGTTCAGATTCATAAAAAGAGGAGGATAGACTTACCTGTCCACATTTTTCGGCGATCATCGACACTGCCTGTTCCAGCATGTTCACCCTGTCGCCACGGTTTGAGCCGAGGAGCAGGAATATATTTCTCATGTCACAAATATCGAAAAAAAAAAGCCCGGTCGAATGACCAGGCCTTTTTTATCAGCAAACAAATTTTACTTCACTATATTCTGGAAATCAGGAGTATTTGCGAAGTTGTAGAATTCCCTGTCACCCTTTGCCTGAGCTTTCAGATCAGCATTCTGACAAGCCTTCATCAGGTATTCGTACAACATTTTGGAATTGTTTGTACGGGCGCCGACTATAGCCAGGAGATAATTGGTTTCGGGTGTCTGAGGAGCGCATTTCAGAGTTGCTTCAGCTGCAGAGTAGTTACCGGAGACTAATTGTGCAAGACCCAGGTTATATGAACACTTAGCGTTAGCAAGCATGGTCAGAGCTTTTGGATAATCACCTTTCGGGATCAACAGCACACCAAGATTATAGTTCTCATTTTCACCAAGTTGCTGAGCTTTCTTAAATTGGGCTTCAGCTTTCTTATAATCTTTTTGTTTGGCTGCTACAACACCAATGTTATTTTCAACAGCGCCGTTGTTCGGAGCGGCATTGGCGGCTTTTGCAAGAAGATCGCCCGCTTTGCCTAAGTTACCGTTGTTAATGTTGGCAACTGCTGCATTATTCAAAGCTTTCCAGTTCTGCGGATATTGTTTGGCAGCATTTTCATAAATGGTAAGCTTTGTATCGTTATTATTGGTCAGGGTACCGGCATAAAGCAGTTCTTCAACCTTGAGTTTGTCGGGGTTGGAAACGGCATACTTCAGCAGTTCTTCATCGGTAAATCTAGGTTCATACAGGTAAGCAGTGATTTCAGAACGGCGTAAAGGCGGAAGAAGTTTTTCTTCGATCTCAGGATAGATCAATACCATATTGCGGATTTCCTGTTCTTTCTTTTTCCCGTCTGCAGTGGAATTGATCACATTCAGAATCTTATCCTTATCTTTCATTGAACTGCCTTGTACCTCTTTTAAGAAACCGTTCCAATCCGGTCCGTGATGAGCAAGCTGCATATTGACATCAGTTCCTGCAGCTTCAACGAGGGCTTTAACAGCCTTTTTATCCTTGTTGGTTTTATTGGCTTCTTTGACCCAGCTCTTATACTGATCAATCATCCATTTTTGACCAGTCTTGGAGCGATTCTCAGAAAGGTTTGCATTAAAGGTTTCTTCACCTTCAGGGGAGGCCCAGCCATCCATGTTGATGCTTTTAACCTTCCAGCCCTGTTGCAGGAATGCGTTCACATCGGCCAATCCCTGCTTGGCAGGATCAGTTTTATTGATACCATATTTAAGATCCAGATCATATTTGTTTTTCTTAAAATAGATAACACCGGTTTTGCTGACGATCACCTCTTTCTGATACCCATGGTCGGCGATTGCAGTAGTCTGGTCGGAGATAATGCGTGTAGGGGTGTAGATCACTCCGGGAACGAGATCGCGGGAAGGAAGGTCAAGAAACTTAACCTTTGCCTTTATCTCTTCTTTCTTTGGGAGAACCTTTTCTTTTGCTTCATATATGGTCGGAGCCACTGTAAGCATGGAAGTATTCATCTCCGGTTTATAAGGGAATACGGTGGTATATGTAAAAGTACCACCATCTTTATAACGTATCAATGTGCCTTCGCCTGTAACTTTTTCTCCATGAATCTGGGTAGGTTTCAGTTCATACTGGCCGCCATCCCATTTAAGAACCGGCTGGAAATACATTGCAGCTTTTGTTGCAAAATATTTTGGAGGGAAAGTTCCTTTGATGGTCACCTGCACCGAGTCACCTTTCTCGCTTAATATCGGGGGAGTAGTCTCATATTTTACGAGACTGTATTTCTTTTCCATTTCCCTGAGATTTCCGCCGCTGTAACCGAATTTATAATTCAGTCCGATGGTTGCCGAGCTGTACATGTCATTTTTAACCTGTTTGGCTCCGCCGATAGTCATGTCGGTGATATCGCCATCATTCCATCTCCAGTAAACTTCAACAGGAATGGAAAAATGTTTACTGATATTGAAGTCGAAACCAAGACCGGCACCAATTTTAAATTCGAGGTTTTCTTTGAACAACCCGCTGGTATTTCCCATGTTGGTTTGGTTTTTATTTCCGATCCAGGCTACATCCGTGTTGGTCAGCAGGTCGGTTTTATGTCCGATCCTCTGGTCAGCACCGATACCTGCGATCAGGTATGAGGAAAAAACGCGTTCGGGCTTATAACCAAGGATCCAGTTCAGCCAGTTGATTGTGACCTGAAGGTCGGTTTCGAACGGGAAAGTCTTAAATTTTTCATGCACATAAACCGGGGTTGTCCCTGGAGGATAGGCATATTTGCCATCGACGCGGCTTTGAATCATACCATGGGCAATCCGGACACGGGCACCAATGACGCGGGTGAATTGCTTGGTGACCACCAGACCATAATTGTAGCCAAGCAGGTTTGATCCAACATTGAACCAAAGGTTCTTGGAAAGATCGCCGTTAAATTGGGAGAGTCCTCCAAACACACCAACGGCCCAATAACTGTATGAGGGGGCAGCATTTGCTCTGACCTTGGCTTCCTTGGATTTATCCTGGGCCATGGAAGCAAATGGAATGATTGCAACAAGAAATACAATCAATACCTTGGATAGGGAGTGATACAATTTTTTCATACTTACGAATTTTGAGTTTATAAATTTGTTTACTGATTTTACAAATATAACATAAATATATCCGATTTTCCAATTATCCTGCCTCCAAAATGAACATTTTGAAGTTTATAAGTATATTTAATTGATTTTATGATACTTATGTTTGTTAATTTTATTACAGACTGTAAATTTAACAAGATTGATGTGAAAATACCTAATTTTTTTTGATTTTTTTTAGTTGTACGGTTGAATTTATAAAGGGTTGCATTTGTTTGTAACTTTTTTCAGCTTGATCAGGTCGTCCCATAACACAATCCCAACAGCGACGGAAATATTTATAGAATGTTTCGTACCTGATTGGGGTATTTCCAGACAGAGATCAACCATATCCAGCAGCTGATCTCCAACACCGTTTACCTCATTACCAAAAATGAAGGCAAGTTTTTCTCCCGGCATGGGATAGAATCCGTCAAGTGTTATACTGACATTAGTCTGTTCCAGTGCTATGATCTTGAATCCTTCCGAACGAAGCTTTGAGATGGCATCGCAGGTATCCTTAAAATAGCGCCAGCTTACCGATTCGGTAGCACCCAGAGCGGTTTTATGGATCTCACGGTGTGGAGGGGTTGCTGTTATTCCACACAAACATATCTCCCTGATAAGGAATGCATCGGCTGTGCGGAAGACCGATCCCACATTGTTCTGGCTACGTATATTGTCGAGTACGATCACAACCGGGGATTTCTGAGCCTTTCTGAATTCATCGACGCTTAGACGGTTAAGTTCGGACATGGTTAGTTTACGCATTTCCTTGATTATAAAAGATACAGGATGCAATGCTCACTTCGTTCGCGATGAAGGATGCATGATGAATTGTAGTGCATGATTTTTAAAATACAAATATAATTTAATTTGTTCTTTTTACTTTTTCCTTTAGCCTTTAGCCTTTCTACTTTTTCAGTAATTTAGCGAATAAATTTTTAAGTGGAAAGAGTATTCAATCATCCAGCATCCTGCATCAGCTTATCATCGAACCAACGGTTAAATAGCTAACCATGTCTGTAAAGAAAGACCCCGCCGAAACTCCGCTGATGAAGCAATACAACTCCATTAAGGCAAAGTATCCTGATGCATTATTGCTTTTCCGTGTAGGGGATTTCTATGAAACCTTTGGAGAGGATGCGGTCAGGGCTTCAAATATCCTCGGAATTGTGCTGACGCGCAGGGCCAATGGTACGGCGGCCTATGTTGAACTTGCAGGATTTCCTCATCATTCGCTTGATCTTTATCTTCCCAAGCTGGTCAGGGCTGGTTTACGTGTTGCCATCTGTGATCAGCTGGAAGATCCAAAACTTGCAAAAACGATCGTCAAACGGGGAGTTACAGAACTTGTAACCCCGGGTGTTTCCTATCATGACAAAGTATTAGAACAGAAGGAGAATAATTTCCTTGCCGGAATCCATCTCGACGAAAAAATCTCGGGTGTTTCTTTTCTTGATATTTCGACAGGTGAGTTCTATCTGGCTCAGGGTAATCTGGATTACATTGATAAGCTGATCCAGAGCTTCAGGCCGAGCGAACTTGTTGTTCAAAAAAACAAACGGCAGAGGTGTACAGAGCTTTTCGGCAGCAAGTTCTATATTTCAACTTTTGACGATTGGGTATTCACACATGAGTTCTCAAACGATCTGTTACTAAAACATTTTGGAACTACATCACTTAAAGGCTTCGGGGTCGAAAATCTGACTCACGCTATCATTGCTGCTGGTGCTGTTCTTCACTATCTTGCCGAAACCCAGCATGATAAAATTGAACATATCTGCAAGCTCACCCGGATTGAGGAAGATCATTATGTATGGCTTGACCGGTTCACCATCCGCAACCTGGAATTGCTCAACAGTGTAAACGAAAACGCGAAGACCCTGCTGGATATAATGGATCAGACTGTTTCGGCCATGGGATCCCGTCAGCTCCGGCGCTGGATCATATTACCGCTGAAAAACAGGCAGCCAATAGAAGAAAGACTGAATATAGTATCTTTTTTTACCGGTAAGAGTGAATTTATTGAAGAAATTCGTCACCAGTTCACTATTATAGGGGATCTGGAACGGTTGATATCCAAAGTAGCTGTCGGCAAAGTGAATCCACGGGAGATGGTTCATCTGAAGACCGCCCTTTATATGATCGCAAAAGTAAAATCCGCCTGTAAAGATTCCGGCTGTGACGGATTGGCAAAATTCGCCGATCAATTGAATCCCTGTGACCTGGTCAGCGATAAAATTGAGCGGACGATCAACCCCGACCCTCCGGCGCTGGCCATAAAAGGAAACATAATCAGAAGCGGAATCAATCAGGAGTTGGATGAATTACGGGAAATGGCATTCTCAGGAAAGGATTACCTTGTTCAGATCCAGCAGAGGGAAATTGAAAAAACCGGAATATCATCATTGAAAATAGGGTATACCAATGTTTTCGGATATTATCTGGAGGTCACCAATGCCCACAAGACAAAAGTGCCTGCAGACTGGCAACGTAAACAAACTCTGGTTAATGCTGAAAGGTACATAACGGTAGAGCTGAAAGAATATGAAGAGAAGATTCTGCATGCAGAAGAAAAAATAATGGAACTGGAGTTAAAGATTTATAATGACCTGATTCTTTTCCTCGGAGATTATATCCGGCCGGTTCAGCTCAATGCCTCACTTGTGGCACAGATGGATGTACTGTGTTCATTTGCGCTGAATTCCATGAAATATAAATATGTAAGGCCGGAACTGAATGATTCATATGTGATAGATATCCGCAACGGACGTCATCCGGTAATCGAAAGACAAATGAAACCCGGTGAAGATTATATACCGAATGATGTATTGCTGGATGATAAATCGCAACAGATAATAATTCTGACAGGCCCGAATATGTCGGGGAAGTCGGCATTGTTACGGCAAACAGCCCTTATTGTTTTAATGGCTCAAATGGGAAGCTTTGTACCTGCCGATACTGCAATACTGGGAATCACGGATAAAATCTTTACCAGGGTAGGCGCTTCCGACAATATTTCTTCCGGGGAGTCAACATTTATGGTTGAAATGAATGAAACGGCCAGCATTCTGAATAATATTTCCAACCGCAGTCTTATTCTGCTTGATGAAATCGGAAGGGGGACAAGCACTTACGATGGTATCAGCATAGCATGGGCCATAGCGGAATACCTTCATCAACATCCTTTCTTCAAACCTAAAGTCCTGTTCGCAACCCATTACCATGAGTTGAATGAAATGTCTAATCTGTTCCACAGGATAAGGAATTTCCATATTGGTGTAAAAGAGTTGCGGAACCAGGTGGTATTCATGCGGAAGTTATTGCCCGGTGGCAGTGAGCATAGTTTCGGAATTCATGTGGCTAAAATGGCCGGGATGCCTGTTTCAGTACTGGAAAGGGCAGGAGAGCTTCTTGTTCAATTGGAAGAGTCGCATAATTCGGAAGAGCTTGGTAAACAGACAGGAGATGGGAGATTGGAGAAAGGAGAAAAGAAATTTGGTAAACGCTACAAAAAGTCTCCCATCACCCATCCCCTATCTCCTATCAATGATCCGGGTTTCCAGCTATCCTTCATCCAGCTCGATGATCCTTTGCTGGTTCAGATAAAGGAGGATATACTGAATACGGAGATCAACACATTGACTCCGGTAGAAGCTCTGATGAAGCTGAATGAGATCAAAAAGCTCCTTGAGAAGTAAAATAAAGTGGTCTGGTTTTTTAAAAAGTTTTATATTTGCACTCCATTTTGCGAAAGTAGCTCAGCTGGTAGAGCATAACCTTGCCAAGGTTAGGGTCGCGGGTCCGAATCCCGTCTTTCGCTCTGACGAAGAACCCTCAATGCCGAGGGTTTTTTCTTCACACCCACACCCACACTCACACTCAAACCCACACCCTCTTCGCCCTGGTGGTGGAACTGGTAGACACGCAGGACTTAAAATCCTGTGACCATTGCGGTCGTGCGGGTTCAAGTCCCGCCCGGGGTACAAACAATTTATTAAAGCTCTCATATTCAATAAATTTGAGGGCTTTTGTTTTTTTAAGTGACAGAATCGTACTATTTGGGAGGTGTAAGCAATTTCCGGTCTTCTTTAATGATTTTTGTTTTTCCGAATACTTTCCAGTAATAAGCCCTGTTCATTGAATCCCAGTGAATAATTCCCTTGTTATACTGCCATGATTGAAACAAATTCAGAGTGATACCGGCAAGAAAAATAAGAATTAAAAAAAGATGCACAAGCCATCTGGAATGAATCAGTCTTTCGGTAAGTGCAGCCATCGGGAATGCCAGCACCGACAACGATTCTACCATTACACGTGAACCGAATCCGCCCCCATACCACCACATCCACCAGGAGAAAACAAAGTATAACATTGGAATGAAGTAGATAAAAAGCGGAACCAGATAAAATCTCCAGGCCTTTGTAAACCACACTACTGACAGACCGATAAATCCTGTCGCGGCAAGCGGAGTATAAACGAACCATCCTTTCCGGAAGCTGAACAAGCCGTCAATAAGATGCCATTCGGAAAAATTAAATCCTTCCCCTTCATATGAATAATAAAGCCAATAACCTGATGCAATTTTCCAGTAAACCATCTGCAGAAATAAAGGGATTAAAAGAGTTAAAAATGCAATCCCGGTTCTTCTCCATTCCCGTAAAAATAATCCTGTCTTATCTTTAAATGAATGATACCCCGGTGTGAGCCAGAATAATGGGAAAACAACGATCCACAGGCATATGGGCCTTGTGACAACAGCCATCCCGAGAGCCAGTCCCAGTATTATTGAGACTCTGAATGAAGGAGTTTGATGCCATCGTACCGTATATAATAGTATCAGACAGAAAAGAAAAAAGAGGTACGGATGACTAAGGCCGGGTTCAATACATGAATAATAGAAAAGGTTCGTCCCAAATCCCAGTATTAATAATGTGATCGCTGTCGCCGTATCGGAAAACCAGTTTCTGAGAAATTTTCGCAGGAATAGTAATCCCAGAAAGACAAAGAGGATGGTATTGAAAGCTATTGCAAGCTGGAAAGGTTCTGACCAGCCATCGGAGAAATAATTTTTATTAAAAATACAATAGAGCCATGCACCGAGAAATGCCGGAAGCTCAAATAAAGCCACTCCAATGGGATATTTAATGATTTTTTTCCCTGTCAGCACATAGGGAGTCATTGCATATCTTCTGAAATCGCCGGATGGTTTGTAAGCGGAGTCTATGGTATCATAGAAACCAAGATTAAAAAGGTCATGGTATTTGATTAATGCAGGATTGTATAAATAGTAACTCGAAACGTCCCACACCAGGATGGTTTTTTTCTTCCACTTACCGGTAAATATTGCAACCGATAACGCGGATAACATAAAAAACCAGCAAACTACCTTTGAAAATGATATCCTTTTCATCTACCGGAGAATATGCATAGATCTAAAGTTCAATATCTTTAGAGAACAATATTGGTATAAATGTGCAATGAAAAAAAATCAGACAGGTTAGTGTTCTTGTATGATCAGCTTAATGAATTTGTTTTGGATACGTCCGCCTGAACCTTCAGTAACATTCAACAGATAGACACCCGGCATTAACGATCCCAGTTCAATTTTGAGCAGATTGCTCCCGGGGTTGAGTTTATTGAAGTTATAAACTCCCTGCTCAATCCCCAGATCATTCACCAATTTTACAGTAACATTCGAAAACAGTGAAGATGTTATCAGTATATTCAATTTATCGTGCGCCGGATTCGGAAAGACTTTTATTGAAGAAGCGGTTTCAACCCCTATGCCTGTTATTACAAAATAAACAGTGTTGGATGCTGCAGAACTGCAACCGTTCTCCGTTACAATGTCATAATAGTAGTCATTTACCGTAGGAGCGTAATACTGGTCATTGGCTCCGGCGATCGGACCGGAAAGGTTATACCATTGATTCCCGTCCGGGACATTTGATACCAGGCTGTCGCCTTGCTGTTCAATCACCGGTGGGTAAGGAGGTTCAACGACAGTTAGGGAAAAGGGAGGAGAAGAGGTTCCGTTTCCGCACATGTTATTCCCATAAACCATAATATCTCCCGACTGGGCGTCGGTGCTGAAGGAAACAAGAATTACATTCGTGAATTCGCCGGAAATAATATTTGCCCCGGGAGGAAGGGTCCAGACATAGGCAGAAGCATAGGGTATGGAATCGACGGAATACTGAACTCCGGAATCGCCGATGCAAATAACAGATGTACCGGTAATGGCTGACGCAGGATATGGAAGCGAGTCAACCTGAACATCAAGGGTAGTTGGAATAGGAGCGGTACAACCTGTAGGAGTAGTGTAGTTAACGCTCAGGGTATGTAATCCTCTCTGATTCCACTGAACCTGAACGACATTGGTATCGGTAGTCCCTACGAAAGCGCCCCCTGAAGTGATGCCCCAGACGTAATTATTCATTCCGGCTTCTGTTGTATAGGAGTTTGGAACAGGTTGGTAACATAATTGGGACTGGCCTGTAATAGTTGGCTGGACGGTAGTATCAATACTGATTTGCCCGTTAAAATAGTATGTACCTGTTGGATAATCGAACAGAGGACTTCTGTTTTGATCGCCATATTGACAATCCCAGCCATAGTTTGAGGCGTTATTGAAATCTACTGCTGTTGTACCGTTTGTATAATAAAAATTGAGATCAAGCAATTTTCCTCCGGAAGAGATTGTCTGCGGCGTACTTCCGGTCCAGCGGATCGTTAACTTATTGATGCTGCCGGTTAAGGGTTCTTCAGTAACTGTTATTCCATTCAGCACCGTATTTGCATTCGCAAAGGAAAGGTAATTTAGGTTAGTTGTATCATATTCGAGGCGAAGGTTCAGGGAGGTTATAGAAGTAAAACCTGTGACAGTCAAAGGAAGTAAAATATTGTTACCCGGGCAGCCTGCAACTGTTCCAATGGTTGTGACGGGAGCAGGAGATTCAATGGCTGTATAGGCTCTGATGCACAGATCGTACGGATAGGATGTCCCGCTTCCGATCGGTGTCCAGTTGGTCCCGTTGGGACTTATCCAGGCAAGGCTGCTCTGGATCACTGCATTGGAAGAATAACCCGGATAAACGGATTCCACCGGGATTGGCAGATTATAACCCGGTGTGGAGTATTTGACTTTTATATAGATATCATTTCCGGAGGACAATGTCACCGGATTCGTCATATCGAAAGTGTAATAACCTGCATAAGGAACAGAAATACCGCTCATGGAAGCGAGCAGGTCGGAGAGAGTAGTGCCGTTAAATGTATCATAGACGTCGATATCGACAGTTCCGTTCCCTGAAGCAATCCACGTTCCGATCCTCGTCAGCGGATAGGTTGTGGTAGTGACGAATTTATTAAGTGCATAAGCAGTTGTGGAAGAATAACCGATATCTATTACTTCACCGAGTTCATCATAATAATATATTTTCGAGTTTGAATTCATTGAGAGGAATGAAGGATAATAACAGACTTCACTATTAATCTTGCTGTCGTTGTATGAGATGTAGAAATATCCGTTATTACCCCATGAGGATCCCCAGCTGTTTTTAATGAGCCAGGCACCTGTGCCCCCTGCAGTATTTTTATTATCGTCCCATCCTGCAATAACAACTCCATGATTCTGAGGTGAACTGCCATTATAGAAATATGTGTAATCTACAGGGTTATAATAAGCGGCATCCCAATAAAAAACCGTATAGATTGCGCCATTTTCTATCAACATTTGCTTGATGGTTGCCATGTCGTTCGGAAGAAAGCGGGCGTTGATTTCCCAGTCGGTCGGAGTTATGCCATTGATACATGCGGCAGGAGCAGCAACATACGGATCCTGGCTTTCAAGCACAGGTCCGCTCCGTCGTGAGAGATATGATATTGACATCCAACTGTGACCGCCCTGGCAGGGTCCATAGTCAAATCCATGACAATCTTTAAGATTGTTTTCCGACAGGTCAAAATCAGTCATACCCATTGTTTTCCACCGTGATTCGATAGATCCGAAGGTGCCAAATGTCCAGCAGGAACCGCATCCCCCCTGGTTTTTAACCGACGTCATCCTTCCGTAGGTCCGTAAATCGTATGAAGCTGGGAAGGACGGCAGGCGGGGGGAGGGAGGATAGGTTGATGGATCGGTGTATAGAGTTTTATGGAAAGGAATCGCTCCGAGAGAATGACCATCCATACCGGTTTGCGGAAAGGCGTACATGACGATCAAAACAAACCCGAAAAGTAAAATTGCTTTCTTCATATTTGAAAAATTTGACCCTAAAGATACGATGGAATTAGGATTTGTGATTTAAGATTTACAACAATGGATCAACGAATTATCAACAATGCCCCCGACAAAGACGCATTTTTACCAACCAGGGATTTACTTATACCTGTAACTCTTCAATCTTCCCTCTTCATTTATCAGTGTATATCAAGACCGTGAAGCATATAAACAAGGTGGGTCAGTGATTTTATGATCTCGGTCATATATTCGGTCACTGCTTTCACGCTGCCCGGTAATGTAAATATCAGAGATTTTCCCATCACCCCTGCAACACTACGGCTGGCTAATACATTTGGTTTTTCCGGACCAAATTTCATTCTGATCATTTCCATGATCCCGGGAATTTCTTTATCAAGCAAAGGTTTGACGACATCGGGTGTAAAATCACGGGGACCAATGCCGGTTCCGCCTGTTGTGAAGATAATGTCGATCAGTTCATCTTTGGCTTTCAGGAGCAGATCTTCCAGTCTGTTCCTGTCATCGGGAATAAGAGCGTCATGAATATAAAAATTAAAATTCCGTCCGGTACAATATTCTTTAATCAATTCCCTGATCCTTACTCCCGACCTGTCTTCATATTCCCCGGCGCTGGCCCGGTCGCTCAGGGTGATTACCAGGAACCTGTACATCCTGGGATGAAATTCGAGAATATCGCCGGGATGAAGTGTTCCCTGGTGAAGGACTCTTGTGAAGATCCCCTCTTTTGGCATCACGCAAGAGCCGACCTCTTTAAAGATATTACAGGTATTGCCGTGACATTCCTTACCTATCTTCGTGACTTCAAGTTCAATATCGTCGCAGATAAAGCGGTCGAGGGGATGAGACTTCCACAATTCCATTCCTTCGGTTGTGATGTTCTCTGCGAACTCACCAAAGTTTATCTTCCGGCTGGTCTCCTGTTCATATCTGTTTATACTTTCTATCCCGAGCAAACTGATCTGACGTGTCCAGTCGCCGGCATGTGCATCATTATGGATACCGTTGGATTTAAGATCAATCGAAGGGACCGGGTGTTTAACGGTTCCCTTTTTTTCGGAAATGTTGACGGAAATTATCTTTACATTATTCATTTGACCTGTATCTTGTATCCTGCATCCTTAAGAAGACACTCCTCAGTCCCCGACATTCTTTTTTATCTTTTCAATCAGCCGGATCTCATCAATCAACATGTTTTTATCAACGGCCTTACACATGTCGTAGATGGTCAGCAGAGCGATGCTGACAGCGGTAAGCGCTTCCATTTCAACCCCGGTCTGACCTGTACAACTTACCTTGCTTGTGACTGCTACACCTTTCCGGTCGATTTTTGCATTGACATCAATTTTAGTAATAAACAGAGGGTGACACAGCGGGATCAGGTTGCCGGTTTGCTTCGCACCCTGTATCCCGGCAATTTCAGCGACTGTCAGAACATCTCCCTTTTTTATCAGGTTTCCCTTTATCAGCCGGATGGTCTCGTTTCCAAGGGTGATATGACCGGATGCCGTTGCAATACGTTCCTGTACGGGTTTATGACCAACATCAACCATATTCGCTTTTCCTGAATCACTTAAATGGGTTAATTTTTTCATTTTTTTTTACAATGTTCTATTCCTGATTCCTCTTTAATTACTCCTCACTGACTTTCACCCTCCAATATTATGAAACTTATTTAATAAATTCAATGATCCCCATTCAGGTTTCATCTCAACAGCCTGGGTTAAAGCTCTTTCAATGCCGAGTTCACGAATGTCAAACCCCAAATCGTTAAAAAGGCAAGGTTTTATTGTACCGTTTGCAGTAAGACGTAAACGGTTACATTTTTTACAATCTCCTCCGGATCCTCCTTCCACAACGGTAAAACATCCCGATTCAAGATCCATCTCATGGATGAAACGCACCTCCAGTCCCTCTTTCCTGCAGAATTCTTTTACCTGTAATGCATCCAATTCATCCGAAGAGTTCTTTACGACACAGTTGATCTTGACCGGCTCCAGTCCCGCCTTCCGTGCGGCATCTATTCCAAGGAAAACATCTCTGATATCGCCGCCCCGTGTTATCTGACGGTATTTTCCGGGATCGGCGGTATCCAAACTGATATTTACACGGTGAAGCCCGGCCTGTGACAGCTGTGAAGCAAAATTTCCAAGAAGGATACCATTTGTCGTCAATCCGAAATCTTTAATTCCATCAGATGCGGCAATCATTTCAACAAGATGAACCACTCCCTTGCGGACGAGAGGCTCGCCGCCGGTGATCCTGATCTTTTCAATTCCCATGGTCATGGCTACTCTGATCACTACAACGATCTCCTCAAAAGAGAGTATATCTTTATGATCAAGAAGCTTTATTCCTTCAGCGGGCATACAATAGATACACCGGAGATTACATCTGTCGGTGATTGAGACCCGCAGATAATTTATCTTTCTCTTAAATGCATCGAACATGGACAGGGGTTCCTTTTCTGATTTCTGTTTCACCGATTTTCATGAAGATGATCCCGTGAGCCGAGGTATATGCATTGATATGTGCCGATCCATGGTATTCCACAGGGAAAACGGCGCCATTTTCGATCCTGACCGGGATAAGCGACTGCCGCTCACTTTTATAGCGGGAATAATCGACACCCATCGGAAGGATTATCAGGGGATCATGACCGGTATATCCCATTGCCGCTAATAACATTGGTCTCACAAGAATCTCGAACACGATGAATGAAGAGACGGGATTTCCCGGAAGACCGAACACTAATTTATTATCCTTTTTACCAAAGAGTGTTGGGCGACCGGGTTGAATTGCAATACTTTTAAAGATTATCTCGATTCCTGCAGCCATCATTACCGCGGGAACATAATCGAATACTCCCATGGAAATCCCGCCGGTGATCAGCAGTACATCATTCTTCTCCAGGCCATTGCTGATCATTGAAAGAAGTTGTTCCTTCGAGTCACCCGAGATCCCAAGATATCCGGGCAATGCAGGAGTTGACTTTACCTGGGCAAGTAATTGCATTGCATTTGAATTGCGGATTTTTGATATACCCGGCTTGTTACCGGGTTCCACCAATTCATCCCCTGTTGACAGGATTCCGACCTTCGGGCGCTTTGAAACCAACGGATTTACTGCGCCAACAGTAGCGAGTGTGGCGATCCGGGCAGGACGGATAACCGAACCTTTCTTTAAAACAATATCTCCGTTCCGGATATCTTCCCCTTGTTTACAAATATTGACTGCTGTTTTAGGACCTGAATATTTGATTACATCCTCATCTGACATGGTGGTATATTCGACCATGATCACGCAATCGGCTCCTTCCGGGATCATTCCTCCTGTCATGATCCTGGAACATTGGCCTGAAGAGACATATCTTTCAGGTATTTTACCTGCAGGGATTGTTTCGATAACCTTCAGAAATACCGGATCGGTTTCCGGATTGTTTAAATCCCCGCTGCGACATGCAAATCCATCTACCGCAGATTTATTGAAAGGAGGCATATCGATGTCAGAATATATATCTTCGGCAAGCACTCTCCCTGGTGCATCGATCATCGGGATCCTTTCAGTTGCATGTAAAGTAACATTCGCAAGAACGGTTTTCAGTGCCTCCTCGAAGGTTATCATATTTTCAAGTCATTTACAAACTCGGTGAATCCTTTCTGAATCGTTCCGTCAACTGATGCATGGAATTTATCAAAAGCCCTGACCAGTCTACGACCTTCTTCCGTTAAAACAGTTTTCCCGCCTTCAATGCCGCCACGGTGTTTTTCGAGTAACGGAAATCCGAAGAAAGTTTCTATTTTTTTCAAATTTCCCCAGGTACGGCGGTAAGTATATCCTAGTTCGTCGCAGGCCGATTTCAGGGAGCCTTTCTCTTCTATCATTTTTAACATTCTCCATTTTCCATCACCCAGAATACCTTTTTCGCTGTTATCGGACATCCAGATCTTATAATGAAGCGTTATCCCGGATAACTTAGACGAAAACTTTGTTTCCATAACCATAAATTAGAGAGACAAAGGTAAAATTTTTGCCGATATGCTCCCGGCTACATATCGGTAATGTTGTAATTTTGTAAATAAAAAAGAGATGAATAACGCCATATTCAACCTTCAGCGTCCCGCCAATGAGCATACGATGAATTATGCTCCGGGATGCAAGGAGAGAAAAGCTTTGAATTCTGAGCTTGACCGGCTCAGTTCCGGGTTACAGGATATCCCGCTGATAATTGGTGGTAAAGAGATCCGTACCGGTAAAACCGGAAAGATCATAATGCCTCATGACCACAAGCATGTACTTGGCAACTATCACCTTGCGGGTGAAAAGGAAACAGGTATGGCAATTGAGTCGGCATTGAAGGCTCATAAAGAATGGGCAATAGTGAGTTGGGTGGAACGTGTCTCCATCACCCTGAAAGCTGCCGAGCTGATCTCGAAAAAATACCGTTACCTGGTAAATGCGGCAACTATGCTCGGGCAGAGTAAGAACGCCTACCAGGCGGAGATCGATTCGGCTTGTGAAACAATAGATTTCCTGAATTTCAATGCTTTTTTTATTTCAGAAATATATCAGCAGCAGCCGCACTCACAATCAGGTATTATCAACCGTGTGGAATACAGGCCTCTGGAGGGCTTTGTTTTCACTATAAGTCCTTTCAATTTCACTGCAATCGCCTCTAACCTGAATATGGCTCCCGTGCTTATGGGAAATACTGTCGTATGGAAACCTTCGAGCGCTTCGATCCTTTCCAACTATTTTCTCATGAAGGTTTTTCAGGAAGCTGGTATGCCTGATGGCGTTATCAATTTTCTTCCCGGTTCCGGGAGTCTCATAGGCAATATGGTTCTGAAGAATCGTGACCTGGCCGGGATACATTTTACCGGTTCGACAAATACTTTCAACAATATCTGGCGCTCGGTGGTGGATAATATTCCGGCTTATAAATCATATCCAAGGATCGTCGGCGAAACCGGAGGGAAAGACTTCATATTCGTCCATCCCTCAGCTGATCCCCAGGAAGTGGCAGTAGCAATTGTAAGAGGAGCGTTTGAGTACCAGGGGCAGAAATGTTCAGCTGCATCGCGGGGGTATATTCCGGAATCGCTCTGGCCCGATATCAAATCGCGTATCGGGGAAATGATCTCGCAGATCACGGTGGGTGATGTAAGGGAGTTCAGTCATTTCATGAATGCCGTAATCGATGAGAATTCCTTCAATAACATTATGGATTTTATTGATTATGCAAAGAAATCAGCTGAAGCCGAAATTATCTTCGGAGGAAACGGAGATAAATCAACGGGTTATTTCATTGAGCCGACCGTTATTCAGACTTCCAATCCACATTTCAAAACCATGGAAGAGGAAATTTTCGGTCCGGTGATGTCACTGTTCGTATACAAAGACAAAGACTTTCAGGATACATTACATATCTGTGACCAGACTTCACCTTATGGTCTTACAGGCTCAGTATTTTCGAAAGACCGGGATGCATTGAACAAAGCCTGCAGGATCCTTCGTTATGCAGCCGGTAATTTTTATTTCAACGACAAGCCGACCGGAGCCGTTGTAGGGCAGCAACCATTCGGTGGCGCACGCTCATCGGGAACAAATGATAAATCAGGGAGCTATCTGAATCTGCTCAGGTGGACCAGTCCGAGGACAATAAAGGAAACACTAATCCCCTCTACAGAATTCACATATCCGTTTATGAAGGAAGACAAATGCCGTTCGTAGACCGAGGAGTAAGGAGTGAGGGTTTGCTATTGTAACGGGGCAACGACCTCCAGCAGCTCCGGCAGGTCCATCCCCAGTTTCTTCAAGTGTTCAATCTTTGGTACACCGTTCTTCGTCCAGCCGCGTCGTTCATAAACTGCATCGAGGAGTTGCTCGTAACGGTTTTCACGGTATTGACGGAGAACTTTCATTTTTTCCATCGTTGTTTTTCCGGCCGGGTCGAAGTTCACAAGTTCTTTCAGTTGTTTATCATAACGCTCGGCCCGCGATTCGTATTCTTCCTGCGATACAGGTCCGCAGGCACGGTAAGGCTGGGCATCATGTTTACGAAGTCCGTACCCCCTGCGGATATTAAAAATCCGCTGGAAATTGTATACCCGTTCCGACTGGCGGACGATTTCGGCTTTATCGATCTTTAATCCTGTTACCGCATTAAAAATTGTTACGTAGTTGTCGACGTGCTCAGGGACTTTAGCCGGTTCATCGGTTTGGGCGTTATTCTCAGGTTCCACGTCATTCCAGGGCAATTTGCATAATCCGACCAATCCAAACCAGGTGCGGAACATAGGAAAATAGTGCAGCGCTTCGGCTTTCTTCTCGAAGGTCGGGATCTGGTTATTGACCATATCCATGAATATCAGCCATGCCTCATCATGCTGCGGGCCTTTGTTTGTCATTGCATAACCACCCTGCTGGGCAAGCGATTCCTTGGAAACATATTGTGAATATTCCAGTCCTTTATTCTCCATGCCGATATCCTGCATAAAACCCGGATCACCCCATCCGTTAACGGCAAAAATCTCCTTCATTTTACGGACTCCCTGCCCGGCAATCAAACCGAATCCTTCTCCCCTGGCTAACTGGTGAAGCAGTCCCATAGCGGCATCAGCGTTACCAAAGTTAAGTTTCAATCCGCCGGTACGTTCTTCGTTGAGTATCCCGATTTCATAACATTCCATTATGAAGCCCAGTATGGTTCCCCATGAAATAGTACAGATACCATAGGTATCACAATAAAAATTAGCTTCGATAGTATAATCGGGATTAAAAATTCCTGCGATAGATCCCAGTGAAGAGGTTGTTTCATATTCAGGTCCGTCGACGATCACCTTTTCTCCTTTATAAGGTCCTGTCCGGAGCTCGTAATTATCGACGCCTTTGGCGCACGACATATTACAACCTACCCAGCAACCGTCGGGAACATTTTGAGTGAAGTAAGATTTCCACACATCTCCATGAATCCTGATAGCATCGTGGTGACTTCCGAATTTGAAGTTATGAACAGGAAGCAGATCATAATCATTCATGATATGTGTAAGATGAGCAGTCCCTTTCGAACGCATTTCACATTGCTTATCATCGAGTTCACGCATTTCCTTATTGAATCGGCGACCACGCTCCTGGATGGCTTCCGGGTCGACGACATTATTTCTGTTTCCTCCGATTCCTTTTACATGAGCCGCAATAGCTTTGATTTTTTTATTGCGGAAAACGGTACCGATCCCTCCTCGTCCAGCTTGTTTCAGCCGGACTTTCCTGCGTTTAAGATCGTAAAATGTGAAATTAAGCATCCCGATAAGCGAGTGATCGGCAGCAGTCCCGGCGGAAACAACCGAAACATTGAATTTGTCCTTCTCATTACCGTCTTTTGCAAGTACATCGTGAAGTTGTTCTGCAAGGATATGGCTGTCAACCGGAAGATCACCGGCTTCGTATATCTCAATGACTTCACGTTCTTCATCAAACAGAATAAAAACCTCCTGCTCCGATTTACCCTGGATCTCCAATGCATCAAATCCACAAAATTTCAGAAATGGACCAAAAAAGCCGCCAACATTGGAATCTATAACAGAATCGGTTTGAGGACTGATCGAACAAACAATGCATTTCCCCGTTCCGGAATACTGTGTTATTCCGCAAACCGGACCTCCGGAGATGACGATCTCATTTTCAGGATCATCCCATTTTGTATCCGGTTTTGTGGCATCCCAAAGAAGCCGGAGATCAAATCCTTTACCCCCGACGAATTTATCGATCATCTGCTGGCTCACAGCTTTTTCTTTGATGACCAGGTCACCGACATTAATACAGACTGTCCTCCTGTTGTAACCTTTGTCTATAGGAAACCAGTTATATTTATACTGTTTGAGCAGTTTGTGTTTTTGTTTAAAATCCCCGAAGTTCATAGAAATAAAAGTTTATGCTGTGTGAATTTTTTCACAAAAATATTGAAAAATTCATTAGGTTATGTTATTTGGATGCAGGATGCAGGATGCTGGATAGGAGATGGGAGATGGGAGATGGGAGATAGGAGATGGGGGATGGGAGATTGGAGATTGGAGGTGAAAGTTATTTGTTTTTTATATTTTTGTGAAAGGGAAGTGAGAGTATAACAGAGTGACTACGTCACAGGGTAGAGATCAGTAACCATTACCTGATGGGTTACAAACAAAATTTACGGGAGTATTCCAATGACTTTTGAACAGATAAAGGAGAAACTCAAGGATAAGTGTGTAGGTATTGCGGGTTGTGGTGGACTGGGTTCGAACTGCGCGGTGGCCCTGGCACGTGTTGGCGTGGGCACCCTGATCATTGCCGATTTCGATGTGGTTGTTGAAAGTAACCTTAATCGTCAGTATTATTTTCATTTTCAGATCGGTAAAAAGAAAGTTGCAGCTCTTAAGGAAAATATAATGCTGATCGATCCGGGGATTAAGGTAATCACATACGATATAAAATTGAAAAAAAGTAATATAAAAAAGATATTTGCGGATTGTGATGTGATAGTTGAAGCGTTTGATCTTGCAGGTCAGAAAAAAATGTTAATTGAAACCATCTCGGAGAAAATGGCTGAAAAATATCTGGTTGTCGGACTTGGGATGGCGGGATGGGGTAAAAATGATCTGATTCATTGTCGCAGAACAGGAAACATATTCATCTGCGGTGATGAGGTTTCTGAATTAAGTCCGGAGTTACCGGCCATTGCCCCGAGGGTGGGGATAGTAGCCAACATGCAGGCGAATGTGGTGCTGGAGATACTTTTAACAAATGAGGAATTAAGAAAAAAGAATCAGGAATGAAAATAGTACTGAATAACAATACAGAAACGGTAGAACAGGAGGATTTGACTATACGTGAACTTCTGAAATGGAAGAATTTTACCTTCAGGATGTTGGTTATTAAAATAAACGGAAAAGTCATCTCAAAGAACGATTACGACAACGCCAGGATACATGAAGGGGATGATGTGGTTGTCCTGCATCTGATTTCCGGCGGGTAAAAATTTAAGGAAGTTCAGATCACTTCAGCAACGACAAAGGTACTACCCCCGACAAAGACCATATCGGATGCACCTGCCTTCTTCCGGGCTGCTTGGAATGCCGTCCTCACTGATCTATAGCTCTTACCTTTAAGACCGAATCCCCCGGCTGTAATGGCAAGATCAACTTCATCCAATCCCCGGGGTACGTCAGCCTTACAGAAGTAGTAAGTGGCCCGGCGGGGAAGCAAATCCAGCATTTTATCTATGTCTTTGTCGTTGACCACCCCAATGACAAAATGGAGCTGATCATGCGGTGTCTTCTCAATATTCTTGATTACCTCTTTAATGCCACCCTCGTTATGACCTGTATCACAGATGACAAGTGGCCTGCGGTTGAGAATCTGCCATCGTCCGTATAATCCCGTCTTCTTTACCACATCACGGATGCCGGTCCGGATATGTTCACGGGTGATCCTGAATCCGGTTTCGTTAAGAACTTCAAAAGCTCCCAGAACGGTAATGATATTTTTAACCTGGTACAGGCCCAGGAGTGAAGATGAGAGATGGGGAATAAAACGTTTATTCTTGTGTAACACCTCCATTACAAGGTTTATGTGATGGTTTCCAGACGGGCGGATTTTCCCGGCTGAATATTTCTGATCGGCGAAGGTGATGGAGGAATTATTATCTTTTGCTTTTCGCAGAAATACTTCCTGTATTTCTTTCTGGGTTTCACCGATGATCACAGGAACTCCGGGTTTAATAATTCCGGATTTTTCGACAGCAATTTTTTCGATTGTGTTGCCAAGGAGTTCCTTATGATCAAGGCTTACATTGGTAATGACTGAGATAACCGGGGTAATGATGTTGGTAGAATCCAGCCGGCCTCCAAGCCCCGTTTCAATAACTGCAACTTCAACCTGTTGATCTCTGAAATACTGAAATGCCAGACCAACGGTCATTTCAAAGAAAGAGGGCTTAATTTTTTCAAACTCATCGAGGTAACATTTTATAAAAGAGGTGACATAGCTTTTGGGGATTTTTTTACCATTAACCTTTATCCGTTCACGGAAGTCAAGGAGATGAGGCGAGGTATAAAGTCCGGTCCGAACTCCTGAATTTTGCAGAACGGATGCAATCATATGAGAAACAGAGCCTTTCCCGTTTGTTCCGGCAACGTGAACCGACCTGAATTCCTTTTGAGGATTTCCGAGAAGATTGCAAAGCGTAATAGTATTGTCAAGGTTGGGTTTGTATGCAGCCGGGCCTATCCTATGAAACATCGGCAGCCGGGCATTCATATAGTCGATAGCTTCCCGGTAATTCATCCTATAAAGTTAAATAATTTTTTGATAATTGGTTCATTCTCATGATAAATAAATGCATCCTCCGGAATTGTCCTTCGTCGCACCTGTAACTGAGGAAAGACAATTTGCCTCATTCCTCCAACGCAACACCCCTAAAAAAGCAAAAATCAGTGCCTCCTTAAAATTTATTGTAAGATCGTCAGGGATAACTATTAAGGGAAGAGAGTAATGTCTTATCCTGGTGATCAGGTGTTTGTTAAACGTTCCTCCGCCGGTCAGAAGCATTTTATTAGATTTTCCAGAGCCGGTAATCCTGGAAATCTGCATTGCAACATGTTCAGTGAAAGTTGAAAGCTGATCCTGCAGAGAAAGGCCGGATGACTCCATCAATGGAATTATTTTCTCAACGACCCACTCTTTACCAAGTGATTTTGGTGGTGGCTGAGAATAATAATCCAGAGCATTAAATGAATCAAGTAATGAATGATTTACCGTGCCGGTCCCGGCAAGAGCTCCATCTTTGTCATATCGCAAACCTTTTTTTTCTGAAATGAAATTCAGAACGATATTTACAGGACAGATGTCGAAAGCGATCCGGCTGTTATCCTGCTCGAACGATATATTTGCAAAGCCGCCAAGGTTCAGACAGAAATCATAATCCGGAAATAAATAACGGTCACCGATGGGCACAAGCGGTGCCCCCTGTCCGCCTAATGCAACATCAATAGTGCGGAAATCGCATATGACCGGAAATCCGGAAACGGCTGCAATGGACGAACCGTGACCAATCTGACTGGTAATATGTTTTAACGGTTGATGGAAAATGGTATGTCCGTGTGATGCTATAAAATCAGGCTTGATATTGTATTTAACGATAAAATTCTTACATAACTGTCCAAGAAGGTGGCCGTATTCCATGTCGGTGATTACGAAATCAAGTGCGGTTCCCTTTTCCAGGCCGGCAAGCCGTTTTTCCCAATCGCCGGTATAATCGACGGTTTCAGCATTCAATATCCTATGATGCCAATTATCATTTTCCAGATGGAACTCGCAAAATGCAATATCAACGCCATCCAGCGATGTACCCGACATCAGGCCGATTACCCGGTAAATGGTCATGAGTTCATTGTTTCAGAAACTTACAATACGTCAAAAAGTTTTTCAAGTTTCATTCCCCTGGAACCTTTTAGCAGTATCGTGGAATCCTTCACAGTATGGTGTCCGAACCACATCCTTGCAAGATCTACGTCCTGGAAGCAAAGAAACTCACGTTTCCGGTTAATCCGGGTATAAACAGGACCGATAAGGTAAACTGACCGGATATTCATATTTTCTATAATCCGGAGAATTTTTTCGTGTTCATGTTCTGTTTCACTTCCAAGTTCCAGCATATCACCTAAAATCAGGACTTTATCCTGAAAGGCAGTTTCTTCAAAATTCTCCAGCGCCTCTTTCATGCTTGCCGGGTTTGCATTGTAGGCATCGAGGATAAGAAGGTTGTTTGAAGTCCTCAATATCTGCGACCGGTTATTGGAGGGGATATAATTCCCGACTGCAATTTTAATCAGCTTATGATCAACGCCAAAATGTTGTCCGATGCATGCGGCCGCCAGGATATTGTTCGCGTTGTATTTGCCATAAAGTTTTGTGGAAATCTGTAACAGTGTTTTATCCTCGAAAAGAAGGTTGAGTTTGATATATGGATTTGCAGAAAGCGATTGAAGAGATATTGATGAAGGTGGAGATCCATAAAAAACAGAAGGTAATTCTTTTCCATGATTCATTAATAAGTCATCATCGCGGTTGATAAATATTTTTCCATTGTTATTTTTCAGATAACGGTATAACTCTGTTTTAGTCATGACAATCGCTTCAAATCCATCGAATCCTTCCAGATGGGCTTTCCCTAAGTTTGTGATCAGCCCGTAGTTTGGTCCGGCGATATGGCAAAGGAGGTCGATCTCACCGGGATGGTTGGCTCCCATCTCTATGACGGCTATTTCCGTTTCCAGGTTTATTGTAAGAAGGGTGAGTGGTACTCCGATATGGTTGTTCAGGTTACCGGTTGTGGCTACAACCTTAAATTTCACTGAGAGAATTGAATTGATCAGCTCCTTTGTGGTAGTTTTCCCGTTGGTGCCGGTAACTGCTATAACCGGAATGTTGAACTGAGCGCGATGATGGCTTGCCAGATCCTGTAGACATTTCAGAACGTCATCCACAAGAATGCAGCGATCGTTTATTCTTGCCAGGGGTTCATCAATGATTGCCCATGAGGCACCTTTTTCCAGCGCTTTCCCGGCAAAGTTATTACCATTAAATAAGTTACCCTTCAGGGCGAAGAATATTGAATCTCTAATGATATTCCGGCTGTCGGTTGATATCGCCGGATTTTCAAGAAAGCGCTGATAAATAAATTTGAAATTCTCAGGAATCATAGTGCACCGGAACAAAGTCACAAAATAAATAAAAAACCCCGTCTCCTTTACAAAACGGGGTTTTATTCAGTTTTTATTATGTTATTTTCCCGGAATGGCGCCACCCACGCGTATCATGGCACAACGGAATCCGATATAATCGGTAGCGCTGTTCTCGTCCATGAACCTTCTGGTTCCGGGGCTGAGATAGTAGGCCGGATCTTTCCAGCTCCCGCCTTTATAAACCCTGGCATGGTCGCTCACAAGCGAGTTTGCTCCGTACTGATACATCAGGTTGGTACCGCTTGTATCCTTTGGAGGATTTTTCCAGTATTCTGAAGCAATAGAGGAGGAAAAATCACCATCAAGATAGTTGATATTGTCGGCCTGGCGGTAATTAGTCCGGTTCATTGCTTCGGCAGGGGTTATATCACGGTATTTAAGACGTCCCAGACTATCTTTTTCGGCAAGAAATCCTTCCGCATCGCGGACAGGAGTCTGAAATATGTTACCACGGTAAGGATGAAGATCTGAAAAATCATAAAATGAAAGAGGACGATAGACATCCAGAACCCATTCGCTGACATTTCCGGCCATATTATAAAGTCCGTAATCGTTAGGGAAATACGACCCGCATGGTGCAGGGATATCAGCTCCGTCGTTCAGATTACCGGCAACACCCATATAATCTCCTTTATCCCTCTTGAAATTATCCATGAAACTGCCATAGTAACGTGACTCATTGGTTCTTACATAGTTTCCGTTCCAGGGGTAATTCTTTCTTTCAACAACCCGTTCATATGAAGTATTACCGATAAGTCCCAGAGCAGCATATTCCCACTCGGCTTCAGTCGGAAGGCGGTATTTCGGAAGCATGATACCATCTTCCATTTTAACTTTCCGTGTACCGGTTCCGTTCGGATTGAGGTCGGGCAGAGGTTTATCGACTAATCCTTCATACTGGCCGGCAAGATAAGCTTCAGTATTAAAGTTGTTCTCATTTTTCTGTGCGGGATCCATGGCAAGGATACCTTTTTTAATCAGAAGGATCTCATTTACACGGTCGGTTCTCCAGGCACAATATTCATTAGCCTGTACCCAGCTAACTCCTACAACCGGATAATTTCTGTAGGCAGGGTGCCGGAAATAATATTCAACCAGCGGTTCGTTATAGGCCAGTTTATCACGCCAGACTAATGAGTCGGGGAGGGCTTTACGGTAAACTCCCGGGTAATCGGTTCCATAAACCCGGTTAAGCCAGTACAGGTATTCGAGATAGTCGAGATTCCTGACTTCGGTTTCATCCATATAAAAACTGGCGACAGTAACCCTTCGTGCCTGATTATTCCACTCGAACATCACATCGTCCTGGGTTTGTCCCATCGGAAAGGTACCCCCTTCGATGAACACAAGTCCGGGTCCGGTTTGCTGTTCTGCAAAGGCACGGACTTCAAATCCACCGTTTTTAGGATTATTATAATCCCACCCGGTTGTACTGGAGGTGCCGCGTTTCTTACAGGAGCCTGAAAGAACGATCACGGCGATAAGTGCACCTGCCTGAATTATTTGTCGAATTTTCATCCTTGAGAAAATTTTTTTTGCAAATATATAACTAAAATCTCGGGCATTTTATTGCCCTGATATGTCTTCTTTTTTCAATACAGGGAAACTGCCAGGAGGCGGATATCTCGTGAGCCCCGCCAGACGCGGTTTTTAGCTTTGAGATGGTAAAATCATAGCTGTATCCGACACGTAAATTTTTATAATGAATTCCTAACATGGGGATGATGGCATCGGGATTTTCAAAGTTATGGCGGAACCATAATCCTCCCACAAAAGGATCAATGGTAAGGTAAAGGCCTATATTAAGCTGATGAAAATTAAATTGCTGCTGGTATAAAATGTTAGGGGAGACCGAGAATTCACGTTCTTCATCCTCACCACCCTTCTTAAGGTTAATTACAGAGCCAACATGAACGGTAAATTTCATGTACAGCCTGGAAGTCATATCGGAATAGAATCCTATGTCGGGCTGGGAGAGATGGTCAACAGCAAAGCCTCCATAGGCAAGATCACCATAACTGAGAAAAATACCTGCACTGAAGTCGGGTACTCCGACTGTACTGTTGTCGGGAGGCTGCTCCATTGTTGGTTTCACAATACCACCATTGACCAGGTCCTCATACATATCTCCGAAGGTGAGGTTTTCCCAGACCAGCCGTCGCTGGTAATATCCGGCTTTGACGGCAGTACTTGCCTGGAGCTTACTTGTTATGTTGAATTTGAAAGCATACAACAGACTGATAGTGGTTGTATTGAGGTTCCCTCCCCCGGCACGGTCGGCATTGAATAGCAAGCCCACTCCGCCATGTAGGGCATTTATATACATGTCGAAAGAACCGTTATATGTATTAAAGGCACCGCCCAGAGATGGCCATTGGTTCCTGAAATTTCCGATTAAGCGCGGACAGATAGTTGCTCCGGTTAGAGCTGGATTCAGATATAAGGGATTGGCATAGAACTGGGAAAACTGAGGGTCCTGACCGAAACATTCAGTAACCAGGATGAGAAGTCCAAAGTATTTGACAATCGTCGATCTCCAAATCATCGTGCAGAAGGAATCCGGTGTAAATTTCAATATCACAATATTACGATAAATTTGAATTTCAAACTGTTTAGTTCAACAATATTAACCAACAGAAAACGTTTAAAAAGCATTAACTGGTACATTACCCTCGGAATATTAAAATTTGCAGCAAACCTTTGAAGAGGAAATGCTGTCTTTTTACATACAATCCCGGCCTATGGAGACAACTCTGCGACCTTTAAGCTTTTGCTGGATTTTTTTGATTTTACTGGCATCCCCTGTTTGCGGTGAAAATGATTTTAATATTCAGTTAAACAGAACAATTAAATGGAATGCCGACCGGTTGATCCAGGTCTCTGATGCCAAAAAAGTATCGCTTCTCACTTTCGACGGGTATGGTTCGCATGACGGATATGAACTACTTCCGTTTTATATAGAAAAATTCAGAATTGATCCGGGATCGGAATCCTTACGGTTAGTTAACCTGACAAATCTTGTGTTCATGCCGGTTCCGGATTCAACCGGTCTTAATCTTACCGGAAAGGAAAAAATTTCCGGTAATCTGACAGTTATTAATTCCATTGTTTATCAGCGGAAGATCCCCTTTCTCGAAATATGTATATTACCTTTCAGACGAAATCCATCAACCGGAGCCGTTGAACGACTGATATCATTCACACTGCAGCTCGGATTATCGGTTAATGAAACCATCGGAAGTCAAAAGCCAGTCAGGAGCTATACCGGGAATTCTGTTCTCAAATCGGGCAACTGGTTTAAATTTGCTGTTGCATCAAGTGGCGTTTATACGATAACATATGATTTCCTTAAGAATAATGGCATTGATGCAGGATCGATAAATCCAAGGAACATACGTTTATATGGAAACGGAGGCGGGATGCTTCCGGAAGCAAATTCCCTGCCAAGGGCTGACGATCTCACCGAGAATACAATATTAGTTTATGGAGAAGAAGACGGTAGATTTGATCCCGGAGATTATATCCTTTTCTTTGGTGAGACTCCCGACAAATGGACATTTAACAACATTGACCAAACATTTCATCATCAGAAAAATATCTATTCCGATAAGACCTGTTATTTCCTGAATTTTGATACCGGTCCTGGGAAAAGGATCGGTTACGAACAATCGACAACTGACACACCAACTGATATCATAAGTAATTTCGATGATTATGCCTTTTATGAAAAAGACGATATTAACCTGATCAAATCCGGCAGGGAATGGTGGGACCAGCAAGTTTTTGAATTGACCACATCACGGAAATACTCCTTCAGCTTTCCTGATTTATTTACCGGCCATCCTGCTACGCTCAGAGCTAATGTCGCCGCCAGGTCAACCTCCGGGAGTACGGCATTTGTCGTATCTGTTGCAGGGGCACAGTTAAAAAATATTGCTATACCTCCTGTGGGTTCACAATATACCGACGATTATGCGTATGAAAAAACCGAAATCATGCATTTTTCCGTCTCAAACCCCGTGATTGAGGTTCAGCTCGATTATAAAAAGCCCAACAGCAGCGCCATCGGATATTTGAATTACCTTGAAATGAATGTACAACGTCAGTTAAAAATGTCAGGTCCACAGTTGGCTTTCCGTTCCAGAACCGGCGCAGGACAAGGAAAGATAAGCGAATTCAGGTTAAGCTCTGCTGGTCCAGATATAACTGTATGGGATATATCCGTCACCGGAGAAGCAATCAGGATTGAAACCACACACTCGGGGAATGATTTCGTATTCCGTTTGCCTACCGATACAATTCGTGAATTCATTGCTTTTGACGGAAGCTCATTCAGCCCTCCCGAATATATCGGGAAGGTTTCAAACCAGAACCTGCATGGAACAGGACAGGAAGATTATATAATTGTTACCCACCCGTTATTTCTCGCTGATGCGGAACGGCTTGCACAGTTTCATCGTGAAAAAAGCAATCTCAGTGTTTTGGTTGTGACCCCGGAACAGATATATAACGAATTTTCATCAGGAGTACAGGATGTAAGCGCGATCCGTGATTTTATGAAAATGTTGTACGACAGGGCTGAGTCCGGGAAAGAACCTAAATACCTGCTGCTTTTCGGTGATGCCTCTTATGATTTTAAAGAGCGGGTCAAAAATAATACCAACTTTGTGCCATCTTATGAATCAGTTCAATCACTGGATCCGATAAGTTCGTTTGTAACGGATGATTATTTCGGTCTGCTGGATGAAAATGAAGGACAGGGTGCGGGTGGTGATCTTGATATTGGGATCGGCAGGCTTCCGATCGCTTCGGTTGAAGAGGCAAAATCTGCAGTCGACAAGATCATACATTATATTTCCGATACGGAAGCGGTTAAAAATGACTGGAGGAACGTGGTTTGTTTTGTCGCTGATGATCAGGATGAAGGGGGAAACCTGTTCATCAATGACTCGGAGGACATGTCCAATATCATTGAAAACGGATATAAGGAGTTCACACCGGATAAAATTTACCTCGATGCATACAAGCAGGTATCGACCCCAGGAGGAAACCGTTACCCGGAAGTTAACGATGCAATAAACAAGCGTGTTGAGAAAGGAGCCCTGATCATGAACTATGTTGGCCACGGAGGTGAGGTGGGCTGGTCGCATGAACGGGTTCTTGAAGTTCCTGATATTAAATCATGGACTAACTGGGATCACATGCCTGTTTTCATGACTGCCACATGTGAATTCAGCCGGTATGACGACCCGGAACGGATTTCGGCCGGCGAATATGTATTTCTTAATCCCAGAGGCGGTGGCGTTGCCCTATTTACAACAACGAGACTAACATTTGCGGGATACAACAAAAGCCTGTCGATGAACTTTTATAATAATGCATTCAAAAAAATAAATGGCGAGAATTACCGGATGGGCGATCTGATCGTTATTTCAAAGAATAAAGTAGATATACTTAACTCCCGTAAGTTTACCCTTTTAGGCGATCCTGCTCTTCAGATGGCTTATCCTCATCTGAAAGTGGTTACATCATTAATAAACAGCAAGGCGCCGGGTTCAATTCCTGATACACTCAAAGCCTTAGCCGAAGTAACCATTAAAGGTGAAATAAGGGACGCACTGGATGTAAAAGTCTCCTCCTTTAACGGAACCGTATTTCCAACCGTCTTTGACAAATCATCTGAAATATATACCCTTTCCAATGACCAGGAGCAACCACCCGTAAAATTTTATCTCCGTAAGAACGTGGTTTATAAAGGGAAAGCTGAAGTGAAAAACGGGGAATTTTCATTTACATTCATCGTTCCCAAGGATATAGCATATAATTACGGGATCGGAAAGATAAGCTATTATGCACGGAATGAAGAGACAGATGCCAATGGATATGATGAGAATATCATTGTCGGCGGTTACGACAATACAGCCATGCCAGACAATAATGGTCCGGAAGTTTCCCTGTATATGAATAACACCAGTTTTATTTCAGGTGGTATCACCAACCAGAATCCCAATCTCCTTGCCTACATCAGTGACGAATCGGGGATCAATACTGTAGGCAACGGGATCGGACATGATATAACCGCGGTTGTTGACCACAAAACCAGTTTGCCCCTGATCCTGAATGATTATTATGTCTCTGATCTGAATACTTTCAAAAGCGGTATAATAACCTATCCTTTCAGCACCCTTGAAGAGGGGCAGCACCATGTTGATTTAAAGGTATGGGATGTTTTCAATAATTCAACCGAAGCCGGAATTGATTTCGTTGTGGTTTCCTCTTCTGAAATTGCTCTTCAGCAACTTCTGAACTACCCTAACCCGATGCGGGATCATACTACTTTTTCTTTTGAAACTAACCAGGCCAACCAAAACGCAGATGTGGAACTCAGGATCTTTTCACTGACCGGAAACCTGGTGAAGACTATCCGTCAATCACTTTTCCTTAACGGATACCGGATCGATCGTATAAACTGGGATGGAACCGATGATAATGGATGGAGAATTAATTCGGGGGTATATGGTTACAGGCTACGGTTGACATTTCAGGACGGATCGGTCGTCCAAAGATCATCGAAATTGGTACTGATCCGATAAATAATTAATTTTACACACTTTTTGATATCATGCGAAACCGCGCCATTTATATAGTTGTTATCTTGTTACTGCCACTTCTTATTCTGGCAGGTACCGGTCACAAAACCAGTTCAGTTTTAGCCACCGGTAAATGGTATAAACTTTCTGTCTGGAACACAGGTATTCACAGGATCACATTTGAAGACCTCGAGGCAATAGGTATAAATGCTGCCCAGATTGCTCCCGACAGTATACGGTTATTCGGTAATGGCGGAGGAATGCTTCCTGAATCCAATGCGGCATTCAGGGTCGACGATCTGAGAGAAAACCCTGTCGTGGTGCATGACGGGGGTGACGGTCATTTCGATCCCGGTGATTATTTTCTTTTTTACGGTGAATCTGCCGATAAGTGGTATTTTGACACCATTTCAAAGACTTATTCACATTCCAAAAATCTCTATTCCGATTCTACATACTATTTCATGACATTCAACAGGGGATTTGGGAAACGGATTTCACCAATAGCTTCAGTCGATTCAGCCCCTCAATATATTGCAAGAAGGTTTGATGATCACCGTTATCATGATATCGATGAAAAAAACCTTATACGATCCGGCAGGATCTGGTTCGGGGAGACATTTGACAATTCAAAATATTCCTATGATTTCCCGTTCTATTTTCCCGGGAGGGACAGTACGGTTGCCGTGAAACTTAAAAGCTATCTTGCAGCCAGGTGCCCGGTAACAAGCCGTTTCATAATTTCTTTTGACGGAATTGTAACAGATTCAGTTCAGGTAGAATATATCGATCTTTCATCGATTGGAGAATTTGCGAAATCCAAGACAAGAGTTACAGTCTTCTCACCATCAAGCTCCGGTTTCTCCATCAATCTGAGATATAACCTGCCGACATCCAATGCACTGGGATGGCTGAACTACCTGGAAATCGTCTGTCAACGGTTTCTATCCTTTACAGGTCCCCAGATGCCTTTCCGTAGCTCAAATTCAGTCGGGAAGGGTTGGGTCACAGAATTCCGGGTTAAAAATATGAATTCCGGTATTACCATCTGGGATGTTACGGATCCGGGTGAAATCAGATCTGTTGATGGAATCCTTGAAGATAATTTATTTACTTACCGGCTTCCAACTGATAACCTGCGTGAATTCATAGCCTTTGACGGTACTGAGTTTTTTCCGGTCAGATATGCCGGAACAGTACAAAATCAAAACCTCCACAGCCTTGATCCTGCCACGCTTGTTATTGTCACGAACCCATTATTTAAAACTTTGGCAGATGAACTGGCAGATTTTCACAGGCAGGAAAACAATATGAATGTCAGAGTGGTGCCGACTGATGAAATATATACTGAATTTGGTTGTGGTCAAAAGGATCCCACGGCCATCCGCGATTTCATCAAAATGCTTTACGACAGAGGCCAGCCTGATAACCCGCCAAGGTATCTGCTATTATTCGGGGATGGTTCATATGATCCGAAAGACCGGGTACCCGGGAATAACAATATGATTCCGACATACCAATCAATTGAATCACTGAAATTTCTGGGAACCTATGTCTGTGAAGATTATTTTGGTATTATGGGAGATAATGAAGGACAGGATGCAAATGGCAGCATTGAGATCGGGGTAGGACGTTTTCCTGTATCCACTACAGAGGATGCCAGGATCATGGTGGATAAAATAAAACACTATGCCCTGAAGACCGATTCAATAATGACTGATTGGCGTAATACCATAACCTTTGTTGCCGACAACGAGGATAATAACCTTCATTTTAAGCAGGCAGAGGAGTCTTCAGGGATCGTAACTAAAAAATATCCGGTATTCAATGTAAACAAGATATATCTTGATGCATATCCGCTTGTCAAGATTCCGGCCGGATACCGCTTCCCGGAAGTTAACAAAGCCATAAGCCAGGCTATTTCAAAAGGAACTCTTCTGATAAATTACACCGGTCATGGCGGCGAATCAGGCTGGTCATATGAGCAGGTGCTTACATTTGCTGATATAGAAACGTGGAAAAACAAAAACGAATTACCGGTCTTTGTTACTGCTACCTGCGAGTTCAGCAGGTTTGATAATCCGGAACGGTTTACGGCAGGTGAAATGGTCATCCTGCATCCTGATGGCGGCGCAATAGCCATGTATTCCACGACACGGCTGGCGCTTTCCTCCTCCAACCAGCATCTTGACACGAGTTTTTTCCGTCATCTCATGGATAGACAGGATGGGGAATATGTGACCATGGGTGACCTTATCCGCATCTCGAAAAACAATAATAACAATAACAATAATATCAGGAATTTTGCACTGCTTGGGGATCCTGCACAAAAAATCGCTTTCCCAAAATATCATGTTAAAACAATTGGAATCAACGGTAATCCGGCTTCAAAATCCGACACAGTAAAAAGTCTTTCCAAAGTAAATGTATCAGGAATTATAGAGGATCAATACGGTCAGAAAATTACCAATTTCAATGGAGTGCTTCATGCAAAAATATTTGATAAACCTGTTACTAACATTACCTTAGGGAATACAACCGACAGTTATCCGACGACCTTTAAAATTCAGAACAGTCTTTTATACAAAGTGATAACTTCCGTCACTGATGGGGTATTCAGTTTCGATTTTGTTGTTCCCAGGGATATTGCCCTGCAGTATGGAAGGGGTAAGATAAGTTATTATGCATGGAATGGAGGAGAAGATGCCAACGGATATTCAGATGCCATTGTCGTCGGAGGTAAGGATACGCTTGTCGATCCCGACAACGGCGGACCGGATATTTCGCTGTTCATAGATAGTCCTGATTTTGTTTCGGGTGGAATGACCAGCAGCAATCCTGTTTTGCTTGCCGATTTTTATGACCAGGATGGTATCAATTTCGTTGGGCTTGGGATTGGCCATGAGATCACGGTTGTATTAGACGATGAATGGACAAAGCCTGCGATACTGAATGATTATTTCTCTCCACAGATAAATACAATTACAAGCGGCAGTCTTATTTATGGATTCAAAAATCTTTCACCGGGAAAGCATAAGCTGACGGTCAAGGCCTGGGATATGTTCAATAACTCATCTGAAAAAGAGATCAGTTTTATTGTCTCCACACAGTTAGCGGTTAAGAAGATCATGAATTATCCTAACCCTATGTCTGATTATACCAACTTCTGGTTTGAGCCAAATGACGATGCAGGGCATCTGGAGGTAGAGATAGATATTTATAATATAACCGGTCAGAAAGTCGTGACATTGAATTATTCTTATTCTGAAACCATTCCGGGACCGTTATGCGTCTGGGATGGGACTGATGCCAACGGCAGACTATTAGGCAACGGGATTTACCCGTATAAGATCAAATTCAGGGGAAGTAACGGGATGTTTACGGAAGCATCTCAGAAGCTGATGATTTTCAGGTGACAGAATTTAGGTTCAGCCTCTTTTTAAGGCAGTGAGCAATATTTCACAGGTTAATTCGTTACTTATTCTATTCTAATTTTATTGGTATAATTAACAACGGAATTTCGACAGATGAAGATCAGACTTTTTTTACTATTTGCGTTATCGCTTGTGTTTTCCACGACTTTTTCACAGGAGCAGCCAAACGTGATAACCACCGCGGTACCGTTTCTTACAATTGCGCCTGATGCCCGGGGTGGAGGTATGGGAGATGTCGGCTCAGCCACCAGTCCTGATGCATATTCCTTATTCTGGAATCCGACAAAATATGCATTTATTGATAAGACTTTTGGATTTGGAATAGGTTATGTTCCCTGGTTGCGGGGACTTGTCAACGATATTGGTCTTGCCTCTGTAGTGGGATTTGGAAAATTCGGCGATAAGCAGGCAATTGCAGCCTCCCTGCGTTTTTTCTCAATGGGTGAGGTAACATTCACCAGTGAAACCGGAGCAGAACTTGGAATTGTTAAACCAAATGAATGGGCTGTGGATGCCACTTATTCGCGGAAATTTTCCAGGGAATTTTCCGGCGCCGTGGCTGCACGGTTTATCTATTCAAACCTCGTTCCTGTTGATTATTCAGCAGGTAAGGAAGTCCGCCCCGGAATCTCGGTTGCCGCCGATGTTGCGATTTACTATCATCACCCTCTTGAAATAAAAGGAATGACAGGGGCTTCCATCGATTTTGGTCTCTGTATTTCCAACATAGGAAACAAGATATCTTATAGCAATACCTCCACACTAAAGGACTTTATCCCCACAACGCTGAGACTTGGTCCGTCATTTACTTTGGATATCGACGATTACAACCGTCTCTCTTTTGCCATTGACCTGAGCAAGCTTCTGGTTCCCACTCCGCCGATTTATGCAACGGATTCCAGCGGTAATCCTATTATTGGTCCCGACGGGAAAAAGGTGATTGAAAAAGGCAAAGATCCTGATGTATCCGTAATCCAGGGAATGATACAATCGTTTTATGATGCTCCTTACGGCTTCAAGGAAGAGATGCAGGAAATCAATATAGCGATTGCTGCAGAATACTGGTACAACAAACTTTTTTCGATCAGGGCAGGTTATTTTTACGAGTCCAAATATAAGGGTGACCGCCAGTTTTTTACATTAGGCGCCGGACTTCGCTACAATGTTTTTGGACTCGATTTCTCCTACCTTATTCCCGTAAGGAACAACAATCCGATGCAAAATACTCTTCAGTTCACCTTGCTGTTCAACTTTGACAATGTTGGAAAAAAAGCAGCACAGGGGCAGGAGAAGGGAACAAATTAATCATGTTCAGAATTGGTTTTGGCTTCGATACACATAAACTGGAGGATGGCAGGCCTTTCTGGCTGGGCGGTATCCTGATCCCGCACACAAAAGGAGCTACCGGACATTCCGATGCAGATGTTCTTATCCATGCCATATGTGATGCCGTGCTTGGCGGAGCCGGACTCCGCGATATCGGGAACCAGTTCCCCGATACTGATCCTGCCTATAAAAATATCGACAGCAAGATTTTATTAAGACGAACAATGGATATGATAAGAGCAAAGGGTTTTTCGATCGGGAATATTGACTCGACCATTGTCCTTCAGGCTCCCAGGATAAGCAGTCTCATCCCTGAAATGATAACAGTTCTTTCACCTGTCATGGGGATTGAACCCGGTCAGTTATCAATAAAAGTTAAAACGGGTGAAAAGCTTGGGTTTATAGGTATGGAAGAGGGTGTTTCAGCATATGCGACAGTTCTCCTGCAAAAGGTCTAATTCTGCCGTGATGCAGTAAAATTCTCCGACCGGTAGAGCTCAATGTGGATATCATCAATCGCAAAGGTTCTCCTCCATGGATTCCACACATAAATCTTGACAACGGCTTTCGGATTTTTTATGACCGGCAGGTTCCATTCATATGTACATTTCCTCCATTCACCTGTAACTTTCTGAGGAATTCCATTGAGCCTTAATCCGTTCCAATAGTTAAATCCTTTGTCTATACTGTCGATGCTGATAACAAGATAGGCGAGATCGCTTGCCCCGGGAGTGCTGTCGTTAATCATCAGACTTACTTTGCAGAAAAGCTTTCCGCCGCCGGGAGCGAAACTATCGGCACGCATGTCGAGTCCGGGACTGTAATAGTGAAGCGAGTCCAACGGTCCCAGGAATCTCCCGGAGAAAGAATGTATCGAATCGGGTTTTCTGTATTGATCGTTCCATCCGGGCTGAACCTTCTCAAGATCATGCTCAAAGACCCGGTAAGGCTTCCTGAGGTCTGCGTTGTAGAAGGGAGACTCCTTACTCCCGCCGAGACAATTTATATGTGTGGAATCTGATCTTAAGAAAACATACCGGTATTTTTCCTTATCCATATCAAATGGGTGGATGATCCCCTGTAAATATTGCCAGGTCTGGAACAGATTCAGAAAAACAAGTACGATCATCACTCCCTTGAAAAAACTGAACGCTCCTTTTATGGGTAATGAATTCAGGAATATTGCAATAAGGATTGCAAATACCCCGTAAAAATCAATGAATGGACGCATTCCGAAGCCGTCGCCATAGTACCAGTTCCACCAGGATGCCGTTATCCAGGTAAAAATTGTCAGAAAAAAAAGCATCGGGATAAACCGGAAAAATTTCCTGACAGCCAGAGTAATAAGACCGAATACCGATAAAATGAGCACTGGGGTGTAGATAAATAGTCCTTTTCTATAGCCGAAGAGAGTATTTATTATCTCAGGATGTCTGAAATAGAAGCCTTCGTCGGGATAAGACCAGATCAGGAAATCACCGGTCTGTAAATACCATAGGATCGGCTGGATGCAGATAAGTACCAGCGCCGCAGGAAATGCCAGGAGTCCTTTACCGGCAAATGAATAACGAAAAAATGAAATAAATTCCTGCCATCCTGAGGTTAAAAACGGGATCAAAACGACAACAATTCCGTTGACGGGTCGTATGAATATCACAAGCCCGAGAAACAAACCTGATAAAACAGGATGGAGCCAGTTACGGAGATCAATCGCCTTGAGAGTAAAAAAGATAAATCCATTAACTGCGAAAAAAGAAAAGAGGTGCGACATGGATGCCTGCCAGACGCTATAGTAGAAAAGGTTGGTTCCTAGTAAAGTAACAGGAATAACCCATAAAATTATCCTTTCTGGGATAGACATTCTGCGAAGGATCTTTTGTAAAAAAATCAGACCGCAGAAAAGATAGAACAGAGCTCCGAGACCAGTAAAAAATTGGAAAAAAAATGAATATCCGTCCAGGGGTAATCCAATTATCCAGGATAAGCAAAGCGCTATCAGAAAGAAGGGCATCAGCAAAAAAGCCTCACCGGCAAAATACTTGTTTACCATTTTTTGGTTCACCATTACCAGGTAATGAGGAAGATAGTCATAACGGCCATAACTTTTCTTCTCTATTTTGGTAACTTGCTTAAACGTCAGGTCACCATAAATAAATATGGCCGGAAGGTAAGCGTAGTATCCCCTGCCGTCGCTGGTGATGATCGTTTTCCATCCCTGTTCTTTAGGGAGGAATAGCCGGTAACATAAAAAGAAAGATAAAAGAATTGAAATCAGAACGGTCAGGACAAAAGCACTGTTTTCTTTGTTCTGCACTGGAGTTGTATTATCAGGTGAAATGAATACTATTACCGTCCAAAGTTAAAGATTTTCCCATTTGGTTATATTATTTCTTTTTCCTACTTTTGCAGTCCTTTTTGAAAACCTGTTAGCAACAAAATCAACAAATCATCAAGAAATGTTAAATCAGTACGAAACCGTTTTCATTATGACTCCCGTTTTATCTGAAGAACAGATGAAGGAAACGGTAGAAAAGTATCAGAAGTTCCTCATCAGCAAAAACGCTGAGATCGTATATGAGGACCACTGGGGGCTTCGTAAGCTCACATACCCTATTCAGAAAAAATCGACAGGGTTTTACCACCTTATCGAGTTTAAAGCCGAGCCCACTCTTATCAGGGAATGGGAAGTTACTTTCAAACGCGATGAACGAATTCTCCGCTTTCTGACGGTTGTTCTCGACAAGCATATGCTTGCATATAACGAGAAAAAGCGCAATAAGGCAAAGAGTGAGAAAGCAAAAGCAGAAAAAGAATAAAAACGATCAAAAGAAAGTAACATGGCAACTCAACAACAAGGCGAAATAAAATATCTGACCCCGATAGCGGTCGGTACCAAAAAGAAAAAATATTGTCGTTTCAAAAAAAGCGGGATCCGTTACATCGATTATAAAGATGCGGACTTCCTGCTGAAATTCGTCAATGAACAGGGAAAGATACTTCCCCGCCGGATAACCGGAACTTCCACCAAATACCAGAGGAAGGTTGCACAAGCTGTCAAACGGGCCAGGCATCTTGCATTACTGCCCTATGTTGGTGATTTATTAAAATAAGGAGGGCGAAAAAATGGAAGTTATTTTAAAACAAGATGTTCCTAATCTGGGGTATACCAATGAAAAGGTCAATGTAAAACCAGGCTATGGACGAAATTACCTGATCCCCAAAGGAATTGCAATACTGGCGACGGATTCCAACAAGAAGGTGCTTGATGAAGTACTGAAACAGAAGGCACACAAGGAAGCAAAGATCAAAGGCTCGGCTGAAGAGATTGCAAAAGGATTACAGAATATTGTCGTCAGGATAGGAGCCAAAGCAGCCGAATCGGGCAAGATATTTGGCTCGGTCAACACAATACAGATAGCACAGGCATTAAAAGACCAGTTTAATTTTGAGATCGACCGTAAAAAAATAAGAGTCGAACATGAACATATTAAAGAATTGGGGACATATAAGGCTAAGATAACCTTGCATAAAGATGTTCATGTGGAAGTGACTTTCGAAGTTATTGCCGAATAAGAGAAGTTTAAAATATGTAATTTTATCCCGGGCTCCTGAAGATCCCGGGATTTTTTATGCTTTCACAAAACCAGATAAAACATATTGTCTCCCTGAAGAGTAAAAAGTTCAGGGAGGAAAGTCACCAATTCATTGCCGAAGGTCATAAGCTGGTAATGGATTTATTGGATAGTCCATATAAAATAGCCGCAGTTTATGCTTTATCCGGCTGGATTCTTGAAAATCTGGGTTTTATTCAGAAGAAACAAATCCCGGTTTTTGAAATTTTTCCCCGTGAGATGAAACGCATGTCCGCATTATCAACGCCAAGCCCTGTGCTCGCTGTAATCGAAATCCCCACCCCCTTCCCCTCCGCGGGGAGCCCCACCCCCTTCCCCTCCCCAACCGGGGAGGGGGGAAAGTCGTCTGAAGGGCTGCAACTCGCTCTCGACGACATCCGCGATCCTGGCAATCTGGGTACCATCATACGAATCGCCGACTGGTTCGGAATTGATAAAATATTCTGTTCCGAAACATGTGTCGATCTCTATAATCCGAAAGTCGTCCAGGCCACGATGGGCTCAATTGCAAGAATCAATGTTCAGTATGTCATACTCGAAAAATTATTGGAGAAAATTTTTGATAGGATTCCGGTATATGGGACATTTCTTGACGGCGAAAACCTTTTTGAACAGGATCTTTCCGGCGGAGGGATTATTCTGATCGGTAATGAATCAAGAGGAATCTCTCCGTCACTTGCCCGGTTCGTTTCCAAACGTGTTGTCATTCCATCTTCCGGTAAATCCGGATCAGGGAAAGCCGAATCGCTTAATGCATCAGCAGCAACAGCAATTATTTGTGCGGAGTTCAGACGACAGGGAAGGGAAGCAGCGAAGCATGAAAATTAATAATTTAATGACGGATTGAATTAATGACCGGAAGTTTCAAATATAATTTGCTCTTATTAATTGTGATCCTCTTCCCGGTGTTTGTTGCCGCCCAATTACCCAATGATAATATAATCTATCAGACGAATATAAAAACAGTTCAGCTTTATAAGGAAGGATTTGAACTTGCTTATCCGGTCATAACATTAAACTCATCAGAACATCTGAAACTTTCTTTTGACGACCTCGATTCGGGAAACAAACGTTATAAGTTTACGATCCTGCATTGTGAATCCGACTGGACTACCTCAGCGGAACTTTCTCCTTTTGATTATATTGAAGGATACCGGGAAGAAAATATAGACGATTATGCTTATTCGTATAACACCACAGTAATTTACACACATTATTTTGTCACATTCCCGACTGCGGGAATGCGGCCGAAGATTTCCGGTAATTATATCCTCCTGGTCTATCTCGAAGATACGTCCAATATGGCGTTTACACGGCGCTTTATGGTGGTGGAATCAACTCCGGTGGGGATTCAGGGCAGGATCACCCAGTCATCCCGGATGGAGATGCGCAATACGGGCCAGCAGATCGATTTCATAGTTGATCTCAACGGCTTCCGGGTATCGAATATGAGACAGGATATCAAGGTAGTAGTTCAGCAAAATGAACGCTGGGATAACACCCTGTGGAATATCAGACCACGGTTCATCCGGGGTGAAACACTTGATTACACCTATGATGAGAACAATGTTTTCAATGGCGGTAATGAATTCCGGGTTTTTGATATTAAAAGCCTGCTGTACCAGTCTGAGCATATCTCCAGGATACTATATGATACAGCAACCCAGGTTTATCTTGTTGAGGAAAGGCCAAGGAGCTATAAAAATTATATTCTGGAAAAGGACCTTAACGGCAGGTACTTTATCAGAAATGATGAAAATGCCATGAACAGTGATATCGAAGCCGACTATGCCTGGGTCCACTTTTTTCTGCCAATCCCGGCAATGATAGGTAATGGTAAGTTATACATACTTGGTGCACTGACAAACTGGCAACTTGATAATGCTGCTACAATGACTTACAGCTTTGACCGCAAAGGATATGAACTTAACCTTTTGTTAAAACAAGGATTATACAATTACATTATAGTTTTTGTCGAGACAGGAAAACTGACGGGTGATGAATCCCTGATCGAGGGGAGTCATTGGGAAACGGAAAACGAATATACTGTCTATGTATATTATCGTGAATCAGGTGGACTTTACGACCGTCTTGTCGCCTTACAGAATATCAATTCCGTTCAACATTGATCTGACCAGGGCTTTCATCAGAACGGGTAGCCGATCCCGAAATTCCAGATGATATCTTTAAATTGCATTTTATTGAAATACCACCTGTCATTTGCAGAATACCAGGGAACACGTATCGGTATCGCAGGATCAAGTCTGAAAATAAAGAAACCGAAATCGAGCCGGATCCCTATTCCAAAATCGATACCAACCTGTGATAGAAATGAGTTAAACTTAAATACACCGCCCGGCAACTGCGGATTGCTTTCCAATAACCAGATATTGCCTGCATCCAGAAACAAGGCTCCTTTGAAGAAATCATAGATCGGAAACCGGAATTCAACATTTGCCTCCAGTTGTATATCCCCAATTTCACTGTATGTTCCGCTGACAGAGTCGTTATGATATGTCCCGGGTCCCAGGGTATACATCCTCCAGCCTCTCATCCCGTTTGCCCCGCCGGAATAAAACGCTTTTTCAAAAGGCAGAACACTGCTGTTGGCATATGGAATTCCAATTCCGAAATAAAACCGGTAAACCATCTGGTAATTTTTCCCCAGCATATTATAATACCTGAAATCCACATCAGGCCGGATATATTGTGAATAGGGGAGGTTAAACAAGGTGTATTGTCCGCTCTCATTCTTAGTGCTTTTAAGCAGAGAATTCACCCCATAGATCAGGTTTCCGCCGGTTTCAAAATTTGTCCTGATATAAATGAAATCTTTTATCCTGTTGATCTGCTGATTATTGAATGTAAATGTATACTTTAACCCCGCAATCATGTGTGAGGTATACTGGTTCTTAAGCCGCTGATCCTGCTGTGCATTGATAACCGAATCGAAATAGGCATCAGGGAAGACCTTGACGAGTGAAATTTCGATAGGATTCAGCACATGTCTGATCTTATCAGTCTGTTGCCAGCTGTAGCCGAAGGTTATATTAGAAATGTGCCTGTCATAATCCACCTGATGCTGGTAATTATATCCGACCGTGATCGAGGTTTTTGGCTTAAAGTGTTTTGGAAGCCTTTCCTGCCGGATCGGTATGAGAAACTGTGGGAAAGTCAGGACTGCGTTAGCGCCCAGTTCAATAGTATTAAAGAATCCGGTCGGCTGGCCGCTTGCACTTGAGGCAGCCTGTGCCTGGGCAGAGATATTGAAGTTGATGCGCAATAGTTGAGCACCCCTGAAAATGTTCCTGTTCTGGTATGAAAGTCCGGCTTGAACTCCAAGCGCTCCGCCGGAGTTGGTTCCATCGGTTGTGACCGAGAACGAATGAACGGGCGATCGTGACAAAAGTATCCTGCAATCAATTAAATCCTTATGAATAGCGTCGGACGGGATCTTATCCCGGGTCTCGTTGAACTGTATGTTGATGAATTTGAAAACCTGAAGACCGGCAAGCTGGGAGTAGGTCTGGTTCACATCCAGCACATTATAGCAGCTGCCGGGAGTAATAAAAACAGATTGGGAAATAGTCCTTGCTTTAACCTTAATGCGATCTCTTGTAAGAAAGTAATAAGTAATAGATGGCTTTAATTTGTCGGGATTCCCGAACGACTTAACAATCGTATCGTAACGGTTTGTGTCGGTCTTGATATGATCAAAATCCGGAGTGATATAGATATTATTAACGAAATAACGTTTATGATGCGACTCGATTACTGTTGTCAGATCAAATAATGAAGGAATTACCGGATTAGTGATCTCAAGCGTGATGTCCATCTTTCTGTTGTTCAGGGAACTGTCGATCCGGTAAGAGATATAATTACTTGTAAAGCGGAAAAAGCCATATGTAAGTAAGTTATTGGTGATCCGGGTCCGCTCGTCATCCATCAGATAGGAATCATAATTGTTACCTCTTTTTATCAGACATTTGGAAGTATCCCTGTAAACGAATGCAGCTAATTGAGTATCCGGGATTGAATATGTCAGATAGCGTACGGTATAAGGCCGGGAAACATTCACGTGATAAATGACAGTCGCCTTTTTCTTTTTAAATATGATGGAATCATGAACATTGGCGTAGAAATACCCTTTATTAGCAAGGTAAAGTTTCATCTGTTTGATTGAAACCGTTACCAGGCTTGTATCCAGGAGAACCGGGGCGGCTCCGATTTTTGTCCGCAGCCATTTCTTGTATTTGGAATCTTTTCCCTTGCTCCCTGAATTATAACATGCAATATTTGGCCGGAAAAGTCCTAAAAACTTTGTATTGGGCTCCTGCTGGAGATAACCGCTCAATTCATCAGCTGTTATCTTATGTGAATTGATCCTGAACCTGTTTTTTATAAGAAGATGATCCTTCCCGGAGATATTTTTAGTAACATCGCATGCGGAGAAAAAAAATAGAGGCAGTATAAATAAAATTAATCTTCTGGCAGCAGCCATTATCAATTGGGAGGATGTTTTCATGAATTAACAAAGTTAGTCAAAAAATCAGGTCACCAAAATCCAAAACCCCGGTCTGATTTCCGTCCATCCTGAAATCATTATTAGACTTGCCTTTCAGGTATGTTTTCACTATATTTGTGTTACTTCGCCTTTAACTT